>Ga0207687_10000826_pt1 | contig 20957 bp, 5 predicted proteins | sample KBSM54metaG_FD_184399 | JGI IMG/M metagenome (GOLD analysis project Ga0207687, IMG submission 184399) | Miscanthus rhizosphere microbial communities from Kellogg Biological Station, Michigan, USA - KBS M5-4 metaG (SPAdes) (version 2) | ecosystem: Host-associated > Plants > Roots > Rhizosphere >...
CAGCGCTTCGACCGGGTGGACCCGGGCTGCGTGGCGCGCCGGGACGACTGCCGCCACGACCCCCGCCACGATCAAGACCAACACCGCGACCAACGCGACTTGTAAGCTCACCTCCGGCTGACTGACGGGCGCTTTGGGTAGCCGGCTGAGGGCGCGCCCCGCCGCTTCGAGCCCGAACACGCCCGCCACCACCCCCGAATACCCGGCAAGGCTCGTGAGGACCAGCCCCTCGGCCACGACCAAAGAGATGATCGAAATCGGCGTCGCGCCCAGGGCCTTGCGCACGCCGATCTCCTTCGTGCGCTCTTTCACAATGATGAGCAGGATGTTGCTCACCCCCAGCATCCCAGCCAGCAACGTGAGCGTACCGACGAACCACACGAACTTGCGAATACCGGCGAATAGCCCATGAATTTGCTCGAATTTCTTGGCTGCATTGAACGAACCGAGCGCTTCGGCATCGGCGGGATCGATGCGATGCCCTCGCATTACCGAGCGCCGCACGCGATCTTCCACGAGCGCCGCGGATTCATTGCGCTGCGCGGTGAGGCCGAACCAACCGACCTTGTCCTTCTGATTGAAGACGGTTTGGAACGTCGAAAAGGGCACGAACACCGAGGCGAGCAGGTGGTCTGCGTCGTCACCGGTTTTTAGGGTGTGAATCACGCCGACTACCTGAAAGTGGACCCGTTTGATCGAAATGTATTTGCCGATCGGATCGGTGTCAGCAAAGAGCGTCTTCTTCACTTCTTGTCCGAGCACCACCACTTTGCGCTCTTCGCTCATGTCGCGCGGGTTGATGAAGCGCCCCGTATCCACGATCAGCGGTTCGACGTAGGCGAACTCCGGGCTATCGCCCATCACGGTGAAGGCGGCCTTCTTCGCGCCGTAGTTCATCTGCTGCGGGTCACGCCAGTTACCGAGCTGCAAACGCGGCGCCACATGCTCGACTCCCGGCGTGCGGCGGACCGCGCCGATGTCCGCATCGTTGAAACGCACATAACGCCCTGGTGACAAGCCCTTGTAGGGCATGGAGGTGCGTTGCGGCCAGACGTACACGCTGTAGTTGGTGAGCCCGCTCAAGTTCCGCACCACGCCCCGCTCCAAGCCGTTACCGATGCCGAGCATCAAAATCAACATGAACACCCCCCAAAACACGCCCAGCGCCGTCAAAAATGCACGCAGCCGGTTCTGCCGCAGTGTCGCCCAAACCTCCTGCCAGGTGTCGAGATCAAACACGCAGCGCCTCCATCGGACTGATGCGCGCCGCGTGCAGCGCCGGAAAAAAGCCAGCCAGTGCGCCGCTCGCGACGAGCACTGCTGCCGCGGTGAGCACGACGGGTAAGTCGACGTCCGGCTGCCTCATGTACGGCACGTCCGTCACGTAACGCGCGGCAAGCTCGACCACGCCGATGCCCGCCAAGAGCCCGGCGTAGCCCGCGACCGAAGTCACGATCACGGCTTCACCCACGATGAGCGCGACCATCGAAAAGCGCGTCGCACCGAGCGCTTTGCGAATGCCAATCTCGCGCGTTCGCTCCCTGACCGAAACCAGCATGATGTTGCTGACTCCAACGATGCCCGCGAGCAAGGTGCCGACACCGACCACCCACACGAACGCCGCGATCCACACGAACACGCCGTTGATGAGCTCGAACTGCTCGATATTGTTTTGAACGCGCAGGGCCTGGCGGTCGTCCGGCGAGACCCCTTTGCGTTCAGCCATGAATCGCAGCACTTGCGCGGCCAAGATCTTGCTGTCCGAAAGGTTCGTGGAACCGACCGTGAACATGATCTGGTGCACGCGACCGGGTTGCCCGTAGAGCAATTGAGCGGTGGTGACGGGCACGTAGATCTTCTTCAGTTCCGCCTCGCCGCCCACGTCTTCGAATACGCCGACCACACGGTAGGAAAGCCCACGGATATTGAGGTACTCCCCGAGCGGGTTCCTTTGACCGAACAGGAAAGCCACCACCTTGCTGCCGATCACGCACACCTTTCGATGCTCGGCGAGGTCCGCATCGTTCAAGTATCGGCCGTGGGTGACGATCGTCTGCTCCAGGAATTGATGCCCTGGGTTTGCGCCGCGGATATCGAACGCGGCGTGCTTTGCGCCGTAGCTGACGGTGAATTCGCCAAACATGTAAAAGCGGGCCGCGATATGATCGATGCTCGGAAAGTTCCGCGCGAGTGCGGCGTAGTCATCGTTCATCAGCTTCACGATTCGGCCCGGGCCACGCCCACCGAACGCGCGTGACGTCTTTCCCGGGTACAACCAGAGCGAGTTCAGGGCGACGTCGCGAAACTCATAGGCAGCGCCTTTTTGCAGGCCGCGTCCGGCGCCCAGCAGGACCACGAGCATCAACATGCCCCAAGCCACGCTGAGCGCAGTGAGCGCGCCGCGCAGCTTGTTGCGTTGTAGCGTGGCAAAGATCTCCTGCAGTGCGTCGAACCCCGGCAACATTAGCTCACCAACGCGCCGACGATATCGCGATCGCCCTGAAACGGCATGCGGCCGTGAGCCATGAGCAGATTGTCCACGACCAGAAAATCCCCGTTTTGCCAGCGAATGAGCACGGAGTTTTTCCAGTAAGCGCGGGCGATGTGCCACTCATCGCTCGCCGAGAGCCCCTCCGGATGTGGTTCCAACCCGAGCAGGCCTTTCAGCACCAACCAAGCGGTGCGTGGCTTGAGGAGTGCGGCGGCGGTGCGAGCGAGCGCACGCAGCCGAAGCACCCCGCGCGCGTTCAGGCTGCCCAAAAACTGGTCGAAGAAGTGACCGGTCAGCTTGCGAGTTCTCAGGCGATTCACCCACAGACGCTCGCCCGTCTGCGGATGGACGACGACCGCGGGACAACTCGAAGTGAACACGAGGTGCTCACCTTCGACCGCGATCTCCGCACCCGAGCGGGCTCGCGCAAAGGCTTCGGCCTCCGCTGCAGTGCGCAGACGGGCATTTTGCATGACGAGTTCGACGGGCAGCACGGTTCGCACTCGATAGTGCCGTCCCATCACTTTCGCGAGCGTGCTCCTCGGAATGTCCGCGAGGACGCGGCGGCAATCCGTGAGCGACGTTTCGCCCCCGAGCGACGGCGCCCGCAAGCTACAGAAGAGCAAGCGGCGCGGTAGCACAGGCAGGTACGAATCTTCGTTGTGAAAGGGCAGCATCTGCCGAGCGCGGGGGGTGCCGACGACGTGCGCCCCGGCGTCCCAAACGTGCTCGCTGCGCCACCCGCGCGGCCCGTCGTCGAACGGATGGGAGCTCGCGAGCTCCGGCTCCAGCGCCCGCGCGACTTCCTGAAAATCCGCGACATTCTGGATGTTGGTGGCCCCGCGAAACAGGATGGCGCCGTGCTGGAGCAAGCGAGCCTGCACTTCGCTGCGCTGCTCCGCGAGCCAAGTGGTGAGCTCGGATTTCTTCCCAATCACTCCCACGTCGACGACCAGCGGCGAAATCCCGCCGGTCGGAAATGTCGCCTCGTCCCCAGTGAGCGATCGACAGCAATCGTCGAATTTGATGCGCATCGTAACCCCGAGCGATCGTCTAACTCGCAATTCGCAACGCAACAAGGATCTGTGTAGCCGTCGAGCGTGACGGCAGCCACCGCGCTCGAGATTCGTTCATCGCTCTTGACGTCGTCGACCGCGAAAACCATGTTTGCTCAGCGGGGCTCTGATTTGTATTCTGTCGGGTCGTTCATAATCGATGCTCAACACAACCAGCGTATCGTTGTGGCCATCCGATTGGTCACATGGCTCCGGGGGCGGAGCCGCGCGTTGCCAAACCAACGCACTTCGGATAGTGGGAAAATAGGGGCGAAATGGCGACGATCGGTTTGCTGCCTTGCCCAGGGCAGGTGGGGCATTTCAACTGCAATTTTGCGCTCGCGCGCCGGCTGCAACACGCTGGCGCGGCCGTCGTATTCTATGGCTTCCCCTCCGATCGCGCGCTGGTCGACGCACAGGGGTTCGAGTTCCGTGTGTTGTCCGAACAGGATTTGCCGGAGTTCCCCGATTTCGAAAGTCGCCGTGAGCCGTTCCGTCTGCTCGCGGACTTGGAGCGGTTCTACGTCGCGCTCGCAGCGCACTCGAAGACATTGAACGTGAAGGCGCTGCTCGACGGAGGAGTCAGTCGATTCGTTTGCGACGGCCGCTTCGGCTTGGCAGGCCACTTGCTCAGGCTCACTGGGCTGCCGCATGTCGTGTTGAATACGACGCTGCCGTCGCTGATGGGCCGCTCCCCCGTCGACCCCTATTGGCCACCGATGCAGACCACCTGGTTGCCACCGCAATCCTGGTTGGGGCGGCGCCGCGTCGATCTGGCCTGGTGGTACGAGCGCGCGCTGCGCTGGAAGGCACCCAGTGCGTATCCCGCGATCCGGCGCAACCAGGTGCTGGTCGGTCGATTGTTCCGCGACTTGGCGCAGCGATTTGGCGAAAAGCCCACGACCGCGTCCGGCGTCGCGCGAGAGTTCACCGCGTGCCCGCGCGCCTTCGAGTTCACCAGCGATCAGCGATCGAGCATGATTTATGCTGAACCACTCGTCGATCTCAAGCGACGCGTGGCTGCGTCGGCGCCCGAATTGCCGCCGGGTTCGGGGCCACTCGTGCTCATGGTGTTCGGCACCAACAATCAGTTCGCCAATCGCGGCGGCCTGGCCCTGCTCAATCGCCTGGTGAGAACGGCGCGGCTGATGCCACAGGTGCGTTTCCTACTCTCGATCCCGGATTCGGTTCAGTTGCGGAGCGCGCTGCCCCCCAATCTGCGGCGTGCGGCGTTCATCGCGCAACCTCGGTTGCTCGAACAAGCGGCGGTATTGGTGACCCACGGCGGCCTCAACACGGTCAAGGAAGCGATCCTGTCCGAAGTACCGATGCTCGTGGTCCCGGGCAAGTGGGATGCGCCGGGCAATGCCGCACGCGTCGAGTTCCACGGCATTGGCCTACTCGGAAATCGACGCGCCCCAACATCAACGCTGCAGACCCAACTGACCGAGCTACTCGAGGCGCCGCGATTTCGCGCCAATATTGGCCAAATGCGCCGCGCTTTCGAGCACTGTAGCGAGGACGCACCACTCGTCAGCGCACTGCTGAGTGCGAGAAACTGAAGTAACATGAAAGCCTTCATCAAACGCGCCACATCCTCGATCATCGCCGTCCTCAGCACGATGGTGATGAGCGTGATTGGGCTGCTCGGAAGGTGGCACCGCGCGCTTCGTCTGTTTCGTTTTCGCCAACTAGAATTCGTGTCCCGACCATCGGACATCTTCGTCGCCAGCTATCCGCGCTCCGGAACGACCTGGCTGCAAATGATCGTCTATCAGCTCTTTTCGGGCGGTGACCGTGAGTTCATCCACATCTCGCAGGTGGTGCCCTTCTTCGAGCGCTTGGGCATCCAACCCGGCCACGACGTCGATCCCGTCGCGCTCACCTCTCGCCGGCTTTTCAAAACTCACCTGCGTTACGATGAATTGCCGAAGGGCGACCGCAAGTACATCTACGTGGCCCGCAATGGCGAGGATGTTGCCGTCTCGTACTTCAACTTCTATCGGAGCCACCTCGGATTTCGCGGCACTTTCGACGACTTTTTCCCGCTTTTCATGGCGGGCCGAGTTCAATACGGGAGCTGGTTCGACCACGTGGCGAGCTGGCGACGACACAAGAATGCTCCCAACGTGTTGTTCCTGGACTACGAGGAGCTCGTCGCGGACCCGGCCGCCGCTATCCGCCAGGTCGCCGAATTTTGCGAGATAGAGATCGATCCGGAAAAGTTTCCGCGAATTCTCGAGGCGTGTTCGTTCCCATTCATGAAGCAGCACGAACAGAAGTTCGATCACGTGTGGGAGGTCGTCCACGAGCTTCGCGTGCAGATGAACACCTTCATCCGAGAAGGCCGAGTCGGTCAGGGAAAGACGGCATTCACCACGGCGCAGCGGGCCAGGTTCAACTCGCGCTCTGTTGCGTGACAAGTCGCACTGCGGCGTGACACGTTCGTCGTGTTGCATGAACTGCGTCTCCGCCGACTAAGTGCTCTTGCAACCCACTCTGCTTTCGGGTACGTGCAAGTCGTGCTGGTGAGGGCGGGACCTCGGCGTGTTCCTGCATGTCTCGGATGTTGCCGTCGGCTGCTGCCTTCGGATGCCAGCGCGCCATCGACGCTAACGAGGAAACAACGAGTACTGGGGCTGTTTTCGGTGGAAAGACTGGGGAAGTGCGTGCGCGAACAGGCACTGACTGCTCATCGCCCAGTGTCGCGCCGTGCACGGGAGTGAAGGAGCGGGGTCATGATGCGAACGAGTGAGCCAATCGACGAACGCGATGCCGACGTCATGGCTGGGATCGCCGACGTATACCCGCTGACTCCGGTTCAGCACGCGATCGTCGTTCATGCGCTTCAGTCACCGAACACTGGTGTCTACTTGTCGCAAGTCGTCCACGCCGTTCGCGGGCGCCTCGACGTCGAGCGACTGCGCCAGGCGTGGCAGGCGGTCACCGCGCGTCACGCGGTGTTGCGAACTGCGTTCGCCTGGGAAGAAATCGACGAACCGGTGCAGATTGTCTTCGAGGAGACACCGGTCGACTTCACCCTGCTCGACTGGCGCGAAGCCGCTCCGGAACAACGCGAGGAGTCGCTCGAGCTGCTGTTATTGCAGCAGCGAAGCGAAGGGTTCGACCTGCGCGAGGCGCCGCTCGTGCGGCTCGTGCTGATCCGCTTCGAGCAGGAGGCTTGGCGCCTGTGCATCGTCTCGCACCACGCGATCCTGGATGGTTGGTCCACGGCGCTTTTGTTCAAGGAAGTACTCGAGCATCTGGCCGGAGGTGATGCGCGAGGTCGCCCCGCTGCACCGTCGTTCAAGGAATTCGTCAGGCTGCAACGTCGGGCGATCGATGATGCGTTTTGGCGCAGCTACTTGGCTGGCTTGAGCTCGCCCACACTGCTCACCAGCGTCGTCGAAAAGGGCGCTGTCCATGGCTTCGACTCGACCACGAGCCGTCTCGACGCGAGCGTGCTGGCGCAGCTGAGCCAACTGGCACGCGCGTCGGCGACCACGCTCGGAACGGTGCTCCAAGCCGCCTGGGGTCTCCTGCTCGGTCGCTTGACGGGTAGCGCTGATGTCCTGTTCGGCGTCACTGTTTCAGGCCGGCGCAGCGGGCAACACCGGATCGAAGAGCTCGTCGGCAACTGCATCAACACGCTGCCCACCCGCATCCGGATCGATGACAGCGCCGAGCTGCGCAGCTGGCTCTCGGCCGTACATCAGACGATCGTGCAGCTGCATGCTCACGAACACGCGGCCCTCACTTCGATTCAAGGCGCGAGCGAGCTACCTCTGGGTTCGCAGTGGTTCGACTCGATCGTGGTGGTCGAGAACTTCCCGAGCGCAAGCGGCACTGGCGACTCCTTGGGGCTGACGTTCGAAGGCAGTCGCGTCATCGAACACAACAACTTCCCGGTTACCTTAGTGGCCGAAACCAGCCAAGAGCTCTCGTTCACGTTGAACTTCGACCAGCAGCAGCTGTCAGGCTCAGCCGCTCGATCCGTGCTCGCCGCCTATCTCGATCTGCTGCAGAGCTTCTGCGTCCCGCTCGTGCGCCTGCACCAGCTCGGTGCCACCGGTACCGCAACGCTCGCGCCGAAAACCGCTGACTCGTGCGAGCAAGTCGCGCCGCAGTTCGTGTCACTGCTGACACGATTTGCGGAACAGGTGCAAGTGCGGGGCGGCGCCGAGGCGGTGCGCTGCGGCGATGAAGCGCTGAGCTATGCGGAGCTCGACCGAGAAGCGAACCGCTGGGCAGTGGTTCTGAAGCGCCTCGGCGTGGGCCCGGAAGTGCGTGTCGGCTTATGTGTCGAGCGCGGGCTCAAGGTCGTGATCGGCATTCTGGGGATTTTGAAAGCGGGCGGCGCGTACGTGCCGCTCGATCCGATGTACCCGGCAGACCGGCTCCGGTTCATGGCGGAAGACTCCCACGTCTCGGTGCTGCTGACCGAGGCCGCCCACGCGCCGCTCTGGGATGGCTTTGCTGCACCCGTATTGTGCTGGGAAGCACTCCAAGAGACGGCGTCGACAGACTCGTCCGAACCGCCCATCGTCGACATCACGAGCGAACAGCTCGCTTACGTGATCTACACCTCCGGCTCCACTGGGCGGCCCAAGGGCAGCCTGGTTACGCACGCGAACTTGAGCCGTTTGTTCCTGGCCAGCGAAGCCGAGTACGACTTTTCGAGCTCCGACGTTTGGACTCTGTTCCATTCCTACTCCTTCGATTTCTCGGTCTGGGAGCTGTGGGGTGCTCTTCTCTACGGCGGCCGCCTCGTGGTGGTGCCGTACTGGACCGGACGTTCGAGCGAGTCGTTTTACGATCTGCTCGAACGCGAGCGCGTGACGGTGTTGAACCAAACGCCCTCCGCCTTCGTTTCGCTGATGCGGGTCGACCAGACGCGCAACGCGGATCTCGCGCTGCGCTACGTCATCTTCGGTGGCGAAGCGCTCGACCCATCCGCCCTAACGAGCTGGATGGCGCGGCGCGGCGACGAACAGCCGCGACTGATCAACATGTACGGGATCACCGAGACGACGGTGCACGTGACCTACCGGCGGCTCTGCCTCGCAGACCTCAACGCCGCGAGCCTGATTGGCACGCCGCTCAACCACCTGGGCGTGCACGTGCTCGATAGGGAACTCCGTCCCCTGCCTTTGGGCGTCAAAGGGGAACTCTACGTGTCTGGCGCGGGAGTGTCGCGTGGCTATCAGGCGCGGCCGGAACTGACGGCAGAGCGCTTCGTTCCCAATCCGTTCGGCCCGGGCCGTCTGTATCGCACCGGAGATCTCGGGCGCGTGCGAGAAAATGGCGAGCTCGAATACCTGGGCAGAGCGGACAACCAGGTCAAGCTCCGCGGCTTTCGCGTCGAACTCGGCGAGATCGAAGCCACACTCCGGCAACACCCCGACGTGACCCACGCTGCGGTCCTGCTGGAGCGAGCACCCGAGCGAGAGCCTCGCCTGATCGGCTACGTCTCGAGCGGCAATACTGGGCTCGCTGGAGAGGAACTCGGCTCGTTTCTCGGCCAGCGATTGCCCGAATACATGGTGCCAGCCAGCATCGTCGTGCTGGCGGCGTTGCCGCTCACGCAGCAGGGAAAGCTGGACCGCAAGGCCCTACTCGCCCATCTTCCCGCCCCCACGACGAGCGATCGGGTGGCAGAGACACCCACCGAGGCGCTGCTCTTCCAGATCGTTTCGCAAATCTTGGGCACGACGGCGGTTCTCGGCCGCCAGAATTTCTTCGAGCTCGGGGGGCATTCACTGCTCGCGACCCAACTCGTGAGCAGGATCCGCAGGCAATTTCAGGTCGATCTCCCGCTGCGCACGATTTTCGAGCAGCCGCGGTTAGCCGAACTGGCAAAAGTCATCGACTCGGCCCGCCGTGAGCAAACGCTCGACGCCGCGATCGAGCGCGTCACGCCGCGGCCGGACTCGATCCCACTTTCGGCCGCTCAGCGCGGCCTGTGGATCGTCGACAAGCTTCAGCCGGGCAGCGATCGCTACAACGTGTGCGCCGCATTCCTGGCTCACGGCCCATTGGACGCAGCGGCGTTGAATTGCGCGCTGACCCACGTGATCACGCGACACGAGATTTTGCGCACGCGGTTCGTCGAACGCGGCGATGAGCCTTGGCAAGAGGTGTTGCCGGAGGCTGGCCATGCGCTCGCGCTCGCGTTCACCGTGCTCGACGCCCAGCACGTCCCCGAGGAGCGGTGGAACGAAGAAGCTGCGCGGCTCGCACAACTCGAATGCGAGAAGCCGTTTCGCCTGAACGAAGCGCCGCTCGTGCGGCTCGTGCTGGTGAGGTTTTCGGCAACGGTTCATGCCCTCGTCACGTGCTTGCATCACATCGTTGCCGATGCGTGGTCGCTCGGCATTCTGATGCGCGAGCTCAGCACGGCATACCGTGAGGCGCGCGCTGGCAACGCACCGTCACTACCCCCGCTGCAGCTACAGTATGCGGACTACGCGCTCTGGCAAAGTTCCCACCTTTCCGAAGCGCGCGTCCTGCACCGCGCGGAGTACTGGGCGCGAGCGCTCGCGGACCTTCCCGCTGAACTCACACTGCCCACCGATCGTCCGCGCGACGCCAGTCCCGGCTCTGCTGGCAGCGTGAGCTTAGATGTAGCCCCAGAGGTACTCGATCGCCTGCGCAGCTTGTGTGTCGCTCATGGCGTGACACTACACCTAGCGCTGCTGACGGCATTTCAGTGCCTGCTCTACCGGTACACTGGGCAGTCCGACATCCTCGTCGGGTGTCCGGTATCCGGTCGTGACCGACCCGAACTCGAGCCGCTGATCGGCCTATTCGTCAACACGCTGCCGTTTCGCACGCGCATCACGGGCAACCAAACATTCGCCGAGCTGGTCGAGAGCGTGCGCGACATCGCGCTCGCCGCGTACGAGCATGAATTGCCTCTCGAGCGCATCGTGTCCGAAGTGGCTGGCACCGCGAGAGGTCCGCTGTTTCAGGTCATGTTCGCGCTCTTGGTGCTCGACACCGACGCGTTTGGCGACTCGGATCTCGAGCTGACCGAGCTCGGAGCCGCACCTCGCTCGACCAAATTCGATCTCACGCTCTCCCTCACTCTCGCGCGCGGCCGCCTTTGCGGTGGCCTCGAGTACGACGCGAGCTTGTTCGACCACGGCACCGTGCGCCGGATGGTCGAGCAGCTAAAAACCATCCTCGAACGCGTCACTCGTGCGCCCGATCGCCCGATCGCCGAAGCCTTTGCGCTCGGAAACGAGGATCTCGAGCTGATCGCGGCACTGAACCAAGCTCCTGAGGCCGGTCCCCCGGTGTCCACGATCGAGTTACTCGAGGCGCGAGCCCGCGAGTGCCCGCAGGCGATCGCCATCACGTGTGGCTCCCGCTCACTCACCTACGCCGAGCTGCATGCCAGCGCCGAGGATTTGGCGCGAACGCTGGTCGCATCTGGCGTGCGCCGCGGTGACCTCGTCGCGTTCCTGCTCGAGCGATCCATCGAGAGCGTGGTGTGCATGCTGGGGATCTGGAAAGCGCGCGCGGCCTACGTCCCGCTCGATACCTCGCTCCCACCAGTCCGGCTCGGCCTCCTGCTCGATGACGCGCGCCCCAAGCTGACGCTGACCAGCCCCCACCTGGCGGCAAGACTTTCGGGGGCCCAGGCCGGTCGCGTGTTGCTGCTCGAAATGGGCAGCGAGAAGATCGCCGTCACGGAACCCGTTCTCGCGGAAGGCAGCGCGCGGGGCAGCGTGGGAGCAGCGCTGCCCGACGATTTAGCCTATGTGATGTACACATCGGGGTCGACGGGCAAGCCGAAGGGCGTGCAGATCGAGCAGCGCGCGCTCTCGAACTTCGTGCTCTCCGTGTTGCGAGAGCCCGGCATGACGGCCAACGACGTCGTGGTGGCGATCATCACGTTCTCTTTCGACGTGTCCGTGATGGAGCTCTGGGTGCCACTGGCGGCGGGCGCGCGCATCGTGCTCTTGCCCGACGCGCTACGCAGTGACCCGCAGGAAATCCTGCGCGCGCTCGACTCTTCCGCCGCCACTTGGCTTCACGCCACCCCCGTCACGTGGAGCCTGCTCGTTGCAGAGGGCTGGTCCGGGCGTCCGGGTCTGGTCGGCGTGAGCGGCGGCGAGGCACTTTCGTCCAGTTTGGCGGGCGCGCTGCTCGAACGCGGCGTCCAACTGTGGAACCTGTACGGTCCAACGGAGACCACGGTGTTCTGCAACTTCCATCGCGTGGAGGTGAGCGAACCGTGGATCCCCATCGGGCGACCCATCCAGGGAATGAGCACGCACATTCTCGATGGCGCGCTCCAGCCCGCGCCGGTGGGCGTCGAGGGCGAGCTTTATGTCGGCGGGGTGGGCCTCGCGCGCGGTTACCTGAATGCGCCAGAGCTCACCGCCGCGAGGTTCCTCCCGGATCCCTTCGGGCGACCCGGCAGTCGCATGTACCGCACCGGCGATCGCGCACGGCTGCTCGGGGACGGCTATCCGAGGTTCCTTGGGCGCGTCGACTTTCAGATCAAGCTCCGGGGCCATCGGATCGAGCTCGGCGAGATCGAACACGCGCTCTTGGCTTTGCCCGGGGTGCAACAGGCGATCGTTCTTTTGCGCGACGGCAGAGACGGCGAGCCCGCGCTCGTGGCCTACCTCGTCACGGAACGCCCGGACGTGGATGCCCGCGCCGAGCTCGGTCGCGTATTGCCACCGCACCTAGTGCCGGACCACGTCTTGGCGTTGCCGTCGCTGCCCACGACGCAGAGCGGCAAGGTCGATCGCACCCGCCTCCCCTTACCCGAATGGCCTGAAGAGCGGACGAACGAAGACACCGGGACACCCACGCAGATCGCGCTGCTGAAGGAAACGCGCGCGCTGCTCGGAGCGGGCGAGTGCCGGCTGCGGGACAACTTCTTCCTGCTCGGCGGCAACTCGCTGCTCGCGATTCGTCTGGTGAGCCGCCTGCGTCGAACCTTCGACGTCGAGCTCCCACAGCGACTGGTGTTCGAAGCTCGGACGTTAGAAGAACTGGCGCGCGCCATCGACGAGACTCGCGCTCGCCAAACCTCCGCAGCGCGCCGTCCGCTGCCACGATTGGACCGAGGCCCTGCACCTGCATCGCATGCACAGCGCCAAATGTGGCTGCTCGATCGCCTGGAAGCAGCCAGCACGAACTACCTCTTGCCGGCTGCCGTGCGGCTCAGCGGTCCGCTGGACATCGAGGCGCTCGAGCAAGCCTTGATGCACGTGGTCACCCGCCACGAGGCGCTGCGCACCGTGTTCTTCGAAGAGGGCACACGGCTACTGCAGCGCGTGCTGCCCACGACGAGTTTCCGCCTACGGGTCGAGGATCGTTCGCGACCGAGCAACGGCGCCGCCAAAGCGGATCTAGAGCAACGAATCGAAGCCAGCGTCACCGCGCCCTTCGATCTAACGAACGAACCTCCATTTCGCGCGGAACTGTTCGTGCTCGCTGAACGCGAGTCCGTGCTCGCGCTGACGATGCACCACATCGCTTCGGATGGCTGGTCCGCGCAGCTCCTGATCCGGGAGCTCGCGGAGTGCTACCGAGCCACACGCGGTGCCGCTGAGCCGAACCTCCCCGTCTTGCCTCTGCAGTACGCGGACTATGCCGTGTGGCAACAGGAGCGGCTGTCGGGGCCAGCGCGCGCCACGCTCGTCGATTACTGGAAGCAGCAGCTGAGCGGCGCGCCCCCGCTCCTCGAGCTGCCGTCGGATCGCCCGCGCCCCGCGGTTCGCCGCTTCCGCGGTGCCGCCTACTCATTCCGCACGAGCGAAGCGCTCACCCGCCGCATCGAAGCGCTCTGCGCCGAGCAGAACGTGACCTTGTACATGCTGCTGCTCGCCGCCTTCGATGTGTTGCTGCACCGCTACACGGGCGCGACGGACGTGGTCGTCGGATCGCCGATTGCCAACCGTTCGCACGAGGAATTCGAGAACCTGATCGGGTTCTTCGCCAACGTGCTCGTGATGCGCGTGGATACGTCAGGCGACCCGACGTTCAGCGAAGTCGTCAGCCGCGTGAAGGCGACGGCCCTCGGAGCCTACGCGCACCAAGAGCTCCCTTTCGACGTGCTCTTGGATGAGCTCCGGCCTCGTCGTGATCCCGGCTACGCGCCGCTGGTTCAGGTGTTGTTCGCCGTTCAGAACACACTCGATGACCAAACCACGCTGCTGGACGTCACCATGGAACCCCTGCCCGTCGCGACGCACGGCACCAAATACGACCTCACTTTCACCGCTCAACGCACAGCAGACGGCATGACGGGGCTGGTCGAGTTCGACACGGATCTGTTCGACACCACGACCATCGAACGCATGGCCTCGCATTTTCACACATTGCTCGCCGACCTGGTCGAGCGACCCAAAGTCCCGATCTCTCGACTCACGCTGATGACCGAGGCGGAGCAACGAAGCCTGATCGCTCACTTCTCGGGTGACGACGACGACGGTTGGCAAGAACTCGAGGAACGGAGCTGCCCATGAGCCCAACGATGATTCAGCTATTTCAAGAGCACGTGGCACGAACGCCGACGGCGCTGGCGGTAGAGCACGGCGATCGGAAGTACAGCTACGAAGAGCTCGACCGCAAGTCGAACCAGTTGGCACGCCGCCTCGAGCAATACGGAGTCGGGCCCGAGGTCGTGGTGGGGATTGTCACGGGTCGCTCGATCGACACCGTCTTGGCCATCTTCGCGGTGCTCAAATGCGGCGCGGCCTATTTGCCGATCGACCTCAAGTATCCCGAGCAACGCCTGAAGTACATGCTGCGCGACGCTGACTGCCGGGTGGTGCTTGCCAAGGAAGCAGAACTCGGGCCGGTCCGCGAAGGCATCCATTGGCTGACGCTGGCCGAGCTCCTCGCGGAGCCCGCCGTTGACACGCCCGTCAATCGCGTCGTGAGCGAAACGAGCAGCGCTTACGTCATCTACACCTCCGGCACCACCGGTGATCCCAAGGGGACGGTGGTCACGCACCTCGGTCTCGCCAATCTCGTTCGTGGCGAGGTCGCGTGTTACGGCGTCGCCCCGGGCGACCGCTTCCTGTGGACCTCTTCCCCCAGCTTCGATGTTTCGGTGTGGGAGACGTTTCTACCGCTCGCCGGCGGGGCCACGCTGGTCTGCGCAGACGAACCCGATCTGCTGCCCGGAGCGGACATGTGGCGAACGCTGAAAAACCAGCGCATCACCTCCCTCTTCCTGACGCCAGCCGCGCTCATCCTGCTGCCGACGGAGCCACTGCCAGATCTGCGCTTGCTCGTCTTCGGTGGTGACGTGTGCCCCGCCGAGGTCGTCAAGCGTTGGCTCGACGTGGCGCGAGTATTCAACGGCTACGGCCCCACCGAGGCCACGGTGTTCGCGCTGCAAGGCGACTGCAAGCGGGTGCTACCGCCGATCATCGGTCGACCACTGAAGGGGACGCGTGCCTATGTGCTGGATGCTCAGGGGTTGCTCGTGCCCCCCGGGGTCCCGGGTGAGCTGTATCTCGGCGGGTTGGGAGTCGCGCGCGGCTATCTCGGTCGCGCCGATCTCACCGCGGAACGCTTCCTCCCCGACCCATTCTCCAAACGCGCGGGCGCGCGCATGTACCGAACCGGCGACATGGCGCGCTGGCTACCGAACGGCGAGGTGGAGTTCCTCGGACGTCGCGATCACCAAGTGAAAGTACGCGGATTTCGCATCGAACTCGCAGAGATCGAAGCGGCGCTGCTCAGTGACCGTCACGTCGCGCAAGCGGTCGTGGTCGCCAAGGACTACGGCCCTGGTGACCGGCGGCTGCTCGCGTTCTGCACCAGCAGCTCTGGCGAGCGCTTGGACACCCACGCGCTGAAACGGTCCCTCGGCGAGCGGCTGCCCGCGTACATGATGCCCGCGGTCGTGACGCAGCTGGATGCTTTGCCGTTGACGGTCACGGGCAAGGTCGATCGACGGGCGCTGCCCGATCCCGAGCGGGTGCCAGACGCGTCCATCGAGCGGCTCCGCCCAACCACGCCGCTCGAAGAACGCCTGGCCAAGGTGTGGGAAGAGCTGCTCCGCGTGCCGAGCGCAGGCGTCAACGACAACTTTTTCTATCAAGGTGGCGACTCGATCCTCGCCATTCAGCTCGCGTCACACGCCCGAAAAGTGGGCGTCGAAGTCCGGCCTCGCCAGGTGTTCGAGATGCAGACGCTGGGCGCCATCGCCAAGGTCGCGCGCTGGGCCGAGGCGCTGCCGACGGAGCCCGAGGTCGAACTGGGTGACGTGCCGCTCACGCCCGTTCAACGCTGGTTTTTCGAGCGAAAATCGACGAATCCCTCGCACTTCAACCTCGCGGTGATGTTCGAATCTCGCACGCCGCTCCGCGTCGCTGCCCTGAGCGAGGCGCTCGACGCGATCGTGTTGCAGCACGACGCACTCCGTTTGCGCTTCGCTCGCGAACCCGAGGGCATCCGCCAGCACTACGCGCCCGTCGAGCAGGCGCGTGTCTCGATCGAGGAAATCAGCCTACCGGCGAGCGACGATGAGGCGCTCGAGCAGGCAGTGGCTCGGGTGCAACGCTCGCTCGACATCGAACACGGGCCGTTGCTCCGCGTGGCGCTGCTGCGCCGCCCGGGCGCGCGTGAGCGATTGCTCATCGTGTTGCACCACCTGGTCAGTGACACCGTTTCACTGCGCATTTTGCTGGAGGACATGGAGCAGGCCTACGCGGCCAGTACTCAGCGCGAACCGATTCGGCTCCCACAACGGACGAGCTCGTTCCGAAAATGGAGCACCGCGCTCGCCCACTACGCAACGACCGACAACCTCCGCGCCGAGAGCGAATATTGGCTATCGGAAGCCTACCGCGGCGTGAAACCGCTGCCGCAGGAGCTCACCGGCAGGCACGAAAACCGCGACTTTCGCACGCTGACCGAGACGCTCACGGCGGACGAATCGCGCCAATTGCTCGCAGTGCTGCCGCGCCGCTTTCACGCGACGATTCAGGAGCTGTTGCTGACGCCGCTGCTCGTCGCGCTGACCGAGTACGCCGGCCAAGCCCGCATTTTGCTCGAAGGCGAAGGGCACGGCCGAGAAAACATCGACGATGCACTGGCGACCGACCGCAGCTTCGGCTGGTTCACGGCGCTGTATCCGCTCGTGCTCGGTTTGGACGGAGCGTCGGACCTGGTCGATGCGCTGCGCGCCGTCAAAGCTCAGCACCGACGTTTGCCGCACCACGGCATCGGCTACGGCATCCTGCGCTACCTGGGTGCGGACGCCGCGCTACGCGACTCACTCGCTGGGCTTCCCGCGCCGGAGGTCCATTTCGAGTACATGGGGCAGTTCGATCAGGTGCTGGCTCGCGACTCCGAGCTCTCACTGGCCCCGGAAGGCCCGGGCGCCACCCGCCCTGCGGAAGACGCAGCGGACTACCTGTTCAACATCACCGTGCTCGTCGTCGGCGGTCGCCTCAGCGTGAGCTGGAGCTACGGCCAGAACCGTCACACCGAGCACACGGTCAGAGGTTTGGTTCGCCGTTACACGGAGCTGCTCCGCGAGCTGTCGAGCCACGAAGCAAACGGAGCCAAGGCCTGGCTGCCCAGCGATTTCCCCGGCGCTCGGCTCGAGCCCGCCACTTTGCATCGCCTGCTCCAATCCTACGGCGAGGCGGCGCCGAGCATCGACGACGTGTACGCGCTGACACCGACGCAGCGAGGCATCCTCTTTCACTCCATCGAGCATTCGTTCCGGAACGTGTACGTCCCGTTCTTTCTGTACACCCTCGAAGGCACGCTCGACATCGCGGCGCTCGAGCGCGCATGGGCACGCGTCATCGAGCGGCACGCCGTGCTTCGAACCAGCTTCGCCTGGGAATGCAGCGTGGAACCGGTGCAAGTGGTGTGGCGCGAGGTGCCGTTCGCGATCGACGTCCACGACCTGGCGGCCTTGGAAGCGGGCGAACGGCAGCAACAGCTCGATGCGCTCGTGCGACGCGAACGGGCGCGCGTGGTCGATCCGCGCCACGCACCTTTGCTGCACGTGGTCGCCGCTCGCCTGGGCGCCGAGGACTGGAAGATCGGACTCGGCTTTCACCACCTGATTTTGGATGGCTGGAGCCTGCCGCTGTTGATCGGCGAAGTGTTCGGCTTCTACCGCGCGCTCGTCGAGGGGCAGCCCTTCGAGCCGGCGGCACCGATCGCCTTCGGTGACTTCGTGCGCCAGCTGCAACGCCGCGACGAAGCGCTGGCACTCGAATTCTGGCGCGACACCCTGGCCAAGCTACCGCAGCCGACGCGACTCGCTGACGCGCTATCGCTCACCGGTTCCAACCCGGGCAGCGGCAGTGTGCGACGCTTCTTGAACCCAGAGCTCGACGCAGGGCTGCGCGCGTTCGCCAATGCTCGGCAATGCACGCTGAGCACCGTGCTTCAAGGGGTCTGGGGCCTGTTGTTGTCGAGGGTTTGCGACACTCCCACCGTCGTCTTCGGTAACTCCGTGGCCGGCCGCGACAGCTCGTCGGGTTCTTTGGACCTCGTGGGTCTGTGCATCAACACGGTGCCCACGGTCGTCCACGTGGATCCCGATCGCTCGGTCGCGGAATGGCTGAAGGGCCTACAAGCGTGGCTCGCGGAGCGCCAGGAGCACGACCACCTCGGGCTCGGGCTGATCCAAGAGGCGGCGGGCGTCGACCCACTCTTCGATTGTTTGTTCGTGATCGAGAACTACCCGGTCAAGCCCGAACTCGTCAGCCCAGCAACGGGACTTCGCATCGTCGACGCAGAGGGGGTCGAAACCACCAACTACCCTTTGACCGTCGTCGTTGGCGTACACGGGGGCACCTCGGTCGAAATCAAGTACGACCCGAGCGTCTTCGACGAGCAGACCGTCGCCAACTTGCTCACGCGCTACCAAGAGATGCTCGGGCGTGTGACACAGGCGAAGCGTGCTCTGGATGTGACCTGGCTGGAGGATGGAGAGAGCACTCGCCTCGTCACTGCGAGTCGCGGGGCAGTCACGCCCCCACCGAGCGCGCACTCCGTCGTCGAGCTGTTCGCTGGGCACGTGCGTCGCACTCCGGACGCACTGGCCATCGTCGAAGGCGAAACACAGCTCAGCTATCGCGAGGTCGACGACCAATCCGAGGCGCTCGCGCAGAGCCTCCGGCGTGAACTCGTTGGCGCAGAGGCGGTGGTGGGCTTGTGCGCCGACCGTTCAGCGCGAGCGGTGATCGCGATGCTCGCGATTCTGAAGGCGGGAGCCGCCTATTTGCCGCTCGATCCGGCGTTTCCCGCGCCGCGCATCACGAGCATGTTGCGCTCGGCCCGGGCCAATTGGGTCATCGCCGACGAGAAGCACCACGGCTGCCTCGCCGATTCCGGGTGCCGGGTCCTGCCCATCGAGTTGCCCGAGTCGGCTGCGATGCAACGCAGTCCGACGTTGCCTCGCGAGCTCGATCCCGATCAGCTGGCCTACGTGGCGTTCACCTCGGGCTCCACTGGGATCCCCAAGGGCATCGGCGTACGCCACGGCGCCATCGTTCGGCTGGTGACCGATACGGACTACCTGTCCTTCTCGCCGGGGCGGCGTTTCAGCCACCATTCCAGCATTTCCTTCGATGCTGCCACCTTCGAGATCTGGGGCGCACTCGCCAACGGCGCAGCGCTCGTCGTGATCGACCAAGACTCGATGCTGGACCCAGAGCGGCTCGCTCGAGTCCAGCGACGAGGTGGCGTCAACGTCGCGTTCTTTACGACCGCGCTCGTGCAGCAGATCGCGCGCGAAGCCCCGGAGGCGTTGGCACATCTCGAAACGCTGCTCTTCGGCGGCGAAGTCGCCGACGTGAAATGCATCCAGCGCTTGGTCGAAGCCTTGCCGGCCACGCGCGTCGTGCACGTGTACGGGCCCACCGAATCGACGACGTTTGCCACTCATCATCCGGTGCCGAGCGGCGCGACGTTCGCCACACTGCCGATCGGTCACGCCATCGCCAATACCGATGTTTTCGTGCTCGATTCCGAGCTCGAATTGGTGCCCGAGGGCATGGCCGGCGACCTCTACGTCGGCGGGGCTGGTCTCGCGCGCGGCTACGTGAATCGCGCGGAGTTGACGGCCGCGGCGTTCGTGCCAAATCCGTTCATCGGAGCGGGGGAGCGACTGTACCGCACGGGGGACCGCGTTCGCCGTGTCGACGGCGCTCTGGAATTTTTGGGCCGCAAGGACGCTCAGATCAAGCTGCGAGGCTTTCGTATCGAACTCACCGAGATCGAAGCCGCGCTCCGCGAAGTCGAGCCAGTCGCAGATGCCGTGGTCGTGGTTCGGAGCGCTGCCGGGGGCTCGAAACAGCTCGCCGCGTACTTCACGGTCACCAGCGGCGCAACCGCACCGAGCACCGCCGAGCTGCGCGAACGCCTGGGCAGCACCTTGCCCTCGTACATGATCCCCTCGAGTTTCGATCGTTTGGACCGGTTGCCGCTCTCGCCGCAAGGCAAGATCGATCGCCGCGCGCTGGCTAGTTACGAAACCACGGAGGCCTCTTCCGGCGGCAGCGCGCGAACGCGGACCGAATACGCCTTGCTACGGCTGTTCCGCGAGTTGCTCGACAATCCCGAAATCGGACCGGCAGACTCCTTCTTCGAACGCGGCGGACATTCGCTGCTCGTGGCGCGCTTGGCGGGCCGCATTCTTGCGGAATTTCAGGTCGAACTGCCGCTCAGAACCCTCTTCGAGGAGCGCACCGTGGAGGCCATCGCCGCCCGCATCGACGCCCTCACGGCACGAGGCGTGCTGAGCGCGAGCCAGCCGATCCCCAAGCTGACCGCGCGCAGCGAGGTACCGCTGTCGTTTGCGCAAGAGCGGGTTTGGATGCTCGAGCAGCTGGACTCGACGCGCGCCGCCTACAACATCTCCGCGGCGGTCAAGTTCGTCGGTGAGCTGGACACCCACGTGCTCGAACGCGCGTTCGAGTGCTTGATCGAGCGTCATGAAGCGCTGCGCACGAGCTTGGTCGTTCGCGGCGGGCAACCTCATCAGACGGTGATCGAGCAGCTGGAACTGAACCTGGAGCTGAGCACGCTCGCTCCCGCAGCCCACGCAGACGACGAATCCCTCCAGCAAGCGATCCTGGAGCGAGCTGGCGCGGCCTTCGACCTCGAGCAAGGGCCGCTGTTTCGCGTCCACCTGCTGCGACGGAGCGAGCGTGAGCACGTGTTGGTGCTCGCGATGCACCATCTGATTTCGGACGGCTGGTCCTTAGGCGTCCTGGTCAAGGAGGTCTCCGAGAGTTACCAGGCGCTGTCCGCCGGGCTTTTGCCCCGTTTTTCGGCTCTTCCAGTGAGCTCCATCGATTTTGCGGCCTGGCAACGGGAGACCGTCCGCGGCGCGGTTTTGGAGCAGCAGCTCGCGTACTGGAAACAGGCGCTCGAAGGCATGGAGCCCACTCTGATTC
>Ga0207687_10000831_pt1 | contig 20883 bp, 19 predicted proteins | sample KBSM54metaG_FD_184399 | JGI IMG/M metagenome (GOLD analysis project Ga0207687, IMG submission 184399) | Miscanthus rhizosphere microbial communities from Kellogg Biological Station, Michigan, USA - KBS M5-4 metaG (SPAdes) (version 2) | ecosystem: Host-associated > Plants > Roots > Rhizosphere >...
GTAATTTGCTTCTGGAGTAGGAACCAGCGCCGTGGTTCCATCTGCAGTTTGGCGCATGCCGTGGGTGGAGGTATGCTGCCAGGCCAAATGTCCAAAAGGACAGAGCGGGGTTCCCGGATCAAGAAATACTTCTTTGCCATCCACCATCACAATCACAATCTCTGATGTCAGTTGCGAAGGATTGGGAATGTTCTGTTGAAAGAAATATTCGTCGCGGTCAGAAACCCGCATGATGTAGGCCTGTAAACTTGCTGCTCTGGCCATGGCCCAGAAGAGGCGCGCAATCTCATCGCGATAGCCTTCATTCTTTTCCAGAACGTCGTCCACGGTCCGCTTTTCCCGGAGCTCACGGCTCAAAAATTCTTCCAAAGCTCCTTCCTTGTCAGTAAAGGTGAGGTTTTTGATTTTCTGAACATAGGCATAGATCTTGCGCGCTTTCTGGTCAGCACTGTCGGTGGGTGTAACGGTCTTGCTTACTGCCGAGGCGACAGCGGCGGAATGCCCGGCAAACTTATCAACTTCCTTGTTCCAGTATTTGCCTTCATTCTTCCAAAACTCCTGGGGCTTGCCCATCTTGTCTGTGCCGTAATAAAAGTTGATTCGCATCTTCAGCATGTCAGCGGGTGGCGCAAAATCCTCTTCTTCAAAAGCAGGAATGTCGTTCAGTTCCAGCTCCATGTGATTATTGGCCGTTGTCTTGATCGCCGTGTTCTGCGGTAGTCCGATGGGGGTATAAAAGACGTGGTCCAGAATTTGGCCGCGGCGGTCCTCAACATAATGGTTCTGTTTGAACATTGGCACAAAAACAAACTTGGCGTGCTTGGTCACCAGATCGTCCTGCAGTACCCAGTGCGGCGCGAACACCCAATCATCCCAGTATTCCGTGTACTTCCATTCAATGATGCTGCCTACCTGGACGTTGGGCATCGTAAATGTTTTGGCCAGATACTTGACCCCGTGCGCCTTTACGATTGTGCTGTTAAACGCTTTGCCCGTGAGCGGCGTAATGGTGCCGTCAGGAGCAATGGTCCGTGCCCTGATGTCGGTGACTCCGACATACTTTGCGTCATAAGGGATTTCCACGCTGGCCCGGTCTTTGCCTTTCTCCGTTAGCACCTTCAGGCGCTTATAGACGTAGCGATGGCGGGTCATGTCGTCGGCGGTTTCTTCATGATAAAGAATAATGGCGTCGCCTTGATGAGCGGCGTCTGCCGTCATCTTCAGCTCATCGGGATTGATAGGTTGCCAATCGTCAAAAGCATAGAGGCGATGGAATGGAGCCAGAGACAGAACAGCCAGTAACAGAAGTGACAGCTTGACACGCATAAAATTAAGGAGACCCCGCAGAAGAAGATGGAAAATGGCTTGAGTGCAGGCATTTTATATATCAACTACTGCATGCCTGCAAGACCATTCCTGGACCGGCGGATCAGAGACTCGCACGAATATCAAAAGTTCAAAGGGCATTAATATAGTTGACGCACCTGCTAAAAAAGACCACTACCTATTGTGGTCGAATCAGCTTGACTCACCATAGGAAAATATTTCTAGGGTTTCCCGCGCCATGGGGTCGGATTGTCGGCCCAATGTGTGATTCGGTAGCCCTCTAAATTAACCGGCGTGGTGAAGTTAAGCCCGTAAGAGGAAGTGACGTTGATATCCTTGCCTATTGGCCCAGAATCAATAATTTCCGCACCCTGTTTGGCTGTGTCTTTCAATGAAATACGAAAGACAAAAGGATGGGGCGCGTCATCATATTCGGCTGGAAAATCTAATAGAATCCATCCACTGACTGTCTCATGTGGCTGGAGGGGTCTTTTGCGAAAAATCGCGTCTAGCCGCTCTCCGATGAGTTCCATCCCCATGGGCTCTTCTGGCGGCGGGTTTACCCAGACCAGTGGCATCGCGTCAGGAATATCCACACCTCTCACCCATTTGCTGGGAAATATCCACGGGCGTTTCTTGACTTCGATTTCTACTCCCAATTTGCTTATAGTCGCGGGCACTTGCTGTAAATTGACCACCCTCACATTGAGAAGTACCGGGACGTGGGTAATGAAATTGTTGTACTGGGCATATATTTGCGTGCTATCCCTGGTCTGGCCAGACCAGATGCCTATTATGGTTGCGTCAAAGGGATTATCTGGCTTGTACCCGATTACGAATAGCGTTGCAAGCCACAGAAATGCAGTGCCGGTCAATGCAAATGCCAGCGCAGCCGCCTTAACTTGGGTGGAAGTCATAATTGCCGCTATTAAAACACATCCAGATCCTAGGCAAGTGATTCCAGAATTCTGCACCCATCCGCTGGAGAGGGCATGACTGATAGCCGCTCTCAAATCGATTTTATTGTTATCGCTATTGGATATGGGATTTTTCTTTTTTGCCTTGGGTCTCTTTTTGGCATGTTTCTTGCGCTTCACTATTCTCATCTGAGACGCTAGAATTTGGCAGCAACGCGGATTATACCCTCATTGTGGTTCCTAAGTGCGGTAAAATCCATGCCGCATGTCAGAACGCATATCAGATTGCCCGCCGTTATTCCCGGCTGCCTCTAAGCGTACACGTTCCCCCAAGAGACGCAAACCAGGCCCATCTGCTGTGTTCGGGGCAAGTTGGTTGAGCGGATTGAAGCCTCAACAATAGACGACAACTGCGCAATCGGAATTATGTTCAAAGACAGGACCTATCTCGTATTCGATGTTGAACCGTTCCTTCGCATCACGCCCGATTATTCAGACTGGAAAACTCACAACTACAAGCCGCTCAAACGCTGGCCACCTCTGCGTAGCGATAGAAATTTTTTCAACGTCAACCGGAACCCGCTGAAACAGACTGTTACGAAACTGTTGGGAATAAATCGAAGTGATGAGGAGATGCCCCTCGTGAAAGCGAGGGCATTTTCCTGGGTTTCATAAAAGGCGGCTCAATCACATGGGGCATCGTGCGACACGCGAGGTGATGGGCCTGCGACGGTCCACAGTAGAACACCCCTTCGCCACGCTTAAATGCCGCATCTTTGGATACCCACGATTCCTGCTATGCGGCATCCGAGGCGCTCAGACGGAGATCAGTCTGGCCATCATGATTTACAACATAAAACGCATGATCAAAGTGTTCGGCGGAGATCAACTCGCCGCAGCGCTAGTGTGGTGTTTCAGAAATAGCTTTACAGTAGCGCAAAGGCTGAGCTTAAGAAAAGCATGATGATGGATCGTGCCTAAGAGCAGGCGAGGTATTGTGCGAACTCCCTGATGCAGCATGGATAGAAGAAAAATCCTCGGGGTCCTTCGACTTCGCGCTTGAGGATCTCGGTTTGGAAAAGGCGTAGCGGCGCTGCGCTCAGGAAGACAGAGATAAACATTTTGCTTGAATATAAGTTCATAGTGTTGTGAAGCTATTTCTAAGACACCACACTAGCAACCTGATCCCATGCTGCCAGGCTTTTCATTACAAAAAGTGATGCCCCGGAATCCGGAGCATCGGTTAAACGCTAAGTTTCGTAACAGTCTGGCAAGGCGGGTTGTGCTTTAAGTCTGTTTCGATAAGCGATAGGCGTCATGGAGCGTTCCCAAGTTATGGGTCTATTGCACTGCCGGGTAGTGGTACAGTTTGAATTTTCCGTTTATTCAAAATCATTACAAAGCGTCATCTCGAAGGGCGTAAGCGAGCCCCGCGTTTTCATCAGCGGGCGAGCAGCCCTGAGAGACCTTGTGTTTTACCTGCCAAACAAAAGGTCCCTCTCCCCTATTCCCACCCCAATCGCGCAAAAACGGCGCGCTTGGGGACCCCGGATTCGGGCGCTGAAGACGACGCGCTCTCATTGACGGGAGCTCGGGATGACGATCTGTTTGTTAAAGAAGTCCTGTGTTCTTTCAATGCGGTTCAAACTGTACCACTACCCACTGCCGATTTCTCTTGACTTTTCGGGCGAACAAATGGTAGATTCAGAGATTCGCTCCAGAGCGGAAAAATAGTGAAGTTGACGGTCTTTGATAACTAAATAGGCAGCCCTAAAAGGGACGCAATTGGAACCCGAAACGAGGCGGGAAAAGGGGTTCGACCGTTCGGTCACCGTTCGGTCGAATGGCGCAAGCCTTTTGTTTGCAACAAAACAGCTACCCCCGGGTGGGGCTATGTAGAAGAAAAGCAGCTTTTAGCCCTTAGCCATTAGCTCTTAGCTACTCTGGACTCTACGCCAATTGAGGCCAGATCGCGGAAGTCTACGCCAATTTGGGATGGTCTGGGATGACCCCCTCTGAAGTCTACGCCAATCTGGGATGACCGGGGGAGGGGGAGGGGTAATCGCCGACATCGCACGAGATCGGGGAAGTTGGGCTAATTTAGTGAATGATGGAACTAACATCAGGACTTTTTGTCCTGATTCGGTCAAACACGGCTTTTACCACTCGATCACAGCGTACGGCATGGAACTGGTAGAGATCGGTAGCGCGGCCCTTGGCGCGGGCATAAAGGTCTTTGCGCAGCATGGCGTGGGCGCGATGCAGACGAGTCTTCACCACGGCATCGCTCACGCCAAGACTTTCAGCGGTTTCCGCCACGCTCATTTCTTCCACCTCACGCAGCATTACCACGGCGCGATAAGCTTCCGGCAGTTGGTCAATTGCCTGTTCCAACAGTTCACGGGCCTGTGTGGTAGCCGTGCCATCTTCCGGGCTGGGCGAAGACGATTTGAGAATGGACATAAAATCTCCGTTTTCAGGGAGTGCGTCAAGTTCTTCCATGCGGCCACGGCGGCGCTTGCGCGCCAGCGCTTCATGGATGGCGATGCGGGTGAGCCAGGTGGAGAATGCCGCCTTGCCGGCGAATTGGTTCAGGTGTTCATAGGCGCGGACATATGCATCCTGCATAACGTCCTCGGCCTCGCCGTCATTGCGCAGGATGACGCGGGAAACCCGGTAGAGCCGCTGGTTATAGCGGCGCATAAGGATCTCAAACAGCGCCGTCTCGCCAGCGAGCACACGGGCCACCACTTCCTCATCCTGCAGTTCGCTTTGTGCCGTTACTGGGACCAGCATGGTGCTCATCTGGGTTCCCTCCATACCTGAATAGAGTATTCTGGGAACCAAAGGTTACAATTCTAAGTCCTTTGGGAGCATGTATATGCGCGTTGCCACACCTTTAATCATACTGCTGATTTCGTCCCTTGTTTACGCGCAAAAGCCGCAAAACAGCAAAACCGACGTCCAGCTCCGGGGCATCAGCGCCGTTTCTGACAAGGTAGCCTGGGCCAGCGGCGCTAAAGGAACGGTCTTGCGGACCGTTGACGGCGGCGAAAACTGGGAAACATTGGTCATCGCAGGCGCCGACTCGCTCGACTTTCGCGACATCCAGGCCTTCGACCAGAACACAGCGTTCGTCCTGAGCATTGGCCCGGGCGATCAATCACGTATTTATAAGACTTCTGATGGCGGCAAGATATGGCAACGGCAGTTCACCAACGGCGATCCCAAAGCTTTTTACGATTGCTTTGCCTTCTGGGACAGCACGCATGGTATCGCCGTAAGCGATGCTGTGGACGGAAAATTCCCGCTGATTGCCACCTCGGATGGAATGACCTGGAGTCCGGTGGCGGTCAAAAACATGCCCGCGGCTCTACCCAGTGAAGGCGCGTTCGCCGCCAGCGGCACCTGCATTGCGACCTTCGGCAAAAATGATGTGTGGTTCGGCACCGGTGGCCCGGCTGCGCGCGTGTTTCATTCTTTAGATCGCGGAAAAAACTGGACTGCTGCCGAAACGCCGATCATCCATGGCGCAGCCTCGCAAGGCGTTTTCTCCTTAGCATTCTGGACTGCGAAAGATGGAGTGGCGGTGGGGGGTGATTATAAAGAGCCGACGAAGAGTGGAAGCGTCGCGGCGGTAACGCACGATGGTGGCAAGACATGGTCGGTAGCATCGAAGACGCCGCGGGGATATCGTTCGGCAGTCGCATTAGGTTCTTCCCATACTCTAGTGGCTGTGGGCACGAGCGGCGCGGATGTTTCTCATGATGGCAATAGCTGGACGCCGATGTTCACCGAAGACCTGAACGCCATAGCGCTTATCGGGAACTCGGGGTGGGCCGTAGGACCGGGCGGAAAGATTGTGGAGGTTCATCTGGATTCCCACTGATCAGATGCCCCGCCGCCGTTCACAACCACCAGCTATCCTCGTCATCATTCTCGCCGTAGCGGCGTTCGTGCTTCTGCGTTACTTTCACAAGCCTCCGCCGCCATACACCTGCGGCGTCCACTGCGGAACGGAACGCTGGCGCATCAAGACCATCTTTGATAATGACGCCAAACGCATCAACTTCATGCCACGGCACACCACTATCTCTGAACTGGTCGCGATGCGCGCCCCTGAGACGCTGAGCGATGAACGCGCCGACGCTGAAAAACAGGTCTATTCCGTTGAAGCCGTGTTGCTGGGATGGAAACAGGAAACCGCCGAGCATGGCGACCGTGACTTTCACCTGGTGCTGGCCGATCCCAACGACGTGACCCGCACCTTGATCGCCGAGGTCCCTTCAGCCGAATGCCAGGGCGCGTGCAGTTCCCTGCAGGCACAGCACTTTGCTGAAGTGCGGCAAGTTCTCACGGCTGAACTCTCCGAGCCCGAAGCGCATTTCCGGCGATTCCCGCATGCCTGGGTCGTGCGCGTGGAAGGCGTAGGGTTCTTTGACGTTTTTCACCAGCAGATTGGCGTTGCGGAAAACTGCATGGAGTTGCATCCGCTCTTGAAGGTCGAATTTGTGCGCCAGCTCAGTCCGGCGTTCCCGTTGCCGCGCCGCATTGAACCGCCCGCCAATCACCATTGCGGCCATCTTGATCGCGAGGGACGTTTTGCGGATGAGGAATAGGCGGCGTTCCAGGTTGTGGGCACTACAGGTGAATGATTATTTCGCAGCGAATGGCGTTGATGGGATCAATTCGATCTTCCCGGAGGTCTTCACAGCCAGGAACCCGAGATTTAAAGCCACGGTGCGTTTCGCGCACGGATATCGTCGGACAAGCTGGTGCGAAGTTCTCGCGCCGCGACCAGGATTTTTTTCAACCGTGGTCCATGAATCGGCTTCGCGTGGTCCTGTTGCAGGGTAGTATCGTCCAGTATTTCCTGCATGAATGACTTGAGGTTAAAGTAAGGGCCGCGGCTCCTCCGGGAAAGATAGATACCTCCCTCGGCAAAGTACCAGTCGCGCATTTCGCAGGAGACGGCCTTGATAACATCGAAGGTGATGGGGGCTTCGGCGGAAAACTCCGCCAGATGCCTGGTCTTTGGCCAGAGCTCTTTGTAAAGCTCCAGTCTCTTTTTGTGCAGATCTTTATCGTACTCGACCTTCAAATCGAGGCGGATTTTGGACCGCGTGCTGAAGTAGGTGACGACAGAAGACAGTATTCCGCTGACAAAACCGATAATCACCGAGGACATGGATACATCGCCCAATAAACACCATCCCTTCGGTACAGCAGTTGAGCAGCATACCTTGATTGTCCGGGAAAGTCGACTGACTTGAATCGGCGCAAACGGACACTTTGTTACTGCGCCAATGGCCAGGCAATTTTGCGGAACAGGAATGATGGCCGCTTTGCGGACGAAGAATGACGAGATCGCACGATGAGCCGGAGGCACTCTTTGAGCGAGGCCTCCTCGCGTTTGACCGTCTTCCCACGTGCTGATTAAAATTTGGCCCTCATCTTTGGAGGTAGTCATGCACGTCCCTTCTGCTCCATCGCTTCGATCCATTTTGCTTTCTCCCGCAAAAATATCTGTCGCTGCCTGCATTATGCTTGCAGCCACCGCAATTTCAGCTCAGCCGATTCCGCCGCCGGGATTGGTGATTGGCTCTGCCAATACCGCAACGGCAGATCCGCCAGTCGCGCGGCCCGACACTACGCCATGCGTGGTTACGCTGTTCAATAATTTTGCCTTTGCGGATTTTTCCCCTAAGCCATTTTCCTTTACTCCTGCGTGCCCAGGACCATGGGCCAAAGTCGTACTGAACGCGGATTTTTCCATCCAGGCGGGCAGGCAGTTTGACCGCACCGCGGAAATCTGGATTGGCGGCGTAAATGTTTATTTCGGGACTACTTCTGAACCGTCAAGAACTGTTGCGCGCTCGTGGCATATTGAGCGCGACCTGACTGATTATTCCGCGCTCTTCAACAGTGCGCAGAATGGCCGGGTTGATCTGGGCAATCTGGTGAACTCCACCTTTACCAGCACTCTGTTCGGAACAGCCACAATTCAGTTCTACCCGCTGGATCGCCATCAGGACGCACCGCGCACCGCCGACCTCGTCCTGCCTCTGGCTTCCGATCCAACGGGAGGAACGGCATTTCTTTCCAACTCCAGCAGCATCTTGTCGAAAAGCTTTACTCTTCCCACAAACGTGGAGCGCGCATTTATTGATGTTGTGGCGGAGAGCCAGGCGGGAGACGAATTCTGGTACACCTGCGTGCCGGACGACGTTGCCGGAGAATTGCAAAGCTGCGGCGGTGGCGCATTCCGTGAGAGCCAGGTCACTATCGACGGCACACCTGCGGGCGTTGCGCCGGTCTATCCGTGGATTTACACCGGCGGAATCGATCCGCTTCTATGGCGTCCTATCCCTGGAGTACAGACATTGAATTTCACTCCGTATCGCGTTGACCTTACGCCTTTCGCTGGTGTGCTCAGCAACGGGCAACCGCATCAGGTTGCGGTGAGCGTGTTCGGGGCCAACAACGGATTTTCTACCACGGCTACGCTGCTCGTATTCCAGGACCATGGATCGAATCAGGTCACGGGCGAGGTAACGCGCAACACCATCGGCGTGCCTAATCCCAGCGTGGTAGAAAACCTCAACACCGCGCCGGATGGAACGATCACCGGATCAGTCACCGTTACTTCGTCGCGCATTTTCAGAGTGGAAGGCTTTGTGCGGACGTCACATGGCCGGATAGAGACTGACGTGCGGCAGAATATTCAATTCTCCAGCCGCCAGGACTTCAACATTACCAACACCGCATTTGTGCAAAACATCAAGCAGCGCACTACGATTACTTCTGAGACGCAAACCGATGGACGCGGTGGCGGAAACGCTTCCCAGAGCTTTAACTGGCCTCTGGATCTGACCTTCAGCTTTAATGTGAATGCGGATGGCTCCGGCGGCTCTCAGACGACTACGATCCGCCAGCAATTCCAGAGCGCGGCGGTGCATCACGGCGACAATGCACCTGCGTCATTCAGCGTGGTATCCAATACCGTCACGCCCAGTGACACGTTGCTTTTTGATTCCAATTTCAACATCACGGGCAGTACAGGCCAGCAAAGCGCTCAAGACTTTTTCTCCAACGATTCTGTCAGCGGCTGCTTCAGCCGCCAGATCACCGCTTCCGCGGGGCTGCTCACGTCGATTACCGATGGCGCTCTCTGCAAGAAGGGCCAATAACAATGAGACGGGGCGCGGGCGTCTGTCCGCGTCCTGCCTCTTTTCTTTCTAACATTTTGCGGAGCAGGAATGAACCGCGTATGATTTCTGCAAACGAATGACTGAAGGATGTTTATGACGGATGTATCCGGCAGCTCTGCCATCCTTGACGTGACCAATTACGATCTGCAGCAGGCTCCATGGCATTGCGACCAATTGGAGCGTGGCAAGGTGCTGTTTTTCAGCCATGTGCCATTTGGTTTTCCGGACACTGACCGCGAATTTCTTCTCTCGCAAAAGCAGACCGGCTCGCGCTTTCACAAAAATATTTCCTACCGTCCGGCCAAAGATCTGCTCAAGGGCGTGGATGACAATTCTCCTGACCGCGAGCGTATGAACGCAATCATGCGGGACTTTTCCGCCTCTGTAACGAAATTTATCTCCCAATTTCTGACGCCATATGCCGGCAAGATGAAGCTGGATTTTGCCAGCTTCCGTCCGCTGGAAGAGCAAGGGCGAGACTTGTCGCTGCACAAGCGCAATGACCTGCTGCACGTGGACGCATTTCCATCGAGGCCGACGCATGGAGCGCGCATCCTGCGCGTGTTTGCCAACATCAATCCGTCCGTCGGGCGCGTATGGAACGTGGGCGAACCGTTCCATGATTTTCTGCCCAAGCTGATGCAGAAGAAAAGAATTGGCCCATCGAATAGCGGCGTGGGACGCACGCTGGCACACATGGCCAGCAAGATTGGGTTGCCGGTCCCTGATCGCTCGCCTTATGACGAGTTCATGCTTTACCTGCATGACTGGCTGAAGGAAAACGCTGACTTCCAGAAGAACGCGCCGAAGCAGGAATTGGTTTTTCCGCCGGGCAGCGCGTGGATGGTTTATACCGACGGCGTTCCCCACGCAGCCATGTCAGGCCAGTATGCGCTGGAGCAAACTTTTATTATTCCCAGGGAAGCCCTGGTCACGCCGCAGGTTGCGCCGTGCCAGGTCCTGGAAGATGGAAATTACGTTCCGCGCGCGCGAGCGAGTTAGGAGCCGTGTTGGTGCGCGGCTTTGCCAAGGTTCATCCGCAGATTAAAGCCAAAGCTGTTGAGGTTATAAGTGACGCTGCGGGTAAAGCCAAGCTGCACGCGCCATAGCGGCGTTGGATCAAAAGCTACCCAGCTATTGAAGCCGTTTTCACGCGTGAGACCGGAGCCACTGCTCACCGCAGCTTGATCAAAACTGTTTTTGCCTTTGCCTTTGCCGCTCTGGCCTTTGCCCACAATCTTGCTGAAGATTTTCTGGTTGCCGAACGGAACAATTTCATAACCGGAGCCGCCCACGGAAAAATGCTTGACCAGCTCAAACTCTCCGCCTTCTTCAAGGTGCGTCAGCAGGCCGAGCGAAGTGAATGGACGCGTAGACAATCCACTATCGGGCACAGCGTTGGCCAGCCCCGCGTCTACAAAGGGCGTGAGCCGGTTGAAGGCATGTTCAAAGCGGTTGTCCCAATCGGCATTGGCGCGCCCGCTGCTGAAACCCTTGGACGTGCTGCCCGTGGGCGCGGCCAGCGTGACAGTGGAGCTATAGTCCAGAGTTTTATTTGGCGCGCGCATGGCAAATCCGAAATAGGCATTGCCCAAACCGTTATTGGTCACGTCCGTTGTGGTTGTAGTGGCCGTGCCGTTGACCTGCGTGGTGGTGGTTTGCGTGTTGGCAAAATACAGCGGCATGCCCACGAAGACGCCGAAGTGCTTGTTGAAGTCGTATCCGGCGTTTGAATCAAGCTTGAAGTTCTTGCTGTCAGAATTCAGAGTGCCCTGAAATTCTTCAAACCCCGTGAATCCCTTTTGCATTTCCGGAGGGGGAGTGTTCTGGCCAAAAGCACACATCGACGCAAGCAACGCAAGCATACAGATGAATTTTGTTAAAAGACGGTCCACAGCGGATCTCCTTGTAATACGCGCTTATTCTGTCTTTTCCGCACTGTGGGAGCAATGAACCGAGGTGTATTGTCCTTAGGGCACTGGGTGGGCGAACCCTTGTGTTTGCCGGATTGGTACAATGCTCGCGCTATGAAACTCTTCAGGTTATCTATCCTCTTTATAGTGTCGGTTTTGGTCGCGGGCGCACAGCCTCAGCCAGATACAAAGCCTCAGACGGTCGTGATCCGCGCGGGAACGCTGCTCGATGGCAAGGGCCATACGCTGCACAACGTTGTGATCGTGGTGCAGGCAGGCAAGATTGTTAGCGTTGCGCCGAACGCGAAAGACCAGCGTCTCCCCGGCGCTGCCGTTTACGATCTCTCACGGCTGACGGTGATGCCGGGATGGATCGATTTGCACGATCACATTACCTGGCATTTTGGTCCGAATGGACGCATCGAAGACAAGAGTGAGACGCCGTCGCAGGCAGCACTGGCCGCCGCAGAGAACGCTTATGCCACGCTGATGGCCGGGTTCACCACGATTCAAAGCGTGGGGTCGCCTGAAGATAAAGAGTTGCGCGCGGCGCTCGAAAGTGGAACGCTGCCCGGGCCACGACTTTTGACTTCGCTAGAGCCGATTGAAGACGCAAAGCTCACGCCGGAGCAGATTCGCGCAGCAGTAAGAAAGCTAAAGGAAGATGGCGCAGACCTGGTAAAAATCTTTGCTTCGCGCAGCATCCGCCAGGGCGGCACGCGAACTCTCAGCGATGAGCAGCTTCAGGCCGCATGTTCTGAAGCCAAGGCGCAGGGTCTGCGAACCCTGGTCCATGCTTATCGCGATGCGGTGCGCGCGGCGGCGAACGCCGGCTGCACCGAAGTGGAGCACGGAACCTACGCAACGCAGGAAGACCTGGACGCAATGGCGCAGCACGGAACGTTTTTCGATCCGCAGGTTGGCCTGGTGATCCACAACTATCTGGATAACAAACAAAAGTTTCTGGGCGTGGGCACCTACACGGAAGAAGGCTTTGCCAAGATGCAGGAAGTTCTGCCGGTGATTGCGGAGATGTTCAAGCATGCGCTGGCGACGAAGAACCTGAAAATCGTCTTTGGCACTGACGCTGTAGCAGGAGCGCACGGCCGCAACGCTGAAGAATTTATCTATCGGGTGCAGGCGGGCGAGGGGCCGATGCAGGCGATGGTGGACGCAAACGCGCGAGCGGCGGCGTCATTGAACATGCAAAATGAAATAGGCGCCATCGCACCGGGCATGCAGGCTGACATCATCGCGGTGGATGGGGATCCTATAAGGGACATTACAGCCGTTCGCCGTGTAGTTTTTGTGATGAAGGGCGGGAGGGTTTATAGGAACGAAGCTTCTGGCCGGTAGGTAGCTGGGTTTTGTGCCATGTGATGTGGTGGAGGCCGCCGCCGTTTATTTGAAGATGAGGTGTGCGACGCGAGTTTCGAGGTTCCAGTAGATCATTGCGAGAGAGGTGAGATCGTAGGCAGCGTGTGCAACCATCGGCATGAAGATCCTGCCGGTGAAAGCAAAGATTGTGCCAAAGACGAGTCCGGTGATGGTGGCTTGTTCTGCGCCGGCAAGTCCCTGATTGAAGTAGTGACCCAGCGCAAACCACACGGACGTGATCAGCACGGCAGCGATCTTGGCGCCGATGCCTGGCGGGAAAAGCTTACCGAGGCGTTCAAACATGTATCCGCGAAAGAGCGTCTCTTCGCCCCAGCCCGCCGCCAGGCAAGCCCATATGGCTACGGGAAGCATCGCGCGGTTTCCTGCCCAGGAATGGTAAGCCCAGTTAATGGGATCCGCGCCGAGCAGCGGCATTACCAACGCCTTCATCAGGAACTTGAGGGCAATTCCGAGAGCTAAACCAATCGCAATACTGGCGATCCAGTTCCGGGGCCGCACATATCCAATTTCATGCCATGGTGTACGCGAGAGCCGCACCCATCCCAGAACGAGAACGGCGCCAACCGGCAGCACGACCTGACCCAGCAAAATGTTGCCGGTAAAAAGGATGAGGAGAATGGCAAAGATGCCCGCCGGGCCGAATCGGCGCAGCTCCGCGGCGAGCCGGTCGTCTGTTACCGGAACGGGCTTGGGTGAGGGGTTGCTGGACATGGGTGAGAATATCCCCGCAACAAAGTTTACGAAGTAGCGAGTTGCATTGTTCCGTAAATTTATCTGACGGGTTTGTGGAAGTAGGCGTCGGTTTGCACGCAGAATTGATTTTATTGGCGCGCTCGCTCCGCTGCTTTTAGTCCCAGGAAGCCAACACCGCTTCCTGGGAGCAGCTGCGCTCAGGCCTGCGGCGCAAGGAAGGGATTTTTTCTTAGCTTACCCAGCGCTTACCCCTTCAGCGCGACAAGCGCGCCTCGGGCCGCGCTGGGCTAACCTGTCGTCGCGCCTACGGCGCTTCATCTTAGTTGCTACTACAGTGTCGCTCACCTTGTGTGACTCCATGGTTGTGCTCTGATACGTGTCCCAGCGTGGTGAGGAATTGTTCGTTATGGCAAGAATGGGATGTGGTGGGGCGAGCGGTGTGGAATCCACCCTTTCGCAAAGAGCGCGAAAGGATGGGGCACCCACGGTTTGGTGAGTTAAAGAAAAAGCTGGGAACGGTTAGTCACTCGCCAGGAAAAAATAGCTCAAGCCTGAGCCTCCTGCTTCTGCTCACTAGCCGGCAACTTGACCTTATCTCGTGCAGCGTCAGTGATCTTCAGAAAATCAACATCTGTTTTCAAGCACTCGAAATCTTCCCCTTTGTCGATCCACTTGCTCAATACGACTTGCACAAAAGAAGGATCGACATCCAAAGCACGCTCCAGGTAGGCCAGTGCCTGCCGACGGTGTATGGAAGACGAGTCCGCTTGTTTACCCGTAGCCCTCAGCTCCTTACCATATAGTTGTGCGTGAGCGCATGCCAGATTAAAGACGGCGTCACTACGTGGGAAATCTCTCAGAAATATTTCTGAGTATTTAATGGCGTCGTCGAGCCGGTCAGGGACGTATAGCAGGAAGTAACCCAGCCATTGCGTAACCTCACGAGGGGATTCGGGTCGCGTATTCAGGCGCTCGAGTATGTCAGCAGCATCGTCATATCGATTAGCGGCCGCAAGCATATCAGCATATTTCATAGTCAAATCCGCGTGTTTGGGATTCATAATCAACGCCCGTTCCAACCATTCAATCGCATGCTGTATCATTGCAGCCTTATTTTCCTTCTCAAAATAAGTCCGATAATAGAAGACATATGCCATTTTCGAGACGATATCAAAGTCAAGGCCAACCCCCTCCTTCAGTGCCGCCTCAGCTTGTGTGACGAAGGCCACAACCTCAGTGGAATAGAGCACCTCTTGCAGTCGCTTCGCTTGCTCGGAATTGACTTGCGATATCTGCGAGATATCATCCACGCCGGTAAGGATGCTTGCCGGCAAGACGGACCCTATCTTCTGAATGATTATTCCTGTTTGGGCTGTCCCCGCGATTCTGTTGCGCTCTGCCCGTTTGGTTGCGAGAAGCACGTTAAAAATCAACTCGCGCTGGAAGAACATGAAGAAGAAACCCAGGCACGTATATACGACCGCCATACTTATGACTATGCCGAATGCCCCCGCCGAGTCCCCGGATTGGAAGTTCTTTAATAGACTCTTGAACGTACCTCCCTTTTCCATAGCCTCAGCGACTGTGATTCCTGTTATGCCGCCGATCAGCCAATCCCGGATTTTTCCCAAGGTCCCTTGTTCTTCCCCAAAGCTGGTAAAGAGAAACCCTGCTGCAGAGCCAACGCCAAAAGATGCAAGACTCAAAGCGATGAGCAATACCGTTCTGTGCCAGTCAGATTCACCTGCAAACCACCACCAAAGGCCTGAGCAAAATAGAACGAACATCCAAGTGTATGAGATAGACCAGCGTGATTTCGCTTTCGTGATCACTGTCTCTCCTTCAAGGCCGCTATATACCTTGCGAATACTGTCAGAAACGTGAACTATCCGCAACTTCCTTTTACTACGCGGCGTCTTAAGAACTTATTGGGCTCCTCGGGGCCGTGCCGGGCTACTACCAGCCGTCCCGCTGCGCGGGACTGGATTGGAGTGCGTCGCGCATTTTTTGCTGAGAGTCATGCCCTGCTACGTGTGGCTCGTGGATGCGGAATCGTTCTTTACGAATAAATCAGAGGTGGTGCGGCGGACGGTGTGGCCCGCCCTCAAGCAAAAGCGGCGAAAGATGAGGCCCGCGGTATGATGCGTGCAGAAGAAGCAGAAAGATAGGCCGCCCGCTCGATAAAAACTGCCGCGCCTGGTCGACGCGGCAGGACGAAACTCAAAAAATCCGAAAAGCGGAAAAATCAAAATCCGCTTACTGCCAGCCAGCGTGCGGGATTGGCAGCGGCTGGGATTGCCACAAAGACAATCGGAGCAATGCATGGAGAAGGCGGAGTCACCGTCCCTTCAAAGCGTGCGTCGCCGGTGGTGGTGGCGGGAGTAATTCCCGCAACAAGATTGACGACGGTCGGCGCGCCGACGGCATCGATGCTCTGGCAACTCAGGATCACGGCAAAATTCGGGATTGGATTGGCGCCAGTGGCGACAAGAACAAGCCCGCGGACGCGGACTTCGATTCTGCCATTGGCGTTCAGTTCCGCTCCGCCGGAAGCGATCTGCCATGGCGCTCCTGCGCCACCGATGCCGCGAATTGCGTTGGTGGGGCCGGTGAAGGGCCGCACAACCGGAGTAAGCTGGTTGAATTCAAATACGTTCCCGCCGTCGTCGCGGGCGCTATTCCCGTTATTGGCGGCTGAAGCCACACTGAGAAAAGCCAAGCAAACGAAAAAAACGAACAGCTTTTTCATAGTTCAACTCCATTCTTAAACGCGATCTCACTCGGGTGCACAAGGGCTCTTGATCACTGAAAGTATTCAGGATGCAGGATTAATTGCCTGGCATCAGCCCTTGCACCGTGGGAGCGAAAAAGCAGGAAACATGATATTGGAAAAAAATGGGGAGGATAGGCGGGAAATTGGTCAACGCCGTATTGGCCAAATGGCGCGGGTGGGCCACCCGCCCTGTTGGATGAACTTATATGTTAGGCGCTCCGTTTGCGCTGGGCCTTTTTGTCGCTCCGCTGCGCTGCGCGACGGCCTACGGCGTAAGGAAGAATTCTTTTCTGCGCTTTACGGCACGGCTGAAGCCGTGCCCTGACACTTGTTATCGCGGTGGATGCTGGATCGTTCGTGATAAAGAGAATCAGATGTGGTGCGGCCAACAGTATAGTTCTTGCACTTCACAAAAGGCGGCGAGGTTCTAGCGAGCTGCGCGGCGCGAGAGCCTGCGGCGCAAGGAAGGGTCTTTTTCTTAGCTTACCCAGCCTTTTCGCTTCGCTCAGTCTGGGATAAATCCCAGACCTACCACTCCCTTCAGCGCGCAAGCGCGCCTCGGGCCGCGCTGGGCTAACCTGTCGTCGCGCCTACGGCGCTTCACCTTGGTTGCGATGACAGTGTCGTTTACCTTGTGTGACTCCAGGGTTGTGCCGATACGTGTCTCGGCGTGGAATGTGGATGGTTCGTTATGAAGAGAATCAGATGCGGTGCGGTCAACTGTGTGGATCCCGCCCTCAAGCAAAGGCGGCGAAGGGCTGTTCAGACGATCAGCAGAGGAATAGTGCAACCGGTCAGTCGACGAAATAGATTTGGACTTTACTATCCAGATTTAGCTTTGAATTCGGAACCAGTCTTTCACAAGAAGTTTGAATCTTGTTATTTCGTCATCATTCAATTCGCAGCTGTGAGCAACGACATTTCGAATTTTATTGAACTGGGCGAGTATCGTTTGCATTGCCTTTGGACTCCGAAGCGTATCCGCAAAGTCAGCCCAATTTGCGTCAAAGATGCTGATTAGCTCTCCAAAATTTGTATATGACAAGGGGTCTTCTGAACGAATTGACATCACAGTATCCTTCTCGTCTTTCTGCTTCTTTTCAACTTCCTTTCTAACGCCTTCGGGCACCTTAGTGTCCCACCAATTCGGCCCGTGTTTCTCTAAGAGGCGACCAGCAATCAGACGACGAATTGAGTTTTCGAGTGAATAGTAAATCTCATAAAAATCTGCCATCTTACGAGCGATCTTTAAGATGTCGCTTTCAAATAAGTCAACGTCCACAACCTCTTGCTTCTGGACTGTCTTAACATGTTCAATAGCAATACCGGATTCTTCTAGCTTTCTGAGTTCATCTTCTAAAAGAAGATTCTGCATTCCAAACAATTTGAAATCGTCAAGTACGCTCATTTTTCTCTCAGCAGGTTCTCGCGAAGACTCTTGAAAATCGCGTTGAAGACTTCTATTTCGGTAGTGGCTGGCAGGTTCAGATTGATAGTGTAAGATAGCCCAAACCGCCCATCAAAGGTGGGTCTGATGTCTGCGATCCCGGTCTTGGCATGCGGTTGTGTTGCTGCTTGATCTGCTTTCTCTTCTTTTCGCACTTGATGCCCGGACCAATTCGCCAGTTTAGTGAGTTCGTTGAACGTTGATGCCACAGTGCCAATGACTTGATCATCATCTCCTGACCCCGTTATAGTCTTGAGCTTTGAAAGCAGATCTTTGCGATCCAATTTCCAGGCGTATTCGTGCGCTGAAAACAAGTCACTGTATGCTTCCCTAAGCCGAGCAGCCATCACAATTCCCGATTGAGAATCATCTCTGTAATCTCGATATGCTTGCGTTGGGACGTTGTTGGAGTCTATGAAGCCCAGCTTCTTGAGTAGGGGTATCATCGCTCGAAAGCTGGATGATTTGAGGCCCAACACCGTGCTCATGAAATCTTGATTAAATTTGGGTGGAACTGCGGCGGTCTTGATTTGCTCAAACAGTTTTGGAATGCCTCCATAGTATGTAACATATGGTGGATATTCAGACCCAGATGCCATGCGTGCTCTCCTTTTAAGACGCTAAACGGACTACTTATGAACCTCCCACGAGGCTTTGATATTTCAATTTACTGGCTTGTTCAAAATCATGGCCTGCGCTAGATGAATGCATCGTAAATGTGAGCTGGCCCCTCGTTAGCCGATCCGTCCAATATTCACCATCCAGTTTATGCACTCTTTTACCGCGAATATTGAGCAACATGCCACCGTATCCAATTGGACTTTTGTCGCGCTTAAACAGTGAAGGCTCATTCCGGTATGTGACCGAGAGGGTGTTCACACCCACACGGTCAGAGATGATGTTTCCAGAAAGGCTTATTGAACTTGAATCCGCTGAAAACAGGCGAACGTCAACATTTGAATTTGTTTGCCTAACTACCAAGTACACTTGAATGGCTGGCCTCTCTTGCTTTGTTGCCGGATCGATGTAGTCTGAAAGCAATTCTCCCTTCCATGTTCCTCGGAGATCCGGTCGTTTTGACAGCCAAGAATGAAAAACTGGCCATGACCAAAGCCATCGATCCCACAGAAGCAGAACAAATCCCAACGTCGTAACCGCATACGAAGACGCTGAAATCAAATCTTTGGGCTCTAAGGCATGACCTTGCACAAGCGAAACAATGGCCAAAACCAACAATACACACCCAACAAGAACCTTTATCTGGAGATCAGGCAGCATCAGGAAAACTCTCCGTGAATCCATGCGGACAAGATAAAGCTTCGAACCTGTTCTCTGGTCCATGGTTGATTTGGTGTGAAGAGATATTTGTGCTCGTTCACCTCCAGCCATTGTCTTGATTTCTCGCCGCTTTCAGTTGCAGCGTAGATTGTTCCCAGACAATCGCCCAAAATCTTGGCGTAAGAATCGCCTGCGAAGAGAGAATCTGGGACATTGTAGACAATGCACTCAATCAGATAGGAAGGAATTCCTTTTGCAGTCGTGATGTTAAGCTCTTCCATTTCAATCTGTAAATTCTTAAGGGCTCGGACTACGTACTTGAACCGAGACCCGGTGCGCTGGTTCTTCGCAACTCCTAATGTGTAGTGCTGTTCCGGCCAATTGATGATCTCTTTCCCGCTGTCCGAATAAAACTTTGTGCCTTCGGGGACGATGTGTGTGCGCTGTGGATGGGGAATATTGTTGTAGCTGGTGTATGTCGTTTTCAAATAGAAGCGGTAAGCAAAAGCAGCGACAACGTCCGCATCAACACGATAAGCATTTGCGTGGACGTCAAAAGCTTTGTCGCCCCGTTTAACGCCCCCCTTTCCGAATTTCTTTTCTAGAGATGCCTGCACATCATTCTTGAACTCGGGATAGGAGTACGTGGTGGGAATAACCCCAGTTTCGGTTCTCGAGTAATCCGCACCCGCATAGTCATCAAAAAATGGATCCATGGAGCAGACACAAATGTCCACATCGCTTTCCTGCCTGACATTAGTGTTATTCCGATACGACCCTTGGGGAATGATTTTGATCTCTCGTTGTCGGAAAGGTTCGTGCTCGCGGATCGCAGCAGAAATCATGCGCTGGGCATTTTCCTGCTTCTGACATTCGGTATCGCTGGAGGGTTTCGTCCACTTCCTGAAGGTCTGTTCCCAATCTCTTGCCACAGTACCCCTACTGCTTTACGTGATGTAAAGCTTTGAACGTTCAATTTCAGAGTTGCTGACACGATTGTAGGGCGAAGAGACGTGAGTTCTCAAGACTCAAATTAAGTGGAAAAAACTTCTCCCAATGAAATTAGCTTAAGCCGGGGGAAGGAAGCAGGCGATATACCATTGATTCTGTTGTTAAGACAGTAGGATCGAACGCTTACAACCGACAGATTATCGTTATCAGACACTTTACCGCGTCTGATAACTTTTAAAATTTTCTGAACCTATTGACTCTGATTTTGCTTTCGCTTAATATACGTAATGGTTCTCGCCGGGAGCGGCAGCGGCGAACCGTCGCAGACAGGCGGCAAAAAGAAGCCTGTTAGCGATTGAGGGTATCCCAGATGGAGGCGGGAAGCCCAAAAAGGCCTGCAACCACGCGATCATCGCCGGCCCACCGTTTGGGTCACAGATTGTGTAGAGACACGGGAAACCAGCAGTCTGCAATCTGCAATCAGCAAATAAAACAAACAGGATAAGTGTGTGTGTTGGAGCTTCTAGCTGCTAGCCACTAGCTGCTGGCAAAGCTTGGTTCTTGGTATTTGGTACTTGGTATTTGGCTAAGACCAAAGTCAAAAACTAAAGCCGCAGCCGAAGGCGGCTGCGCTCCATGACCAATGACGATCCATTACAGGCAGGAGTGCGTGTGTCGGCGGTAACAAATCGAACCCCCACAGCCGAGGGCGGCTCTACCCATGCAAGCCAAAATCAGGCTTGCACGGGGCCCAGGCTGTGCCACACGAGTCTTCACTTGGAGAAAAGGCGATGAGCAGAGAAGAGATACTGACGGCGATCCAGGGACTGGCGGAGAAGCTGGGACGCGTGCCAACCCTGACGGAAATAAAGACGATGACCCCGGTAGGGCGCAGAGCGGTGCGCAGCCATTTTGGCACCTACACCAACGCGCTGATTGAGTGCGGCATGGAAACAGGCAGAAGGTTCAGGATTCC
>Ga0207687_10000836_pt1 | contig 20796 bp, 21 predicted proteins | sample KBSM54metaG_FD_184399 | JGI IMG/M metagenome (GOLD analysis project Ga0207687, IMG submission 184399) | Miscanthus rhizosphere microbial communities from Kellogg Biological Station, Michigan, USA - KBS M5-4 metaG (SPAdes) (version 2) | ecosystem: Host-associated > Plants > Roots > Rhizosphere >...
CGCCGTCGCCCGATGAGCCGCGCGGCGTCGCCGACGCGGCGAAGCGCATGGGACTGCGCCACGTCGTCGTCACGTCGGTGACGCGCGACGATCTCGAAGACGGCGGCGCGCTGCAGTTCGCGCAAACGATTCACGCGCTGCGTGCGGCTCTGCCCGACGCGGCGATCGAAGTGCTCACGCCTGATTTTCGTGGCGACGTCGATGCGATCCGCGTCGTCGCCGATGCGAAGCCAGACTACTTCAACCACAACGTCGAGACCGTACCGCGGCTCTACGACTTCGTTCGCCCCGGCGCGCGATTCGAGCGATCCGCGGCCGTGCTGCAGACGGTGAAACGTCTCGACGCCACCATCGTCACAAAGTCAGGCCTGATGCTCGGCCTCGGCGAGCGGCGCGACGAAGTGATCGACGTGATGCGCCGGCTCCTCGATTCCGGATGCGACATTCTGACGATCGGACAGTACCTGCAACCCAAGCGCGAGAAGCTCGACGTCGTCGAGTACATCGAGCCCGCGGTCTTCGACGAATACGCTGCCATCGGCGATGCGATGGGTTACCGCGCCGTCTTCGCGGGACCGTTCGTGCGAAGCTCGTACATGGCGGACGTCGTCGCCGCGAAGGCGTGATGTCCGCGTACACGTCCACCTACGTTCCGATTTTTCTCGACTACCTCGCCGTCGAAAAAGGTCTCGCCAAGAATTCGCTCTCCGCGTACGCGACCGATCTGAAGAAGTTCGGCGTGTGGCTCGACGATCAGAAGCTCGAGCTCGAGCGCGTCGAGCGCATTCACATCGTTCGCTACTTTCAATCGCAGCGCAGCGCGGGCATCTCGGCGCGCAGTGTGGCGCGATCGCTCGCCGCGATCCGGGGGATGTTTCGCTTCCTCGTCGCCGAACGTCATCTGAAAAACGATCCGACGGAGAACCTCGAGAATCCGAAGCTGTGGTCGACGCTGCCGAAGTCGCTGCATGCGTCCGAAGTCGAAGCACTGCTTGCGGCGCCCGATCAGACGACGCCGGAGGGCTTGCGCGATCGCGCGATGCTCGAGCTGTTGTACGCGACGGGACTGCGCGTGAGCGAGTTGATCAAGGTGCGCGTCGACGAGATCGTGATGGACGCCGGCTTCCTTCGCACGATGGGGAAGGGATCGAAAGAGCGCATCGTGCCGTTCGGCGACACGGCGCGCGACGCGATCCTCGAATACATGGACAAAGGGCGCGCGGAGTTCAACAAGTACAACGACCCGCATCTCTTTCTCAGCGTTCGCGGCCGTCCGATGACGCGGCAGTCGTTCTGGATGAAGGTCGCGAAATACTCGCGGCTGGCAGGGATCAAGTCGCACATTTCGCCGCATGTGCTGCGGCATTCCTTCGCCACGCATCTGCTCGAGAATGGTGCCGACCTCCGCAGCGTGCAGATGATGCTCGGGCACTCCGATATCTCGACGACGCAGATCTACACTCACGTTTCGCGAGCGCGGCTGCAGCGGATGTATGAGACGTTTCACCCGAGGGCATAATGAGAGGCTTGGGTGAGTTCTCCGCTGCGATCCCGATGAAACGCACCGTCATACTTCTGCTCGCCATCGCCGCCACTCTGCCGGCGAGCGCGAGCATTGCGATCTTCACGGACGGCCGCTCGATGAAAGTCGCCGAGTTCAAGGCCATCGACGATCAGATGAAGCTCACGATGGCGAACGGTGGCTCGGTGCTCGTGCCGCTTACGCGCGTCGATCGCATCATCGACGACGAGATCACGACTCCTGAAGTCGTCGCCGAAGTGAAGAAGATCATCGAGGAAGGCGTGTTTCCGCGCCGCTCGTGGCGCTTCAACGAATCGAGCGGTCCGCTCTTCAACTCGAAGTACGACAAGATCATCCGTGAGGCTGCGCAGAAATTCGACGTCGATGCGGCGCTCGTCTCCGCGGTGATCAAGGCGGAGTCGGATTTCAACGCGCGCGAGATCTCGAACAAAGGCGCGCGCGGACTGATGCAGCTGATGCCCGCGACCGCGGAGCGCTTCGGCGTCGCGAACTCGTTCGATCCGGTCGAGAACATTTACGCCGGCACGCGCTACTTGAAGTGGCTGCTGAAGACGTTCGACGGCAACGCCGATCTCGCCGTCGCCGCGTACAACGCCGGCGAGGGGAACGTCTGGAAGTACAACGGCGTGCCGCCGTTCCGCGAGACGGTCACCTACATCAATCGCATCGCGCGCAATATCCGCAAGGCCATCGAGACGAAGCAGATCGCTTCCGTCGAAGCGCGCTGACCGGCGAAACCTCGCCAATCCGTGGCGAGTCCAAGCGGTATGCGTCGTTTATTGCTGCTTCTCTTCGCCGCCGTTCCCGCGTTCGCTCAGCAGGAGTTGCAACCATTGCTGCCTGTCGTCGATCGTGCACTGAGTGAAGTCCAGCTTCGTGCCGATGCGATCAAGCGCGACACGTTCATTCACGCGGCGCTCGTCTCCGTCGCAAATGATCTGCGCGATTTCCAGCACAACAACGCAATGCAGCGCGCACTCGAACGAACGCGCTTCGTGAAGCGGCGCATGATGGAGTTCAAGGCGGCGCCGCCGCCGTCGACGGTCGCCATCGTGAGCGAGGTCGAGGATCTGCTGGCCGGCGGCCGAAGCCAGGGCGACTCCGCGAACCTCGACGAGTTGCAGAACGAAGTGAGGAAGCGCGGCGCGGTGATGCAATCGATTCTCTTCCGCGAAGTCGAAACCGCGCGCCGCCAGCGCCAGACGCTCAGCGACGTGCAGACGCGCGTCTGGAAGATGACGGATGCACTCGATTCGGCAACGAACGAGGCGCTCGACTCGATGACCGATTACGTCCGCGGCGCCGCGAAGAACTAAGCCAACGCTTCTTCGATCGCTGGCACCGTCGTGCGAACGCCGGAACCGAAGTTGTCGAAGCGCAGCACCATGATCGTGCGGTCGTCGTCGGCGGGGCGCGAGCCGGCGTGGCGCGCGACGGCGTCGAGGATCGAGTCGCGGATCGCGGACGGCGAGCGATCCGTCGCGGTCGTGAGGAGCGACTCGAGCTGATCGAAGCCGAACGGATCGCCCTCTGCGTCCTGCGCTTCGACGATGCCGTCGGAGAGATAGACGATCGTGTCTCCGTCTTCGAGGTCGAGCTCGACGGTGTTCGTCATCAACTCGCTGCGGACGCCGAGGGGAAGCGACGGCGACTCGACGGAGATCGGCGCGCCGCCTGACTTGCGAAGCAGATACGGATACAGATGTCCGGCGTTCGTGTGGCGGATCTTCGCTTTCTCGAGATCGAAGATCGTGAACGCGAGCGTCATGAATGCGCGTCGCTCAGTCGATCGATACACGAGCTCATTGAGGCGCTGAAACAGCGACCGCTCTTCGGCGCCTTCTTCGACGAGCGTCGTGATCGCCGCCTTGACCATCGCCATCACGAGGCCGGTGGAGAGTCCGTGTCCGGAGACGTCGCCGATGGCGACGGCGAGCCGCGACTTGTCGATGTTGAAGACGTCGTAGTAATCGCCGCCGATCGATGCCGTCGGCTCGAAGTGCGCCGAGAACGACACTCCGCGGAATTTCGGTCCTTCCTTCGGCAGAAGGTTGCGCTGAATCGACGCCGCGATCTCGATCTCGCTCTGCAGGCGCTCTTTCTCCGCGACGCTCGTGAGCAGCGACGCGATCGACTCCGTCATCCGATCGAACGACTGCGCCATCTCGCCGAGCTGATTGTGCGGCTTCATGCGGATGCGATACGTGAAGTCGCCGCGCTCGACCGCCTTCGTCCCGCGCTCGATGCGATTGACGGCGCGCGAGATTGAGAAAATCAACACCGCCGCGAACGCGGACGCGAAGAGATACATGATCATCAACAGCGTCGCCAGCCCGGTGATGAACGTGAAGATCGCTTTCATGATCGACGAGCTCGTCGAGCCGCCGAAGTAGAAGTGCACGAGGTTCGACCACGGATTCGAGATGAACGTGAAGACGCGGCGGTGCTGGCGCGGCCCGCCGCTGTCCCAGTCGATCAATCCGCCTTCTTCCGTGATGTCGAAGAAGATGACGCGCGAGAACGACAGCCCGTGCCGCAGGAACTCGCGAAAGCGCTTATCGTCGTCTTCATCGCCTTCTTTGCCGCGGCGGCGGCCGATGTTGAAGTTGTTCCGCTCGTGCGTAGCCAGGCCGATCAGCGTGACCATGCCGGTGCGGTCCGCGAGGTGCTTCGACCAGTCGTCGTCGAGAGGTTGCGTGAAGACGATCGACCGGTTGCCTTTGTCGCTCAGGAACTGGCGCGCAACGGTGAGCTGCGCCATGTCTTCGCCGCGGTTTCCGGTTCCGCGAATCGTCATGCCGCTGAAGTTGGAGTCGCGCAGCCATTGCGGGACGGCGTCGCCCTTCGCGCTGTCGAGGATCTCGACTTTCTCTTCCATCGTGTGCGGCTTGTTTTGCGCGACCGCGTATTCGGAAAGCCACGACTCGAGCTGCCCGATGCTCGACTGCCGCTCTGCCTTGAAGTTCGCCTGACTGGCGACGCCAGCGACGACGTAAAGGATCGCCGCGAGCAGGATCGCAAACAGAAAGAACGGCAGGACGCCGATCATGATGTAGCTGAGGAAGAGTCTTCTTCCGACGGTCCAGAAGAGCTTGCGCAGAATCCAGCGGACCGCGATGGCGAAGCCGTAGAGCGTCAGCGCGCAGAGAACGAGCCACGCCAGAAACGAGAAGAAGGAGAGGAAGCCCGTGTGCACGCCGATGCGGGCGAGGAAATCCTCGATCTGACTCAGGAGAAAGACGATGCCGATGGAGATGAGCCAGACGACGAGCGTCGCCGGCACACGCCGTTTCGGCGGAGGAATCGGCTGCATGGGCGAATCAATCATCATTCGAAGTCAGAAGGCAGAGGGCAGAAGGCAGAAGTATGCGCGTCCTTCTGCCTTACAACGAGTTTGTACGGCGTTTCACGTGCGCGGTTTCTTAGATCTCTCGCAGCGCGACCGTGATCGGCTTCCGCGCCGCACGAATCGCCGGAATCAGTCCGCCGTAAATCCCCGCGAGCAACGCGACGCGGAATCCGAACAGCGCCACGGTCCCGTCGACCTTGAAGTTAAATGCGAGCTCGGAGAACGTCGACCAGTTCACGGTTCCGCTGGAGATTCCGTTCACCGGCAGCGACAACAGCAATCCGACGAGCGCGCCGCAAAACGCGACGATCGCACTCTCGACGACCACCGATCCGATGATCGTCCGCCGGTTGAATCCTAGGGCACGCAGCGTCGCCAATTCGCGCTGACGCGGCGCGATCGCGGAGAACATCGTGTTCGCGGTGCCGAGGACAGCGCCGAAGGTCATGAAGAAGGCGACGATACCGACGAGAATCTTGATGCCGATCAATCCGTCCATCTGGTCGGCGTAGTACTGATACTCAGTGCGCACGGCGAGCTTGAGGCGATTGTCGCCTTTGATCGCAGCCTTGATCGCTTCGCCGGCGGTGCGGTCGACCGGCTTCACGAACACGGTCGAATACAGATCGCGCTTGCGCGCTTGTCCGAGGTAGGTGAGATCGGCCCAGATCTCCGACTCGTACGCGCTCCCGGCGGCGTCGAACGAGCCGACGATGTTCCACGTCTGCGGCCCGAACTTGAACGCGTCGCCGACGTGCAGATTGAATCGATTGCCGATGCGGCGCGAGACGATCAACTCGTTCGACGCTTCATGAAACATGCGTCCTTCGACGATCTTCATGTACGGGCGAATCTCGAACGCCATCGGCGTCACGCCGCGTACGAGAACGTTCGACCCCTTCGGCGCGCCCTCGCGCGGGAGCTTGAAGAGCAGCGAGAGCTCCGGCGAAACGAGCGGCTGGCCCTGCGTGTTTTTGGCGATGCCGGGAAGCGCGCGAATGATCGCCGTCGCATCCCGGTCCACAAAACTCGAGATCTCCGCCTCGGCTCCCTCGCGCATGACCATGAGAACGTCTTTCGATGCCGACGACTGCGTCGCCAGCTCGACGCCGCGATCGAGCGCTTTCATCGACAGCATCACGGCGATGACGACGCCGATGCCGAGGATCGAGAGCAGAACCGAGGTGCGACGCGCTTTCAGATTGCCGATGAGGTAGGAGAGGGGAATGCGCCGCAGCGACCAGAGCGCGACGAGCAGCAGAACGACAGCACCTGCATAGATGACGATCATCGCATTCTCCTAAACCACACGCCGCAGCGCGTTGACGACGCTCATGCGCGTTGCCGCCGATGCCGGCCAGCCTCCGGCGATGAGGCCGACGACGACGGATGCCGATAGCGCGATCGCCATCGTCGCGGGGAAGATCGTGAATCCGACGAGGAAGCCCTGCGTGATCTTCGCGATCGGCAGAATCGTGCAGATGAGCTTCGCGCCGAAGACGCCGAGTGCGCCGCCGATGAGCGTCAGGAGCGAGAACTCCGTCAGCATGAGCGCCATCAGCTTCCCTTGCGTGAAGCCGATCGCCTTCAGCACGCCGATCTCGGTGACGCGCTCGCGCGCGGACATGCTCATCGTGATCGCCGCGAGCAGAATCACCATGACGACCGCGCACGCGCAGATGCCGCCGAAGAGCAGCTTGATGTTGCCCATCATGGCCATGAACGTCGCCTGGAACTGCTTCTCCGTCACGGTCTCGGTGGGGAACTCGCTGTTCTTCATCGAGGCATCGATCTCCTGAGAGATCGCGGCCATCTTCGACGTGTCCTTCACCTTCAGCCAGAACGTGTTGACGTGATCTTTCATCATCGAAGGGATCGACTCGTTGTGGTAATCCATGTGGTAGTAAAGCGACGCGGTGTTGATCGAGTGGTGATACACGCCGCGGATCGTGAGCTCGGGGTCGTACGGAAAGATCTGGCGCGTGAGCGTGATGCGGTCGCCGATCTTCCAGTGGAACCGGTCGATGAGATCGGAGCCGACGATGGCGCCCTGACGATCGTTCTTGAACGCCTCGAACTCCTTCGCGTCGATCTTGTAGTCGTCGAACACCGTCTGCATGCGATCGTGATCGATCGCGAAGACGGCGAAGAAGTTCTTCTTCTCTTTGTAGTACGCGCCGATCCACTGCATCTTGGCGACGTCTTCGACGCCCGGGACAGCGCGTAGCTTCTGCTCGTACGAATACGGCAGCGGATTGGCGAGCGAGATCGCCGACTGTACGACGAGACGGTTCGCGCCCTGGCCCTGGTCCTCGAAGCGATCGAACAGCTCGAGGATCGAGAGCAGCGTGGCGACGAAGAAGAAGATCACCGCCATCAGCACGAGCGTCATGAACGCGCGCAGCGGACTGCGAAAGATGTTGCGCCAGACGAGCTTGAAGTACTTCATGCGCGCGCCGACTCCGCGATGCCGTATGCGCCTTCGATGACGACGCCTTTCTCGAGATGCAGTGTGTGGCGCGCGCTGTCGGCAGCCTTCGGATCGTGTGTGACCATCACGATCGTCTTCTGGAACTCTTCATTGAGGCGCCGCAGAAGCTCGAGCGTGTCGGCGGCGTTCTTCGCGTCGAGGTCGCCGGTCGGCTCGTCGGCGACGAGGATGGTCGGATCGGTGACGATGGCGCGGGCGATGGCGACGCGCTGCTCCTGACCGCCGGAGAGCTGCCGCGGATAGTGGCGCATGCGATCGGCGAGGTCGACGATGCGCAGCGCGGACTCGACGTGCTCGCGCCGCTCTTTCTTCGACAGCTTCGTGAGCAGCAGCGGCAGCTCGACGTTCTCGAACGCATTGAGCACCGGCAGGAGGTTGTACATCTGGAAGATGAATCCGATGTGCCGCGCGCGCCATCCGGCGAGTGCGGTCTCGCTGAAATTGGAGATCTCTTTGCCGTCGACGACGATCTTGCCGCTGGTCGGATGATCGATGCCGGCGATGAGATTGAGCAGCGTCGTCTTGCCGGAGCCCGAAGGTCCCATCAGCGCGAGGAAATCGCCCTGCGGAACGGAGAGCGAGATGCCGTTGAGGACGGGCACCTCGAAGGAATCGCGTTTGTAGACCTTGTGGACGTTTTGGATTTCTACGAGAGCCATGAGCACCTCCGGTGTGAATGCAGAAGGCGGAAGGCAGAAGGCAGAAGTCTCTGCCTTCTGCCTTCTGCATTCTGCATTTCACGCTTCATTCAATCGAACCAACTGAGCTTCCTTCAACTCATCTGCATGATCGCTGACGACGCGATCGCCTTCTTTGATTCCGCTCTTGATCTCGACGCGTCCTTCGCGGACAGCGCCGGTGGTGACGGTCGTCCACTTCACGTGTTTCGTGGCGTCGACGACGGCGACTTTTCCGTCGACGATCGACGACGGCGACAGCCAGATCTTCGCCGGCTCCTGCAGTTCGGCGTTCGTGCGCTCGGTCTGCAGGAACGCGACGCTCGCGGCCATCTCCGGCAGCAGTCGCGCGTCGGGATTGAGGATCGCGACCTTCACCTTTACGACCGCTTTCGCCCGATCGGCGGTGGGGATGATCTGGCGCAGCACGCCCTTCCACTTCTTCCCCGCGAACGCGTCGACGTTCACCTCGGCCGGTTGTCCTTCGCGAAGCTGGCCGATGTTCGATTCGTTCACGTCGGCTTCGACTTCGATGGTGTGCAGATCGACGATCGTGCAGATCGCGCCCGACGGCAGCGTGCCCGCGACCTGTCCCATCGTCACCGACGAGATCACTTCGCCGACCTCGGTGTTCTTCGCCGCCACCGTTCCGTCGAACGGCGCGCGAATGATCATGTCGCCCATGTTGATCTTCACCTGATCGACTCGCGCCCGCGCCGCTTTGAGCGTCGCCTCGGCGTTATCGAGAAGTGACTTGCTGGTGACGCCGTCGCGGTAGAGCGCGCGCTGGCGTTCGTAGTCGCGCTCCGCGTTGCCGAGTGCGGCCTGCGACTCGTCGAGCTGCGCCTGCATGCTCGTGCTCTCGAGCACGGCGATGACGTCGCCTTTGTGGACGTTCATGCCGGTGTCGATGTTCAGCTTCACGACCTTGCCGGAAATTTTCGGCGTGATCTTCGCGGTGCGGCTGGCGACGAGATAGCCGGTGGCGGTGAGCAGCGGAGGATTCGCGACGTTGACGCTCGGCTTGATGACGATCGTCTCGACGACGGGTGCCTGCCGCGGCACGACGACCTTCGTGTAGACGGCGTACGCGCCGGCGGCGATGGCGATGGCGACGATCACCCACACGATGATCCGCACGACCGGCGTACCGCTCCGTTCGTTTTCTGCTTCGCGATGGATCCGCAGCGAAGCCAGGTCGGGCCGCTGCTCTTCAGTGGATGTCATTCCGGACTCGCAGCATGATACCGAACGGTGTTCGCGGCGTGACGTGACAGATGTCAGGCGTACAATCTGCGGATGCGCCGGTCGGTCCTCGGCATGTCGTGTCTCGCGGTGCTCGTGTCCTCACACGCGGCGTTCGGCGTGATGTGCGTGAACAAGTTCATCAAGCGAACCGATCGCGCCAAGCAGGTCGTCACGCTGCTCACCGGCAAGATGACGTTCGAGGAAGCGCAGACGCGCGCCAAGGGCGGGCCGATCGAGTGGGTGGACGACAAAGGGAAGACGCTGGCGAAATCAATCGAGTTGAAGGTAGTGCGCCCGATGCCCGTGGGCTGCGACGGCAAGACGTCCGGCGTGGTGATGATCGCGACGTTCATGTCGATCCAGCCGCCGAAGCAGAAGATGCTGGTGAAGCTCGACGACTCGACGACGGTCGCGTTCGACGAGCAGAGCGAGTGACAGTGGGGCGCCGCCGCCCTCGGCGGCGTGACACCGGCGAGGGCGCCGGTGCCCCACAGAGACCGATCGTCTATCTCGTCCCGCGTCTACGAGGCGTAGACGGCGCCGTCAGCGTTTGCGACCACACCTCGAGCGAGTAATCCGTCAGCACGTAGAACCGGCCCGGCGTCGTGGCGATCGACTTCACCACCGCGGGCACCGACGGCCGCGCCGCGCCTGACGTGAACTGCGGCGCGAAGGTTCGCGCGCTCGCGAGCACGCATGCGCCGTCCGCGCGCACCCGCTGATCGGTGTACTGCAGCGTGTTCGTGAGATCCGCTTGATACGAATCGTACTGTTCGCCGACCTTCGTCAGATTCGTCGTCGAGTAGCTGTACAACTTGTCGCCATCGACGTAAACGTTGTCACTCACCGCGATCGACACCGGCGTCTTCGTTCCCTCGGCTGCGACGCTGTTGATCACCGACGGATGTTGCGCGTCGGCGAGCGAGTAAGAACGCACCTCAGCGGGAAGATCGAAGACCGCAAACGCGCGGCCGTTGCTTTCCGCAACGTCGATCGCGCCGCCGTCGATGATCGCCGTGCGCGTGAGCGTCTTCGGATCGAGCACCAGCGTCTTCTTCTCGCAAACGCTCGTGAAACAGCCGCGCGCGATCGAAACCCACGGCGCGCCAGCCGCGGCGTTCATCGCCAGCATCTGCACGTCGGTTCCTTCGTTGAGCGTCGATTGCGCGAGGAGCACGCCGTCGCGCGAATACGCGGCGACGCTGCCGTTGCTCGCGAGCGTGAACAGAGCCATCGGTGAGATCGCGAAGTCGACGAGGCCTCCCGGCGGCACGCTGCCGATGAGATGCGGCGCGAATCCGAATCGCGTTTCGAACACGTCGACGGAACGGCCGTCGAAGAGATAGAGCCGGTCGCCCGACGCGAGCGCCTTGCGGTAGTAGCTGTTGCCGATGCGCGCGCCGATCAACGACGGCGGCGCCGACGCGGCGCTGTACGCGACGGCCGTGACGCCGTCGCTCGTCGGGATCGCTGCGAGCGCATCGACGGCGAGCGCCGATCCCGACTGCGGCAGCGCGAGCGTGCGTGTCACCTTGCGCGTGGCGAGGTCCCAAACCGAGAGCGCATCATCGGTGAGCGTGAAGAGCGCGCCGCTGCTGTTGAAGGCGAGGCGCCGCACGATCGCGGTCTGCGTGAGCACGGACGACGACGCCGCCGAGCCGAAGTCGATGAGGTTCACGCCGCGAAACGTGTAGAGCGCCACGGTCGAACCAAACAGCGCGAGGCCGGCCGAGGCGATGCCGGAGACGGCAATTGTCTGTGGAGTGGTGCTGAAGTCGTGAGCCGGGAAGAACGCGGTGGTCGTCGTGCCGTCGTCGTGGATGTCGGCGATGGCGACGGCGTTGCCGGAGCGTGCGATGAACGACGGCTTCAGATTCGGGATCGCGATCGTTTGCGCGACGGGCTGCGCTTGTCCGAGGTCGGCGGAGGCGAGGGTGCGATTGTCGAGAGTCGCGTAGGCGGTGAATCCGATCAGCACCGCCGACGTGATGTTGGCGGGGAAGGCGACGGAGTTGACGAGCGTCGGCGTCAACGAGTTGAGCGTCCAGTAGAAAAGCGTGTTGCCGCTCGACGTGATGAGGAATCCGTTCGCGCCTTCGTACACCGTGTGCACGCGCGCGTCCCACTGCCGTGCCAGCGAGAGCGAGCCCGACGTGCTCTTCACCATTTCGGTAATGCCGCCGGCGGCGCGGCTGATGTAGAGCTTCCCGTCGACCCACGCGGCCGACGTCGACGCGCCGGTTGCGTACGCGCGCACGGGATACGGCGACGTGAAGGTCGAGATGTCGTATGTGAGCAGTCCCGCGTCGCCTGCGGCGACGTACATGCGGCTGCCGGCGAGCTGGATCGCGCCGATGCGATTGATCGTGCCGCCGCTCGGCGCGATGTCGGCAGCGAAGAGGTCGACCGGCGACGTCGCGAGCGTCCAGTCGACGGCGTGAAAGCGGCGGTCGCTCCCGGCGGCGAAGACGACGTCGTTCGCGAGCGGCGTGAAGGCCGTCGCGCCGAACGACGCGTTCGATGCTTTCGTCGCCGTCGTTCCGTTGACGGTGAAGACGTCGGTGCTGATGCCGTCGCTCACGTACAAGCGCGAGCCGGTCGCCTTCACCGACGTCGGCCGCGGCAGCGAGCCGATCGTGGCGAGTTTCTGCGGAACGTTCGGCGTGGAAATCGAGAACGCTTCGACGGTGCTGTCGCTGTCGGCGGCGTAGAGCGTCGAGCCGGCGAGCGAGAGCGAGGTGACGTTCGCGCCCGTCGTGAGGAAGGCATTCGACGTGCGCTGCATGGTGAGGCGGTCGAATTGCGACATCCCGTTCGATGTCGCCACGTACACGTGCAACGCCGTGACGAGGAGATCGTTGACGTTCGCGCCGGCTTCGACGTGACCGCTGATCGCGAGAACGTTGTTCGCGCGCGTGATCGTGTAGATCTGCGTGCCGCTCCCCGCGTACGCGACGCCGTTCGACGCGCGCACGACGCGTGTCACGCCGGGAACCGCAATCGAATCAACGAGCGCCGGCGGATCGACGCTGCGATCGAAGAGCGTGACGCCGTACGAAGTGGCGGCCCAGAGATCGTTGCCGTCGATGGAGAGATCGAGGTACGAGGCGCGAAATTCGCCGCTATAGACGAGCGAGTAGTTGCATTGGGGGAAGGCTGAAAGAGAGAAGAAGAGGAAGAGGGCCGCTACACACCCGCGCATGACGGAATAGTGGAGGACAGGCGCCCCGCCTGTCCAGATCCGCGAGGGACAGGCGAGGGCGCCTGTCCTCCACTATTTCCCGTTCGCGAACACGTCGATCTTCACCTTCACGTCATTCGACAACTTCATTCCCAGCGTCTCGGGGACGGTGATGCCGAAGTCGCTCAGCTTGATCGGGAACTCGGTCGTCGCGTGAACCCAGTCGCCGGCGCCGCGCGAGGCTTTCGTCACTTCGCTCTCCGGGATCGAGACCACGCGCACCGGGGCGGTGATCCGCTTCGTCACGCCGTGGATCGTGAGATCGCCGGTCACGCTGATCTCCGCCGGGATGTTTGGCGTCGCCGTCTTCGCGCCACTGACGCTCACCGACTTGAACGTCGCCGTCGGGAACTTCTCGATCTGCAGGAAGCGATTGCGCATGTGCTCGTTGCGCATGCTGATGCCGGTATCGAGCGTCGCCAGATCGATCGTGATGTCGACTTTCGAGTCGGCGACGTTCGCCGGATCCGCCGTGATCGTACCGTTCACGCCGGTCGTCCTTCCGTGAATCGTCTCGAGCGTCGCCTCGGACGTGAACATCGCGTAGTTCTTCGAGTCGCTCGTCACGGTGTACGTGCGCGCGGCGGCGAAGAGGCTCGTGGCGGCGAAGAGCGTGGCGAGGGCGAAGGCGGCTTTCTTCATGTGCGTGTTTTAACTCGGTTCGGCGTCGCCTCATTGCGCGCGAGGCGTAACGCTTTTGCAACGTAGGAGGGGTGGGGGATGGACTTGAGGTCGCTTGGATCGATCCACGAGTATGCGGCGGCGAGGGCGCCGCCGCCCCACTGAGCGACGAAAACCTCGAAGGTGATTCTCCGCGTCGTGATTGTGTGGCGATACGTTCCGATTGATTTGGCGTTGCGCACTTTCAGCGGTTTGCCGGTGAGGAGTGATATGTCGCCGTGCGGGAGGTGGAAGAGCGCGTTCATCAGTCGGCCGCGCTCGCGGCGCATGAGGATGCGGCCTTTGCGGTCGGTGATGAGGTAGAGATCGACGTGCATCTCGCGCGTCGCGGCTTTGTTCTTCTTCGCGGGCAGCTCTTCGACGCGATCCGTGGCGCGCGCGACGCACTTCGATCGCAGCGGACATTCACCGCATCGCGCGTTGCGCGGCGTGCAAATCAGCGCGCCGATCTCCATCAGTCCCTGATTGAAGTGGCGCGGCGACTTGCACGCGTTGACGAGCCGCTCCGCGTGGCGCCACGGATCTTCCTCGCCGTACAAACGCGCGAGAACGCGCGCGACGTTGCCGTCGACAATCGGCGCGCGCTCGTCGAACGCGATCGACGCGATCGCGCCCGCGGTGTAGCGCCCGACTCCAGGGATCGACATCAACTCCTCGACGCTCCGCGGAAGCGAGCCGCCGAATCGCTTCATCACATCGATCGCGCCTTCGTGCAGCATGCGCGCGCGGCGGTAATAGCCGAGGCCGGACCAGAGGGTGACGACGTCATCTTCGGTCGCCTTCGCCAGCGACGCGATCGACGGAAATCGCGCGATGAATCGATCGAAGTACGCAACCACGACCTCCATCCGCGTCTGCTGCGCCATCACCTCGGACACCCAGACGTGATACGGATCGTATGTTGCACGCCACGCAAGGGAGCGCTGGTGCTTCGCGAACCACGACTCCACGATGTGCAATCGATTCGTATTGTGTAGTATTTGCTTCTTCGCGGGACGAGACTGATGGACGACCAAGCGCAGGCAGTGCAGTCGGAAACGGAACAGGGAAAGTACGTATACTGCATCATCAAAACCGAGGCGCCGCGCGATTTTGGGACGATCGGGATTGGTGGCCGCGGCGACAAGGTCTACACCGTCCACTACAACGAATTCGGCGCCGTCGTCTCGAACTGTCCGCTGATCGTCTTCGACCCCACGCGCGAAAACGCGCTCGCCCACGAGCACGTCAACGAAGTCGTCATGAAGGACTTCACCGTTCTTCCGATGAGCTTCGGCACCGTCTTCCGCACCGAGAACGACATCAAGGAGTTCCTCAAGGGAACGTACGAGGCGCTCAGCGACGTCCTTCAGAAGATGGAAGGGAAGATCGAGTTCGGTCTGAAGGTGAACTGGGACAAGGACAAGCTCATCAAAGAGATCGAGACCGAGAACGAAGAGATCCGCCGATTGAAGGAAGAGATCTCGTCGAACACGTCGACATCGACGTACTTCTCGCGCATGCAGCTCGGCCGCGTCGTCGAGTCCGCATTGCAGGCGAAGGCGGACGCGTACGTGACTGAGATCTACGAGTCGCTGCGCGATGCCGCGATCGCCTCGCGCTCGAACAAGCCGATCGGCGACAAGATGATCATGAACGCCGCGTTCCTCGTCGAGCGCGACAAGACGAAAGCGTTCGACGATCAGATCTCCGAGATCGCGAAAAAGTACGAGAACAAGCTGTCGTTCATCTACACGGGGCCGTGGCCGCCGTATAACTTCGTCAACATTCGGTTGAAGCTAGAACGAGCAGAACGGTGAGACGAAGAATGCAAAATGCAAAATGCAAAATGCAGAAACCAATTTTGCATTCTGCATTTTGCATTCTGCATTTCTGACATGGCCTTCCTTCTCGACGACATCCTCCTCCTCCCGCTCACGGCGCCGGTCTCCGGCTTTCGCTGGATCATGAAGCAGATTCAGACGATGGCGGATGAAGAGCTGATGAACGATCAGCCGTGGAAGGAACGGCTCATCGAGCTGCAGATGATGCTGGAGGTCGGCGAGATCAGCGAAGAGGACTACACGCGCGAAGAGGCGCAGGTGTTCCAGGCGCTGCGCGACATCCGCGCGCGCAAGGAAGCGATCGCGCGGCAGATGGCGGCCGAGCGCGGCCAGCTCGAAGACGAAGGCGGCATTGGCATCTACACCGGCTACGGCAAATGACGCGTTCGCATCATTAGCCGATCGCCGCATCGTTCTCTTTGGCGGCAAGGGCGGCGTCGGAAAAACGACGATCGCGAAGATGGCCGCTGCCGTCATCGAGAAAAAGAAGCGCGTCGTCTTTCTGAGCGTCGAGTCGCTCGACGCCGAGGCGCTCTACAAGAAGTTTCTCGACACGAACCTCGACGCGTTTCTCGAGCTCGGCGATCGCGGGACGTATCTCGATCGCGATGAACTGCGGCGATTCTTCGAGCTGTCGCTTCCCGGCGTCGACGAGCTGATGACGTGGATGCGCATCGGCGAGCTGGCCGAGGAGAATGCGGATGGGGTGGTAGTGGTCGACACGGCGCCGACCGGACACACGCTGCGGATGCTCGCGTCGGGTGAACACTTTAAACAGCTCGCCGCCGCGCTCGACGCGATGCAGGAAAAGCATCGCGGGATCATGCGGCACATGGCGCGTCGCGAAGTGCGCGATGCGATGGATGCATTCATCACGTCGTTCGAAGCGCAGGCGGCGGCGCGACGAGAGCTGTTCACGAAGCACGGCGCGTTCGTGCCGGTGATGCTCGATGAGCCGTGGGTGATCGAGCAGACGCGGAGGTTGATCGCGGAGGTGCGCAGCCTTGGGATCGACGTGCCGTTCGTGGTGCTGAATCGGGCGAAGAAGGCGATCGAATTCGAATTGCCGTTGGTGAGTGTGGGCCAGACATTCCTGTCTGGCCCTCCGAAAGGCCAGACAAGAATGTCTGGCCCACACCAGATTGCTCATCTCACCTTCTTCGCGGGAAAAGGCGGCGTGGGCAAAACCACCTCCGCCACCTCCCTCGCCCTGAAGCTCGCGCGCGCAAACCCCGACAAACGCTACGTCATCATCTCCGTCGATCCCGCGCACACATTGCGCGACGTCTTCGCGAAAGAGTCACCGCCGAAAAACCTCGCTGTCGAAATCGTCGACACCAAAGCGAAGTGGCGCGCGTTCCGCGACACCATCGGCGAAGAAATCGAGCGCGCCATGGCTGCGATCGCGCCGAAAGGTCTCACCGTCGCCTACGACAGCGACGCGATGCAGAAGCTCGTCGAGATCGCGCCGCCGGGCGCGGACGAGCTGTTCGCCGTCATCCGCCTCGCCGATCTCGCCGCCGACGAATCGATCGCCAACGTCATCGTCGACACCGCGCCGACCGGCCACTTCCTTCGCCTCCTCGACCTTCCGCGCACCGCCGGCGAATGGGTGCGCGAGTTCATGCGCATCCTCCTTCGCTACAAAGAGCTCATCCCGCCCAGCTCCCTCGGCGAAGAGCTGGTGCGCGCGTCGCGCGCGCTGCATGCGCTCGACGCGACGCTGCACTCCGACGCGACGAGCGTCATCGTCGTGACGCGCGCCGAGGTGATGGAAGAGACGGAGCGGTTGATCGAGGAGTTGGAGCGCCGCAAGATTCCGATCGGCGGCGTGAAGCTGATCGAGCCGCTGCCGTCGCCGCCGGTGACGCTCGACGCCATCGCATCGCTGTCATAATCGGCGCGTGGTTCTCTACGTTTACGCGATCACGCGAGTCTCGGTCATGCCGGATGCCGACGCCGTCGATGGCTCGCGGCATTTCGGCGTCGTGTGCGCCGGGACCGTGTGCGCGGTTTACACGCCGGTCGACTTCACGCAGGAGATGATCGATCGCCGCGCCGGCGATCTCGAATGGCTCGGCGCGATCGGCTACCGCCACCAAACCGTGATCGCCGATCTGATGGACGAGACGTCCGTGATTCCGCTGCGCGCATTCACGATGTTCAGCAGCGAGACCGCGCTCTACGAACACCTTTCCACCGACGGCAAGCTACTGTCGAAGATTCTCGATCGACTCGACGGCAAGCGCGAGTACACGCTGCGCGTCGAGATCGATCCGCAACGCTGGAACGACGCGCTCGTCGGCCGCGTCGACTCGCTCCGCGCACTGAGCGCCGAGATCGAAGCGGCGTCGACGGGCAAGGCATTTCTGCTGCGCAAGAAACTCGACGAAGAGAAAAAGCGCGCGTCGAAGGATGCGGAACAGCAACTCGTGACGGAGATCGAGCGCGAGGTGACGGACAAGCTCGCGTGCGACGTCGTCTCCGAATCGCGCGCGCAGCGCGAAGGCGCGTTTCCGCAGATCAACGTGCTGATCGACCGCGATGAGGAAGCGCATTTGCAGGAGTTGCACGCGTCGCTCGCCGATCGATACGCAGAGCAGGGAGTGACACTGGCGATCACGGGACCGTGGCCGCCGTACACGTTTGCCAATGCCTGACGAAACCGAAGAGCTGTCGCTTCTCGAGACCCTCGATCATCTTCTCGATCGCGGCGTCGTGATCGCCGGCGAAGCGACCATCTCCATCGGCGACGTCGACCTCCTCTACCTCGGCCTCAACGTCGTCCTCGCCAACATCGACGCACTCACGCGCAACCGCAAGCGATGAAGAGCGTCGTCGTCGGCGTGCACCTTCATCGCGAAGACATTCACGTCGATGCCGTAGCCGCCGGCGATCTCTGGTACAGCGTCGTCGAAGTCGATGACGATCACCCGCTAGCCGATCGCGATCTAGTTCTGCGTGTCGCAAAAATCCGCGCGGAGCTCCTCGATCGCGCCACATTCATCGCCGTCCGCTACGGATTTGTTGTGGGTCTCAGTGGGGCGGCGGCGCCCCCGCCGCCGCAATGGAGAACGATCCTGGAAGCGAACCGAACCAACGTAGAAATGACGTTAAAGGTTGCATCCTCAACCCCGGCCCCCCGCCCGAACCGCAAAGACTTCCAATCCGGCGCGTCGTACCTGCGAGCCCTCCACGACTCCGCCGCGAGCATCGACGACGATTTCAAACACGCCGCAGAAAAAGCGGTGAACCCGATCGAATCCCGCTGGCTCCCGCGCGACAACGCGTCGCTGGAGATGGCCGCGCTGATCCCGCGCGCCCGTATCGAAGAAGTCCGCACCGCGGGCGAGCAGTTGAAGCGCGACTTTCCTCGCGTACCATTTCTCCTCTCCGGCCCGTGGCCGTTGGAAGTCTTCGCCAATGCTGATTGCGAATGAAGAAGACGAGCTGCGCGACGCGCTGACGTTCACCGAGTCGGTGATCCCGGAGCGCATCTCCGCGGATTCCGACATCGTCGAGAATGGTCTGGCGAAGCTCGTGCTGTCGATCATCGAGCTGGTCCGGCGACTCCTCGAGAAGCAAGCGCTCCGCCGCATGGATGCGGGCAATCTGTCCGAAGAAGAGATCGAGAAGCTCGGAAATGCGCTGATGAAGCTCGAAGAGAAGATGGACGAGCTCAAGCGTGTGTTCGGATTGAGCGACGAAGACTTGAACATGAAGCTCGGACCGGTGAAGACGCTGTGATATTTTCCGCCGCACATCATGCCGATTGACGGAGTGCAGCGACAGCCGCAGGGACTGGTCGACATCCTCGACAAGATCCTCGACAAAGGCCTCGTCGTGGCCGGCGACGTGAAAGTGTCGCTGGCGAACGTCGAGCTGCTCACGATCCAGCTGCGGCTGGTCATCTGTTCCATCGACAAGGCCGAAGCCATCGGCATCAACTGGTGGCGCTCCGACCGTTTCTATTCGTCTGACACACGCGCCCTCGCCGAACCGAGAGAGATCGATGACTTGAAGGCGCGCATCAATGAGCTCGAATCGCAATTGAACACACGCAGGAAAGGCAGGTAACCGATGGCAGTCGAACGCGCACCAGGCGGCACAAGTCTTATCGACGTACTCGATCGAATTCTCGATAAGGGCATCGTCGTCGACGCGTGGGTGAGAATCTCGCTCGTCGGCATCGACCTGATCACCGTTGAAGCGCGCGTCGTCATCGCGTCGATCGACACCTACCTCAAGTACGCGGAGGCCGTCGGTATCACGTCGACCGTCGCGCGTCCGGCGCTGTCGGAAGGCAGCGGCGGAACGGGAGCGGGAACGACTTCGACGCCGGCCGGAGTGGGACGCGCCTAGCGGCGCGCCCCGTTCTCAGTGGGGCGTCGCCGCCCCACTGAGCAACGGAGCACCTCAGTCCTACTTTTTCAAATACTGATCGAACCAATCGCCGACCGTCGAATACCAAAGCTTCGAATTCTGCGGCTTCAGGATCCAGTGTCCTTCGTCAGGGAAGTACACCATCTTCGACGGGATGCCGCGGCGCTGCAGCGCGGTGAACAGCTCGAGTCCCTGATTGATCGGGACGCGGAAATCGAGCTCGCCGTGCGTGACGAGCGTCGGCGTCTTGAAGTTCTTCACGAAGTTGTCCGGCGACCACTTCTCGTACAGCTCCGGGTTGTCCCACGGATTTCCTCTGAACTCGAACTCCGGAAACCACAGCTCCTCGGTGACGCCGTACATCGACTTGAGGTTGTAGACGCCGGCGTGCGAGACGAGCGCTTTGAATCGATCGGAGTGGCCGAGGAGCCAGTCGACCATGTAGCCGCCGAAGGAACCGCCGGCGGCGCCGAGGCGATTGCCGTCGACGTACGGAAGCGCGGCGAACATGTCGACGCCGTTCATGATGTCGGTGACGACTTTGCCGCCCCAGTCGCCGGAGATCTCTTCGACGAACTTCTGTCCGAAGCCGGTGGATCCGCGCGGATTCGGCATGAGGATCACGTAGCCGCGCGACGCAAAGATCTGCGGATTCCAGCGATAGCCCCACGAGTTGCCCCACGCGCCCTGCGGTCCGCCGTGAATGAGAACGATGCCCGGATATTTTTTCGACGGATCGAAGTTCGGCGGCTTCACGATGAAGCCCTGCACCTGCGCGCCTTCCGCGCCGGTCCACGTGCGTGACTCGGTCGTGCCGACGAGCACCGATCGCATCAACGCATCGTTCTCGTGCGTGACCGCGGCGCGTTGATCGGCGCCGCTGATCGACCAGATCTCCGCGGGATTCGTGAGCGTCGACCAGAGGTAGTAAATCGTTTTGCCGTCGCGGCTCAATGCCGGCGCATCGGCGGATCCGGACGTCGTGAGCTGCATGACTTTGCCATCGAGCCCGATGCGATAGAGGACGTTCTCGCCTTTGAGCGGCGCCATCACCACGAGTGCTTTCGAGTCCGGCGTCCACCCCATCGACTCGATCCAGTCGCCGAAGTTTTCGGCGACGCGCGTTGATGTGCCTTTCGCGCGATCGTAGATCCACAGCTCGAACAGATCGGATTCATATCCGCCGCGCGACTGCGAGTGGTACGCGATCAACTTGCCGTCGGGCGAATACTTCGGCGACGTGTCGGCGCCTTTGCGCGTCGTGATGCGTTTGATGTCGCCGCCGGCGAGCGGAACGATGAAGAGATCCGAGTTCGTGGAGACTTCGGGATGCTCTTCCGTGTCGCGCGCGAAGACGAAT
>Ga0207687_10000838_pt1 | contig 20789 bp, 16 predicted proteins | sample KBSM54metaG_FD_184399 | JGI IMG/M metagenome (GOLD analysis project Ga0207687, IMG submission 184399) | Miscanthus rhizosphere microbial communities from Kellogg Biological Station, Michigan, USA - KBS M5-4 metaG (SPAdes) (version 2) | ecosystem: Host-associated > Plants > Roots > Rhizosphere >...
CACGTTGCCGCCCGCACAGAACGTCGTCGGGCCGCCGGCGGTGATCGTCGGAGTCGGAAGCGGCAGCACGTTGACGGCCGTCGATGCGCTCGTCGTGCTGCAACCGTTCGCGTTGGTGACGCGCACGTTGTAGCTGCCGCCCGCGTTGACGACGATCGATTGCGTCGTCGCGCCGTTCGACCAGAGATACGACGACGCGGCGCTCGCGGTGAGCGTCACGCTGCCGCCCGCGCAGAATGTCGTCGAGCCGCTCGGCGTGATCGTCGAGACCGGCGGATTGTTGACGGTGACGTAGACCGGGTCGGACGTCACGATGCAGCCGTTGAGATCGCGCGCGGTCACCGTGTAGATGCCGCTCGCGGAAACGGTGATGGCTTGTGTCGTTGCGCCGTTCGACCACTGGAACTGCGTGTGCGTCGATGACGCCGTGAACGTCACGCTGCCGCCGGCGCAGAACGTCGTCGGACCGCTCGCGGTAATCGCAGGTTTACTTCCGGCGCCCACATTCCAGGTGCGCTGGCCAGATGCGTACACGCAGCCGAACGAGTCGCGCACGGTGATGTGGAGATCGGCAACCGAACCGGCCGGACCGGCGGTCCAGGTCACGGACGGTGTGCCGAGGCCGGAGGTGATCGTGGCGCCGCCACCGATGGTCCATTCGTAGGTGAAGCCGGCGCCGTAGTTGCCGACAGTCGCCACGTTGCCCTGGCGGTTTTCACAGACGAACGGCGACGCGCTGATGTTCTCGTTTCGTGGCACCGTTTGCGTCACTGCCTTCGATCCGGTCGCGAAACATCCCGAGCCGCTCGTGATCGAGACGGACGGCGTGAGCGTGGCGTGTCCGTCGCCGTTGTCGCGGAACGTAATGCTGCGCGTTCCCTGACCGGAGAGGATCGTCGCGCCGGATACGTTCCAGCTGTACGTCGCTCCGGTACCGGCATCGGGCACCGACGCCGTCGCAGTTTCGAGGATGCAGATGTGATCGGGCGCCGTCACCGTCGTGTCGGGACTCGGATTCACGACGACGGTCACCGGCTGCGCGTCGTACGAGCATCCGTAACCATCGGTCATGCGCAGTCCGTACGTGCCCGGCGTCGTCACCGTGATCTGCGAAGTCGTCTCACCGGTGGACCATAGATACGTGCGCGAGCCGGTCGTTCCGCTCCACTGCGCCCACAGCGTGACGCTGCCGCCCTGGCAGAACGTCTTCGAGCTGAATGCGCCGATCTGGATCGCGGAGTTCGCCGGATACGACTGTGCGGTGAAGTTCGAGACGACGCTGCAGCCGTGCGTGTCGGTCACGCGCACTTTGAAGTACTGCTGCCACGTCATCGTGGTGAATGTGGAGCTAGTGGCGCCCGGAATGATCGTCGAGTCGGCGTTCAACCACTGATACGTGTACGGTCCGTCGCCGCCGCTCGGATACGCGGTGTACACCGCAGGCTGTCCGGGGCAGACGTAGTTCGTGTAGCCCGGCGAGTCGGCGGGCAACGCGTTGACCGAGAGGTTGCTCTTCTGAATGGCGAAGTCCGCCGAATGCGTCGTGCATCCGTTCGCGGTGACTTCGACCCAATACGTTCCGGCGTTCGAGACGCTGATGCTGCGCGTCGTCGCACCGGTCGACCAGAGATAGCTCGTGCCGGCGCTCGCCGTGAGTGTCGCGCTCTGATTCGCGCAAAGGTATGTGCGATCCGCCGAGATCACGGCGACGGGCGGCGTGCGCACCGTGACGACCGTTGGATCCGAAGTCGCGGAGCATCCGTTGCCGTCGGTGACCGTCACCGTGTACGAGCCCGATGCCGAGACGACGATCGATGTCGACGTCGCGCCGGTCGACCAGAGAACCGTGCCCTGGCTCGCGCCGGTGGCGAAGAGCGTCACGCTTCCGCCGGGACAGAAACTCGTCGGACCGCTGGCGGTGATGCCCGGCTTCGTCGGCGCGGTTGCAATCGCGTACGCATGCGCGCGCGACACGCAGCCATTCGCGTCGGTGACGTCAACGTAGTAGTCGCTCGTCGTGGTGACGGTGATCGATTGCGTCGTCGCGCCGGTCGACCAGAGGTAGCTCGCGCCGGCGCTCGCGGTGAGCGTCGCGCTGCCGCCCTGGCAGAACTGCACCGGCTCGGCCGGAGTGATCGTCGCCGGAGTGACATTGCGAACGGTGACCGTCGTCGCAGCCGACTGCGCCGCGCAACCGGTGGCGTTCGTGACGGTGACGCTGTAGTTGCCCGACGCCGAAACGGTGATCGACTGCGTCGTTGCGCCGTTCGACCACGAATACGAGGCGCCGCTGTTCGCGGTCAGCGTGACGCTGCCGCCCGGACAGAACGTCGTCGGGCCGCTCGGTGTGATCGTTGCCGTCGGAACATCGATCGTCACGTTCGCGGTGTTCGTGGCCATGCATCCGTGATCGTCGAACGCGGTGACGGTCACGGTCGTCACGCCGCTCGAGCCGGCAGTGAAGTCAAGGCTCGGCGAGTAGGAAAAGCCCGAGCCGTTCGTGATCGACCAGTTGATGCTCGTCCACGAACCGCCGCCCGCGGGCGGATCGATGTGCGCATTCGCCGCGCCCTCGGGACAAACCGAGGCAACACTCAGGTGAATCGCCGGCGCCGGAATGGTCCGCAGGTTGACTGTCTTCGTCGCGTCAGGCGAGTTGCAGCCGAGGCTGTCGAATCCGCGGACGGTGAGGGTGACGGGACCGCTGCCGTCGGGCATGAAGTCGACGCTCTCGCCCGTCGCGTAAGTACCGCCTGGATATCCGGAGAAGTGTCCGCCGGTGATCGACCACGAAACATAGGTCCATGATCCCTCGGCGGGCGGCGCGATCGACGCCGTTCCAACCGAGTTCGCGCAAAGCTCCTCGGCCGACGTGGTGATGACCGGCGCGGGGATGGTCCGCACGTTGACGGTCGCCGTTGCTTCCGGCGAGTTGCAGCCCAGGCTGTCGTACGCGTATGCATGGAGCGTCACAGGACCGCTGCCATCCGGATAGAACGTGACGTTCTCGCCGTTCGCGTAAGTCGACGTCGAGCCGGGATACGGGCCGCGGAACATGCCGCCGCTGATCGACCAGCTGACGTAGTCCCACGATCCTTCGGCCGGCGGCGCGATGCTCGCGGTGGAGTTGGCGAACGCACAGACCGCGGCGGATTCCGTGGTGATCGTCGGTGCGGAGATCGTCCGTATGTTGACCGTCGCCGTCGCTTCGGGCGAATTGCATCCGAAGCTGTCGTAGGCGTAGGCGTGGAGCGTCACCGGTCCGCTGCCGTCGGCGTAGAACGAGACGTTCTCGCCGTTCGCGTACGTTGACGTCGAGCCGGGATACGGACCGCGGAACATGCCGCCCGTGATCGACCACGACACGTACTGCCACGATCCTTCGGGAGGCGGCGCGACCGATGCCGTCGCGTCGCGATACGGACAAACCGAAGAGGAAGACGTCGTGATCACCGGCGCCGCGATGGTGCGGATGTCAACGGTCTTCGTTGCCTCCGGGCTGTTGCATCCGAAACTGTCGTAGGCGTAGACGTGCAGCGTCACCGGGCCGTTGCTGTTGGCGTAGAACGTCACGTTCTCGCCGTTCGCGTAGGTCGAGTCGTAATACGGGTAGCCGTTCGCGCGGAACATGCCGCCTGTGATCGACCACGACACGTACTGCCACGATCCTTCCGGAGGCGGCGCGACGCTCGCAGTGGCGTTGCTGTACTGACAAACAGAGGGCGCCGACGTCGTGATCGTCGGAGCCGCGGCGGTGCGCAGCGGAAGCGTCTTCGTCCCGTCCTGCGAACCGCAATTGAAGTTGTCGTAGCCGCGAACGGTCAAGGTGACCGGCCCGCTGCCGTCGGCGTAGAACGTCACGTTCTCGCCGGTCGCATACGTCGAGTCGCCGTACGGGTACGTCATCGAGCGGAACTTGCCGCCGGTGATGGACCAGCTCACATACGACCATGTTCCCTGCGCGGGCGGCGCGATGCTCGCGCTGACGTTCGCATACAGGCAGGCCGCTTCGACGGACGTCGAGATGACCGGCGCCGCGAGTCCGCTGTTCTGCGCCGTGACCGTGGCGCCGCTGTAGACGCGGCAACCGGTGCCGTCGTCGTAGCTGGCGATGATGTCCGTCTGCGGACTCTGAACGTAGACGGTGACGGAGTTGCCGTTTTCGGAACTGATGTATCCGTTCGTCACCGACCAGGTCAGGCCGGGATACGTGCCGCTCACGGAAGCCTGCACGCTGCCGCCCGGACACGCCGTCGTTCGATCGAGCGTGACCTGCGCACCGTTGCCCGGCGCGAGTGAGCCGGTGTACGTACCGGTCGTCGTGCAGCCGCGAAAGAACTCGGTGACGTTCGCGCTGACGGTGACGGGCGACGCATTCGCCGGGGCGAATGTGATGGTGCGCATCCCGTTGCCGGAGATGATCACACCGTTGGCGATCGTCCATTCGTAGATCGGATTCGGTCCGGCGTCGGGAACGGTCGCCGTGTACGTTCCGGCGCAGCTCGAGGGAGCGATCGTGATGTCGGCGGATGGCGGCGGCACGATGTGCACCGCCCACTGCGCTTCGACGTGACAGCCGTTCGCGTCGCTCGACTGCGCGTTGACGAGTACGTCACCGGACGTTCCGGCGTGATAGTCGATCGATGCGCCGCGGTTCGCAACGATGGTTCCGTTCGTAACCTGCCAGATGATCGGCGACGGGTACATGTAGGCGTTGACCACGGTTGCGGTGTTCGTCCCGCTGATGCACACCGAGCCTTTCGTATCAATGTCGGGAGCGACCGTTTGGTACACGGAGACCATCACCGGGTCGGCACTCGACGTCACTCCATTCGGATCCGTCGCCGTCGCGCCGATCGTGATCGTCGCGAACGAGTTGTTCCAGAAGTTGAGCGTCGCCGTTCCCTGTCCGGACACGATCCTTCCGTTGGTGATCGACCATTGGATCGATGACCACGAGCCACCGCCCACCGGTGGGGCAAGCGTTGCCACGCCGGTGTTCCCGGGGCACAGCGTGCCGGCGACCTGGATCGTCGGCGCGGCGCCCGCAACCGTTGCGAACATCGCGGCCAGGAAAATGAGGATCAATGGAGTCCGGAGTCTGAGACCGTGCATGTAGTCGTTTCTCCTGCGGCGGATTCGCCGAATGGAACCTTCGTTAGAGACGGGGATATAGAACTACCCGGGGTAGCCGCAAGCTACCGGACTCGTCACAGAATCGCAACAGCGATTTGTGCCAAATCACGTCGGTTCGTGCCAGCGCTCATTCGTTTTCGCGAGCGTCGTCGTCGCGAAGCTTCAAAAGGCGACGTAATCGATCGGTTGAGCCGAATCCGGCGCGCAGCGCCGCTTCCTTCGTCGACGCACCATCGTCCATGAGTCGCGCGGCGTGGAGCGTGCGCACGCGTCGCAGGAAACTGCTCGGCGGCTCTTTGATCTCTTCGCCCCACGTTCGGTAGAACGAGCGGCGGGACGGCCAGCGCGAGGAGAGATCCTGCGCGTTTGGCACCGTGCGGTGGTAGGAGAACGATTCGAGCGTCAGCCGCAGCTTTTTCGAGAGCGTCTCGAGATCGACCCCGATCTCTTCGAGTGCACTGACAAAGTCGATGCGAATCGTCTCCGGCCGCGCGCTCGTGCCGTTGCGCCATCGGTCGAAATCATCGAGCGTGCGGAACGCGACGACTTCCACATCCCCAATCGTCTTCTCGATCCGTCGCGAAACCTCGGCCGGAGCAACGATGATGATGCTCCGCTCGCCGTGCGTGCGATGACGCAAATGTTCCTTACTCACGCGAAGGACCTTCGGCAGTCAAGATGGGATGCCTTCATTCTAGTACAACGGTTTGACGCCTCGTCCCGTCTAGCGGAAACCACCAGGAACTCGTTCGTGAACGCGCTTTGCACTCTCCCGCCCGTAGAGGTGTTGCAAATGGACGAAAAAGACGACGAAAAAGACGACAGCGAGCTCTCAGGCGATTACGCACGCGATGATTACAGACACGGTTTCGGCGGAAATTACGCTCGCGATGAGAAAAAGGAGCCGGTGGAGGAGGATGCGGAGGAGGAGGGGCGGCAAATCGGAAAGTCGAGCGAGTAGTCTGGTTGCGCGGTTGCGTGGTTGCTCGGTTGCAGGTAGCCCGGTTGCCAAGGGTTGCCCGGCAACCGGACAGCGCGGCAACTCGATGACTTCACCGCGCAACCGCGTAACTGCGCAACCGCGCAACCTCGCCATACGACTGCTCGACGAACAAAATGCGCTCCCGCGACGCGACGATCGCCGTGGTCGATCTCGTTCCATACAGCTCGCTCGCGACGAACGCCGGCGGCCGCGCGAAGAACGCCATCAGATCGCGCGCGAGCTCTTCGGCATCCTCAGTTACGAGCGCTTCGCGCATGTGCTCCACGGCGACGTCGATCTTCTCGCTTCGTTCGCTCACCGGACCGTTGCTCACGCCGTGAATGCCGTCGCTCCAGACGCGCAGCTCGTCCGCGAGGTGCACGAACGCGCCGCCGATCACTCCGACGATCAGATGGAATCCGGCGAAGTCTTCCTTCTGCACGCTCTGCGCGTAAGTCATCGGATCGACATTCGAAGTCACGAAATCGCCGACGAGCACTCCACGCGATCGCGCGCCCGGCTTCGCCTCCCCTCGCAGATTCGTCACCGCGGCGACGCGGCCGTTGCGCGTGATCGCCAGCCACGTTCCGCCTGCGCGCAGATCGCGTCCGCCGAGAACGTCGGGATGATCGTCCCAGAAATGGGCGGCGCGGGTCGGGCGGGCATACTCTTCATCGCGATTCGCCGCGATGACGAGCGGGAAGCGATCGGAGACACGATGCGCGACGACGATGAGACACACGGCAGCGCGATTCTATGATCGCGCCGCTCATCCTCGCGTCCGTCGTCGCGATCACGTTCGATGATCTTCCGAACATCCACGCCGATCTTCCGCTCGCGACGCAGCAGGCGGTGACCACGAAGCTCCTCGCCGATCTCGCCGCCGCGAACGCTCCGGCGATCGGCTTCGTCAATGAAGACAAGATCGAAGATGACGGCGCGATGATCGCGCAGTGGCTCGACGCCGGCGCGGAAATCGGCAATCACACGTACTCGCACCTGGACCTCGACGCGTCGACGGTCCAGCAATTCGAAGACGACGTGTTGCACGGCGAGGAGATCACGCGTCCGCTCGTCGAGTCGCGCGGTAAAAAGCTGCAGTGGTTCCGCCATCCGTATTTGAATACCGGCAAGACGACTGCGGTTCGCGACGAAGTCGACGCCTTTCTCGCCGCGCATGGTTACCGCGTCGCGCCGGTGACGATCGACGATTCCGAATGGATCTACGACGACGCCTACGATCGCGCCGCGTGGTGGCAGCGCGCGGCGCTGCGCCGTTCGTATCTCCGTTACATGCAACGGCGGCTGGCGTGGGCGGAGTCGATGTCGAACGTCGTCTTTCACCGGCAGATCGCGCAGATCCTTCTCCTTCACGCGAGCACGCTCAACGCCGACGTCTTCCCGCAACTCGCCGCGATGATGCGCAATCGTGGCTATCGCTTCGTCACGATCGATGAAGCGACGCTCGACGCCGCGTACGCGACGCCAGAGCGCTGGGCGGGCGGCGGCATCGGCTGGCTCGAGCGTTGGGGCGTCGCGCGCGGCATTCCGGCGTCGCGATTCGAGCACGATCCGCGTGTCCCACCATGGGTGCAGCGGCTCGCCGGCACGCGCGACGAATAGCAATTCAGTGGGCAGTTCGCAGTGCGCGGTGCGCAGTTCAAGAGCCACAAACTGCGCACTGCGCACTGGAGACTGCGCACCGCTGTTAACCAACGGCCGCAACCCATCGTCTAAGCAATCGTACTCAGTACTCCGAGGAGAGAACTGTCGATGGGGAAACTCTGGAAGATTCTGTTCATTCTCGTCGTGCTCGCCGCCGCCAGCGCGGGCGTGTACGCGTGGTCGCGCAGCGGGAAAAACGAAAACGGACTGAAGGAAGTGGCCGTCACGAACGGCTCGATCGTCGAGAAAGCGGTCGCCGTCGGACAGATTCAGCCGCGACAGAAGTTCCAGGTGAAGTCGAAGATCTCCGGCATCGTTCGCCGCGCGCTCGTCCAGATCGGCGACACGGTCAAGACCGGCGATCCGCTCTTCGAGATCGCGCCCGACCCGACGCCGATGGAAGTCACCGAAGTCGATCGGCAGGTCGAGTCGGCGCAGGCGTCGTTCCAGCGCGCGGAATCGGAGTTCAAGCGCGCGATGGAGCTCTCGCGATCCGGCGTGATGCCGAAGTCGGACATCGACACGAAGCGCGAGCAGCACGAGCTCGCGCGCGTCGCGCTGATGAAGGCGGAGCAGAACCGCGATCTCACGCGCAAAGGACGCCTCACGCAGTCGGGTACGGAATCGATCATTCGCGCGCCGGCAGCCGGAACGATCCTCACCCGCACCGTCAATCCGGGTGATCCGATCGTGCCGCTCACTTCTTACCAGCCGGGAACCGAAATGGCCTCGGTCGCCGACATGCGCGATCTCATCTTCAAGGGCACCGTCGATGAGATCGACGTCGGGAAGCTGAACGTCGGCATGCCGGCGCGCATCAAAGTCGGAGCGCTGCCGACCGACGTCGTCACCGGACGCGTCTCGCGCATCGCGCCGCAGGCGCAACAGAAAGAAGGCGCGACGCTCTTCGACGTCGAGATCGAGCTCGATCCCGGTCAGAAGATCACGCTGCGCGCCGGCTACTCCGCGAACGCCGACGTCATCATCCGCGAGAAGAAAGACGTGCTCACCATCCCCGAACGCCTCGTCACGTTCGAAGACGGCGGCAAGAAAGCAACCGTCGAGCTCGCGCCGGCATCGCCGAAAGGACAGCCGAAGAAAGTCGAGATCAAGACCGGCATCAGCGACGGACTGAACATCGAGGTGATCTCCGGCGTGCGGAAAGGCGACAAGATTGTGGAGCGGCCGCCGAAGGAGATTTCGTAGAGGAAGGTTGCGCAGTTGCGCGGTTGCTCAGTTGCTGAGTGATTCACCGCGCAACAACGCAACCGCGTAACCACGCAACCCCATGATCAATCTCAAAGACGTCGTCCGCCAACTCCTCCGCGACCTTCGCGCGGAGAAGCTGCGCACGTTCCTCACGGTCTTCGGCATCGTGTGGGGCACCGTCGCGATCAGTCTCATGCTCGCGTTCGGAACGGGACTGCACAAACATCTGATCTACACGACCGCGGCGCTCGGCGACCGCATCGTCATCGCCTGGCCCGGACTCACCTCCATCCCCTACGAAGGCCTCGGCAAAGGCCGGCGCATCCGCATCACCGACGAAGACGTCAACGCCGTGCGCGACACGCCGGGACTCAAGGCCATCTCCGGCGAGTACGAGAACAACATGAAGGTCGACTACGGCACGAAGACGCTGTCGGTCGACACCTCCGGCATCACGCCGGTGTTCGGCGTGATGCGCAACTGCATCGCCACGCAAGGCGGACGCTTCATCGACGACATCGACGTCAAAGAGCAGCGCCGCGTCGCCTTCCTCGGCGACAAGCTTGCCACCGACATCTTCGGCGCGACGCCGCCGGTCGGAAAAACGATCCTCGTCAATCACTCGCCCTTCCTCGTCATCGGCACGCTGGTGAAGAAGGATCAGGACTCGAACTACAGCGGTCCCGACAACGAGAAGATGTTCGTCCCCGCGTCGACGTTCCGCGCGCTCAACGGCGACAAGTACGTCGACAACATCGTCTTCCAGGCTACAACCGCGGACGCGACGAAGAAGCTGATCGACGACATGCGCGCATCGTTCGGCAAACGATTGCGCTTCGACTCGCAGGACAAGGAAGCGCTGTCGTGCTGGGACACGACCGAGCAGTTCGTCTTCTTCGACACGTTCATGCTCGCCTTCAACTCATTCCTCGGCATCATCGGCGTGCTGACACTCGTCGTCGGCGGCATCGGCGTGTCGAACATCATGAATGTCGTCGTCGAAGAGCGCACGCGCGAGATCGGCATCAAGATGGCCCTCGGCGCGAAGCAGCGCTGGATCCTGTCGCAGCTCCTGCTCGAGACGATGCTCGTGACGTTGATCGGCGGCGCGGTTGGCTTCGCAATCTCGATCGGCATCTGCGCCGTGTTTCCGGAGGGCGCCTACGAATACGTCGGCAAGCCGGAAGTGTCGCCGCTCGTCGCCGCGCTCACCGCGCTCGCACTGGGCGTGGTCGGACTGGTGGCCGGATACTTTCCCGCGCGAGATGCGGCGCGGCTGGATCCTGTGGTGGCGATGAAGTTATGAGAACCGACCTCCACATCATCTTCTCGCTCTTCGCGACCTCGTCGCGGCTGCAGAAGAAGCGCGCGTATCTGACGATCGCGGCGATCGCTTGGGGCACCGTCGCCATCCTTCTCCTTCTCGCATTCGGCGAAGGACTGAAGCGCCAGCTCGATCGCAACCGTCGCTCGACCGGCGAGAACCTCGCGGTGATGTGGCCGGGCGAAACGGCGAAGGCGTACAAAGGCATGCCGCCGGGCCGTTCGATCCGTCCGCGCATCGAGGACGTCGACATCATTCGCGCTCGCATGCCGGAGCTGAAGGCCGTCGTCGGCGAGCTCGTGTCGTGGCGCACCGCGATCACGTACGGACGCAAGACCGTCAACGGCCGCGTCATCGGTGTGAACTGGGAGTACGGCGAAGCGCGCAAACACTTTCCGCAGGCCGGCGGACGATTCCTCTCGCCCGAAGATCAGGAGCAACGGCGCCGCGTGATTTTTCTCGGCGACGAGATGGCGAAGAACATCTTCGGAGGCGCGAACGGCGTCGGCAAAACGATCCTCGTCAACAACGCGCCGTATCTCGTCATCGGCGTGATGCAGCACAAGACGCAAATGGGCATGTACGGCGGGCCCGATGCGAATCACGCCACGATTCCGATCACGACGTTCCGCGCGCAGTTCGGCCGCGAGCGCATCAACAATCTCGTGATCGAAACGAACAACCCGGACGAGATGAAGCCGGAGCTGAAAAAGCTCAACGAGATCATGGGCGCGAAGTTCCGCTACGACCCGACGGACGCGCGCGCGCTCGGCACATGGGACATGGTCAAGTCGGCGAAGCAGACGTCGAACATCCTCATCGGCATCCAGCTCTTCCTCGGCATTGTCGGCGCGCTGACGCTGCTCATCGGCGGCGTCGGCGTGGCGAACATCATGTACGCGGTGGTGAAAGAGCGGACGCGCGAGATCGGCGTGAAGATGGCGCTCGGCGCGAAGCGGCGCTGGATCATCGTGCCGTTCGTGCTCGAAGGCGTGGTCTACACGCTCATCGGCGGCGCGCTGGGCATCATCATCGCGACGCTTCTCGTCGCGCTTACGAGCTTCATCCCCATCGAGCACAACAAAGTGATGTCGTTTCTCGGACGGCCGACGCTCTCGCCGCAGATCGGCGTGATCACCTCGCTCATCCTCGGCATGATCGGCCTCTTGGCCGGCTACTTCCCCGCGCGCCGCGCCGCATCGGTCGATCCGGCAGCGACGCTGAGGTACGAATGAACAAGAACGGCTCGATCATCCGCATGGCGGAGATTCGCAAGGTGTACGACACCGGCAAGGTGAAAGTCGAAGCGCTGAAAGGCATCGACCTCGACATCCACGGCGGCGAGATGGTGGCGATCGTCGGACCTTCAGGCTCCGGAAAATCGACGCTGATGAATCTCGTCGGCTGCCTCGACACGCCGACGTCCGGCGAATACGAGCTCGCCGGCGATCGCGTCGCGGGCGTGACGCGCGATCAACTCGCGGAGATCCGCAATCGCCGCGTCGGCTTCGTCTTTCAGAATTTCAATCTGCTGCCGCACATCAGCGCGCTCGAGAACGTCGAGCTGCCGATGCTCTTCGGCGGCATCGTGCCGCGCGAACGCCGCGAGCGCGCGTCGGAGCTCCTCGACCGCGTCGGACTCGGCGAGCGGCTCGATCACAAACCGACCGAGCTCTCCGGCGGACAGATGCAGCGCGTCGCGATCGCGCGAGCGTTGGCGATGAATCCCGACATCATCCTCGCCGACGAGCCGACCGGAAATCTCGACTCGACGTCGGGCAGCGACATCATGTCGCTCTTCACCGAGCTCTGGCAGCAAGGCCGGACGCTGGTGATCATCACGCACGATCTCGCGCTCGCGAAACGCGCCAGCCGGATCGTGGAGATTCACGATGGCCGCGTGACTAGCGATCGGGCCGCTTGAGAGCTGGCACGCGCGTCGCTCTGGTCGCGTTCCATGCTCTTCACCCGCGACGAAGCGGCGAAGCAACTCGAGCTCCCACCAAAGGCCATCGATGCCCTAGTCGAATCCGGCGTTCTCTCCCTCGAATCCAATTCGATCGAAGCATTCTGCAGAGACACGCTGATCCGCCTCTACCGCGCCATGGCCGGAGTCTCGTTGCTCAGTGGGGCGGCGGCGCCCCCGCCGCCGCAAGTCGAAGAACCGGAGATCACGAGATCGATCGCCGACTTCGTCGAGCCCGCGTCGATCAACGAAAAGCCCGATCTCCGCATCGCGCCGCGCTACGCTCCGCGCCGCCAGCTCGGCGGCAAGTTCCGTCAAGTGAAGTTCAAGATCCTGCAGATCTCGACCACCGGCCTCCGCGTCCGTCATGACGATTCGATCATGCCCGGCGACGAAGCCAAGCTCACCTTCTCAATCCTCCGTCCCGCGCGCACCTTCATGCTCCGCGCGCGCGTCGTCTGGACGAGCATCGCGCAGCGCGGCGACGGTCCGTCGTTCTGCATCAGCGGCCTTCGCGTCATCGACGGATTCGATCAATTGCGCGAGGCCATCGACATCCTCCGCGCCGCGCGCGAGCTCGACCTCGACGACAGCGCGAGCCAGCGCAACACGCGCGCGTCATCGCCGCCCGCGCTCGTCGGACTCTCCGACGACGACGTCGCCTCGATCATCCGCGCCTTCCGCACGTTCAGCAGCGATCCCGTCGAAGCGAATCGCTGGTACACGCGCGCGCGCTTCGCGCTCGCCGACTCGCAGGTGCGTGAGCTCGCTCCTTCCCGCGCCCGCGACCGTGAAGAAGTCCTCGGCGTCTGGGAGTTCCTCGATCGCCGCGTCGACATCCGCGCCATCACCAACGTCCTCGGCTGGATCCGCCGCACGCGCTCCGCAACCGCCGTTGCTTGACGTAGTCAACCAATTGGTTGACACTGTCAAGCATGAGCACCGTCGACACCGTCCGTCGATTCAACCGCTTCTACACCAAGACGATCGGCGTCCTGCCGGAGCAACATCTCAACAGCGAGCACTCGCTGGCCGAGGTGCGGGTGATGTACGAGTTGGCGCAGCGCGAGGCGCCGGCGGCGGCGGAGCTCGGCAGCGATCTCGCGCTTGATGCCGGATATCTCAGCCGCATCCTGCGACGACTCGAAGAACGCGGACTCGTGACGCGGAAGACATCGCCTGACGACGCGCGCCGCTCACATCTCAAGCTCACGAAGAAAGGCCGCACGCGATTCGACACGCTCGACGCGCGCGCTCGCGAGACCATCAGCGCGATTCTGCAGCCGCTCTCGCGCACCGATCGTCGCCGCGTCGAAGAAGCCATGCAGACGATCGAGCAAATCCTCGGCGGCGCCGCGAGCGAGAAACGGCGTGGCGCGGTCGTCATCCGTCCGCATCGCTCCGGCGATCTCGGCTGGGTCGTGCAGCGGCATGGCGCGCTTTACTTCGAAGAATACGGATGGGACGAACGCTTCGAGGCGCTCGTCGCGCGCATCGTCGCCGACTTCGTCGAGCATCTCGACGCGAAGCGCGAGCACTGCTGGATCGCGGAGCTCGACGGCAAGAACGCCGGCAGCGTGTTCCTCGTGAAGAAGACCGCCACCGTCGCGAAGCTGCGGCTTCTCCTCGTCGAGCCGCATGCGCGCGGTCACGGCATCGGCTCGCGCCTCGTCGACGAATGCACGCGCTTCGCGCGACAAGCCGGCTACAAGAAGATCGTGTTGTGGACGCAGAGCGTCCTGCACGACGCGCGGCGCATCTACGAGCGCGCGGGATATCGCATCGCCGGACGCGAGAAGCACGACAGCTTCGGCGCGGAAGGACTCATTGCCGAGACGTGGGAGCTGAAGCTGTAGTCGACTGTCATCCCGAGCGAGAGCGAGGGATCTGGCGGAGGCGGCGCGCGACCGCCCACCGCCAGATTCCTCACTCACGTTCGGAATGACAGCTTGTATTTCTGCACTTTCCCGAGCGCGGTGCGCGGAATCGAATCGACCTTCTCGAAACGGCGCGGCACTTTGAAGCTCGCCAGCTGATCGCGGCAGACGCGCTCGAGCTCCGCGGCGTCGAAGTCGCCGACGATGAACGCGACCGGCACTTCGCCGCGAACATCGTCCGCGACACCGGCCACCGCCGCTTCGCGCACGCCGTTCTGTTCGAGCAGCAGCTCTTCGATCTCGCGCGGATAGATGTTGAAGCCGCCGCTGATGATCACGTCGCTCTTGCGGCCGAGGAGGGTGTAGTAGCCGTCGGCGGAAACGGAGGCGAGATCGCCGGTGCGGAAGAAGCCGTCGCTCGTGAACGCCGCTGTCGTTGCGTCGGGACGCCGCCAGTAGCCGAGGAACACATTCGATCCGCGCACGAGCAGCTCGCCGTCTTCGATGCGCACGGAGACGCCGGGCAGCGGAATGCCGACCGTTCCCGCGCGCCGCTCGCCGATGTACGGATTGCTGATGTTCATGAACGTCTCGGTCATGCCGTAGCGCTCGAGAATCGTGTGATTGAACAGATCGCGAAATCGCTCCAGCACGTGCGCCGGCAGCGGCGCAGAGCCGGAGACGAAGAGACGCATCTTCGCGCCGATCGCGCGCGCGACGTCGGGCGGCGTTTCGAGCAGACGCACGTACATCGTCGGGACGCCGAAGAAGAGCGTCGGCGCGAATGAGGCGAACTCGTCGAGCGCGGTGCGGTAATCGAATCGTTCGAGCAGTCGCATGCGGCATCCGCTCACGAGCCAGCAATGCAGACCGTTGCCGAGCGCGTGAATGTGAAAGAGCGGAAGCGCGAGCAGAAGGCGATCGCGATCGCCGATCTGCCAGCTGGTCAACAGGTTGACGGTGTTGGCGAGGAAGTTGTCGTGCGTGAGCACGGCGCCCTTCGACGCGCCGGTCGTTCCGGATGTGTAGATGATCGCCGCAGGCGTGTCGCCGTCGAGCGCCTCGTGTGGGCGCGTCGCGTCATCGCCCGGCTCGATCGGTTCCGTAACGAACGCCTTCGGCTCGGCGTCACCCGTGATGTGCGCGATCTCGCGGTCGCGATACAGGATGTTCACCGGCACGAAGATCACGCCGAGCTTCACGCAGGCGAGATAGAGATCGATCAGCTCGATGCGATTGGCGAGGTAGACGCAGAGCCGGTCGCCTTTCTCGAACCCGCGCGCCCGGAGCGCGTTCGCGACGCGGTTGCTGCGCGCTTCCAGCTCGCCGAACGTGTACGCCTCCCCCGCCCACTCGAGCCCGATCTCGTCGCGCCGCGCGATCAGCGACTGGTCGAAGAGCTGGAGCAGGTTCACAGAGCGAATGATAGAGGGTAGGGAAATTCTGCCTGGTGTCCCTCCTTCATTACAGGGGGACACAATGGCAGACACTCAGTGGTGTTTCGCGTGGTACGCCGGCGAGAAGGATCCCGGTGCCAAAAGCCGTGCAGCACTCGTGAAGGCGAACAAGTGGAACGTCGGCGAAGTCATCAACGTCGGGTTTCTCGACGGCGATCCAGCGATCCAGGACAAGGTGAAGAAGGTCGCGCAGAACTGGACCGGGCCGAACATGGCCAACCTTCGTCTCGTGTTCGTGAAAGATCCGCTCAAGGCCGACATCCGCATCTCGTTCCGCTACTCCGGATCGTGGTCGACGATCGGAACGACGTGCCGCCAAGTGCCGAAGAATCAGCCGTCGATGAACTACGGCTGGCTCGATGCAAACACAAAGGACGACGAGCTGCGCCGCGTCGTGCTCCACGAATTCGGTCACGCCCTCGGCCTCATTCACGAACATCAGAATCCGCTCGGCACGCAGATTCCGTGGGACAAGGATCAGGTCAAGCGCGACCTCTCCGGCCCGCCCAACAACTGGGACGACGCCACGATCGAGCACAACATGTTCGAACCGTACCAGAAGAAAGAAGTGAACGGCACCGGCCTCGATAAGGACTCGATCATGATGTATCCGATCCCGGCGAAGTGGGTGAAGGATCCGAAGTTCGCCGTCGGCTTGAACAGCGATCTCTCCGCGACCGACAAGAAGTTCATCCACCAGCAATACCCGTGACATGGGCAAGGACGACTGGGCGATCGTCGTAGGCATTCAGTCCTACTTCGATGCCGGTTCGCTCGGCGCGCTGAGCGGACCGGAGAACGATGCGAACGATTTCTACAAGTGGGTGACGTCACCCGACGGCGGCGCCGTACCGGCTCCCGCACAGGCGAAGCTCATCTTGTCGTCGCAGTTCACGCAGCCGTTCCAAAAGCCGGAGGATGCGCAGCCGACCGCAGACGCGATCGTCAGCGCATTCAATCACCTCAAAGAAGTCGCCAATGAAAACGCCGAGAACGGCCTCGGCCTCACGGTCGGCGATCGCCTCTACATCTTCTTCGCCGGCCACGGATTCGCGCCTTCGTACGACGACAAGCTCACCGCACTTTTGACCGCCGAGGCGTCGGTGGCGAACTCGAAGCTGCAACACGTCATCGGCTCGTACATGGCGGACTGGTTCTGGCGCGCCGCCTACTTCAAGCAGGTGTTGCTCTTCATGGATTGCTGCCGCTCGATCTTGCCGTGCACGCAGCTGTTCCAGCCGTATCAGGACGAGCGCGGACAGGACTACGATCTGCTCAGCAAGTTCTACGCGTTTGGTGCGCGCATCGGACAGGAGTCACGCGAGTGGGCGCCGGACGGTAAGACCTACCACGGCGTGTTCACGCTGACGCTGATGAACGGACTGCGCGGCGCCGCGTACGATCCGAAGCAGCCGAAGAACATCACGGCCGAATCGCTGCGCGACTATCTCTACAACGACTTCAAGAACTTCATGGTGCCGTCGGACCGAGAGCGCACCGATCGCCGCAAAGATCCGGAGATTCAGTACGAGCAGCGCCCCAACGCGAATTTCGTCGTCGCGCCCGTGCCGCCGAAGACGCTCGTCGAGCGGGTCATCGGCGCGCGTGCGAAGGAGTTCAAGAGAACGATCAACGCCGCGCCGCAGCTCGTCGGAAAGAAAGCGGAGATTCAGGACTGGCACTTCGACAAGGTCACCGAGATCACGCTGCAGCCGAAAAACGACGTGGACCTTCCGCGCGGAACGTTCGTGCTGATCACGGACAACGCCGAGGTTCCGTTCGAGGTGACGGGTGGACCGCTGGAGGACGTGAATGTCGGATAAGGTCGCCTTCAATGTCACGGCGAAAGATCCGACGTCGGAGATCTTTCTGATCGACGGCGATTTTCATCTCGTCGATCGCGGCATCGGCTCCAAGAAATTCGAAGTGCCGCCCGGCATCTACAAGATCAAGCAACGCGCCGCGAACATCACGAGCGAGAAGCTTTACGTCGTTCGCGCCGGCATGAAGGACATCGAGCTCGAGCACGTTCTCTTCGCGTCTCCGATGCCGCTCAACGACACCGTGAAGACGCACGAATATCACCAGGCAGCAGCTCGCGACGCGTGCGGGAGAGTCGACGACGCGCCCGGTGCTGGCAGCGCGATTCTCGTCGTGGTGCGCGACTGGACGTCGAGCGATCACACGAAAGTGCGCACGGAGAACATCCCGGATCCATCGCAAGGCTTGAGACTTCGCGACTTCGCCGGCAACGAGATCGCCGACCTCGAGAAACGCGCGCAGAAAAATCTGGGGCCGGAGCCGTGTGCGACGTATCGCGTGTTGGTGAATCCCGGGAACTATCGACTCACACTCGACCGGCCGGATGGAACGCGCGTCGAGCAGACGATCATCGCGTCGAACGGATGGGAGACGCAGGTCTTTCTTCTGCTCGAGCACGCGAAGGGTCACGCGCCGTGCGCCGATCTCGTTCACGGCGCCATCACGATGGTGCCGCACGACTCGATCTTCAATCCGTCGAGCGAGGATCTTCGCGCCGAGGAGCTCGTGAGGCTTTCGCTGGCGGAGGGATTGACCGTTCTTCCGGAGGCACTGCGAAACCGCGCCATGAATCCGAACGCCTCGCCCATGCTCGCCCTCCTCGGCGCGCACGTGATCATTCGCGAAGCGCGCAACGCGAAGGAGAAGAACGCCGCGATCGACAACACCGGCGAAGTGAAGACCATCGTGCAGAACCTTCGCGCGATGCTCGGCGACCATCCCGACGTCGAAGCGATTGCGATCCGCGCCGGCGCGCGCAACGACAAGTACGTCTTCACCACACCGCCGATGCTTCGCGAGAGCTGGGCGTCGCTGCTGCGCGCATCCGTCGAAATCCCGGAACTGATTCCTGCGCAATCGTTCTGCGCGCGCATCGCCGATCGCATCTGGGGAGACGGTCCTTGGACGCTGTGGGCCGATCCCGATCAGGCCGCGGCGCCCGGCCCGGTCTGGCACTCGAGTGCGACCATGCTTCTGCAGAATCTCAGCGCGGCGCGGCCGGCAGAAGCGCCGAAGGAATCGAACTTCGTGAAGCAGTTCTTCACGAAGCGCTCGCGAAGAGCGTTTCCATCAGGTCGCGAAGCGACACGCGGTGCCGCAACGACTAAAGTGGATGTGCAGCAGGCGCGGGATCTGCTGCGCGATCCGAATAAACGCAAGGAAGTCGTCCGGCGCCTCGGCATCCCGATCAGCAGCGTCAACGAATGGCTGAACAAACTCGAGGAGTGACGATTGCCGACGACGCCATCGCCGTCGAACGCATCGAGATTGCCTTTCATCGCACGCTGCGCATTCCGGACGACGGCAAGACCTATCCCCTTCCTCCCGGCCTCGGACGTTTTCCGCTGCGTCGCGCGCGCGACTTCGCCGAGCGTTTGCCGCGCTCGTGGGCGAACGATTTCTTTCTCCCGATCTACGCGCGCGAAGCGCTGTGGATCGGATTCGATGCGGCGCCGTGGAAGCCGAATGCGGTGAAGGTCGCGGCGGGCGGTGTGAACGTCGTCACCGGCGATCGGTTCGACGACACGTTGCACGACGCGCCGCAGGATTACATCGTCGTTCCGAATCAGCCGTGGATCGACGGCGTGAAGAGCCACGAAGATGCGATTCGCCAGTTCGTGGCGATGCCGCACGGCGAGGGTTACACGATCGAAGCGCAGGTCACGGGACGCGAAGACATCGGCGGACTGCAGTTCGTGATCTTCGAGCCGAAGGCGGGACGCTTCCCCGACGAAGCGCCGCCGATCGAACGCACGCGCGGAGTCGCTACCGCCGCGTTCGCGATGTCGCCGGTTCTCGGCGCCGCGGTCGGCGGAATGATGCGGCAGAAGATTTATCCCGATCCGTTCGGCATCGAAACGTGGGATGCGAAGAGCGCGTTGAAACTGCGCGTGCATTTCCTGCAGCCCGCGGTCTTCGCGCTGGTCACCGGCGAGCCGATGCCGCCGACGCCCGTCAACGCGCGCGAGTACACGAACGCCGGCTTCCCGTGGTTCGATTTGTACGACGACGCGAAGAGCGATCTCGATCCGGCGGAAGCGCTGAAGCAATTGAAGTCGATCGCGGAAATCGATGAAAGCGGCCCCGACGAAACGGTCGACGTCGACGAGAATCAGGTGAAACGGCTACGCTTCGATTCATGATCGATCGATACGCCGACGCTCGCCGCGACGTCTGGGTTCACGCGCGAAAAATGTGGGAGGCGGGACTCGTCGTCGCGTCGTCGGGCAATGTGAGCCGGCGCATCGATCACGACCGCATCGCCATCACGCCGACGCAGGTCGCCTACGACTCGATGGAGCAAGAGGACGTCGTCGTCGTCGAGATCGAAAGCGGTCGCGCGATCGACTCGCGCCGCGCGCCGTCGTACGAGTTGCCGATGCATCTCTCGATTCATCGCTCGCGCTCCGACGCTCACGGAGTCGTGCACACGCACGCGCCGTTCATCACGACGCTCTCGGTGCTGCGCAAGCCCCTGCCGCCGATCATCGACGAGATGATGGTGTGGTTCGGCGGCGCCGTCGACGTCGCCGAGTACGCGTTCACCGGCACGGAGCAGGTCGGAACGAACGTCGTGCGCGCGCTGCACGATCGCGCCGGCGCGATCCTCGCGAATCACGGCAACGTCTGCGTTGGCCGCGATCTCGAGCACGCGCTGCACGTCGCGATGGTGATGGAGTCCGCCGCGCGCGTGTACGTGCAAGCGCTCGCCCTAGGCGAGCCGGTTCATCTGCCGGAGTCCGCGATCACGGCGGGACGACGGATGTACGAAGAGCGGCGATGAGGGCTGGCAGCTGGCGGCTTGCGGGACGGCATTGCACGTCGGCGGCTCACGGATCGCGCACAACGGTCCCGCAAGCCGCTGGCCGCTAGCCGAACGTCCGCCCTTGACATCCGGACAAACCGGACGCATCTCTTTATTTGCATTTCAAAATAATAAAGGAGATGCGTCATGCCTATCCGGGTACTGATCGTCCTTGATGGCGGGTTTGGTTTCTCGGGCACACCTTCGCTCGATCATGATTTCAGCTACACCGCGCTGGTGAACGCTTTGACGAGCGCCGGCATGCAGGTGACGAAGGCGCATCGCGGAACGGATCCCACGGCGGATCTCCAGAACTTCACCTTCCCG
>Ga0207687_10000839_pt1 | contig 20788 bp, 19 predicted proteins | sample KBSM54metaG_FD_184399 | JGI IMG/M metagenome (GOLD analysis project Ga0207687, IMG submission 184399) | Miscanthus rhizosphere microbial communities from Kellogg Biological Station, Michigan, USA - KBS M5-4 metaG (SPAdes) (version 2) | ecosystem: Host-associated > Plants > Roots > Rhizosphere >...
CCACTCGCTTCGCCGCATCGGGATCAGTCAGGCCTATATGTACCACATTTTGGCGGCCTAGTGCCACGGCCAATATGGTGCGCGGAACCGGCAGTGCCAAGCCCCGCACATTCTCGCCTTCGCGATCGCTGCCGACACGCCAGGCCTGGTCGAGCTTGCGGTTGCCGTCCTCGCCGGCATCGCTGGCGTGAAGTAGCAGGCGAAGCTTGCCCGAGCGCGCGGCGGTTTCGATCTTCTCGGCGCCGGTGAGGAGCCCGCCGGAGCGGGATTCGAGGCCGAGTCGATCAAGTGCTGCGCGTTCGAGTGCGGATTCGATGAGCGCGGGCAGGTCATCGGGGATGCCGATCGGCCCGGTCTTGAAGGCGCGGGCGAGTGCGCCCTTGAGCTTGCCCTTGGCGATCGCGGTTTCGAGCTCGGCGCGGGTGACGCCGATCCACGCGCCCCGGCCCGGCGCCTTGGCGCGGACATCGGGGAGGACATGGCCGTCGGGCGACAGTGCAAGCCGCACCAGCGTGTGACGCGGCGCGCGGTCGCCGATCAGGATGCAGCGGCGGATGGGGTCGGCGGCGGTCATTGCGCGAGCCCCATAACATAGCCGTCATGCCGGACTTGTTCCGGCGTTCGAGCTTTGGCTTTCCCCCGGAAAGCCAAGATTGTGTTCGGGGAACACAATCTCGCTCGAACGCATCGTGCCCCGAGCGCTGACAGCATTTGCGGAGGGATGGACCCCGGAACAAGTCCGGGGTGACGGTAGGGTGAGTGGAAGCCTAGCGACTCATACTGAGGGAACCGCATGCGCGTCCTCCCTCTTCGGCGCATCGCGGTCAGCGATCAGCTGGCCGCCCGCGCCGTAATTCTCCGTGGAGACTTCCTCGATCACGATCTGCACCGCAGCCGGATTCTTGCCGAGACGGTCGACCAGCGAGCGAGTCACGTCGGCGACGATCCCCGCTTTCTGGTCGTGCGTCGCGGTGCCCGCGATCCGGATGCTGACGAATGGCATGGGTGCTTACGCTTCCTCAGCCGGAGCTTCGGCCGCGGGAGCCTCTTCATCCTCGAACCAATGGGCGCGGGCGGCCATGATGATCTCGTTGCCCTGCTCTTCGGAGAGGTTGTACTCGCCGAGCACGCCACCCTTGTCCTCGGGGCGCTTGGGCGCATCCTCGGCGCGACGGCGCGGTTCCTGGCGCTTTTTCTGGATCAGCTCGTCAGTCGCCAGATCGGCGAGATCGTCGAGCGTCTTGATCCCGGCCTTGCCGAGCGTGACCAGCATTGCCTCAGTGAGATACGGGATCGCGGCGAGATCGTCCGACACGCCGAGCTCGCGGCGGGTGGTGCGGTTGGCTTCCTCGCGACGCTCGAGCGCCTCGGTCGCGCGGCTCTGGAGCTCGGCGGCGAGATCCTCGTCAAAGCCCTCGATCGAAGCGATTTCAGCTGCCTCGACATAAGCGACCTCTTCCAGCGCGCCAAAGCCCTCGGCGACCAGCAGCTGGGCCAGCGTCTCGTCGACGTCGAGCTCGGTCTGGAACATCTCGGTGCGCTCGAGGAATTCCTTCTGGCGCTTCTCGGAGGCATCGGCTTCCGTCAGGATGTCGATCGCCTTGCCGGTCAGCTGGCTGGCGAGGCGGACATTCTGGCCGCGGCGGCCGATCGCCAGCGAAAGCTGATCGTCGGGAACCACGACCTCGATCCGGTCCTCCTCCTCGTCGATCACCACGCGGCTGACCGAGGCCGGCTGCAGCGCGTTGACGACGAAGGTCGCCGTGTCGGGCGACCAGGGGATGATGTCGATCTTCTCGCCCTGCATTTCCTGCACGACCGCCTGGACGCGGCTGCCCTTCATGCCGACGCACGCGCCGACCGGATCGATCGAGCTGTCATGGCTGATCACGCCGATCTTCGCGCGCGAACCCGGATCGCGGGCGGCTGCCTTGATCTCGATGATGCCGTCATAGATTTCGGGCACTTCCTGCGCGAACAGCTTCTTCATGAAGTCGGGATGCGCGCGGCTGAGGAAGATCTGGGGCCCGCGATTCTCACGGCGGACGTTCAGGATCAGCGAGCGGATGCGGTCGTTGACGCGCACCACCTCGCGCGGGATCTGAGCGTCGCGGCGGATGACGCCCTCGGCGCGGCCGAGATCGACCACGACATGGCCGAACTCGACGCGCTTCACCACGCCGGTGATGATCTCGCCCATCCGGTCCTTGAACTCTTCATATTGCCGCTCGCGCTCGGCATCGCGGACCTTCTGGAAGATCACCTGCTTGGCGGCCTGGGCGGCAATGCGGCCGAACTCGATCGGCGGCAGCGGATCGACGATATAATCGCCGACCACCGAACCCGGCTGGAGCTTCTGCGCTTCCTTCAGGTTCACCTGCTTGAAATAATCATCGACCGCCTCGACCACCTCGACGACGCGCCACAGGCGGAGATCGCCGCTGTTCGGGTCGAGCTTGGCGCGGATATCATTCTCGGCGCCGTAGCGGGCGCGGGCGGCGCGCTGGATCGCGTCTTCCATCGCCTCGATCACGATTCCGCGATCGATCATCTTTTCGGTGGCGACGGCGTTCGCGATCGCGATCAGCTCGGCCTTGTTGGCGGAAACGGCAGTTGCCATCAGTCTAACCCTTCATCCTGGTTCTGGTCGGCGCTTTCCAGCGCCTCTTCGTCTTCGAATTCATCGGCGCCTTCGGTCGAAAGCGGCCGGGTGGAAGCAATCAATGCATCGGTCAGCAGCAGCTTGGCATCGGCGACCTGGTCGAAGCCGATCGTCATCGCCTGATGCTTCTTCACGTCGATCGTGATGCGATCGCCCTCGACGCCCTTGAGAATGCCGGTGAGCTGTTTGCGGCCCTCGACGGGCGCGGTCAGGAAGATGCGTGCCTCGTGTCCCGCCCAGTCGGCAAAGTCGCTGAGCCGGGTCAGCGGCCGGTCGATGCCGGGCGAGCTGACCTCGAGTCGATAGGCATCCTCGATCGGATCCTTTTCGTCGAACAGGTCGGAAACCCGGCGCGAGAGTTCGGCGCAATCGTCGATCGTCAGCTGCCGGGTGTCGGGGCGCTCGGCCATCACCTGCAACGTCACGTCGCCGGCCGCGCCGAACAGCTTCACGCGCACGAGATCGAAGCCGAGTGCTTTCGCCTCGGGCTCGATCATCCGTGTCAGCTGCGCGATATCCGCCATCGAATTCCAAACATGCCTTTTCGCCGCCGGGACCGTGCGGCCCCGACCTCTTCACCCATAACGATGTAGAGAATGTGAGTGCGATATACGGCGGCCCGGATGATTGGGCAAGGGGGTCAGGAAAGAGTCACGGCAAGGCTCGCGTCGCATCTCGCCTAGCATTTCGATCGATCCTATAGGATGTCGTGGAACACGGCCATGTAAGGGCTGTTATGTGTCCAGGACCCGATCGAGAGAGGCATACGGCATGATCAGATTCCAGACCTGTGCACTGTTGCCTTTCGCTGCCTTGATCGGTGCCAGCTGCCCCTGCACTTCCGGCGCCGTCCCTGCCGCGACAGCGCAGACCCCCACCGCGACGATATCCATGGATCTTCCGGAGAACGCGCCGCTCGATCCGTCGCTCAAGAATGTCCCGGCGACTGTCGGGCGGGCCAATCTGACCCCGAGCGCGCCGCCCTTTACCATCACGCAGACCGGCCAGTTCTCCTCGCCTTTCGCGATCGCCTTTCTGCCGGACGGGCGGCTGCTCGTGACCGAGAAGCCCGGGCATCTCAAGCTTCGCGCAACCGATGGCAGCGTGACCGAGATTGCCGGCGTGCCGGCGACGGCACAGGTCGGTCAGGGCGGGCTGCTCGACGTCGAAATCGCACCGGACTTTGCTGCGAGCAGGCGAATCTATCTGAGTTATTCCGAGCCGCGTGCGCAGGGCAGCAGCCTGGCGCTCGCCACCGCGACGCTCGGCGCGAATAGCCTTGAAAAGCTGCGGGTGATCTGGCGGGCGGGATCGGACGGCCCGGGCGGCCAGTTCGGCGCGAACATCGCCTTTGCGCCCGATGGCCGATCCCTGTTCCTGTCCTCGGGCGAGCGCCAGCGTTTCACCCCGGCGCAGGACCCCGATCAGGCACTGGGCAAGATCCTGCACCTCACGCTCGACGGCAAGCCGGCGCCCGGCAATCCGCAAGGTAATTTTGGGGCATCGGCGGGCGGCGTGCGCGCGGCGACATGGTCGAGCGGCCACCGCAATCCCTATGGCCTGGCCTTTGATTCCGCCGGGCGCCTCTGGGAGACCGAGATGGGCCCAAGGGGCGGCGACGAGCTCAACCTCATTCTGCCGGGCAAGAATTATGGCTGGCCGATCGTCTCGAACGGCGACAATTATTCGGGGCAGCCGATCCCGGATCACCCGAGCCGCCCCGATCTGGAGGCGCCGAAGCTTTGGTGGAATCCCTCGATCTCACCGGGTGGATTGCTCCTCTATTCGGGCACCATGTTCCCGGCCTGGAAGGGCTCGGCCTTCATTGCGGCGCTTTCCGGCGAGGCGCTGATCCGTGTGACGCTGAACGGCGATACCGCCGCGCCCGCCGACCAATGGAAGATGGGTATGCGCATCCGCGACATCGCCCAGGCGCCCGATGGCGCGATCTGGCTGCTCGAAGATGGCAAGGGCGCGAATGGCCGCCTCTTCCGGATTACGCCCAAGGGCTGAGCCGTCAGAAGCGGAGCGACGCGATCTTGGCATTGGCTTCAGCCACGCCGGGATTGCCGGGGCTGCCGGTCAGGCGTTCGAACAGGTCATCCAGCGTGGCATAGCGATCGCGGGCCTGCACCCAGAAGGCGCGGGCGGTTTCATTGTCTCCGATCGCCTCGGCTTGGATTGCCGCGCTGCGCAGGGCATTGGCGATATCGAGCGGCTGTGCGTCGGGTGTTGCCCGGTACAAGGTGAGCATTTCGGTGATCGACTCGGCCGCTTCACCGGCGCGGCCGTCAGCGACGAGGATATCGGCGAGATGCCGGATCGCATGGGCCAGCGCGGCACGGTCCCCGATATCGCGCAGCAAGGTGATGGCGCGGCGCTGCTGGAGAAGGGCATCATAGAAATCGCCGGAGTCGCGCGCTTGCTGCGCGGCCGCGGCGTAGGTTGCGGCTTGTTGGCGCCGGTCAGTCATGGCGCGCGATCAGATAGTTCATCCGAGCCGCCGCGATCGGTCTGGCGGGGTCGTCCTGCCAGGCGCTCGCCTCGACATTGGCGACGCGGGTGCCGAGCCTGGTCACGATGCCTTTCCCATAGGTCGGCTTGTCCCGACCGCCGCGCATGAAGTCGACGGTCACGTTGATCGGCTTGATCCGTCCACCGCCCTCATCGGCAAGCGCGTGCCTGAGCGCGACGATCGCGGCTACTTCCATCAGGCCGCTGATCGCACCGCCATGGAGGAAGCCGGGTCGGCCGAGCACGGCATCGCCGAACGGCATTATCAGCATGGCTTCGTCCTCCGGATCCACGGAAAGGCCGAGCAGCTCCGCATAAGGAGGCAGCTTCACTGATAACCCTCCAGCGCCATGAAGGTGCCGGCGACATGAGCGAGCGGATCCTCTGGGTCGCCGTCATGCGCCTGGCCGCGCACGAACGCGATCGACCTTGTGATGCGATAGCATTCGCCGCGGCCGATGACCGTCTTGCCCGGCGTCGCGGGCCGCAGATAATCGACGCGCAGATCGAGCGTCGCATGCGAGCGGAAACCGCCTAGCTTCAGCCAGACCGACAGGCTTGTCGCCATGTCCATCATCGACAGGATCGGGCCTGACGCGATGACGCCGCTCTCGGGGTCGCCGATCTGGTCGGGGCTATAGGGCAAGGCGAGTTCGACCCAGTCGGGGCCGTTCTCCAGGTAGCGGAGGCCAAGGCGCCGGCCATGGCCGCTGCCCCCGTCTCGCAGGTACTTCTCCAGTTCGGGAAGGCTCGACAGCAGGCTCATGCCCATCCGCTCTATACAAGCAAGGATCGGGGGCAAGATGGCACCGGACAAGACTGCCTCTTTTGCGTGGATTAGCTGATTGCCGCGCCCGTCGGCAGAGTCTAGCTTCAGTTTCAAAGAACAACCAAAGGAGAGGCGCCAATGGAGAGTCGGATGCATCCCAGCGTCCATGGTGCCGCGACGCCCGACAAGCCGGCGCTGATCGTCGCCGAGACCGGCGAGACGGTAAGTTTCGCTGAACTGGACCGCCGATCGAACCGCACCGCCCAATTGTTTCGCGCGCAGGGCCTGAAGGTCGGCGATACCATTGCGCTGTTCGTCGAGAATATGCCCGAATTCTTCGATATCGTCTGGGGTGCGCAGCGCAGCGGGCTTTTCTTCGTTTGCATCTCGACCAAGCTGACCGCGCCCGAACTCGCCTATATCGTCAGCGACAGCGGTGCGAAGCTGCTCGTCGCGTCGGCCGGGCTTGGCGCGGTCGCAGCACAGCTCACGGACGATCTCGGCGACACCGGGCTTTTCGCGCTTGGCGGCGACATTCCTGGCTGGATGCGCTGGGAAGATTCGGTTAGCGCGATGCCGGCAACCCCGATTCCCGACGAGCGCGCCGGAATCGACATGCTCTATTCCTCAGGCACGACCGGGCGACCAAAGGGCGTGCGGGTCGCGCTGCCCGAAAATCCCGACATCGCTGGGCCTACTGTGCTCGCGGCACTGGCGAACGGGCTGTACGGGATCGGGCCGGATTCGATCTATCTCAGCCCGGCGCCGCTCTACCACGCGGCGCCCTTGCGCTGGGCAATGACGGTTCAGCGGCTGGGCGGCACGGTCGTCATGATGCAGCGCTTCGATCCCCTGACCGCGCTGGCGGCGATCGAGCGCTACGGGGTGACCGCGAGCCAATGGGTCCCGACTCATTTCGTGCGCATGCTGAAATTGAGCGAGGCCGAGCGTGGCCGTCACGACCTCTCGTCACTCAAGGTCGCGATCCACGCCGCCGCGCCCTGCCCGATCCCGGTAAAGGAACAGATGATCGCCTGGTGGGGGCCGGTGCTGTTCGAATATTATGCCGGCTCGGAAGGGAACGGCCTCACCACGATCAATTCGGAGCAATGGCTCAGCCATAAGGGCTCGGTCGGCAAGGCAGCGTTTGGCGTTGCCCATGTCTGTAGCGAGGACGGCAACGAGCTCGGCACCGGCGAGGAAGGGTTGATCTATTTCGAGGGCGGCGGGCAGTTCGAATATCATAATGATCCCGGCAAGACCGCCGAGGCGAAGAACGCGAAGGGCTGGACGACGCTCGGCGATATCGGCCGGATGGATGAGGACGGCTATCTCTACCTGACGGACCGCAAGAGCTTCATGATCATCTCGGGCGGGGTGAACATCTATCCGCAGGAGATCGAGAACCGGCTGATCATCCACCCGCGCGTCGCCGACGTGGCGGTAATCGGCGCGCCCGATCCCGAGATGGGCGAGCGCGTGGTGGCGGTGGTGCAGCCAGTCGACATGGCTGAGGCGACGCCTGAGTTCGCGGCCGAGCTGACCGCCTGGTGCCGCGCCGAGCTGTCGGGGGTGAAGACGCCGCGCCAGATCGACTTTGCGGGGGAACTGCCGCGCCATGCGACGGGCAAGCTCTACAAGCGCCTCCTCCGTGACCAATATTGGGGCGTGGGCGGCGGACGGATCGTCTAACGGAGACCAAAATGAACGACCGCGTTTCAATCACCATTGCCGATCATATCGCCGATGTGCGCCTCTCCCGCGCCGAAAAGATGAATGCGCTCGATCCGGCGATGTTTCAGGGGATTGCCGACGCGATCGATCAGCTTGCCGGCATGGCGGACGTCCGCGCCGTAGTTCTTTCAGGCGAGGGGCGCGGCTTTTGCGCCGGGCTCGACATGGCCAGCATGGCGGGCGGCGGATCCGGGCTTAACCTCGCCGACAGATGGCCGAACGGTGCCAATCTGGTCCAGCAGGTCAGCTGGGGCTGGCGGACCCTGCCGATGCCGGTGATCGCGGCGGTGCACGGCGTTGCGCTCGGCGGCGGTTTCCAGATCATGTCGGGTGCCGACATCCGGATCGCGGCGCCGGGCACCCGCTTTGCGATCCGCGAGCTGCACTGGGGGCTGGTGCCCGATATGGGCGGCTTCCCCTTGTGGCGAACACTGGTGCGCGACGATGTGCTGCGCGAACTCACCTTCACCGCGCGCGAATTCGATACCGAGGAAGCCGCCCGGCACGGCTTCGTCAGCCATATCGCCGAGGATCCGCGCGCCGCGGCAATGACGCTCGCCGAGGAGATCGCCGCGCGCAATCCGCACGCCGTGCGCGGTGCGAAGCGGCTCTGCAACCTCGCCCATGACAGCGATCCGGTGGCGATGCTCGAGGCGGAGACAGTCGAGCAGTTGAAGGTGATCCGCCAGCCCAACCAGATCGAGGCGGTGATGGCGAATATGGAGAAACGGGTGCCGGTGTTCAGGGATTAGGGCTGATCCGATATTGCTCGAGCGCGGCCCGGAAATCGTCCGGAAGCGCGGTCGCGCCGGTGGCCCCGCTCATCACGACCACAGTATCGCTGGTGGCGATCACCGCGCCACCCTGGAACGCCGCTGACAGGATCTGCCAGCTCCGCGTGCCGATCTCGCCGATCCCGCTTGCGATCTCGACATCGGCCGGGAATTTCCCCTCAGCGATATAGTTGATCTCGACCTGCGCGATGAGCCAGCGATGGCCCCGCCATCCCGCCAGCCCCATGGATTGGTTGAAACGCACGCGGCCACTTTCGAACAGAGCCGCCATCGCGACATTGTTGATATGCCCGAGCGTGTCGAGATCCTGAAAGCGGGTCTGGATCGCGACGTTGAATGGATAAGTCGCTGGATCAAGGCGGTGTGGAGCTGGACGGGGCATAGTCTTCTTCCTCCCTTCCCGCTCGCGGGAGGGGACCGAGGGGTGGGCCCGCGCTATCCGCGAGCGCTTGTGCTGGAGGTGAGCGGGTGCCCCCCCCAAACTCCTTCCCGCAAGCGGAAAGCAGACTTCAGATCACCGAGGCGCCATGCGGATCGCGCCGTCGAGCCGCACATCCTCGCCGTTGAAATAGCTGTTCTCGATCATCGTCAGCGCGAGATTGGCATATTCGGCCGGATTGCCGAGCCGCTTGGGGAAGGGCACCGAGGCGGCGAGATTGTCCTTCACCTGTTGCGGCGCGCCCTGCATCAGCGGTGTGTTGAAGATGCCGGGCAGGATGGTGTTGACCCGGATGCCCTCGCCCATCAGGTCGCGCGCGATCGGCAGGGTCATGCCGACAACGCCGCCCTTGGACGCCGAATAGGCAGCCTGGCCGATCTGGCCGTCCTCGGCGGCAACCGAGGCGGTCATCACGATAGCGCCGCGTTCGCCATCCTCGCCCGGATCGAGCGTCAGCATCCCCGCGGCCGATTTGGCGACGCAGCGAAAGGTGCCGATCAAATTGATCTGGATGAGCCAGTCGAACGCGGCGAGGCTGAAATGCTTGATCGATCCGTCTTCCTTGGATCGGCTCGCGGTTTTCATCGCATTGCCGGTGCCGGCGCAGCAGACGAGGACATTTTCCTGCCCATGAGCGGCACGCGCCTTGGCGAAGCCCGCATCGACGCTCTCGTCCGAGGTGACGTTCACCTCGCAGAAGACGCCGCCGATATCGGCAGCGACCTTCTCGCCCTTCTCCGCCTGAAGATCGAAGATCGCGACTTTCACGCCTTTCGCAGCGAGTGCCCGCGCGGTCGCCTCACCAAGGCCGGATGCGCCGCCGGTGACGACGGCTGCGATTTCATTGTCGAGTTTCATGTGGGTCTCCGTCGAGAAATCAAAGCCGCTCGATGATCGTGACATTGGCGACGCCGCCGCCCTCGCACATCGTCTGAAGGCCGTAGCGACCGCCGCTCCTGCGGAGCGCGTGGACCAAAGTCGCCATCAGCTTGGTGCCCGAGGCGCCCAGCGGGTGGCCGAGCGCGATCGCGCCGCCATTGACGTTGATCCTGGCCGGATCGCCGCCGACATGTTTCAGCCAGGCGAGCGGCACCGGCGCGAACGCTTCGTTGACCTCGTAAAGGTCGATATCCTCTATCCGCATTCCGGCGCGCTTCAGCGCGCGGTCAGTCGCGAACAGCGGCTCCTCGAGCATGATCACCGGGTCGCCGGCGGTGACGGTGAGATTATGGATGCGCGCCAGCGGAGTCAGGCCATGGTCCATGAGCGCCTTCTCGCTGACGATCAGCACCGCGCTGGCGCCGTCGCAGATCTGGCTGGCATTGGCGGCGGAGATGCAGCCGCCTTCCTGGATCAGCTTGACCGAGCCGATCGATTCGAGCGTGGCATCGTAGCGGATGCCTTCATCAACGGTGTGGAGCGCACTGCCCTCGGGCGTCTCGATCTCGAGCCCGACAATTTCATCGCTGAAGTCGCCGCGCTGGGTGGCGGCCGCCGCACGACGATGGCTTTCGAGCGCATAGGCATCGAGCTGGGTGCGATCGAAGCCGTGCTTCTTCGCCACCATCTCGGCGCCCATGAACTGGCTGAACATCAGGCCCGGATATTTCTCCTCGAGCCGGGGCGATTTATAATTGCCCAGCCCCTCCTTCATGAACAGCATCGCGGTCGATCCCATCGGCACGCGCGTCATGCTCTCGACGCCGGCGGCGATGACGATGTCCTGCGTGCCCGACATGACGGCCTGCGCCGCGAACTGAATCGATTGCTGCGACGATCCGCACTGGCGGTCGATCGAGACGGCGGGGACGCTGTCGGGCAGGTTCTTCGCGGCGAGCACCGCGTTGCGCCCGACCTGCCCCGCCTGCTGCCCGCCCTGCATGACGCAGCCCATGATCACATCCTCGACAGACGCGCCGTCGATTCCGGTTCGGGCAATGACGGCATCGAGCACGCTTGCCGCCATATCGACTGGATGCCATCCGGCGAGCTTGCCGCCACGCTTGCCGCCGGCGGTGCGCACCGCCTCCACGATATAGGCCTCGGCCATGCTCGACTCTCCAATCGCGTTCGTCTTTATGACCCTCTCTTGCCCAATCGCGGCGGGTCGGCAAGGGTGCGCGCACATACCCGATCGTCGAATTGTATCAAAATCTGGAGCTGCCGAATGAATGTGACGGAGGCCGTAGCGGCACGGCGATCGGTGCGGGGCTTTCTCGATAAGCCGGTGGATCTCGCGATACTGAAGGCGATCGCCGTAAAGGCCGCGCGGGCCGCGACGGGGGGCAATCTCCAGCCATGGCACATCGATCTGGTGACGGGCCAGTCACTGGTGTCGCTCAAGGCGATCATGATGGCGAAGCTGATGGCGGGCGAGACCGAGGAGCCGTCCTACGCGATTTACCCGCCGCATCTGACCGCGCCCTATCGCGACCGGCGTTTCGCCGTTGGTGAGGCGATGTATGCACAGATCGGCATTCCTCGCGAGGACAAGGCGGCGCGGCGAATATGGTTCGCGCGCAACTTCCAGTTCTTCGGCGCGCCGGCCGCCTTGTTCTGCACGGTCGACCGGCAGATGGGGCCGCCGCAATGGGCTGATCTCGGCATGTATCTGCAGACCGTGATGCTGCTGGCGGTCGAGGCCGGGCTCGCAACCTGCGCGCAGGAATGCTGGGCGATGTATCCCGAAACGATCACCGGCTTTCTCGGGACACCCGAAAACCGGATGCTCTTTTGCGGAATGGCGATCGGCTATGAGGATCGGGATGAGGCGGCGAACCGGCTACGGAGTGCTCGTGCGCCTGAAGAGGAGTGGCTGACGATTCGCGCTTAACCGCGCTTCTTATTCTCCTCCCGCTTTGCGGGAGGGGCTAGGGGAGGGCCTGTCCTCAAGCGCTCACCTGCGACAAGCCCTCCCCCAACCCTTCCCGCAAGCGGGAGGGGAGCAGAAGAGCGCATTTTGCGTCGGTCAGCGCCCCTGCAAACAAGCCCGGGCGACGGCACCCTACAGGACCACCGTCTCCGGCTTGGCCTCTTCGATCGCGGCCAGGATCATCCGCTCCCACACCGAAGGATCGCCCGCCGCCGCCATCGCCTTATCGGGCGCACGCAGCGTATGCAGGACGGCGATGGCGTCGCTCAGATGATGGGACCAGCTGCGCTCGACCAGGTCGGCTGCGGACTCCTCGTCACCCCCGGCATTGGCGCTGAGGCGCTGCCCGGCAAGGACTCGGGCGATCCGTTCGGCGATAGGAGTGGTGGCGACGTCCATGATGATCTCCTCGGGTTTCCCCGGTTCAAACCATCAGGACGCCGCCTGTATCCTTAGCCTGCGGCAGGCGAACGACGACCGCCACCGGAATGCTGGCGACGCGGGCCACCGCCACCGGGGCGACCGGCACCGCCGGGACGGCCGGCGCCCTGCGGACGGCCAGCGCCATGCGGACGCGCAGCACCTTCAGGGCGAGCGCCGGTCGGGCGCGCGGCGTGGGTCGCGCGCGGCGGCGCACGGTGGCGGCCCGATTCGTCACGACGACGATCATCGACATCAGCACCTGCGGGGCGTGCTGCCTTGATCCGCGCTGCTTCGGCGGTGAAGCCTTCGGGAAGCGGCATCGGGGTCGCCTTGACCCGGGTCAGCCGCTCGATGTCGCGCAGATAGGAGCGCTCGTCATCGGCGCAGAAGCTGATCGCAACGCCCGAGGCGCCGGCGCGCGCGGTGCGGCCGATGCGGTGGACATATTGCTCGGGCACATTGGGCAGCTCGAAGTTGAAGACGTGGCTCACGCCCGACACGTCGATGCCGCGTGCCGCGATGTCGGTCGCGATCAGCACCTTGACCTTGCCACTCTTGAACTCGCCCAGCGCGCGCTCGCGCTGCGGCTGGCTCTTGTTGCCATGGATCGCGTTGGCGGCGATGCCGGCATGGCCGAGCAGCTTCACGACGCGGTCCGCGCCATGCTTGGTGCGGGTGAAGACGAGGCAGCGCTCAATCTCCGGGTTGCGGAGATGGATCGTCAGCAGCGCCTGCTTCTCAGCCTGGCTGACCATGGTGACGAACTGGTCGACGCGCTCGGCGGTGGTCGCGACCGGCGCGACCTTCACGGTCGCCGGATCCTTGAGGAACTGGTCGGCCAGCTCGCGGATCGCATTGGGCATGGTCGCCGAGAAGAACAGGGTCTGGCGCTGCTTGGGCAGCATCCGGACGATCTTGCGCAGCGCATGGATGAAGCCGAGATCGAGCATCTGGTCGGCCTCATCGAGGACGAGGATCTCGAGCGTCGCAAGGCTGACGAAGCGCTGTTCGATCAGGTCGAGCAACCGGCCCGGGGTGGCGACAAGGATGTCGACGCCGCGCATCATGTCCGTGCGGTTCTTGTTGATGCTGGTGCCGCCGAACACGGTCGCGACCGACATCTTCGAGAATTTCCCGTAATCGCGCGCGCTGTCGGCGATCTGGCTGGCCAGTTCGCGGGTCGGCGCAAGCACGAGCATGCGGCAATGGGTGGGGAGCACCTTCTTGCCCTCATTGGTGAGGCGCTGGATCGAGGGGAGGACGAAGGCGGCAGTCTTGCCGGTGCCGGTCTGGGCGATGCCGAGCAGGTCGCGACCTTCGAGCAGGGTCGGGATCGACTGCTGCTGGATCGGGGTGGGTTTGGTATAGCCTTTGGCTTCGAGCGCGCGGACGAGCGGCTCGGCAAGGCCGAGATGTGCGAATGACATGATAAAAAACAGTCCAATATTAGCCGGGCTCGCGAGTCCGGCGGACGCACGAGTGGCGGGGGAGAATGACACCCCGCGTGAAAAGGGAAGCCCGTTAAAAACGACCGAGGCGGAGCCTGGACCTTGCGGGTCCGATCACGCTGCATGACGCCTCGATGGGCGGCATATGCATGTTGCGGTGCAAAATGTCAATGCCGGTGAACAATCTCTGGACGCATTGCACCCATTTCCCGGTTGGCGCGTTTGATCTAGGTTAAGGGGTGAACAATGTGCCACGTGCTGATCATCGAGGACGAAGCGCTGATCGCACTCGACATTCAGGACATGCTGTCCAGCGCGGGCGCGACCACCTTTTCCTTTGCCGAAACCGAGCGTGAGGCGGTCGATGCGGCGCGGGTGAGACGGCCTGACGTGATCATGTCCGATGTGATGCTGCGCGAGGGAACCGGGCCGCACGCAGTCGAGGCGATCCAGGACGAGATGGGGCCCTTGCCGGTGATTTTCATCACCGCGACCCCGCAAGCCTGTGTCTCCTGCGGCTCCCTTGCGGTCGTACTCGGCAAGCCGATGATCAATGCGAGGGTGCGCGAGGCTTTCCGGGCGATGGCGCCGAGCTGTTGAGCGCTATAGCGACCGCCCGATCAGCTCCTTCATGATCTCGTTCGTGCCGCCGTAAATGCGGCTCACACGCGCGCCGCGCCAAGCGCGCGCGATCGGATATTCGTTCATATAGCCGGCGCCGCCATGAAGCTGGAGGCATTTGTCCATCACCTCCCATTGCAGCTCGGTGTGCCACAATTTGGCTGCAGCGCCCTCAGTCGGGGTCAGTTCGCCGGCGAGATGCCGCCTGATCGCCCAGTCGAGATGCGCCCAGCCGACCTGGAGCTTCGCCTTGAGATCGGCCAGCACGAAGCGCGTATTCTGGAAATCGAACACCACCCCGGCAAAGGCCTTGCGGTCCTTGGTGAAGGCAACGGTTTCGTCGAACGCCTTTTGCGCCGAGGCCTGGACGCCGATCGCGATCGACAGGCGCTCCTGGGGCAGCTGGCTCATCAGATAGATGAAGCCCTTGCCTTCTTCGCCAAGGCAATTGGTCATCGGCACACGAACATCCTCGAAGAAGAGCTCGCTGGTGTCGCCGGCATCCTGGCCGATCTTGTCGAGCTTGCGTCCGCGCTTGAAGCCTTCGCGGTCGCTCTCGATCAGGATGATCGACATGCCCTTATATGCCGGCTTCGCGTCCGGATCGGTCTTGGCGACGACCAGGATCAGGTCGGCATTCTGGCCGTTGGTGATATAGGTCTTGGAGCCGTTGACGACATAATGGTTGCCGTCCTTCTTCGCGGAGGTGCGGATGGCCTGGAGATCGGATCCGGTGCCCGGCTCGGTCATCGCGATCGCGGTGATCGTCTCGCCCGATACGAAGCGCGGCAGCCACTGCTGCTTCTGCTCTTCCGAGCCGTAAGCGACAAGATAATCGCACACGATATCGGAATGGAGCGTGAAGCCGGCGGGCACGCCATTATAGGCGAGTTCCTCGTTGACGATCGAGTTGTAGCCGAAATCAAGGCCGAGCCCGCCATAGGCTTCGGGCACGGTCGGGCAGAGCAGGCCAAGCTCGCCGGCCTTGCGCCAGAATTCCTTGGGAACGAGCCGATTCGTTTCCCAATCGGTCACATTGGGCACGCCTTCCTTCTGCAGGAAGCTGCGCACTGTCTCGCGAAACGCTTCGTGATCTTCATTGTACGCAAAGCGGCCGGGGATGGTGTCGGGGGTCATTTCAGTCCTCTCCTGCAACTTTTCCTATGCTGTGCGGCGCGTTTACGCGAACGTCAAGCTCGTGGCCGCTCGACAGCCGGGGCGATCGGACTATGCTCAGTCGAAACACAGGAGAGCGCATGAAACTGGCCAGCCTCAAGCATGGACGCGACGGCAAGCTCGTTGTCGTCTCGAACGATCTGGCCTGGTATGCCGATGCGGGGCACATCGCCCCAACCCTGCAGGCAGCGCTCGACGATTGGGATCGCCTGCTGCCCGATCTGCGGAACCTCGCGACCGATCTCGAACATGAGATGATTCCGATGCGGCGCTTCCATGAGCGCGATGCGGCGGCGCCTCTGCCGCGCGCCTATCAATGGGCTGACGGCTCGGCCTATGTGAACCATGTCGCGCTTGTGCGGCAGGCGCGCGCCGCCGAGATGCCCGACAGTTTCTGGCATGATCCGCTGATGTATCAGGGCGGCTCGGACGGGTTCCTTGGCCCGCGCGACCCGATCCCGCTCGCCGATGAAGCCTGGGGCTGCGACCTCGAGGGCGAAGTGGTGGTGGTGACCGGCGACGTGCCGCTCGGCGCCGGCCGCGAGGAAGCGCTGGATGCGATCCGGCTGGTCGGGCTGACCAACGACGTGTCGCTGCGTAATCTCATTCCGGGCGAGCTCGCCAAGGGCTTCGGCTTCTTCCAGTCCAAGCCGGCCAGCGCCTTTTCGCCGGTCTTCGTGACGCCCGATGCGCTTGGCGACTGGTGGAAGCATGGCAAGCTCCACCGCAAGCTGATGGTCGATCTGAACGGCAAGCCGTTCGGTCGCGCCGAGGCGGGCGAGGACATGACCTTCGATTTCGGCACCCTCATCGCCCATGCCGCGAAGACGCGGGCGCTTGGTGCTGGGACGATCATCGGCTCGGGCACCGTCTCGAATCGCGGCACCGATGGCGGGCCGGGCAAGCCGATTGCCGATGGTGGTGTCGGCTATTCCTGCATCGCCGAAGTGCGCACGGTCGAGACGATCCAGGGCGGGGCGGCTGTAACGCCCTTCCTGAAAAAGGGCGATACCGTGCGGATCTGGGCCGAGGACGACAGGCACCACCCGATCTTCGGCGTGATCGAGCAGACGGTGGAGTAGGCGCGTCAGTGGAAATCGTGGGATTTGATCGGGATCAGATCCCCCTGATCTGCCTTCTCCCGATAATGATAGTCTGATCGCAGCTTGGGTTGCCATCCGGCATCGCCCCGATCCGGCGATCCGCCATGCGTCGCGCCATCGCCGCGTGAGACCATGCTCGGCAAGTCGAGATCCCCGATGCTGCGCAGCATCGGGGTATGATCGATGACGCGGTCGGCGACGACATGGATCACCAGCCCCTCGCGCTGCATCCGCCCGACAACGCTGATCATCGCCGACGCCATCACAGTGCGTCGCTGCGCCTCGAACCGGTCGGGCCACAGGATTGCATTGGCGATGCCGGTTTCGTCCTCAAGCGTCAGGAACAGTACCCCCTTGGCGCTGCCTGGCCGCTGCCGGACGAGGATGATGCCCGCCACCTCGACCCGCGCACCGTCCTTCATCGTCTTGAGATCACCACATGGCCTGATGCCCATGAGCTGGAGTTGTGGACGCAGGAAGCTGAGCGGATGGCGGCGTAGTGAAAGCTGGGTTGCGCGATAATCCTCCACCACCTCGCGACCGGCGGTGAGCGGGACAAGCGAAACTTGCTCCTCGCATGCCTCGGGAACAATGGCTCCGGCGCGCGCATCGGCAGCGGCGAGCAAGGGCAAAGGCGCTTGCCCCAACCCCTTGATCGCCCAGAGTGCCTGGCGCCGGTCCAGTCCTAGGCAGGCGAACGCGTCGGCGCGGGCCAGTCGCTCCAGCGCTGCGGGTTTGACTCCAGAGCGACGCCAGGCATCCTCAATCGACAGGAAGGGCCCCATTGTACGCGCCTTGAGGATGGCCTCCACCTCCTTGTCGCCGAGCCCCTGAACAATCCGCATACCGAGCCGGATCGGCAGCAACCGGTCCCAATCTTCGCTGCTCCCGCAGAAATGTTCGTGCGGCTTGCCGCCGCGCTGGCCAGCATCCAGCACCTGGGTGTCCCAGTCGCTGCGATTGATGCAGACCGGCAGCACCTCCACACCATGCTCCCGTGCGTCGCGAACGATCTGCGCCGGCGCGTAAAAGCCCATCGGCTGGGCATTGAGCAATGCCGCACAATAGAGATCGGGATGATGGCACTTCATCCAGCACGAGGCATAGGCGATCTTGGCGAAGCTTGCCGCATGGCTTTCAGGAAAGCCATAGCTGCCGAACCCCTCGATCTGCTTCACCATGCGTTCGGCGAAATCGAGTGAGATGCCTCTTTCGAGCATGCCATTGATCAGCGGCTCGCGAAATGCGCCCACGCCCCCGGTGGCCTTGAACGTCGCCATCGCGCGCCGCAGCCGATCAGCCTCATTGGCGCTGAAGCCCGCCCCGACCATCGCGACCTGCATCGCCTGTTCCTGGAACAGCGGCACGCCGAGCGTCTTCTTCAGCACTTTCTCCAGATCGGGATTAGGATAGGTGACCGGCTCCTTGCCCTCCCGTCGTTTGAGATAGGGATGGACCATGTCGCCCTGGATCGGCCCGGGCCGGACGATCGCAACTTCGATGACCAGGTCATAGAATTCAGCCGGCTTCATCCGCGGCAGCATCGACATCTGCGCGCGGCTCTCGATCTGGAAGACGCCGAGCGTGTCGGCCTTCTGGATCATCGCATAGGTTACCGGGTCGTCGTCCTGCATCTCGGGCGAGGCCATGGTCAGGGAGATGCCCTTGCGCGTCTCGAGCAGCTGGAAGGCACGTCGCATGCACCCCAGCATGCCCAGACCCAGGATATCGACCTTCATCAGGCCGAGCTCCTCCACATCGAGCTTCTCCCATTCAACGACGCGGCGATCGACCATCGCGGCCGGCTCGACCGGCACAAGGTCGTCGAGCCGATCGTGCGACAGCACGAACCCGCCCGGATGCTGCGACAAATGCCGCGGCGTCTTGGCTTCGACCAGCTCGCGGACGAGTTGAAGCGTCAACGCCAGCTTGGGATCATCGCGATCGAGGTTGAGCTGGTCGACATGCGCGTCCTCAACGCCTTCGCTCGAGATGCCCCAGACCTGCCCGGCCAGTGCCGAGGTCATGTCCTCGGAGAGACCCATCACCTTGCCGACCTCGCGCAGGGCGCCACGCGTACGGAACCGGCTGACCACCGCGGTCAGCGCGGCATGGTTCTCGCCATAGGTTTCATAGATCCACTGGATCACCTCCTCGCGTCGCTCATGCTCGAAATCGACATCGATATCGGGCGGTTCGTGCCGCGAGGTCGAGATGAAGCGCTCGAACAACAGGGTATGCTTGACCGGGTCGATCGAGGTGATGCCGAGCACGAAGCAGATGATCGAGTTCGCCGCCGATCCGCGGCCCTGGCACAATATGTCCTGGCTGCGCGCAAAGCGCACGATCGAGTTCACGGTGAGGAAATAGGGCGCGTAGCCCATCTCCCGGACCAGCTCGAGTTCATGTTCGAGCAGCTCCGAATAGGCTGGCGGGACGCCGCCCGGAAACAGATCGGCCAGCGCCGTGCGCGTCATCTTCTCCAGCGCATCCTGCGGGCTTCTGCCGCTGATCACGACCTCGTCCGGGTAGCGATACTGGTCCTTGAGTTCGCGCAGCGAGAAGGTGCAGCGCTCGGCGATCGCCTCGGTCGCGCTGAGCGCCGCCGGGTGTGCGCGAAAACGTCGCGCCATTTCCACGGGTCCCTTCAAGTGCCGGTCGGCGCTGCGCTCGCGCCGAAAGCCGAGATCGTCGACCGTGCATTTGTTGCGGATCGCGGTCACGACATCCTGCAGCATGCGCCGCTCCGGCACGTGATAGAGCACGTCGCCGGTGGCGAGCGGCGTCAGGCCGAAGCCTTGCGCCATGTGCTCGATCCGATGAAGCCGCAGCGGATCGCCGGGTCGGCGCTGATGCGTCAGGCAGACATGGCCGCGGCCCTCGAAAACATCCGCCATCCAGCGGATCGCCAGCGGATCGCCATGATCGGCGAGGCCGGGCACCAGCGCGCCGACAAGTCCGTCGCTATGCCGCGCAACATCCTCCCAATGCAGGAAGCATTGGCCTTTCTCGCCCTTCTGCGCATTGGCGCGGCCCTTGCCGAGGGTGAGCAGGCGGGTGAGGCGGCTCCAGGCCGGCCTGTCCTCGGGCCAGACGAGAAGTGACGCACCATCGACCAGATCGAGCCGGCAGCCAGCGATCATCCGGATTGGGTAGCCCTGTTTGCTGAGCTGTTCGGCCTCGACCAGTGCGCGGACGACGCCGCCGACCGAATTGCGGTCAGTGATACCAAGTGCGGGCAGCCCCAGATGCGCCGCCGTCGCGAACAGCTCTTCGGATGAGGATGCGCCACGTAGAAAACTGAAATGCGTCGTGACCTGAAGCTCCGAATAGGTCACCCGAACGCACCGTGCATGAACCAGCTGAGATCGCCGCTCTCGCTGCGCTCGCCATCGCCGCGCCTGAACAGCCAGAAGCGCTGGCCCGCTTCATCCTCGACCCGGAAATAATCGCGCACATTGTGCTGTTCCGAGGCGCGCTTCCACCATTCGCCGCGGACTCGTTCGGGGCCATCGGCGCGTACGACCATGTGAGTCGTGCCGCGCCAGGTGAAGCGACGCGGCGGTTGATCGGGCAATTCGGCAATGACATGGTCGAGCAATTCGGGGCGCCGGAGCAGCCGCACCGGGCGCGGCCAGCGATGGTGCCAGGGGTGGAGATCGGGCGATCGGTCGAGTTGCCGGACATCGTCGAGCTTCAGCCTTGCACTTGGCTGCGCCGGCGGATCGAGTGGCGGCACCGCTTCGACTGAGCGTTCGGGCACTTCGCTCTCGACCGGCCAGGCACGCCACAGCCGCGTCTCGCCGATCCGGTTGGCAAGCGTATCGACCAGGGGCGCGAGATCGGGCGGACGATCCTCGAGCCGCTCCTCGAAATGTTCGGGCCCGAGCGGATCGGCGCGGCGGACACGCAACGTCAGCGCGTCCACGCCAAATCCCGGCGCGATCTCCTCGATCCGGCGGACGATCAACCGCAGTAGATGGGCGGCGTCGCGGCTCGGCCGGGCGAGGCCGATCCTGAGGCGCTGCGGCACGCCGTCGATCCGGTCAGCGATCAGCTCGACGACCCGCGCGCCAAGCCCGGCCTCGGTGAGCGCAGTGACGAGGCGCGGCATGAGATAGGCAAGCCAATGCTCGATCGCCTCTGCGGTCGCGATCGGTTCAGCGAAGCGCTGGACGATGGCGATTGTCTCGGGTGGTATGACCGGGTCGAGTGGTTCGCCTAGTCGGCCGA
>Ga0207687_10000840_pt1 | contig 20775 bp, 21 predicted proteins | sample KBSM54metaG_FD_184399 | JGI IMG/M metagenome (GOLD analysis project Ga0207687, IMG submission 184399) | Miscanthus rhizosphere microbial communities from Kellogg Biological Station, Michigan, USA - KBS M5-4 metaG (SPAdes) (version 2) | ecosystem: Host-associated > Plants > Roots > Rhizosphere >...
ATCGGGCGTCGGCCGTCACGCGGGTTTTCTGGCCACGACGAGGACACCGGCTGACGTCGCCCAGGGCGAGGCTTTGCGGACGACGCGGGCAACAACGCACCCAGGGCGATTGAGCTCGTATCCGTTGCCGCCCTTGCGCCGGAGGAAGAAGAAGTCGGCATACAGGCCGATGTGCTGGTCGTGTATCTCCGAACCGTAGTCGTCGATGTTGACGGCTTCGACTTCGAATCCCTGCTCCTCGACGAAGCCCTTCATCTCGTCCGCGCTGTAGCGGTATTCCCAGAAGTAGGGCGTCATCCCCCGTCGGCGCTGAATCGCGAAGTAGAGATCACGCATCGGGTGGGCGACGACGCGTCGGAACTGGTTGAGGAACGGGACCGTCACGAACGCGCGACCTCCCGGCTTCAGCACCCGATAGGCCTCGGCCAGCGCTCGTTGGGGCCCCTCCTCGAAGTGTTCCACCACGCCGAGCGAGATGTACGCGTCGAAATACGCGTCCGGGAAGTCGAGGGCGGTCACCTCGCCCCTCGTGACCTTGAGGGAAGGATCGCCCTCGTTGACGCTGGCCACGGTATCGGACTCGAAGTCGACGCCATAGGCGTCGTGGCCCTCGTCGCTGAGCCACCTCACCCATCCGCCCAGGCCACAACCGGCTTCGATGACCCTTGCATTCTTGGGCAGGCGGGAGCGGAGGTCGTCTGCCAAGGTGCGGCCCCGGAGGAGCTGGAGCTCGTTGGCGACGGAGCGATCGGTCCAGATGTCACGGTGCGCGTGCTCGGTGTCGCGCGGGCTGTAGAGCTTGTAGCTCACCGCAGGCAGCCTATTCCGGATCCGCGACAGGACGGAAAGCCCGCCTCTCCTCGTTTCGACCGCACCTACTGCCGGCGGCACCGCAGCAACTCTCAGACGGTCTCTTCGGCGGTACGCCCACGTTCGTGCGACTGCGGGTCGGGAATGAAGTCCTCGGCCCGGAAGATGAACGGAGTCCCCGAAAGAATCCCGTCGCAGATGACGTCGAGCCCGGGGGACTTCCCGGGGAGAAGTTCGGACACAGACTTCAGGGCCAGGCGGTAGGGCGAGTGACTCTTCGCCGCCTCGGTGAACTCCAGCGGGATCATCCGCCGGAAGAAGAAGTGGAACGCATACTTCATGGCTCGCTCGCGCATGTGCGGCTCGAGCCGCGCCCCGATGGGAAGAGCGTCGAGGACGGAAAAGTACTCGGAGGGCGAAGAGATGTCGATGCTGACGCCCTTGTTTCGTATCCACGCCTCTCCGGCGACGATCACGGGGATCCCGGCCGCGGCCAATTCGACGCCGGTCTTCGTGCCGTAAATCAGGACCGCATCGCAGGCATCCATCGCGGTATAGGTGCTGACTCGGCTCTCGGGAGGAATGATGAAGACATTCGGCGGTAGTTGCGGGAATTCGGACGCGATCTCCTCGGCGATCGGCTGACGCGATTTCATCCAGCCCCGAATCTCAGCGGGATGGACCCGGAGAAGGAGCTGCAGGTCGGGCCGCCCCGCGAAATGTCGAATGGTTGCCATACACCACTCACGCATATCCTGGAACACGTTCGCCGGATAGTGGAGCTGAGCGTCCCACATCACGTTCGTCAGCATTCCGATGATCGGCCGGTCGAGGGAGAAACCGACCTCCTCGGCGATCATCTCGATGTCGGACAGGGGACGCTCATGAAAGGAGATCCAGTCGTTGGAGCCGGATGAACGGCTCGCCAGGTAGGTCTCGGTGAGCTCGCTGAGCGCCGGTGTCCACGCGATGTCGTCCCACGACGAGGTCGGCTCGGAGAGCAACGTGTGATGGTAGGTGTCGTCATGGCTGAACATGAAGCACTGCGAGCGATACGCGGGATTCCACGTGACCACGTCCACACCGGTGGCGCGCGCGACGCTGGCGATGATCCCCTGGGGTACGTAGATGCCGTGGTGGGCCACAACTCGGTCGAAACCCTCGGCCGCGAGGAGCCGTTCGGTCACCATCGCGGTCAGAAGGGCGGCCTCCAGGAACTTTCGGTTGACGTCAGCTCCGCGTGGCTCGTTCTCGAGCGTGGCCCGAGCGAAGAAGCGGAGCGCCCCGGCCAAGGCGTGCTCGCCGATGGGCAGGCCCTCGGGTCGATAGGTCCCCAGCTCGTCAAGAGGCACCGAGGCGGCCACCTTGGCGGCTTCCAGGCGATCGTCGTCCGTGAGGTAGTCGCCAAATCGGTGGACGACCACACCGATCTGCTCGAAGGCGCTCCGCCCGGTCTCGAAGCAACCGGGACAGAGGACGAGCCGGGGCCCGTGGTCCAACAGATGGTCGGCGCCACCCACGGTGACGACCGTGCATTCCAGACAGGCCGGAACATCGCTGTCGCACAGCAGCACGTGCACTGCCGCACCCCTGAGCCGCAACGCCGCAGCCAAGGCGGAGTCCAGCGTCATGCCCGCCAGGTAGCCGCCGCTGCTCGTGCCGATCAGCACCTTCGTGCCCGCGCCCGGGCGCTGGTCGAGAAGCCCCTTTTCGGCCACCGCCTTCCAGGCCGGCTTGCCCCGGCGTAGGTGGTACCGCCGCAGGATGTGCCTGGCCACGGTGGTCTCCTGGGCGCGACGGCCCCAGTCACGAAAGATCGTCTCTCGGATGGAGGTGAGAACTGTCACCATCCCGGCGCCCAACCGTCCCATTGTGCCGGGCGCGATCGTAGGAAAGCCACGGATCGCCAGTATACCAAAGCCTGCAATTAGTTCTGGTCACCTCGCCGCAGAAATGTCGACCAACTCTGGATGGCCCGGCGTTCATAGACACCGAGGGGCTCAGCCAAAGATCCCGGTGGAATGGCAATCGATCGCTCGATCGCCCTGGCCCACCCCGTCGGGTCGCTCCCGTGTTCGACGTAACCGGGGTACTCCGCGCCCAACAATCCTTCGAGGAACGGGTGTCGATGCCCCACGACCGGCGTCCCGACCTCCAGAGCACGAACGGCGACGTTGCTCTGGAAATAGTGGGAGTAGGGAAGCAGGACGCACCGGGCCCGGCGCAACCGTGCCGTCATGTCCGGTTCGGTCATGAATCCCTCGTCGACCGTCCAACCCGGCACCGTCGGCCATCCCCTCCCTGCGATCACCGGCTGCAGACCGATCCCGCGCAACTCCTTGCCGAGACCGGAGATCAAAGCCATGTCGCGCGCCGGCTTCCATTGGCCGCAAATCAACGCTTCCCCAGACTCTGATATTTCTGGGGACTCACGAGACCAACGTGGCTCGACACGTATGGGATGCGGAAGTATCTTGACTCTGCGCCACCCGAAATCATCCAGAACCTGTGCCGCCACCGTCGTGTGAACGATCACGGAGACCTGGTTCCCGGCCAGGCGCCCGGCCCGGGCTGCGATTCGGCCGACTCCGTGCTGTTTCCGAAGCGGCGAGGGGTCGTGGACGACGACGAGATGCCGCCCCCGTGAGGAGCGCCCGCGCCAGAGCGCGGGGTCGAGAAGTCCGAACACGGGCCAGAGCACGATCGTGTCGTACTCGCGGCGGGGCGTGTGGAGATGCTGCCAGAGGAGTTGGGCCGTCCGGAGCGCCTTCAGCGCCGGCGCCCCCCGCACCTCCACGGTCGGCGCCGGTCGGGTCTCGACCAACTCCCCGCCACCAGCCCCGATGCAGTGCACGAGCTCGCGCTCGTAGTGGTGGAGCGTCGCGGGCAGTGGATTGCACACCGCGTAGTTGAACGTCTCCTGCATCCCGTTCCCGACCCCCCAGTGTCCCACCGTCATGGCAGACGATCGGGCTGTGCGGCTCTCGACTGGTTTCCCGCGGCGCAGTCTCGATCAGCCCGCCGGCGTCATGAGCTCGCGCTGCCCTCTTGCGAGATCACGAGGCGTCGAGCTCGTAGATGACCACATCCTGGCCACTCGCCACGTCACCCCGCCGTCCGTTGTTCCGCCAGTCTCCCAGGAGTGGGTCGGATCGGCGCAGAAAGCCGGCACCTTCGAAGACCCCGTCCAAATAGGGCAACGGGTAGCCGACGGCCTTCAAATGGTTGTTGACATTGGAGACATAGTGCGGTCCGACAAGGAAGAACTGTCGTGAACCCTGCGCCTCGCCCTGGTCCGTGAGGAACGTCGTGAGGAGACATCGGCCGGAAGGCTTGAGCACCCGCGCCATCTGCTTCACGTAACCGGCAAGTTGCTCCGGTGTCATATGCGTGAAGACCGAAAACAGCGAGACCACGGTGAACGAGTCGTCGGGGAAAGGGAACGCCTCGGACGCGTCGTCGATCCCGTCGGGATTGTAGACCTCGTTCTGGATATCTATGAGGTGGAACTCGAACTCCGGTAGCGTGGCCCGGCATTGGGCGATCACCACCGGATCGACGTCGGTGCCGACGTACGATGTCGTCAACCGGCTGCGACGTATCGCGTGTGCCAAACGCCCCGCGCCACAGCCGACGTCGAGCAGTGAATCGTCGGGACCAAGCTTCGCGTGCTCCGTCAGTATGTGAAGTGAGTCGCCACCGGTAAGTGCGAACTGCGCTCCGCCGAATTGCCTCCAGATCCCGTGCGAGCGAATCCGAGCCGACCAATCGGGCAGCGACCCGAGAACCTGGCGTCGGCGCACCATGCGGTCAAGGGGGTCGATGACGGGAGTAATGGCGCGCACCGCGGGGTTCTGCCAGGACACTCCGCTGTAACGCCGCACGAATGCCTTCACGGGGAGAACACTAGCGGGGCACGGCCCTGGCCCATCTCGGGATGTCGGGCCTAGTTCGGCGCACCCAGGATCATGCCCGCCCCCACCGTGGCGTTGGTGGCCTCGTCGATCAGGATGAAGCTGCCGGTGAGGCGGTTGCGGTGGTAGTCGTCGAACATCAGCGGGGCCGTCGTCCGCAGCGTGATGCGCCCGATCTGGTTCAGTGTGAGGTCGGTCGCCGTCTCGTCGCGGTGGAGCGTGGTGATGTCGAGGCGGTAACGGAGGTCCCGGACGATGGCCCGGACGGACCGGGTGGTGTGCTTGAGCCCGTACCGGCCCCCTTCCGTCATGGGCTTGTCGGCCATCCAGCAGACCATGGCGTCGATGTCCTGGCTCACGTCGGGCCGGTTGCCGGGCCGGCAGATCATGTCGCCGCGAGACACGTCGACGTCGTCGGTGAGGCGGATCGACACCGACATCGGCGGGAACGCCTCCTGCACCGGCCCGTCGAACGTGTCGATGGCGGCGATCGTCGACGTCATCCCCGAGGGCAGGACGATCACCTCGTCGCCCGGCCGGAAGACGCCTCCCGCCACCTGGCCGGCATAGGCCCGGTAGTCGTGGTGCTCGTCGGTCAGGGGACGCACGACGTACTGCACCGGGAAGCGGCTGTCGACCAGGTTGCGGTCGGAGGCGATGTGCAGCTCCTCCAGGTGGACCAACAGGGGAAGGCCGCGGTACCAGGGCATGTTGTCGGACCGGTCGACGATGTTGTCGCCGAGCAGGGCGCACACCGGGAAGAAGCTCAGGTCGGGGATCTCCAGGCGGGTGGCGAAGGAGCGGAACTCGTCCCGGATGTCCTCGTAGACGCCCTGGTCCCAGTCGACGAGGTCCATCTTGTTCACGCACACGGCCACGTGCGGCACCCGCAGGAGGGTGGCCAGGAACGCGTGCCGGCGGGACTGTTCGAGCAGGCCCTTGCGGGCGTCCACCAGCACCAGGGCGACGTCGGCGGTCGACGCACCCGTCACCATGTTGCGGGTGTACTGCACGTGGCCGGGGGTGTCGGCCAGGATGAACTTGCGGCGGGCGGTGGTGAAGTAGCGGTAGGCCACGTCGATGGTGATGCCCTGCTCCCGCTCCGCCCGCAGGCCGTCGGTGAGCAGGGCCAGGTTCACGTAGTCGTAGCCCCGCTGCGTGCTCGAGCGCTCGACCGACTCGAGCGTGTCCTCCAGGATCTGCTTGGAGTCGTAGAGGAGCCGCCCGATGAGCGTGCTCTTGCCGTCGTCGACGGACCCGGCGGTGGCGACCCGCACCAGATCCATCAGAAATATCCTTCCTTCTTCCGGTCCTCCATCGCCGCCTCGGAGAACTTGTCGTCGGCCCGGGTGGCGCCCCGCTCGGTGATCCGGGTGGCCATGACCTCGACGATGACCTCGTCGACGGTGGACGCCGACGACAGCACCGCGCCGGTGCACGACATGTCGCCCACGGTGCGGAAGCGGACCATCATCTCCGCCGGCTCCTCGTGGGGGAGGGGCTGCACCACCGGGCCCACGGCCAGCAGCATGCCGTCGCGGGGCACGACCACCCGCCGGTGGGCGAAGTAGATCGACGGCAGCTCGAGCTTCTCCTTGGCGATGAACTGCCACACGTCGAGCTCGGTCCAGTTCGAGATCGGGAAGGCCCGGATGTGCTCCCCCTTGTGGACCCGCCCGTTGTAGAGGGACCACAGCTCCGGGCGCTGGTTCTTCGGGTCCCACTGCCCGAAGTCGTCGCGGAACGAGAACACGCGCTCCTTGGCCCTCGCCTTGTCCTCGTCGCGCCGGGCGCCGCCGAAACAGGCGTCGAAGCCGTGCTCGGCGATGGCGTCGAGGAGCGTGATGGTCTGCAGCCGGTTCCGGGAGGCCAGTGGCCCGCCGACCTCGGTGGCCCGGCCGGTGTCGATCGAGTGCTGGACGCTGGCCACGATGAGCCGCTCCCCGAGCTCGGCCACCCGCCGGTCGCGGAACTCGATGGCCTCGGGGAAGTTGTGGCCAGTGTCAATGTGCATCACCGGGAAGGGGAACTTGGCCGGCCGGAAGGCCTTCTCCGCGATGCGGAGGAGGACGAGGGAGTCCTTGCCCCCGCTGAAGAGCAGCACCGGGCGCTCGAGCTCGGACGCGACCTCGCGCATGATGAAGATGGCCTCCGACTCGAGGGCCTCGAGGTGGGAGAGCTCGTAGGGAGAGCGGGTGGTGGTGGGCCTCATGCGGACGGGCTCATCGGGGCAGCGCGGACCAGACCGACTCCACCGACTCGTCCACGGTCTGCCTCTCCGTCGGCACGACCAGGTCAGGGTGTTCGGGGACCTCGTAGGGGTCGTCGACGCCGGTGAGGTTGGAGATGGCTCCCTCCCGCCGGCGGGCGTAGAGACCCTTGACGTCCCGGTCCGCGCACACCCGCTGCGGCGTCGCCACATGGACCTCGAAGAAGCGGCCCTCGTGCAGGGCGCGCACCTCGTCCCGGGCCGCCTGGTAGGGCGAGATCAGGGCGCAGACGGCCACGATCCCGTTCCGGCTGAGGAGATGGGCGACGAAGCCGACCCGGCGCACGTTCTCGTTCCTGTCCGACGCGCTGTAGCCGAGGTCGTCGCACAGCGACCGGCGGAAGACGTCGCCGTCGAGGACCTCCACCCGGTAGCCGTGCTGGACGAGGCGCTCGGCCACGCCCAGGGCGATGGTGGTCTTGCCCGCCGACGGCAGGCCCGTCAGCCAGATGGTGAGCCCCTCGCTGAGCTTTCTCGGGCTCGGCGGTCGCGTCGGCTCCCGGTAGGCTCCTTCTATCCCCGGCCATTCGGCCTCGGATGCCTCGGTCATCTACCAGTCGCTCCTCGTCGCGGAGTTCGCCGTTGCCCTCATCGTCACCCATTCTGGCCGACGGGGAACTGGCCGGCGACCTGGCCAGACGGGCCGGCGATCTTCTCGTGACCCTGCGCGCCGACCTCGCCGGGGCTGACGCCGGGCTGCGCCGCGACGAGGGCGACCGCCGATCGGCCGAGTTCATCCTGGCCGCGCTCGCCCTCGCCCGGCCGGGCGACGCCGTGCTCGTCGAGGACGCAGTCGACGACGGGCGCCGCCTGGGCAACGACCGGGTCTGGATCGTCGACCCGCTGGACGGCACCCGCGAGTTCGGCGAGCAGGGGCGCGAAGACTGGGCCGTGCACGTGGCCCTGTGGTCCGGCGGCCGGCTGGCGGCCGGGGCGGTCGCGCTGCCCGCCTCCGGGATGCTCTTCCTGGCCGACCCCCGACAGACCGTCCCCGCCCGGCGAGCGGGTCGGTGGCGGATCGCGGCCAGCCGCACCCGGGCTCCCGCGATCGTGGGCGAGGTGGCCCGTGCCCTGGGCGCCGAGATCGTGGCCATGGGCTCCGCCGGGGCGAAGGCGATGGCGGTCGTCACCGGCCAGGTCGACGCCTACATCCACGCCGGGGGGCAGTACGAGTGGGACTCGGCGGCGCCGGTGGCAGTGGCGTCCGCCGCCGGGTTGCACGCCAGCCGTCTCGACGGGAGCCCGCTCGTCTACAACCGACCGGATGCCTGGTTGCCCGACCTCGTCGTGTGCCGCACCGAGCTGGCGGCCACGATCCTCGGAATCACCGCCGCCTGACCGGGTCGGCCCCGAGACCCGATCGCCCCACGCCGAGTCGCGCCATCTCCGGGGCCGTCGAACCCAGTCAGCTGTCGGGCGGTTGCTTGCGCAACGACACCCGCCGGCCGTGGGATTCGTCCCCCGGTCGGGTGCCCGGCCGCACCGGCAGCCCCCGCCTGGGCAACCGGGAGACGGCGCGCGGGGTGGGGTCGGGCGAGGGGGAACCGGACGCATCCCCCGCCGGAACCACCCGACCGAGGAGCCTGGACATCACCGCGGGGGCGCTCTCCGGCCCCGGCTCCCGGCCGTCGAGCAGGTCGACCACCGCCCCGGTGACCTGGACGAGCATCTTCGACAGCGAGGCGACGGCGCTGCCGAGTTGGTCGAGCTTCCGGTCGACCGCCTGCCGCTCCTGCTCCGACTGGGCGATGGAGTCGGCCACCGCGTCGACGATGGGTTGGAGCTCCTCGTTGAGCGTGGCTCGGAACGCCTTGCGGTTGGCCGCGTCACGGCGGGTGAGCTCCGCGGGCAGGGCCGCGGCGGCGGCCGTCGCCCTGGCGGTGGAGGCCTCGAGGGCGGCGGCCTGCTCCTCCTTCGACGCCTGGAGGTCGCGCCGCAAGCCCTCGATGATGGCGACCAGGTCGGCCGTGAGGTCGGCCGCTTCCCGTCGCAGGGTCGTGCGCACCGAGTCTTTGACCAGCTCCTCGACGAACTCCGCGTTGCGGCCGGCGTCGTCGGCCCGCTGTTCGAGCAGCGTGGCGACCATGGCCTGTTCGTCGGCAAGGGCGGTGCGGAGGCCCTCGACCTCGAGTCGCAGCCCATCGAAGGCATCGCGCAGCCAGCCCGCGTCCTCGTCTTCCCCGTCGACCGTCGGCTCCGGATCGTGGCCGTTCGCCGCCGGGCCCGCCGAGCCGTCGGCGGAGGACGGGTGACCGCCGTGGCCGTTGCCGCCGTGGCGGCCGAAGGCGGGGGTGTCGAGGAGGTCGGAGGGGACCGTGACCAGCGCCACCGGCTGCGCGCCCTGGGCCCAGACCGTTGGACAGGCCTCGAACAGCCCGGTGCACACGACGCCGCAGCTGTCGCAGCGGCAGGCGTTGGGCCCGGCGACGCGCATGGGGTGGTCGCAGCCCGCTTCGATTTGAGAACCGAAGTCACGGCACCGCCCCATACCCCGAATCCTACCGGTCGTTCGCCCTTCGCGAATACGCGACTTCTTCGGACAGGCGGCCGTCAGGGCGTGGAAACCCGGCGGCCGGGCAATGGCTCAATCGCCTTCGTCGAGGAGATCGGAAAGGGCGGCCTCCCGCCGATTGAGGGCGGGCCAGGCGGCGTCGTCGGCGATCTTGAGCATCCGCCGTTCGACGCGCTTGGCGGGGGGAACGGTGGACGCCGCGAAGCGGACCGGCACCGTCTCCGGCGGCGCCACGACGGCCGCGGCCACGGTAGGGGGGGTAGGGGAGGGGGACGGCTCCGGCTCCGGCGCCGCGGCGGGGGCGGGCGGCGGTCGGTTCATGGCCGACCGGAGGCCGTCGACGGCCCGCTCGTAGGCGGATGCCTGTCGCTCGATCAGCTCGTCGCGACCTCCGAGCTCGGCTCGGACCTCGGCGACCGCGGCCCGCAGCTCGACCGCGGCCGCCTCCAGGTCGCGCCGGAGCCGCTCCGTCTCCTCGCGGGCTGCCGCCAGCTGCGAGCGATCCTGCTCCCGGGCGTCGCGGACCGCCTCCGCCACCATGCCCGGCAAGGCCGCCGTCACCGACCGGGCGGCCTTGTCCCACAGGGTGGCCAGCTCGCCCTTCTCGTGCTCGAGCGCCCGGACATGGGCGGCCGCCCGCTCGTCGAGCACCTGCTCCCGGGCTGCCAGGGCCTCCATCATCTTCTCGAACGATCGCTGGAGGGCGTCGCGCATCACGTCGGAGTCGGCCCGCATCCGGGTGGCGATCTCCTCGACGCCCGTCCGTCGCTCGGTGCGGTAGCGCTCCATGGCCACCCGGACCGCGCTCTCGACGAGGGCGGGCAGGGTGACGAGCACCGATTGGGCCACCTGCTCGGTGCCGCCGTCCAGCAGCGCTTCCAGCGCCGCCCGCTGCTCGTCGAGGGCCTTGACCCGGGCCGCAGCGCGTTCGTCGAACTCCTGGTCGCGGCGGTAGAGCGACTCCAGGATCCGTTCGGCCGACGCCTGCACCGTGGCGCCCACGGCCTGGGCGTCGGCGCGGGCCCGCTCTGAGCGGGCCAGGGAGGCGGCGAGGACCTCGCCGTGCACCTCCATGGCCGACTGCACCGCCTCCGCCACCATGCCGGGCACGGCCTCGGTGACCCAGGCCGACAGCCGCTGGTAGTGGCCGCTGACGTCGGCGTCGGCGAGGGACTGGGCCAGCCGGTCCTGGTGCCGGACGAGGTCGGACAGGACGGCCCGGTCGTCGTCGAGGCCCCGCAGGTGGGTGCTGACCCGGTCGTCGATCTCCTGGGCCCGGCGGGTGAGACCGTCGACCCGGCGCTCCAGCGACCGTTGGCGGGCAGCCACGATGGCCTCGTGGTCGGAGCGGGCCGGCGCCGTCTCCTCCCGCGTGGGGGCCAGGGCCGCAGGCGGGGGCTCGGGCGCCGGCTCGCGGGCGTCGAGCGCCTGCCGCACGGCGTCGGCCACCAGGCGGGGGAGGGTGGAGTCGATCGACTTGCGGAGGTCGCTGCGCAGGGCGGCCCCGTCGTGCTCGAGGGTCCGCAGGTGGGCCGCCAGGCGGGCGTCGACGGCCTGACGAACGGCGCCGTCGACGGCGCTGTCGACCACCGAGGGCACCATGCCGGCCACCGACTGGCGCAGCTCCTTCGGCAACGACGCCCGGTCGTAGTCGAGGGCGCGCATGTGGTCGGCGGCCCGGTCGTCGATCTCCCTGGCCCGGGCGGCCAGCTCGGCGGTCATCTTCTCGAACGACCGCTCGAGCAGGTCGAGCATGGCCTGGGCCTCGGCCCGGACCTTGGTGCCACTGCCCTCCTTGGCCTTGCGCAGGACGGCCTCGGTCTCGGTCGCGGCCGGCGGGACGAGGACCGGTGAGGGGGCTGGGGTCGCCCGTGTGGCCCCGGCGACCGGCGCCGGCCCGACCGGTGCACCGGCGGATCTGGCCTTGGCCGCGGTGCTCGGGGCGGGCACCGCCTTCGGCCCGGCGGCCCAGACCTCGGGACAGCCGACGAATCGGCCCTTGCAGACGGTGCCGCACTCGGGGCACCGGCAGGCGGTGGCGCCGGCGACCATCGGGTGATTGCAGCCGGTCGTGATGACCGTGCCGAACTCGACACAAAGGCCCACGCCCCACCGTATCGCCCGCGGCCCCGGCCAGGTAGGGACCGATCCGTCGGAGGTGACGTGCAGTGGGCCCGGTTTGCGGTTTCCGCGGCCTGTCCCGTAGATTGCGCGTTGTTTCACAAGGGGACGTCAGTCGGTTTGCAAGGGCGCGAGCAGGGTGAGCAGGGCGAGTTGTACCGGGGGTTCGGCGACAGTCTGTCGCGCTCCTTCGAGCTCGCGCTGACTCCTCCGATCTTCGCCGCCTTCGGCTACCTGCTCGATCGTCTTTTGGGCATCGTCCCCGTCCTGACCATCGTCTTCTTCCTCACCGCCATGATCGGACTCATCGCCACGATGTGGTACGGCTACGACGCCCGCATGAAGGTCCACGAGCAGGACGGGCCATGGGCCGAGCACTCCCAGGGCCAGGACCGATGAACCAGACTCCCACGGCCCTCCTCACCGCGGACCGCGGCCCCGCGGTCGAGCCCCAGGTGGCCATCGACATGGCCCGCCGGGCCTTGCCCGCCATCCCCGTGATCGTCCTGCTGGCGGGCCTGATCTGGGGCCTCGACGGGGCGGCCTCGGCCGCCTTCGCCATCGTGCTGGTGCTGGCCAACCTGGCCGCCTCCGCCTACCTGCTGGCCACCGCCGCCCGCATCTCCCTGCCCCTGCTGATGGTGGCCGCCCTGGGCGGGTTCGTCGTTCGCCTGGCCGTGCTCACTGCCGTCGTCCTGCTGGTCAAGGACCAGGGCTGGGTCGACCTCGTCGCCCTCTCCCTCACCCTGGTCGTCACCCACCTGGGCCTGCTCGTCTGGGAGACCCGCCACATCTCCGCCTCGCTGGCCTTCCCCGCGCTGAAGCCGGCGGGGGCGAAGACCGCGGGCCGAACGCCAGCCGGAAGGAAGCCGTGATCAACCTGCTGGCGCTCGACTTCCCCCCCATCGGCCACCTGGTCGAGTGGGAGGGACTGCTGTTCAAGGGCACCGCCTTCGAGGTGAACAAGGTCGTCATCCTCATGTGGGCGGGCGTGCTCATCGTGGGCGGGCTGTTCTGGGCCGCCGGGCGCAAGGCCAAGACGGGCAACCTGGTGCCGGTGGGCGTGCAGCACATCGCCGAGTCGGGCATCGAGTTCGTCCGCAAGGACATCATCTTGCAGACCATGGGCAAGGAGGGCCTCGGATGGGCCCCCTTCCTCACCACCATGTTCTTCTTCATCTTCGTGACCAACCTGTTCGAGGTCATCCCCGGGATCCAGTTCCCGGTGAACGCCCGGATGGCCCTGCCCATCTTCCTGGCCGTCGTGGTGTGGTTCATCTACAACATCGTCGGGATCAAGCACCAGGGCGTGGGCGGCTACCTCAAGTCGGTGGTCATGCCCCCCGGCGTCCCCAAGGGGATCCTGCCCCTGGTGGCCCTGATCGAGTTCATCTCCACCTTCGTCGTGCGGCCCTTCTCGCTGGCCGTGCGGCTCTTCGCCAACATGCTCGCCGGCCACCTGCTCCTGGTGACCTTCGCGGTGCTCTCGGCTGCCCTCTTCACCAAGACGCTGCTGGCGGTCATCCTGCCGCTGCCGTTCATCATGCTGATCCTGCTGACCGGCTTCGAGATCCTCGTCGCCGGCCTGCAGGCGTTCATCTTCACCATTCTCACCGCCGTCTACATCGGCGGGGCCATGCACCCGGAGCACTAGGAGAGTCCCCTTGCTCGACATACTTGCCCAGACCGCCCCCGACGAGATGCTCAAGGGGCTCAGCGCCATCGGAGCCGGTATCGGCTACGGCGCCGCCGCCATCGGTCCCGGCATCGGCATCGGCATCGTGGTGGGCAACGCCATCACCGCCATGGCCCGCCAGCCCGAGGCCGCGGGCATGGTGCGAACCACCATGTTCCTCGGTATCGCCTTCACCGAAGCCCTGGCCCTCATCGGGTTCGTCGTCTTCATCCTGCTGAAGTTCGCGTAGGTGGTGGCGATGTCGATGCTCGCCTCCGTCCTCCACGCGGCCCAGGAGGTCGCGCCCCACGCCGCCGAGACCGAGAAGGTCAACCCCATCCTGCCGGCGATGAACGAGATCGTCTGGGGGGCCATCTCGTTCCTCGTGTTGCTCTTCTTCATGGTCAAGAAGGGCTTCCCCGCGGTGAAGAAGGGGATGGACGCCCGGGCCGAGAAGATCCGGGCCAGCCTGGCCGAGGCGGACAAGGCCAAGGACGAGGCCGACACCATCCTGGAGGAGTACCGGCGCAAGCTGGCCGACGCCAGCACCGAGGCCGCCCGCATCATCGAGGCCGCCCGCCAGGACGCCGACCGGGTCCGTCAGGAGCTGCGCAAGCAGGCCGAGACCGAGGTGGCCGAGATCCGCGAGCGGGCGACCGCCGACATCAACGCCCACGTCGAGCGGGTCAAGGCCAACCTCCGCACCGAGGTGGCCCGGCTCACGATCGAGCTGGCGGAGAAGGTCGTCGAGCGCAACCTCGACCGTGCCACCAACATGGCCCTCATCGAGTCGTTCATCGAGCAGGCCTCTCGTCAACCCGCGGGGTCATGACCAAGCGCATCGAGACGTACGCCGCCGGGCTGTACGCGCTGGCGCTGGCCGAGGAGTCGGTCGACCGGGTGAGCGACGAGCTGCACCGGTTCTCCGTCCTCCTGGAGCGGTCGGAGACGTTGCGTGACTCGCTGGGGAACTCGGCCCTGCCCGCCGACCGCCGCCAGGCGGCCGTCGAGGACCTCCTCGGCGGGCGGGCGTCGCGCATCACCGTCCAGATGGTGTCGATGCTGGTGGGGCTGGGCCGCGTCAAGGACCTGCCCGCGATCGTGACCGCCCTGCTCGCCCAGGTGGCGGCCGAGCGGCAGCGGGCGGTGGCCGAGGTGCGCTCCGCCGTCCCCCTGGACGAGGACCAGCTCACCCGCCTCACCGCCGCCCTCGGCTCCATGCTCGGCCAGGCCGTCGACCTGCGGGTGATCGTCGACCCGTCGGTGTTGGGCGGCATCGTCGCCCGGGTGGGCGACGTCGTGATCGACGGCACCGTCCGCCACAAGCTCGAACTGCTGAAAGAGGCCATGTAGATGACCGACACCGTCTCTTCGTCCTTCGACTTCGACCTCGAGGCGGCGGACATCACCTCCGTCCTGCGCAAGCACCTCGAGGGGTACGCGCCCTCGCTCGACCGGCAGCGGGTGGGGCACATCATCGAGGTCGGCGACGGCATCGCCCGCATCTCGGGACTGCCCAACACCGCCGTCAACGAGCTGCTCGAGTTCGAGGGCGGAACCCTGGGCCTGGCCCTGAACCTGGACGAGGAGTCGATCGGCGCCGTCGTCCTGGGTGAGATGGGCGCCATCGAGGAGGGCCAGGCGGTCACCGCCACCGGCCGCATCCTCTCCGTCCCCGTCGGCGACGGGATGCTCGGTCGGGTCGTCAACCCCCTCGGCCTGCCCCTCGACGGCAAGGGCGACATCTCGACGTCCGAGACCCGCCGCCTCGAGGTCCAGGCCCCCGGCGTCGTCGACCGCCAGCCGGTGAAGGAGCCCCTCCAGACCGGCATCAAGTCGATCGACGCCATGACGCCCGTGGGCCGGGGCCAGCGCGAGCTGGTCATCGGCGACCGCAAGACGGGCAAGACCGCCGTCTGCGTCGACGCCATCATCAACCAGAAGGGCCAGGGGGTGAAGTGCATCTACGTCGCCATCGGCCAGAAGGGCTCGACGGTGGCGGAGGTGGTCGCCACCCTGGAGGAGGCGGGGGCGATGGACTACACCGTCGTCGTCACGTCGCCGGCCTCCGACCCGGCCCCCTTCAAGTACCTCGCCCCGTACTCGGGTGCGGCCATGGGCCAGCACTGGATGGACAACGGCGAGCACGCCCTCATCGTCTACGACGACCTGTCCAAGCAGGCCGAGGCCTACCGCCAGCTGTCGCTGCTGCTGCGCCGGCCCCCGGGCCGGGAGGCCTACCCGGGCGACGTCTTCTACCTCCACAGCCGCCTGCTCGAGCGCGCGGCCAAGCTGGGCGACCACCTCGGCGGCGGCTCGCTGACAGCGCTACCGGTCATCGAGACCAAGGAAGGCGACGTCTCCGCCTACATCCCGACCAACGTGATCTCGATCACCGACGGCCAGATCTACCTGCAGACCGACCTCTTCCGCTCGGGCGTGCGCCCCGCGGTCGACGTGGGCATCTCCGTGTCCCGGGTGGGGGGCTCGGCCCAGACCAAGGCCATGAAGGCGGTGGCGGGCACGCTCAAGCTCGACCTGGCCCAGTTCCGGGAGCTGGAGGCGTTCGCCAGCTTCGGATCGGAGCTCGACGCGGTGTCGAAGGCCCAGCTCGACCGGGGCTACAAGCTCACCGAGCTGCTCAAGCAGGGCCTCCACTCGCCCATGCCCATGGAGGAGCAGGTCGTCTCCCTGTACGCGGGCACGCGGGGCTTCCTCGACAGTCTCGACGTGAGGGACGTCCGCCGCTTCGAGAAGGAGCTGCTGGAGGAGTTCCGCAGCCGCTACTCCGACCTCCTGGGCGAGATCAAGTCCTCCGGGAAGCTGCCCGACAAGGACAAGCTGGAAGCGGCCATCAACGCCTTCAAGAAGCGCTTCACGGACGCGGCCAAGGCGAAGGCCGGCGCCGACGCCTCGGCCGGCGCCTCGGCGGGGTAGCCCATGGCCAGCGGCCAGGAACGCATCCTCCGGAGGCGCATCAAGAGCGTCCAGTCGACCAAGAAGATCACGCGGGCCATGGAGCTCATCGCCGCCAGCCGGATTGTCAAGGCCCAGGCCCGGGTGGCCGCGGCCCGGCCGTACTCGGAGCAGATCACCGAGGTCATGCGCAACCTGGCCGCGGGCGGGTCGGGGCTCGACCATCCCCTCCTCAAGAAGCGGGAGGTCAAGAACGTCGGCTTCGTCGTCGTCGCCGCCGACCGGGGCCTGGCCGGCGCCTACAACTCCTCCGTCATCCGCCGGGGCGAGCGGGAGGTTGTCGCGGCCCGGGAGCGCGGTCGCGGGTACTCGCTCACGACCGGCGGCCGGAAGGCGGAGAGCTACTTCCGCTACCGGGGCTACAAGCTCGACGAGTCCCTGTCCGGGTTCTCCGAGCAGCCGACCTACGAGGATGCCCGGGCCTTGGCCGCGGGCCCGATCAAGCGCTTCGAGGAAGGCGAGGTCGACGAGGTGTTCCTCGTCTACACCCGCTTCCTGTCGATGGGGTCGCAGAAGGTCGACGTCGTCCGCCTGCTGCCGCTCGACGTGGGGAAGGTGGCCGGGTCGTCGCCGTCGGAGTCGGCGGGTGCGGCGGGCGCCCGGGCCGACTACGAGTTCGAGCCCGAGCCGGGGCAGATCCTCGAGCGGCTGGTGCCCCGCTACGTCGAGGGCCGCATCTTCGCCGCCCTGCTCGACGCCGCCGCCAGCGAGCAGGCCGCCCGCCAGCGAGCCATGAAGTCGGCCACCGACAACGCCGAGGAGCTGATCAAGCGGTTGTCGATCGTGGCCAACAAGGTCCGCCAGGCCGGCATCACCACCGAGATCATGGAGATCGTCGGCGGCGCCGAGGCCCTGCGCTCGGCCAAGACCAAGGGCAAGCCCGACTACTTCGTCGACACCGTCGTGAGCCGCGACATCCTTCCCGACATCCTCGACAAATCAGGAGCACGCTGATGAGTGACACCACCCTCGCCCCCGAGCACCCCGGTGCGCCGACGCCCGACGGGGGCCCCAAGGACGGGCACGTCGTCGCCATCGCCGGCCCCGTCGTCGACGTCGAGTTCCCCCCCGGGAACCTGCCCGAGATCAACTACGCCGTCACCATGGAAGTCGAGGTCGACGGCAAGACCATCGTCATCACGGCCGAGGTGGCCCAGCACATCGGCGAGAGCCGGGTCCGGGCCATCTGCATGAAGCCGACGGACGGGTTGCGGCGGGGCACGCCGGTGAAGAACACCGGCCACGGGATCACGGTGCCCGTGGGCCCGGGGGTGCTGGGCCACGTGTTCAACGTGATCGGCGAGCCGCTGGACACGCACGGCGAGCCCGTCACCGAGGGGATCAAGGCCCGGTGGGACATCCACCGCCCGTCCCCCCCGTTCGCCGACCTCGAGCCCCGGTCGGAGATGTTCGAGACCGGCATCAAGGTCATCGACCTGCTGGCGCCGTACGTGAAGGGCGGCAAGATCGGCCTGTTCGGCGGGGCCGGCGTGGGCAAGACCGTCATCATCCAGGAGATGATCCGCCGGGTGGCGGAGCAGCACGGTGGCGTGTCGGTGTTCGCCGGCGTGGGCGAGCGCACCCGGGAGGGCAACGACCTGTGGCTGGAGATGCAGGAGACGGGCGTCATCGAGAAGGCGGCCCTGGTGTACGGGCAGATGGACGAGCCGCCCGGGGTCCGGCTGCGGGTCGCCCTGTCGGCGCTGACCATGGCCGAGTACTTCCGGGACGAGGAGCACCAGGACGTGCTCCTGTTCGTCGACAACATCTTCCGCTTCGTCCAGGCCGGTTCCGAGGTTTCGACGTTGCTCGGGCGGATGCCCTCCGCGGTGGGCTACCAGCCGACGCTGGCCGACGAGATGGGCGAGCTGCAGGAGCGGATCACGTCGACCAAGGGACGGTCGATCACCTCGCTGCAGGCGGTGTACGTGCCCGCCGACGACTACACCGACCCGGCCCCGTTCACCACCTTCACCCACCTCGACGCCACCACCGAGCTGTCCCGCCAGATCGCCTCCCTCGGGATCTACCCGGCCGTCGACCCGCTGGCCTCAACCTCGCGGATCCTGGTGCCGGAGGTCGTGGGCGAGCGTCACTACGCCGTCGCCCGGCGGGTGCAGGAGGTCCTCCAGCGGTACAAGGAGCTGCAGGACATCATCGCCATCCTCGGCCTCGACGAGCTGGCCGAGGAGGACAAGGTCATCGTCCAGCGGGCCCGCAAGGTGCAGAAGTTCCTGTCCCAGCCGTTCTACGTGGCCGAGCAGTTCACCGGCGTCAAGGGCATCAACGTGCCGGTGGCGGAGACGGTCGAGTCCTTCGAGAAGCTGGTCAACGGCGAGCTCGACGACATCCCTGAGCAGGCCTTTTACAACGTGGGCGGCGCCGACTCGGTGCTGGAGAAGGCCAAGTCGCTGTCCAAGGAAGAGACCGCCGCCTAGCCATGGCGATGCACGTGGAGCTGGTGTCGCCGGAGCGGATCCTCTACTCGGGGGACGCGGAGATGGTCGTGTGCCGCACGATCGAGGGGGGCGAGATCGCCTTCCTCGCCGGGCACGCCCCGTTCCTCGGGGCGCTGGGCGACGGGTTGGTGCGGATCAAGACCTCGTCGGGCGAGGAGGTGGCCGCCGTCCACGGAGGGTTCGTGGAGGTGCGCGACAACCGGGTCATCGTCCTGTCCGACGTGGCCGAGCTGGCCGGCCAGGTCGACGTCGAGCGGGCTCGCCGGGCCAAGGAGGCGGCCGAGCGCCGCGAGTCCGGCATGGACGACGCCGAGGCCGAAGCCGCCCTCCGCCGGGCCAACACCCGCCTGGCCGCGGCCGAGCGCGGGAGCCGCTGACCCCGGCTTCACCCGGCCGTTCTTTGGCGGAATATGTACGTCCCAGGTACGAATTCCGCCAAAGAACCGATGTCGTAGCGGCGTGGTTCACTCTTGGACGTGAATTCGCTCGATGTCGACCTGGCCCGAGTGGCCGCTCGGCAGCGGAGCCTGGTCCATCGCGACCAGGCCCTTGCCCTCGGAATGACGGTGCGCCAGTTCCAGGCCCGAACCGCGGCGGGCTTGTATCTGCGGGCGCAGCCCAAGGTGTTTCGCCTGGCGGGCGCCGCAGTGACGTGGGAGCAGCGGGTGCTCGCCGCCTGCATGTCGGCGGGCCCGGGAGCGGCCGCTTCGCACCGCGGCGCCGCGCTCCTGTGGGGTTTCCGGGGCTTCGAGTCCGCCCCCGTGGAGATCACGGTCCCATCGAGCCGGCGACCGAGCCTGTCCGGGGTCGAGCTGCACCGCTCGTCGACGGTCGAGGTGGTTCGCGTCCGTGGCATTCCGGTGACGACGGCCCCGTCGACGCTGTTGGTGGTGGGGGCGGTGGTCGACGGGGCGGCGTTGGCGTCGGCGGTGGAGGACGCCATCCTGCGGCGGCTGACGACGTTCGCCCGGCTGGTCGAGATGGTGGAGAGGCTCGGTCGGTCGGGGCGGGACGGCACCGCCGCGCTCCGCCGGCTCCTGGAGGAACGGGGCCCGGGTGCGCCCACCGAGAGCGTGCTCGAGGACATGATGGCCGGCATCCTGCGGCGGGCGGGCCTCGACGACTTCGAGCGCCAGTACGAGGTCGGCGGTGTGCGGCTCGACTTCGCCTGTCCCTCCCGGAAGGTCGGCATCGAGGTCAACGGGCTCGCCTTCCACTCGGGGGCCGACGACGTGCAGCGGAACTATCGCAAGCTCAACCGGCTTCTCGCCCTCGGCTGGCGGATTCTGCAGTTCACGTGGGCCGACATCCGGTACCGGCCCCACGACGTTCTCGCCCAACTGGCCATGGCGATGGCGGCCTGACGACGATGGCACGGTCGCGCGTCGGGGTGGTGCTGCTCGTCCCGTCGCCGATCGACCGCGAGATCGACGCCCTCCGGCGGGCGGTGGGCGACGGCACCTACGGGCGGGTGCCGGCCCATCTCACCCTCGTTCCCCCGGTCAACGTCCGGGAGGACCGGTTCGACGACGCCCTCGCCCTGCTGCGGGAGGCCGCCGGCGCCACCCGCCCGTTCTCGGTCGAGCTGGGCGCGCCCACCACCTTCCTGCCCGACAACCCCGTCCTCTACCTACCGGTCACGGCGGGGGCCGACGCGGTGGCCGCCGCCCGCGACCGGGTCTTCAAGGATCCGCTGGCCCGGCCGCTCACGTGGCCGTTCGTCCCCCACGTGACGGTGGCCGACGAGATCTCGCCCGATCGCATCATGGCCGCCCAGCAGGCCTTGTCGGCGTTCCACGTCGGCATCGAAGTCGACCGCTTCCACCTGCTGGAGGAGGGTCCGGGGCGGGTGTGGGGGCCGATCGCCGACTTCGCGTTCGCGGCGCCGGCGGTGATCGGGCGGGGGGGAATCCCGGTCGAGCTCACCGTCACCGAGCAGACCGATCCGTCGGCCGACGGGTTCCTGCGCCAGCGGCGGGAGCCGGTCACCGTCACCGCCCGGCGCGACGGGCGGGTGGTCGGCGTGGCCCGGGGGTGGG
>Ga0207687_10000844_pt1 | contig 20719 bp, 15 predicted proteins | sample KBSM54metaG_FD_184399 | JGI IMG/M metagenome (GOLD analysis project Ga0207687, IMG submission 184399) | Miscanthus rhizosphere microbial communities from Kellogg Biological Station, Michigan, USA - KBS M5-4 metaG (SPAdes) (version 2) | ecosystem: Host-associated > Plants > Roots > Rhizosphere >...
TCGAGCGTGCCGAGCGGTGAGTTCACGGCGCGCGGTGGTAACCAGCCCGCGGCGACGATGCAGGTCGGCTGTGCGAGTGGCTGCACGCCGGGCGCGAAGCTCGTGTTCGACGTCCACGGCACGGCGGGCTACCGCTACTTCGCTGCGTTCGCGAAAGCCGGCGATGGCAAGGCGCTCTGGTACTTCCCCGCGGACGACAGTGCGACCGGCGTGGATCTCTCGGTACAGCCGGCGACGGGCGTGCTCGATCGCTCGGTCGTCATCGGTCCCGAGCACGCTCCAGGAACGTATCGCGTCTACGGCATCTTCTCGAACCTGCCGCTCACGCGGTCTGCGATTCGCGCTGCGTTCGATCCGAAAACCGGCTCGGCGGGCGAGGGGACGCGGGTGGTCGCGACCGAGGTAGTCGTCCGGTGAGTCGCCTGGTGCTCGCGCTCGTGCTCGTGCTCGGTCTGGCGAAGGCCGAGGCCAGTGGGGCGCGCGTCTCGTACGCGATCGTGATCGGCAACAACGCTCCGCCCGACACCGGTACATCGGAGACGCTCCAACCGCTTCGCTACGCCGACGACGACGCGATCCGCTACTACCAGTTGTTCTCGCGCTTCGCACAGACCCACCTGCTCGTCGTCGCCGACGCAGCGACGCAGAAGCGCTATCCCGAGATCGCGACGATCGGGATGATGCCGACGCTCGCGAACCTCCGTCTCGTCGTCGCGGACCTCGCGGTGCAGATGAAGCGCGATCGCGATCGCGGCAACCAGCCGATCTTGTACTTCGCGTTCAGCGGCCACGGCGCGCGCGATGATCACGGTGGCGCGTTCCTCGCGTTGCTCGACGCTCCGCTCACCCAGGACGTGCTGTACGACCTGATCGGCAACCTGCCGACCGAGTTCACGCACCTGATCGTCGATGCGTGCAATGCCGGCGGTGTCGTCGGCGTGCGCGGCGGCTCCGGGTTCTTCGCGACCGAGGGCAACACGCAGACCGCACCGACCACTGCGGCGGAGGTCGAGCCGATCCTCCAGACGACGCCACTCGCTCGCCATCCGAACATCGGCGTGATCCTCGCGACCACGCTCGGCCAGGAATCGCACGAGTGGTCCGCGATCGAAGCGGGCGTGTTCACCCACGAGCTGCTGTCGGGCCTGACCGGCGCCGCCGACGTCAACGGCGACCTCGTCATCGAGTACACCGAGATCCAGGCGTTCGTCGCCTCGGCGAATCGCGACATCAAGGATCCGCGCGCGATCCCGCAGATCATCGCGAAGCCCCCGGCCGCGAACCTGCGCGAGCCGATCGTCGCGTTGCGCTCGCTCGCCGGCACGCACCTGGTCCGCGGCGACGCGGGCAAGCTCGGTCACTTCTTCGTCGAGCTCGAGAACGGCCAGCGCTACCTCGACGCGCATCCCGATCGCGGCGCCACGATCGCGATCGCCGTGCCCGATGCGGTGCCGGCCTATCTCCGCACGAGCGATGCCGAGGTCTCGCTGCCGGTGCGCGGTGCGATCGCGCTCGCAAACCTCGTGCTCGGGCCGCGCGCGGTCGGCAGCCGCGGTGCGATCGACGATTCGTATCAACGCGCACTGTTCGCGTCGGAGTACGGTCGCGCGTACTACCAGGGTTTCGTCGATAGTACCGGTGCACTCGGCGTCACGTTTGCCGACGCCGGTGGCGAAGCTCTGGCCCGTCCGCGCGGGCGCGCGCTGTCCCTGACGCTCGCCGCGGTCGCTGGGGTCTCCGCGATCACCGGGGTGACCGCCGGCGTGCTCGCGTACGACGCGCGCTCCGACTTCAACGCGACGATGCTGCAGAAGCCCGCCGCGGACGCGAAGCGCCGCTACGATCGCGCGCTTCCGATCTCGATCGCCGGCGGCGCTCTCGCCGTCGGTGCGGGCGTCGCCGCGTATCTCCTGTGGCCGCGCGCGCCGGTCCGGATCGCACCGACCAGCGATGGCTACGGGCTCGGAATGGAGTGGGCGTGGTGAAGCACCTGTTGCTCGCGCTGCTCGCGTGCGGCTGCCAGCTCTCTGGCGCCAAGAATCGCTGCGAGACCCAGGCCGATTGTCTCGACGGCTTCACGTGCACCGCCGGCACGTGCGAGCAGACGCTGGCGTGCACGCCGATCGCGTGCGATGGCCACTGCGGCGAGCTCGACGATCACTGTGGCGGCACGCTCTCGTGCGGCGCGTGTCCCGATCACTGCACGAACCACACGCAGGATCCGAGCGAGACCGATATCGATTGCGGCGGTGACTGCGGACCGTGCGCATTCGGCTCGCACTGCGCGCAGACCACCGATTGCGCGAGCGGGACGTGCGACGCCGGGACCTGCCGCGCGGGAACCTGGTCGAGCGTCGCGGCGATGCCGACGGCGCGCGATCGCCTCGCCGCGGTTGCTGGTGCAGACGGTCGGATCTACGCGATCGGCGGCGTGAGCTCGACAGGCGCGAGCAACGCGGTCGAGATCTACGATCCGAACATGGACTCGTGGACTACCGGCGCACCGATGCCGACGCCGCGGTTCGAGCTCGCCGCGGCACTCGGTAGCGACGGCAAGATCTACGTCGTCGGTGGCGACTACGCGAGCATCACCGATCCGGGCCACTCGATCGTCGCGGAGGTCTACACGCCGAGCACGAACTCGTGGCAATCGCTACCGTCGCTGCCGCGCGGTCGCGACAACCTCGCCGTTGCCGCCGACAGCACCGGCAAGATCTATGCGATCGGTGGCTACGACGGCACGACCGCGCAGATCCTCGGCTCGGTCGCGACCTGGAGTCCCGGCGACCCGAGCTGGGCGACCTCGCCCGACTCGCTGACGACCGCGCGCGACCTGCACGGCGCCGCGACGCTGGCCGATGGCAAGCTCTACGCGGTCGGCGGCGAGCACGGCCTCGCGGCCGGCGAGATCGGCGCGTTCGAGGACTACCAGCCCGGCGCCTCCGGCTGGCACACGCTCGCGGCGATGCCGACGCCGCGCAAGGCATTCGCCGTCGCGGCCGTGGGCTCGGCGCTCTACGCGCTCGGCGGCAGTCGCTACAACAGCACGGGCATGCGCTTCACGAGCGTCGTCGAAGTGTTCGCGGCGGGCGCGTGGTCGCAGGTGACCAGCCTCCCGGACGGGCGGTTCGGCCACGCCGCCGTCTCGCTCGGCGGCAAGATCTACGTGCTCGGCGGCATCCTCGAGCAAACGAACGCGCGGACCGCAAACGTCGACGTGCTCGCACCCTGAAAAAAATCGTGGCCGAGATTCTCCGGCGTCCGTAGGAGCGGGCATGAAACGCATCCTGCTCCTCTGCTCGCTCTTTGCCTGTGGCACGAACAACGCGACCGACGGTTCCGAGGTCGACACCTCGAACCGCGACCCGCGCTGCGTCGCTGCCTGTCCCGTGACGATGCCCGAGACCGATGGCGTCGGCCCGGTGTGCGACGCCGCGAGCCGCAGCCAGTGCCTCGACCAGTGCGAAGCGCGGATCGCGGGCCTACCGACGCTGTGTCAGAGCTGCCTGCTCGAGAGCTCCTGCTTCGACCCGGGCGGTTGCTTCGGTATCGAGGAGGGCGGCAGCTGCGATCAGTCGACGTGCACGCTCACGAGCCAGTTCGGAAGCTGCTCGTATCCGACCGACGATCAGGCGGGTCGGTTGGCCTGCCTGAAGGTGGTCGATCCTCGGCGAGAGGTCGCGTGCACGCCGAGCTTTCAGCCGACGACGAAATGCGCCAGCGTCTGCCCGCAGTAGGGCTTAGTGGTGGCGGTCTTCCATCGCTTCGTGAACCGCGTGCTCGGCATTGTGGATATGCCCGTTCGCGCGGCCACGCAGACCCTTCGCCCAGCCGTTGTCTTCCTTCTCGTCGATGTCAGCCGCAGCCTTGTGGAGCAGCTGCTCGGCCTGACGGAGGCGATCGCGGTGGTGCAGCTTCGTATCGACCGGCGGGTGATCCTCGAGCGGCTTGCCGTCGTCGATCGACGCCTGCTTGATCTCGTTGATCGCCGCATCGATCTCGCGGATCGCGTTGTTCTCGTCCCACTTCACTTCCGCCTTCGCCGGCTTGGCGAGCAGGAAGCGCGCGTGGCGGAGATCCGTCAGCGCGTGGAGGTACGCGGGGTGCGCCTGCGCGGGCGGTGCCTCGACCACCGGCGGCGGCGGCGGGGCCGCGTCCGCAGCGCGATCCGACATCGCGATGTGCACCGCGTTCTCGGCGTTGCGGATGTGGCCGTTCGCGCGGCCGCGGAGGCCCTTCGCCCAGCCGTTGTCCTCGCGCTGATCGATGTCAGCGGCTGCCTTGTGGAGCAGCTCTTCCGACATCCGGAGGCGATCGCGATAGCCGACGTGCGCGTCGACCGGCGGGTGATCGGTCAGCGGCTTGCCGTCATCGATCGCCGCTTGCTTGATCTCGTTGATCGCCGCATCGATCTCGCGGATCGCCATGTTCTCGTCCCACTTCACGTCGGGGTTCGCGGGGCGCTCGAGCAGCGCGCGCGCGTGGCGCAGATCGGTGAGCGCATGGAGATACGCGGGGTGTGCCTGCGGGGCGGGCGCGGCAACAACCGGTGCCGGGCCCGGAGGCGGCGGCGCGGGTTCGGCGACGACGGTCGCGTGTCCTGCACAGGCGGAAGCAACGAGCAGCGAAGCGAGCAGCAATTTCATCGAACAGTCTCCGATTGGTTAGATCAGGGCTCCGATGCACGATGTGCGCCTCGCGATCGGCTTATTTCGCGCGCCAAAGCGGCCTCCGCCGTGTCTTAGAGCCTCGGTCGGGCACATTGCCCGCCCCAAACTCGGGTAATGTGGCCGCTCCAAGAGAAGAGAAATGGTCGCGCCGCCCACCACGCCACGAAATTTCGCGGTCGATGTCGCCCGAGTCAGCGCTGCGTTCCAGGACCTCGCTCGCCAGATGGGCCAGCAGTTCCTCGACAAGCAAGAGATCATTCGTCTGATGACGATCTCCGCGATCGCCGGCGAGCACATGGTGATCGTCGGTCCGCCGGGTACCGCGAAGTCGGCGATGATCGACATGTTCGCGAAGCTGATCGACGCGAAGTACTTCGAGTACCTGCTGACGCGCTTCACCGAGCCGAACGAGCTGTTCGGCCCCGTCGATATTTCGGCGTTCCGCGAGGGCCGCTACACGCGTCGCGTCGACAACATGTTGCCGACGGCGGAGATCGTGTTCCTCGACGAGATCTTCAAGTCAAACTCCGCGATCTTGAACTCGCTCCTGCACGTCATCAACGAGCGCAAGTTCCAGAACGGTCCGGACGTCATCAACGTCCCGTTGATCTCTTTGTACGCGGCCTCGAACGAAGTGCCGAACGACGACAACCTGTCGGCGATGTTCGATCGCTTCCTCGTGCGCGTGCTGTCGGACAACCTCGACAGCTATCACTTCCACGAGCTGATGAAGAAGGGCGTGTCCCTCGAGCTCCGCAAGATGACGGGGCGCGGCGTCGACACCGCGGGGCGATCGACCGGCGAGCTCCGGCCGATCACGAGCGCGCGCGAGCTCCGCTCGATCCAGCAGAACTTCGACAAGTTCATGGTGTTCCCCGAGGAGTTCCTGACCAAGTACAAGGGACTCGTCTTTCAGATCCGCTCCGAAGGCATTTCCGTATCTGACCGCCGCGCGGTGAAATTGCTAAAGCTGTTCGCCGCGTCCGCGGTGTTCGACGGCCGCACCCGCGTTCACGATGGCGATTTCTTTGTCCTTCGCCACATCTGGAACAACCTCGATCAGGTCGAGCTGCTCGAAGAGATCATCAACCCGGTGGTCGACGCCTACTACCGCGAGCATCCGGACGAGCGCCGGTTCATCGGCCCGTCGGCATCGCTCGACGACCTGCTGACCGAGCTCGGCCTGATCCGCGAGCTGCTCACGTCGGGGACCGAGCTGTCGGACATCCAGCTGTTCAGCCAGCTCAAGAACCTCAACGAGATCAAGGTCGCGCTCGCCGCGCTCCCGGGTGAGGCCGCGACGCGAATGATCCGCGAAGTCGACCAGTTGCTCGAAACTGTATTCGCTTCGTCGAAGTTCGGCCTTTAGAAACCCTATTGACTGGTGGTCAATAGTCGCTACGCTCGCAGCATGATCAAGCTGCGTTGGGCTCAGCGCGTCCAGGCTCGCATCGGTCCGATCATCGGGTTCTTGCCGGAACAGGTGCAGCGCCGACTCGCGGGCCCGCCGATCACGATCGACGGCGCGACGCTCGCGCCCGACATGCAGATCCTCCTGAAGGCGCTCGAGCGCCGCGGTGGCATTCTCGACGAATCGCCGGGCCGGCTGCGGAGGCGCCAGGCGATCGGCGCGATCGTCGCGAACGGCGCACCCGTGCACATCGCCGGGTTTCGCGACCTCGAGGTCGATGGCCTGCGCGCGCGCCACTACGCGAATGCGAAGGACGCACCGCTCGTCGTGTTCCTCCACGGTGGCGGGTTCGTGTTCGGCGATCTCGAGACCCACGATCGGCTGTGCCGGATGCTGTGCAAGCACGCCGGCGTCCACGTGCTCGCGATCGAGTATCGCCTCGCGCCCGAGTTCCCGTTCCCCGCGGGCGTCGAGGATGCGGACCGCGCGTGGAAGTGGGCGCGCAAGCACGCGCACGAGCTCGGCGCGGATCCGACGCGCATCGCGATCGCGGGAGACAGCGCTGGCGGCAACCTCTCGACGGTGACCGCGCAGACCTACGCGGGCACCCCAGACGCGCCGATCGGTCAACTGTTGATCTATCCGGCCGTGGACTACGAAGGCGCGTATTCGTCGAAGGAGTTGTTCGCCGAGGGCTTCTTCCTGACCCGCGCAGCGAGCGCGTGGTTCCGCGAGCAGTACGTCGAGACCGCGGGCGATCACGATGCGAACGATGTCCGGCATCGGCCGATGGCGGCGAAGTCGTTCGCGAAGCAACCGCCGGCGATCGTCGTGACCGCCGGGTTCGATCCGCTGCGCGATGAAGGCGAGGCCTACGCGGCGGCGCTCGCGAAGCACGGAACGCCGGTCGTCGTCCGCCGGTTTCCCGGCCTCATCCACGGGTTCGCGAACATGACCGGCGTCAGTCGCAGCGCGAACGAGGCGGTGCTCGAGATCGCCGGCATGTTGCGCATGCTCGTCGCGAAGCGCTCGTCTACGTCCGCGCCCGCGTTGCAGCTGCTCGGGTAGCGGGAAGATCGCGGCCTCGGGCTGCGTCTTCGCGCCATGGAGCAAGAGAGTCTCGACCGCGCTCGGCCCCGACATCGCGACGAAGCAGCGCCCGAATCGGCGCGTGGCGAGCCCGTGCAACGGCGCGTCGCTGCGACCGGGAACGCGCCGGCCTCGACGGGGCCGGTGCAGCTGCGCTCGAGCGGCTACGAGGTCCAGCTGTTCGCCGATGCGATCGGAGCCGGCGTTCATCCCGCCGAGCAAGTCCAGCGCGCCGCGGCGCACGGCCTATCGGGCGGCTCGTCGACGCTGCCGCACCTCTCGGCGATCCAGCAGTCGTTCGGCCGCCACGACGTGTCCGCGATCCAGGCGCACGTCGGTGGGCGCGCCGCGGAAGGCGCGGCCGCGATGGGCGCGCAGGGCTACGCGGCGGGCAATGCGGTCGCGTTCGCCGGCTCGCCGGATCTGCATCTCGCGGCGCACGAAGCGGCGCACGTCGTCCAGCAGCGCGCCGGCGTGCAGCTGAAGGGCGGCGTCGGCGAGGTCGGCGATGCGTACGAGCGTCACGCCGATGCCGTCGCGGACCTCGTCGTCCAGGGCAAGAGCGCCGAGTCGCTGCTCGATCAGATGGCTCCCGGCGGCGGCGGTGGTGGTGGCGTGCAACGGTTCGTCGTCCAGCGGCGTGAAGTCGTCGAGCACGATGCGCCACATATTCGCGATCGGCTCAGCGGCTTGCTCGATCAGGCCAACGGGGACGAGACCAATCACATCCTCGCGGCACTCAGGGCTGTCGCGAACGGCAGTGCCAGCACGCTGATGTTCTGGATCGGCGAGGATCACTATCAGCTCGATATCGCGCACGACACGGCCGTCCACATCGTGACGGACTACCAGCGCCGTCATCGGGAGGCCGCGGCGCACCCGCACGCGCACGAACGGACGATACCGAGTGGCTTCACCACCGTGCTCGGTCGTGTGATCGGCATCTGCGCGGGCGACGTGGGCGACTTCGGTTCGGCGACCGTCGAGCTCGAGCTTCCAGGCGAGCCACCGGAGAGCGTGATCATCGGATTTGCCGTGACCACGGCGCACCAGGAGGACGGCATCCACGTCTCGGCGCAGATCGAAGGCGGCGCGGCCATCGGCCTCGCGGACATCGCCGAGCTCCGAGCCATGGCAACGCTCCACGCGGAGGCGGTGGGAACCACCGGAGTGCGCGCCGCGGAGAACCTCATGATCGGTCTTCGCGCGGCCGTACACGAGCTGGCACCGTCGTTGTCGGGCTGGTTGTTCGATGGCAGCCGGCTGCCTCGTGATGCCCGGACGATGAGAGAAGGCGAGTCCGCCGATGTCTCGGTCGGCGCGTCGTTCGGCCTTCGCATGGGCGAAGAGCACTCGGCTCAGCTCGAGATCTCCGCCGGGGTGAGCGAGCACGAGCAGGTTCGCGGTGCGGCGGGCGGCGCGGTCGCGACGACGGCGACGGTCTGGGACTTCGCGGGCAGCATCACGCTCCCGTTCGGCGGCGAGAACGGCGTCAAGGGCGAGATGGAAGCGCACATCCCGAGCGAGCCCGGCGAACCGACCGAGCTTTCGGTCAAGCTCGAAGGCGAGATCGAGATGAGCGAGCAGGGCTCCATCATGGTCCACGCGCTCTCGCTGCTGCAGCAGATGATCGAACACTTCGGCGAAGCCGGCGCGAACCCGAACCGCGAGGGCGGAACGGCAGAGGCGCAGCGCTTGCTCGGCTGGGTGCGCCGTTTTTCAGATGCGCCCGCACAGGCATTGTTCGCGGAGCATCTGCACGACGGTCCCGTCGGGTTCGAACTAGAGATCGGCATGACGAATCACGGTGCCGGCGAGATCGCGGTCCGTCGGACCTCGCAGTTGTCGGCCCCCGATCTGCCGCGCCCACCGGGCGTCACGCTCCATGCCACCGTCAGCACGGGGCACGTCGTGTATCACCAGGAGCTCGAGCCACACTCGATGACGCCGCCGCCGGCCGGGATGTCCACGCCCGATGCGCCGGTGTGCGAATAGCCCCGGGAAGATCGAGGTACCGCCATGCGTCCTCGCGATGTGCCGCAACCACGCAAGCTCGCCATCTCCGCTTCCGGTCGGTTCGTCGCCATGCGTCGCGCTCGCGCGGTCGAGGTCGTCGACGTCCAAGGTACGGCGCCTCGCCGGACCTTTCCGCTGGGTCCGGCAGGCGCGTTCGCGATCGCGGGCACCGCGCTCGGCACGCTCGAGTCCGGCGTCCTCCGCGCGGTGCCGCTCGAGGGCAGGGGCGCCGAAGCTACGATCGCGTGCGCAGGCGACGAGCTTGCGGGATTTCGCGGCCGCGCGGCGACGGCCTTCACGGTCGGGCCACGCGCGATGACGATCGCGTTCGACGCCGCCGCGAGCAAGCTCGCCGTGGTCGCCGAAGCGCACGGTGCGGTGCGGTGGATCCCGCTCCAGGGTCGTGCCGTGCTCGCCGTCGAGCCCGACCAGCTGACGATGTCGAGCGGCGGCAAGGCGAAGCGGGTCGCCGGAGCGTTCGACGGCGCGATCGACACCGCCGCGTTGCTCTTCGCCGGTCGTGCGCTCGCGCTCGTCACGCGCGACACCGCAACCGTCGTGGAGGTCGCGACCGGCGCACTCGTTCACCGCGTGCGCTTCGACGGAGCCGCGTGGCATGCGATCGCGGCAGAGCGCGGGCTGTTGCTCGTCGGCACCGGTGACGACACCGTCACGACGATCGACCTCCGCCTCGGCCGGATCCTCGGGCAGGGCCGCGCGCCGCACCCGATCGAAGAGCTCGCGATCGATGACGATGGCCGCGGGATCGCGATCGCGGGCCCTGGCGACGAGGTCAGCGTGATGCAGCTCGCAGCACTCGCGCCGCCGCTCGCCGTGGAAGTCGTCGATCTGGTCGAAGCCCCGCCCGTCGTCGAAGAACCTGCGTGGGTCGCTCCGAGCGCCGAGGAGCCGCTGGTCGAGCCCGGTCCCGAACCGCGACGCTTGCCCGAGGTCCTGCCGATCGCACTCGGAGCGCCGCCGCGCCGGTCCGAGCGAATCGAGCCGAGCGACGCAGCGCCGTTCGCCGATGCCGACGCGCACCTGAATGCGTTGCTCGACGTCGTCGCCGCGCGCGCGGCGCTCGCGATCTCCGAAGCGTGGGACAGCGGACGGATCAGCGCCGACGCCGCCGATCACCATCCCTTCGAGCGCGAGGTCGCAGCGCTCGCGGGGCTCGGAGGTGGCCACGCGGTCGATCAGGTCGCAGCTGCACGTGACCTCCTCGGCAGCCGAGCGGTCCAGCTGGCGCAGCGCGTCCATGCGACGCTACGCGCCGGCATCACGCTTCCGTTCGTCGAGCTGGCCGGCGAGCTCCAGCTGTCTCCCGTGGCGATGCAGATGTTGATCGCGGTCGTCGCGCCTCGGCTGCGCTGCGAGATCGGACGGATGTATCGGATCCTCGGCAACGCGACGCCGACGGCGGCGTGCGATGTCGCGCAAGTCGCACTGCTCCTCGGCCGGCCGGACAGCCTGCTCGACGAGCTCGCGCTCGATGCACCGCTCGTGCGCTACGGCCTCGTGCATCGCGATCGGCACGGCGGACTCGAGGTCGACGAGGCGCTCGTCGCTCGCCTGCGCGGACAGCATGCGACGCGCGCGCTCCGCCATGCGGATCGCGAGCTCTCCGACCTCGTCCTCGATCGCGATGCACTCGCGGGTTTCATGCACGAGCTCTCCGAAGCGCGCCCCGCGTCCGCTCCGCTGCGCGCAGTCGTGCGCGGCCGGCGCGGCAGCGGGCGCTGCTCGGTGATCGCCGCGCTCGCAGCCAGGGTCGGTCGCGCGGTCGCGTGCATCGATGTTTCGGAGACGCCGCTCGCTCAGCTCGCCGGAGAGCTCACTCGCGCGGCGCTGTCCCTCGCGGTCCCGGTGTTGTCGAATGCGGAGACGGTCGAGAGTGGCGATCGCGATGCGGCGCGCCAGCTGCGCCAGATCCTGCGCGAGCACCCCGGCCCGCTCGTGCTGCGGATGGGGCTCGACGGCAGCGCGCCGCTCGATCCCGGCTATGCCGAGCTCGTCCTGCCGATCCTGTCCGAGACCGTGCGCGGTCGCGTGTTCTGCGAGGCGCTCGCTGCGGCAGGCATCGCGGCCGACGGTACGCAGCTCGCGCGCCGCTACAAGATCGCGCCCGGCACGATCCATCGCGTCGTCGCCGATGCGCGCGCACGGATCGGCCGCGCGGAGGTGGCTCCGGCGCAGCACGACGCGATCGTCGACGAAGCAGCGCGGCAGCATCTCGCGACCCGGATCGGCGCGACCGCGCAGCGCGTGACGCGGCTCGCGAGCTGGGATCAGGTCTCGCTGCCGGAGGACATGCTCGATAGCATCCGCGAGCTGATCGGTCGCGCGCGGCACGGCCGCACGGTGTTCGACGATTGGGGCTACGACGAACGGATCGCGACGGCGCGCGGGATCACCGCGCTGTTCTACGGCCCGCCGGGGACCGGCAAGACGATGGTCGCGGGCCTCATCGCGCGCGAGCTCGGGCTCGAGCTCTATCGCGTCGATCTCGCGAAGGTGATGTCGAAGTGGATCGGCGAGACCGAGAAGCATCTCGGCGAGCTGTTCGATGCCGCCGAGGACGGTCGCATCATGCTGCTGTTCGACGAGGCCGACTCGCTGTTCGCGAAGCGGACCGAGGTCAAGTCGAGCAACGATCGCTACGCGAACCTCGAGGTCAACTTCCTGCTGCAGAGGCTCGACGCGTTCGAGGGCGTTGCGGTGTTGACCACGAACCTCGACAGCTCGATCGATCCGGCGTTCAAGCGCCGGCTGTCGATGCGGATGTACTTCCCGCTGCCGGATGAAGATCTGCGCGCGCAGCTGTGGGCAGCGCACGTGACACCGCGCGTGCCGACCGCGGGCACGCTCGACTACGCTGCACTCGCGCGCCGCTTCCCGCTGTCGGGTGGCTACATCCGCAACAGCGCACTGCGCGCGGCATTCCTCGCGGCGCAGGAAGGTGCTGCGCTCACCCAGCAACACCTCGAACGCGCGGTGCTCCTCGAGTACCGCGAGCTCGGCAAGCTCGCCGACGACGGCCGGCTCGACTAGCCCGGGAACGCCAGGCCCCGCGTCGCGCGCCACGCAACACCGGCGCGGCTAACCCCTCGATGTCGCTCGGGGTTCGGCTGGTGTTCCGGTTGCAAAACCTCGCGGCATGACCCCAGCCGAGCTCGTCCTCAAGCATCGCGCTCACCTCGCTCGCGTCGCGCGCCAGCTGTGCGGCAACGCGTTCGACGCCGACGATCTCGTTCAAGACCTGGTCGAGACGATGCTTCGCAAGCCGTTGCCCGAGCTCGCGAACGAACGCGCGTGGCTCGGAAGGGCACTGCGCAATCGCTTCATCGATCGGTTGCGGCGGACCGCCGCGCGCCGCGAGGACGCGCTCGCCGATCGCGAGCTTCCCGACAGCACGACCACCGGTGATGTAGGAGACGTCGTCGCCGAGCTCGCCCGGTTGCCGGAGCCGCAGCGCGAGACGCTCGCCCTGTTCGCGCTCGAGGACTGCAGCTACGACGAAATCTCCGCGCACCTCGGCATCGCGAAGGCGACGGTCGGCACGCGGATCCTGCGGGCGCGGCGCGCGTTGTCTCGCGCGCTCGCGGCATGAGGTCAGCCGTTCCGGCGTCGCGCGCCGCGCAACACGGTGCGGCGCCAACCGCGCGGATCCGTTCGAGCCTGCGCTGGTGTTCGCGTTGCAAATGCGAGCTGCATGGGAAGTTCGGATAGCCGGCGTCGTCCTCTCGATATGACCGAACCGGCGGTGGCGTGGGAGCGGGCAACCGAGTGGCCGCGTGCGATCGCTGGCATGTTCGAACGCAACCTCGCCGGCGCCGTGCCGAGCCTCGCGAGCCCGACGAGCCCGGAATCCGCGCGCGCGCGTCGGATCGTCGCGCTGTTCGTCGAGACGCTCGGCGGCTACGCCTACGGCACGGTCGCAGGTCAGCTCGCACACGGAGTGACGACGTGGTTCGGTGCGGCCCCCGGTGCACGCGTGCGCGCTGCCGTTCGTGAAGCAGCGCCGAGCGTGCCTCCGCCGCCGCTCGGCGATATCGAGCTCGCGAGCGCGCGCGTCGCGCTCGTCGAGGAGGTCGACGCCGCGCTGCGGATCCGGTTCATGCTCCTCGCCGAGCGGTTGGGCGAGCTCGTCGAGCGCTCGCTCGAGGCGCTGCCGCCGGGCGTCGGTCAACACGCGGCGCTGACCGAACGTCTGCGCAGCGACCTCGCGCACGACGATCGCCTCGCACTCGAGATCATGACGGGCTGGAGCTACGCGTGCGCCGTGATCGAGCGCCGGCCGATCGCGGCGACCGGCTCGCCGCGGGCGCGCGAGCTGTGGCGGACGTGGGCGCGCCTCGCAGGTCACGGCGAAGCGCCGGCTCAGGCCGAACCCGCGGGCGACTACATCGCGCGAATCGTCTAGTTCGTCGTGCTTACGTTCGCTTCGCGCAGCTCGCCCGCCGTCGGTGGCGGCACGATCGTCGAGGCGTCGAACGTCAGCATCCACAAGCCATCGGCCTGGACATCGGCGAAGCTGGTCGTGTCTGGGCCGTCGACGGCGCGGAGGTTCGTCGTCACGGGGCTGGTTGGCGCCGCGAGGACGCCGGCGAGATCGGGATCGAGCGAAGGGAACTGGACGCGATCGGCATCGGGCGGGAGCACGACATCCCACACGATCAAATCGCTCGCGAGCATCCAGCTCGCGTGGAGGTTCGTGAGGTCGCCGGCGGCGAGCGCGGTCCAGGTGAATGCGAGCTTCGCGCGATCGGCGAGCGAGAGTGTCGTCGCGATCGGCGTCATGAAGTCGGTGGACGCAAACGCGATCGAAGCGGGCAGGCCGGTCGCGAACTGCGTCGTGGTCTGCGCGGCGGTCGCGGGTCCGACCTGCGCGCGAACCTGTGAAGCGTCGGCGACGAGGCCGGTCCACGTGTTCGCGACACCGCTCGCGACCGGGGTGGTGAACGCGAAGCCGTCGGCGACCTCGATCATCTCGAGCGTCGCGCCGAGGTCGTTCTGGGTCACGGGGATCGTCGTGAACGCCGTGTTCCACGCCGGGATATCGAGCATGCCGACGCCGTTGTCGTCGGTCGGCACGCGCGCTGCGAAGTAGCCGACGACGCTGCCCCCGGTCGTCGCGGTGACGAGCACGTCGAGGTTCGAGTCGCTACCGAGGCACTGCGCGAGCACGTCGAGCGTCTTCGGAAACGACGTGACGATCGCGCGCGTGCAGCCCATGTCGACGGTGATCGTGTCGGCGGCGATCGGCACGGCGGTGAGGACGAGGCTGTTCGACAGGATCGGCGCCTGATCCGGGACCGGTCCGTGAATCCCGAGCGTGCCGGTCGCGAGCGCCGGCGTCGTGATCACGTGATAGCCGGCGCTGCGGTGATACACGGCCGTGACGAGCGCACCGGGTTGGAACTGGAGCTGGGCTTGGCCCGCGCCGTCGGTGACCTGCTGGTCGAGCACGTCGCCATCGACCGTGTGGCTGATGACGGTCGCGCCGGCTTCGAGCGGGATGTCGCCGGCGTGGAGCTCGACGTTCGTCGTCGGACCGTTCCCGCCACTGCCGCCGCATCCGGCGATCAGGATCACGAACAACGCGCGGCGCACGGGACGCACCCTACACGGAGCGTGCTAGCTTTGCCACGTGCCGATTCCCGTCGAGCGCCGACGCAGCTACCTCGCGCGGCAGGCTGCCACGATGGCGCTGTCCCACGTGCAGACAGATACCCCGATGGCGCTCGTGCGTGCGGCAGCTTGGTCCAACTCGCTGTCGCGGATGGGCGTCAATCTGCCTCTGTTCGTGATCCACGACATCGGCGTGATGCTGTCGATGTCGCGCGGCGCGGGTGGCTACGTGTTGCGTCCCCGCGAGAGTCAGCTCGCTCGGATCCAGTTGCCGCAGGGCACGCGCCCACAGCTCGAGCAGTATCGCCGGCTGCTCGACAACATCGCGATGTCGGAAGTGACCGAACGCCTCGCCGGCCTCCGCCTGCGCGACGAGATGGTCGCCGTGTTGCTGTCGCGGATCCTCGGCGACACGTACAACCGCTGGCGCGATCGCTCGAAGTCGAGTGGCGTCGAGCCGCTGCCGCTCGATCTCGGTGTGCTCGGCGAGATCGACTACGCGGACCACTTTCGCGACTTCGATCCACGCTCGCTGTGGGGCTTCATCGAGCACCTCGGCGCGCAGCAGAACCACATCTACACCCAGGTCGAGTTGATCGATCTCGATACGGTGCGCTTGCTCGGTCTGTTCAAGGAAGACAGCGCATCGGGCTCCGAGGCGCTCGGCGGCGCGATCGATCTCGTCGATCTGTTCGCCGCGCTCGGTTCGCCCGAGGCGAATGACGTCGCGAACTTCTCGCTCGATCTACTGCCATCGGTGCTCGAGACCCGCCGCTCGACCGGCGCGCAGACGTTCGCGGTCGACGGCTACGCTTCGATCGAGCGCAAGGGCAACATCGATTCGCTCGTGCTGTCCGAGCTCGCGTACGACCGCGAGATCTTCGAGCAGAAGGTCGTCGATAACGAGCTGCTCTACTACGGCCGCGACAAGCAACACGAGGACGAGCGCCGCCTCCAGTACCTGTTGATCGACTGCTCCGCATCGATGCGCGGCCAGCGCCAGGTGTTCGCGCGCGGCCTCGCGCTCGCGCTGATCAAGAAGCTCACCCTCGAGGGCGACGAGATCTGGGTCCGGTTCTTCGACTCGCGGCTCCACGAGACGATCAAGATCGCGCGGTCCGGTCAGGTGCCGGTGCCGTACCTCCTGTCGTTCCGCAGCGAGCGCGGCCGCAACTACGGCAAGGTGTTCCGCCAGTTGCTCGTCGAGGTCACCCGGTTGCGCCGCGAGCAGAAGCGCCGGGTCGTGATGTACGTGATCACGCACGGCCAGTGTCACATCGAGCCCGAGCTCGCGACCGCGCTCAAGCAGCAGGCGTTCCTCTACGGCATCGTCTGCTTGCCGAGCTCGGATCAGTTGCCCGAGTTCGTGCCGCTGCTCGACCGCTCGCAGATCGTTCACGCCGACGCGCTGACGTCGCGAGCGGAGCGCCAGCGCCGCGCGCTCGACATCGTCGGCGACGCGACGAAGGCGCCGCGCGGCGAGAAGCCCGCACCGGCGCCCGCGCCAACCGCGGCCGACGTGATGCCGTCGGCGAGCTGGCGCAACCTGCCGATCTCGAAGTAGCGCTCAGAACGCGACGCGCATGTCGACGAGATACTGGGCGGCCGAGGCAGTCGAGCTCGCCAGGTCGATCTTCAGGAAGTAGGTCCCGGCGGGGAGCGTGCCGCTGACCATCGAGCAGGGGGCGTCCGAGGCGGAGTTGTCGTTCGCCATCATCGCCTCGGCGTTGGTGGTGACATCGCTATGGTTCGCGAACACGTAGAGCTGGGTATCGGTGCCGTCGCAGTTCAGCTTCCCGCCCGAGAAGTCGCCGTAGGTCTGGAACGACACGGTCGATGCCGCGGTCAGCGTGAACGTGTAGAGGTCGAGGTCGCCGGCCGGGAGCGATCCCTCGATGATCTGGTTCCTCGGGTCGAGCACCTGCGCACGGTATGCGACGTCGTTGTTGCCGGCGGCCTCGATCGTGTCCCAGCGGAGCTGGCAGGTCGCGGTGCAGTACGCGTTCGCCGCGGCACCGGCGTCGCACTGCTCGCCCGGATCGAGCGCGCCGTTTCCGCACAGCGGCGTGCAGATCGAGAACGAGGTGCCCGCGCACGTGAAACCTGTTTCGATCTGACACGCGGCGCTGCAGCCATCGCCGCTGACGGTGTTGCCGTCGTCGCACTGCTCGGTGCCGTTGACCACGCCATCGCCGCACGCCGGTGGGATCAGCGTGCACACCGACGGTGCGCCCGTGCAGTCATAGCCGTTCTCGACCATGCAGTTCGCCGAGCAGCCGTCGCCACTCGCGTGGTTGCCGTCGTCGCACTGCTCGTTGCCGTCGAGCTGGCCGTTGCCACACTTCGCGTTCGATTCGGTCGTGCAGGTCGCCGAGCAGCCGTCGCCGCTGACGGTGTTGCCGTCATCGCACTGCTCGTTGCCGTCGACGACTCCGTCGCCGCAGACACCTCCTGCCGGCGCGTCGACGACGACGCCTGCGTCCGGAGAGTCATTGTTGTGGTCGGGCGTGCTGCACGCCGCGAAGACCAAGGTGAGAAACGCCGCCGAATAGGTGAGTCGAAGCATGGTGGGTTGAGCAGTCGCCTGTGCATGCGATTTGCCAAGCCGTAGGAGCGCGCCTTACGCGGAATTCGCGCGCGCGTGATCCGATTCGAGCGAGCCCGTCTCCGCTCGCGGCGTGCGCTGTAGCGAGCGCGCGCGGCGCGTACCCGTGACCTACCCGAGTGAGGATGAAGCAGCGAATTTCCGAGGCGCGCTGGCGCTACAGAACGCAGCGCGACAACTCCTGCTAGAGTAGTCGGCCGGTGGCGCGCCATACGTTCAACGCGATCGAGAGCACCGCCGATCAGGCGGAGGCGTTCGTCCAGCAGGGCAGGTGGCCCGAGGCCGAGCGGCACTATCGCGAGCTGATCGGGCACACCCACGTCATCAACTACGAGTACGACGACTGGTTGCGCCGGCTCGGCGAGATCTATCGCCACCTCGGGCGCGCGCGCGAAGCGGCGTTCGTCTACCTCTATCTCCATTACTTCGATCAGGCGAAGACCCAGCTCGGCGGCGACGAGCACGTCGGCCTGCGCGCTCGGCTCGCCGAGATGGAGAAGAAGTGGAACGAGGCGGCGCAGCTGTATCAGTCGGCGCACCTTCCGGTCCACGCCGCGGTCGCGTTCGAGAAGGCGAAGCAGTATCCCGAGGCTGTCGCGGTCTGGAAGTCGCTCGTCCACCATCCGGGGCTCGCGCACAAGGCGTACGAAGCAGCGCTCGTCCACTTCGATTACGGCCTCGCGGCGGTGCGGCTCGATCCGAACTCGAGCGAGGCACGGCGCGCGCTGATCGAGAGCCAGCGCAAGCTCGAGCAGGTCGCCGACGACTTCGAGCAGGTCGGCGAGCTCGAGCGCGCGTTCGACTGCTTTCAGATCCTACTGAAGCTCGGCAAGGAGTCGTCGCAGTTCGAGAACCTCGCGGAGGGCTACGTCAATTGCATCCGCGTCCTGCGCGACGACAACCTCAAGTTCTACGTCCTCCAGTACTACGAGGACTTCATCAAGCTCGCGCTCGAGCGTGGCGAGCTCCACGCGGCGGCGACGCTCTATCAAGAGGCCGCCGCGTTCGCCGCGCGCGCGGGTCTGCCATACGACCGCCACTACCAGCACAAGAGCGCGCTGACCTGGGTCCGCTGCGCCGAGAAGTTCGTCGAGACCGGCGTACCGGTCCAGATGGTCGAGAACGCGCTGCTCGCAGCCGCGTCGCAGCACTCCGCCGTCGGCGATTACCCGGCGGTTCGCGAGTGCTTCGACAAGCTCGCCGGACTGGAGCTGCCCGAGCGCGCGAAGAAGCGGTTCTCGAACATCGCGAATCGCTACAAGGGCCTGTCGTCGCCACCGATCGAGTTGCCGGGATTGCCGGATTACCTCAAGCAGACCCACGCGTACGCCGACATCTGGTTCGTCGACCTGCTCGAATGGGAGATGGGCGGCGATCCGTACTCGGTCGCGGCCTCGATCGTCGGCGACCTGCGCTACCCGAACGGCATCCGCCGGCGCGCGCTCGTCGTGCTGCTGACGCTCGCCGATGCCGAGCAGAAGAAGCAGACCGGCGATCAGGTCGTCGCCGCGCGAGTCGCCGAGCTGCTCGGCGAGCTCCAGTCGTACGCGGCGCTGTCGCCGCTCGAGAAGCTCTACGAATCGCCGGAGCCGGCGATCCGAGTCGCGGCGGTCAAGGCGCTGCGCTTCCTCTACTTCAAGCGCTCGTTCGTGATCGTGCGCAAGGCGCTCGCGGATGCCGACTCGTCGGTCCGCGAGGCGGCGCTGACCGCGATCGGTGGCCTCCACTTCCCGCACGCGTTCAACCCGCTCGCCCGGATCTATCGCGAGAGCAACGACCCCCGCGTGCGGACCAAGGCGCTCGAGTCGATCGGCCGGATCCAGACCGTCGAGGCTGGCGAGTTCCTCGTCATGGTCCTCCGCCAGGAGAGCGGCCCGCTGCGCGACGCGGCGCACGCGGCTTTGGCCCAGATGGACAACGCCGATGTCATCCCGATCCTGCGCCAGCACCACGAGATCGAGACGAACGCGAACGTCCGCGAGACGCTCCAGCAACTGTTGAACCGCCGCTGACGCAGCTCGCGTGTCGACGATGGACGCAGTCGCGTCACATCGGCATCGGCGATCCAGCCGATGTCGTGTTTCGGGAAGGAGGCGGGACGAGAGGCGGAGCCGGAGGAGCAGAACGACGTCTCGGCGTTCGCACCGAGCGGTGCTCCAACTCGTGGTTCGAACGCGGGCCGCACGTCACGCCGGTTCTCTTGTCGATGAAGTGATGAAGTTCGCCCGTCGGGGTGGCTGGCCTCGGCCTCGCGGCTAGCGCGCGTCGCTCGCGCCGGGCGCACGACGCTGCCCCCCTGAACACCGCCGCCCCGCACACGGGCGTTCGCGCGAACGCTCACGTTCTGCTGTGCGCCCGTCACGACCGGCGCGCGCCTGCCGCGTCGGCGCGAAGGCCAGCCACCCCGACGGGCTCCGGGAGCTCCCCCGGGGAGAGCCACTTCGAACACCAGTGCCCGGCGCGTGGCCTTGCGCCGAGCACGACCGCGTCAAGACGAGTCCGGAAAGGAACACACGCACCATGACCGAGATCGAATCCAAGCTTCTCCAGTCGCTCCGTGCGTCGAACGTTCGCGATCAATTTCCTGATCGCGTGGCCGAGGAGCACCACGCCACCGTCGAAGGACAACGCGCGCTCTCGCGTGGAAGCGAGCCGCGGCGCAAACCGCTCGGGCTTCTCTACGGTGACCTTACCGATGCGATCATCGGCGCAGCAATTCAAGTGCATCGCGGGCTCGGCCCCGGGCAGCTGGAGTCGACGTACCAGCGCGCACTCGCGAAGGAGCTCGCATTCTGCGGTATCCGCTATAGTGCACAGGTCCCGATCACGTCGTGGTATCGCGAGGAGGCGGTCGGCGAGTTCTTCGCGGACTTCGTCGTCGAGGACAAGGTAATCCTCGAGCTCAAGGTCGTCTCGCGGATCCTACCGGTGCATCGCGCACAGCTCGTGTCGTACCTGCGTGCGACCGACCTGAGGCTCGGGCTGATCCTGAACTTCCAGGTTCCGATCCTGACGATGGGGATCAAGCGCGTCTCGCCGTGAGCAGGCTCGCGAGCACTACAGCACGACGCGCCGGATCTCGCGCCACACGACCGGCGTGTTGAAGTTGATCAGGAGTCCGAGGCGCATGTGCGCCGCGCCGAGGTAGGACAATACCTGCATGCGATGCACCGGCAGCAGCTTCGCGACCGACTTGAGCTCGAGGATCACCTGTTTCTCGACGACGATATCGGCGAAGAACTCGCCGACCGGATCGCCCTTGTAGTGCGCGGTGATCGGCACCTGGCACTCGTGCGC
>Ga0207687_10000845_pt1 | contig 20686 bp, 18 predicted proteins | sample KBSM54metaG_FD_184399 | JGI IMG/M metagenome (GOLD analysis project Ga0207687, IMG submission 184399) | Miscanthus rhizosphere microbial communities from Kellogg Biological Station, Michigan, USA - KBS M5-4 metaG (SPAdes) (version 2) | ecosystem: Host-associated > Plants > Roots > Rhizosphere >...
CCTGATGAACGCCGATCAGCCGGGAACGACCTTCACCGCCACCGGCAGCGAAAAGGTCGGCGCCGTCGACGCGAAGATCGTCGAGATCCACACTGAGGGCGGCAACATGAAGTGGTGGATCGATCCGTCCACCGGCCGCGTCCTGCGCAAGGCGTCAACCGTACGCACGCCGGCAGGACCGGCCGAGGCGGTCACCGATTACGTCGAATGGAAAACCTTCGGCGGCCTGAACCTCCCCGTCAAATTCACCACCACCCGCAACGGCGAGCCGTTCGGAAGCGGAGAGGTGAAGACGCTGGAGATCAATCCGAGTGTGGATTTGAAGATGTTCGAGAAAAAATAGTTGCTGAGTTGCTGAGGGTTGCTGGGTTGCTGAGTCCACCCAGCAACCCGGCAACCGCTTCATCCGCTCTTCCCCTGCACTTCCTTCACCAACCTCGCCAGCATCACCGTCATCTCATGCAGCCCGTGAATCACGCCGACTTCGAACGCGGTCGGCGCTTCGCCGGCTGAGCATGCGCAGTAGTTGCACGGGGCGCCGCGGCCGCCGTCGTGCTGCTCGAGCGCGTGACCGCATGCACACGCATCTTTTGCAAGTTGCATTCAATCCTCCTCGTCTCACTGGAATGATAATGAAGCCCGTGCGACTCCGACCCCTCCCCCTTCTCGCGATCCTCTTCGTCGGTTGCGCATCACACGAGGGGAGCGGACGTCTCGTCCGCTCATCCGCCCGAGCGGACGAGGACGTCCGCTCCCCTCTCGCTCAGGACGCTCCCGACGCCGCCGCGGCGTATTTCGCCGCCAAACGCGGCGACGTCGACGTCGTCGCCCGATGGTCCGCCGCCCGCAGGCAACTACGACGAAGCCGTGTAGCACAGACACTCCTGTCTGTGCCTCTCGTGCCCGAACACGAACCCTGGACCTACCTCGGTCCCGGCAACATCGGCGGCCGCACCCGCCCCCTGATCATCGATCCCGACTCCCCCGACACTATCTACTCCGGCGCCGTCTCCGGCGGCGTCTTCAAGACCACCGACGGCGGCGCGAACTGGATCGCCACCGGCGACGCGATGGCCAACCTCGCCGTCAACTCGCTGGCCATGAGTCCCGCCGATTCGCAGACGCTCTTCGCCGGCACCGGCGAGGGCTACTTCCGCGAAGACATCCGCGGCACGGCGGTGGCCATCCGCGGCGACGGCATCTTCGTCACGCACGACGCCGCGGCATCGTGGACGCAGCTCCCCTCCACCGCGAACAACAGCGACTTCCACTGGGTCAACGACCTCGCCGTCAGCGCGCACGATCCGCATCGCCTCTACGCCGCGACGCGCACCGGTGTCTGGCGATCGAACGACGAGGGAACGACCTGGACGCGCGTGCTGCCGACGACGGTGAAGGGCGGCTGCCTCGATCTCGCGCTCCGCGCCGGGACCGGCGGCGATTATCTCTTCGCCTCGTGCGGCGTCTTCGATCAGGCCACCGTCTATCGCACCACGCATGCCGAATCGGACGACCCCTGGACGCCGGTCCTCTCCGAGCCCGGCATGTCGCGCACGTCGCTCGCCATCGCGCCGTCGAATCCATCCATTGTCTATGCGCTCGCCGCGCAGGCCGACCAGGTCCTCCTCGGCGTCTTCCGCTCCGATCAGAACGGCGATCCCGGCACCTGGACCTTGCAGCAGAGCCGCGACGGCACCGTCCCCGGCTCGTTCATCCTGGAGAATCCGTACACCGGCACCTTCGCGCTCTGCACCGACGGCCACGGCCAGAACAGCATCGTCCCGATGGGCTGGCACACCAACACCATCGCCGTCGATCCGCTCGATCCCGACCGCGTCTGGACCGGGGGCGTCGACGTCTTCCGCTCCGACGACGGCGGCCGCACGTGGGGCCTCGCGTCGTTCTGGTGGGACCCGACCTCGTCGCATGCCGACCACCACTCGATCGTCTTCGATCCGCGCTACGACGGCGCGTCGAACCAGCGCGTGCTCGTCACGAACGACGGCGGCGTCTATCGCACCGACAACGCCCGCGCCGCGCTCGCCACCGGACCGAAGGCGACATGCGACGCGCGCGCGACGGCGGTGAAGTGGACGTCGCTGAACCACAATTACGGAGGGACGCAGTTCTACCACGGCTCCGTTTCGCCCGACGGCAACTCATTCCTCGGCGGCACGCAGGACAACGGCACGCTGGCCGGCGGAAAGCTCGGCCGCAACACCGGCAGCGACGGCTGGAACAGCGTCTGGGGCGGCGACGGCGGTTACGCGGCCATCGATCCGAACCGCCCCTTCGTCTGGTTCGCCGAGTCGCAGGGGGGCGCGATCGTCCGCACCGCCGACGGCGCGAATTTCTTTCATTCGTACATCGACACCAATCGCGACCAGTTCCTCTTCATCACGCCGTTCGTGCTCGATCCGAACGACACGCTGCGCCTCTGGACCGGCGGCCTGCGCCTCCACCGCCGCGACTCCACGTCGACGCAGTGGATCTACGCGAGCAACGCGCTCGACGGAAACGTCACCTCGATCGCCGTCGCGCCGGGCAATTCAGCGCTCGTCGTCGCCGGCACGACCTCCGGCTCGATCTACCGCAGCACGACCGCGACGACGGCCGTCAACGCCGTCTGGCAGCACTCGCATCCGCGCGACGGCTGGCTGTCGTCGGTGGTGTTCGATCCGACGAACGCGAACATCGTCTACGCCACCTACGCGCTTTTCGGCGGCACGCACGTCTTCCGCTCGATCGACGCCGGCGTAACCTGGACGGCGATCGACGACGGCATCCCCGACATCGCCGCACACGCGCTGGCGGTCGATCCCGATCACCCGTCGAACCTCTACCTCGGCACCGACCTCGGCGTCTTCCTCTCCACCGACAGCGGCGTGAGCTGGTCGCACGATCCGACGCTCCCGCAGGTCATCACCGAATGGGTGACCATCGCGCACGGCGCGCACGGACCGGCCGTCTACGCCTTCACCCACGGCCGCGGCGTCTGGCGCATGGAGCTCACGGACGAGCCGGCCCGCCGCCGCTCGACAGGACGCAAATGATCGGAGTTGGGGTCGCATCTGGAAACTCAACTTAACGAGGCGTTAAGTTGAGTTTCCAGATGCGACCCCAACCTAGAACGAATCCGCAATCCGCCGCGCGATGAGCGCGTAGCCCTCGCCCGACGGATGAAAGCGATCGGGCGAAAGCCGATCGCGATACGCGAAGAGGTCGGCGGTCGGCACCACGACCACGTTCGCGTCGCCGCTGAAGCGCTCCGTCATCCGCGCGTTCCAGCGCAGCACGAGCGGCGTGAGCAGCGCGCCGTTCGGCGTGGAGACGAAAGGGTTGTATAGGCCGACGATGAAGATGCGCGCGGTCGGATTCACGCCGCGCAGCTGCTTCACGGCCTCGGCGATGTGATCGAGCACGCGCCCCATCACGGCGTCGGGATCGCGCGGCGGCGCGTTCCGCCAGTCGGTGCCGCCCCAGAGATCGTTCCCGCCGATGGAGATGACGATCGCGTTCGACTGCGCCGCGACTTCGAGCACGTTGTGACTCTGCAGACGCTTGAGCAGATCGGCCGTGCGCGCTCCGTCGACCGCCAGGTTCGTAGCGCGCTGCACGTCGATGTTGCGCTTCTTCAGATCGTCGACCAGACGGCCGCCGATGCCGAGGCCCGTCTGGTCGCCCGTGCCGCGGGCGAGCGAATCGCCGAGGATCAGCGGAGTGATCTTCGTGCGCGAGGGGGCGGATTGCACCGCGCGCGGCGCGAGGTCGACCACCGTGCCGGTGTCGCCGCGCAGCCAGGAGACGAGGCCGTAGCCGAAGACGCCCGCCGCGATCACCGCGGCGAAGAACGGGACGTACCAGTAGAGGAGGCGGCGCACGAGGTTACGATAGCAAACGATGAAGTCGACCACCGGTCTCTCCACGATCAATCCCACGCTGATCGCGGAGCACCTCACCAAAGTCATCGGCGACCGCACCATCGTCGACGACATCTCCTTCGAGATCTTCGCCGGCGAGGTCTTCGGCTTCCTCGGTCCGAACGGCGCGGGCAAGACGACCACCATCCGCATGCTCGTCGGCCTGATCAAGCCGACCGCCGGACGGGTGGTCATCTGCGGTCACGACGTCCGCCGCGATTTCGAGGCCGCGATGCGCTGCATCGGCTGCATCGTCGAGACACCCGACCTCTATCGCTTCATGACCGGACGCGAGAACCTCGCCCACTTCGCGCGGATGCTCGGCGCCGACGCGAACGACATCGAGCGCACCGCCTCGCTGGTGAACCTCGCGCATCGGCTCGACCAGCGTGTCGGCACCTACTCCCTCGGCATGCGCCAGCGTCTCGGCATCGCCCAGGCGCTCCTCGGCCAGCCGAAGCTGCTCATCCTCGATGAGCCGGCGAACGGACTCGATCCCGCCGGCATCCGCGAGATCCGTGAGCTGCTGCGCAACCTCGCGCGCGACGAGGCGATGAGCGTCTTCGTGTCGAGCCATCTGCTCGCCGAGATCGAGCTGACCTGCGACCGCGTGGCCATCATCCACAAGGGACGCATCCTGCGCGCCGGTCCGGTGCGTGACCTGATCTCCAGCCGCCGGGCCATGGAGTTCCGCGTGAACGACGCCGCGCGCGCCGCGGAGATCATCGGCAACGCCACGATCGAAGGCGATCGCGTCATCGTGCCGATCGACGAGTCGGCCGCGCCGCCGCTCGTCGCCGCGCTCACCGGCGCCGGCATCGACGTCTATCGCGTGGCGCCGAACAAGCAGACACTGGAAGAGATGTTTCTCGAAGCGACCGGCGGGGAGACGGTGGGCTGATGCTCGCACTGCTGCAGAACGAAACGCTGAAGCTCCTCCGCCGCCGGCGATTCGCCATCGTCCTCGGCATCCTCACCACGATCCTCCTGCTCGTCTCGTATTCGCAGTACCGCATCCTCCACGAGCGGACGAAGCGCAACTGGCGCGCCGACCTGCAGGAGCGCGTGGCGCGCGCGGAGAACGCGCTGCGCCGCGGCCGGATGAATCCGTCGTGGGCGCGCTCCGTCCGCGCGGAGATCGGACGGCTGCAGTTCTATCTCGATCACGACATCGATCCCGAAAAGCCGAACGTGCCGCGCTTCGTCCGCACCTTCGCCAACGTCGCCGGCTTCCTCCTCCTCCCGCTTCTCGTCTCCGTCCTCGGAAGCGACATCGTCTCGGCGGAGAACGCGGAAGGGACCGACAAGCTGCTGCTGACGAGGCCCGTCCGACGATGGAAGATCCTCGCCGCGAAGCTGGTGACACTCTGGATGTTCGCGACTCTGACGCTGATCTGCGGCGCGCTCATCTCGCTCGTCGTGTCGTCGGCCGTTCTGCCGGCGCATGGCTGGACCGAGCCGACGTTCAACGGCTTTCAGCTGGCGCAGAATTCGGTGCGCCTCGACACCGTGCGCCAGCTGCCCCTCTGGCGCGACGCTCTGATCGCGTACGGCCTGGAGTGGTACGCGCTGATCGCCGTCGCCTCGATCGCGCTGATGCTCTCCGTGCTCTTCAAATCGAGCGCCGCGTCGATCGGCACCATGCTCGCGGCGCTGATCGGCGGCACGATCCTGACGCGCATCAGTCCCGACTGGACCGCCGGCAAATACCTCTTCATCTCCGCCCTTCCGCTCGCCGACTACTACACCGGCGAGCCGCCGCCGTACGACGGCATGACCATGACGTTCTGCCTTCTCCTCCTCGCCGCCTGGGCCGCCGGCGCGATCATCGTCGCCTTCACGCTCTTCACCAGACGCGACGTCTTCGGTTAGGGTGTGGAGATGAAGCTTCTCCCCTGCTATCTGCTATCCGCTATCTGCTATCTGACTCTCGCCTGCAACAACGAACCGTCCGTCACCGAAACCACCGACACCCGCGAGCCCATCGCCATCGCCTACGCCGGCGTCTCCGAGCTTCCGGTCTACGCGAAGCCGGACGAGAAAACGAAAGTGGTCACGAAGTACCTCAGCGGCGAGAGCGTCTCCGTGCTGGCGAAGCAGGGCGACTGGTCCGAGGTGCGCACCGTCAGCGGCAGCGGCTGGGTGCATTCGGCCGACCTCACCACGGCCGAAGGAGCGAAGCAGGAGGAAGCGAACCCGACGCCGAAGTTCCGCGTGCAGCCGCCGACCGTCAGCGCGCCCTCCGCGCACGGCATGATCTACCTCGAGGCCGACGTGAATACCGAGGGAGAGGTCACGCACGTCAATGTGCTGGCGAACGAGCCGGGCGATCCCGGTCTGCTGCAGCGCAACATCGCCGCGCTCATGCAGGCGAAGTTCTACCCGATCGTGCAGAAGGGGCAGAAGAAGGCGTTCAAGTACGACCATCGGATCACGTACTGAGCTCTTTTAGCTGTTGAGCCCCAGGTCGACCAGGACGCGCGCCCCACTGGCCGGCAATCTCCGTCGCCGCGCAGGCGTATACCCTGTGGCGCGATCCGAAATAGTTTCTGCGCAGTCCCGACGGCGTGTCGCGGCTGGAGCCCTAACGAGGGGAGCGGACGTCTCGTCCGCTCGTCCGCACCCCCTCTCACACGGTCGCGTGACGATCGCCACGGTGCTTTGACAAAAGCAATCGCATCGTGTGATCGGGAGCGGACTCATGAGAAACAGACTGCTGCTTCTGATCATCCCCATCCTTCTCTTCTCCTGCATGCAGAAACCGAAACCGGTGGCGCAGGCCAGCGGCCAGGCGCGCGAGCCGGTGGCCATCCGCTACGTCGCGGTGCCGACGCTGCAGATCCGCGCCTTCCCCACCGAAACGTCGAACGTCGTCAGCAAGTACGGCTTCGGCGAGACCGTTTCGGTGCTCTCGCATCGCGGCAACTGGGCCGAGCTGCGGATGTTCGACAGCAGCAGCGGCTGGGTGCTGGCCAGTGAATTGATGACCGCGGAAGACGCCGCGAAGCTCGTCACCGACACGCCGCGCTTCTACGCGCCTCCCCCGGCCGTCGCCGGCGGACGCTCGCACGGCGAGATCGAGTTGCAGGCGAAGGTCAACACCGACGGAACGGTGGTCAGCGTCACGACGGTGAAGAACACGACCGGCTCGAAAGCCCTCGGCGAGCAGAACGCCGAAGCGCTGAAGCAGGCGCAGTTCTATCCGATCACGCAGAAGGGTCAGCGGATGACGTTCTACTACACGCACAACATTTACTACTGACAAGCTGGAGAGCTTGTCCTACGTTAGACTCCGGCCTCATGGCCGACACGAAACGCGACTTCCTTCGCCACACCCTCGCGACGCTCGTCTATCGCGGCAGCAAGTCTCTGCGCGACGCTCCACCGGAGTTCGCGGCGTCGACGGCCGGCGGCGAGAACCGCACGCCGCTCAGGATCCTCGGGCACATCAACGACCTCCTCGACTGGGCGTACTCGATGGCCTGCGGCGAGCGGAAGTGGAACGACTCGCAGCCGGAGTCGTGGAGCGCCGAGTGCGATCGCTTCCACGCCGCGGCGAAGAAGTTCGACGACTTCCTGGCCTCCGACACGCCGCTCTCCTGCGCCGAAGAGAATCTCTTCCAGGGACCGATCGCCGACGCCATCGCGCACGGCGGCCAGCTGGCGATGCTGCGCCGCCTCGCCGGCGCGCCGATCAAGGGCGAGAACTACTTCAAGGCCGACATCGTCGCGGGACGTGTGGGTCCGGAGCAGACCAAGCCGAAGTTCGAGTTCTGATCACCGCTTCAACAGGCGCTGCCAGTTCACGTAGACGCGATCAGCCGCGTAATCGGCGGACGGCAACACGACGATGCGTCCATCAGCCGCGATCGTGTAGTCGCCGATCAGATATCCGAGGTCGGAAAAAACGCGCGGCGTTCCGAACGTGCCGTCGGGCGCGAAATCGACCTGCATCAGGCGCGAGTTCGTGCGGAAGAGAAGCCGCTTTCCATCTGGCGTCCACTGCGGACGCGCACCCCGCTCGGGACTGATCTGCTTTTCCGGCGCATTGCCGGCCAGCGGTCTGACAAAAATCTGCGTGATGCCGTTGCGGGCGCTCACATAGGCCAGCCATCGTCCGTCCGGCGAGATCGAGCCGGCGCCCGAGCCGGCGACGACGAGAGTCGAGTCGCCGGAGCCGTCGAGCGGCAGCGCGCGCAAGTCCGAATGAGCGCCGACCCAGCTCTCGTAAATCAGCAGGCGGCTGTCGGGCGACACGGACCACGGCACGTCGGACGCTGCACCGCCCAGGAGCAATCGATCCGGCGCCGTCGTATCGACGCGCGCCTCGAAAACGTCGAGGTTTCCGCTTCGACGGTTGCTGTAGTAGATACGCTTTCCGTCCGGCGCCCAGATGGGGCGAGACGACCGGCCATCAGTGGTCAGCCGCGTTCGCGTGTCGTCGTTGATGCCATACAGCCAGATGTCGGTCGTGCGCTCGCGATCGTCGTCGATGGCGACGGCGAGCCTCTTCGCATCGGGTGAGATCGCGACTCGCGTCGCATTCACCGGCGAGCCGACGGGACCCGTCGGCGTACCGTGGGCCGAAAACCACTCCATCTGCACCGGAGGAGCCGCGCCGCGGCAGATCAGGACGCCGTTGTTCGATACGGAAAACTCGGCGAATCCGATGTTGTCCGCATAGACGTCGTCGACCACCGGAAGCGGCTCGCCGGAGAGCCGGAACGTCCGCACGTCGAAGGGTTGCGCGACGAGCGTTCCATGAACGATGAAAAAGAGCCATCCCGGCGCGTACGCGAATCGCGACGGCAGCTCGCCGACGAGATGCCGTCGCGGATCGGAGAGACGCGCACCGTACAACCGGTTCACGTCCCCAGCCGCCGTTTTCATGCGGGCCATGAATAGAAACGCGTCGTTATCGACGAAGACGACGTTCCAGTCCTCGCGCTCCGCCGCGTCGCGCGCGATCAGGGGCCGCGACGAGCCGCCGGGATCGAGCCGGTAAATGCCGTCGCCGCCGATGTTCGTGTACAGGACGACACCCGCGTCATTCACCGCGTACGTGTGTCCAACGATTCCGAGCGGCTGCGGCGGTCCGCCGTCGGCGAGTACGGTGATCATTCCCTGCGGGCCGCCGAGGATCAGCCGCTTGCCATCCGGCGACCAGGCGGGATAACCGCGTCCGACGGCGAGTGGAAACGGTGTGGCGGCCAGCGAATCGAGCCTGCGCACCCAGAGAAATCGATTGTCCTCTTTCGTGCTGTACGCCAGGAACGCGACGCGTGAGCCGTCCGGAGAAACGACCGACGTACCCGCCCACTTGTACCCCGGGCCTTCGGACGGCAACAGGTAGGCGAAATCCACGTCGCGATGATGCGCATCGCGCCATGCAAAGAATCCGGCCGACGCGATCGCCAGCGCGGCGATGACCGACGCGAAAACCGCGAGCCTCTTCCCCGCCGGCTGCTGCGCCACCGCGACGCCCAACTGCGTCCCTCCCTCGCCGATCCACTTCAACTCCTCGGCCACGTCGTGCGCGCTCTGCCACCGATCGTCCGCCTCTTTCGCCAGGCATTTCCGGACGACATGTTCCAGCGCCGGCGACGCCTGCGGCCGCAGTTCCGCCAGCGGCCGCGGCTCGCCGCTCATGATCGCGGCGACGATCGCCGTGCGCGTCGGGCCGTCGAAGGCCGGCGCGCCGGTGGCCATCTCGTAGAGCAGGGCGCCGAGGGCGAAGATGTCGGTGCGCGAATCGACGCTCCCTCCCGCCAGTTGCTCCGGCGACATGTACTGCAGCGTCCCGACCACCCTCCCCTCCGCGGTCAGGGCGTGCGGCGCGGTCGACGCCGTCGTCGCCGCCGGCGACGACGCAGGCCGGGCGTGCCGAAATCGAGGAGCTTCGCCCCCGACTTCGTGATCATCACGTTCGCCGGCTTCAGATCGCGATGGACAACATGTTGACGATGTGCCTTGTCCAGCGCGTCGGCGACCTGGGTGCCGTACCGCAGAACCTCGGCCAGAGGCATCGGTCCGCGGCGCAGGCGCTGCTCGATCGTCTCGCCGTCGAGCAGCTCCAGTACCAGGTAGTCGTCACCGACGTCGTACAGCGTGCAGATGTGCGGATGATTCAGGCGCGAGACCATCTTCGCTTCGCGCTCCAGACGCGACCGGAGCTGCGAATCCGAGGCGAGCTCCGCGGGGAGCAGCTTCACCGCCACCGGCCGGTTCAGCCGCGTGTCTTTTCCGCGCCATACTTCACCCATTCCGCCCGCGCCAATACGCGCAAGCAGCTCATACGGACCAATCCGTACGCCGGGCGCCGCGATCAACATGAGTGAGTGAGGTCATTATGGACCTCCGTCCCGCATGCTGCAATTCATCACTTGAAGTGCGTCTTGATCCATTCCACCCAACGCCGGTACAGATCCGCGCTGCGCACCGGATCGCCGGGGAAATGCCCGCCCACCGGATAGGCCACGAACTTCACTTCCACACCGTTGTCCTTGAGCGCGTGGTACATCTCGAACGACTGCGTGGCCGGCACGCGCGTGTCACCGGTGTCGGTGAGGATCAGCGTCGGGGTCCTGATCGCGTGGACGTACGTGATCGGCGACTGCTCGAGGTACTGCTTCGCCAGCTTCGGATCGTAAGGCGAGCCGCCGAACGAATATCCGGCGGTGACGTTGTTGTCCGACAGCGCGTACTCATGCACGAGGTTGTTCACCGCCGCGCCGCTGACCGCCGCCTTCCAGATGTTCGAGTGCCCGATCAGCCACGACGTCATGTAGCCGCCGTACGACCAGCCGGAGACGGCGATGCGGTCGTGATCGATGAAGCCGCGTTTCTCCAGCGCGGCGATTCCAGCCATGACGTCGCGTCCCGGACCGGCGCCGGCGTCGTTGAAGATGGCGCGCTCGTATGTGTTCCCGAGGTTGTCGCTGCCGCGGTAATTCGGCGAGAAGACCACCCAGCCCTGCGCCGCGAGGATCTGAGAAAAAAGCGAGAACGTCCGCGTCGACGCCGCCTGCGGTCCGCCGTGGATGGAGAGCACGAGCGGGTACTTGTGATCGGGTTTGAAATCGGGCGGATAAACGACGATGCCGTCTTCGTTGAAGCCGTCGTTCGTCCAGGTGACGCGCTCCACGTTGCCGAGGTCGAGCGACGCGACCGCATCATCATTCAATGACGTCAGCCGCCGCGGCTTCGCCGTCGCGGAGCTCATGTAGTAGAGCTCGCGCGGATGCAGCGGCTCCGATCCGGTGAAGGCGATCGCGCCGTCGCGGCCCACGTTCATGTCGATCCAGAACGACCACGACGGACTGATCTCGCCGAGGTCGAGCTTCTTCGCCGCGCCGCCGATGGGCTGAATCCAGAGCGCGGTCGCCGTCGCGTCGTGACCGCCGACGAGCAGCGACTTGCCGTCCGGCATCCAGAGCGCGCGGAAGAGGCTGCGATCGATGTCGCGCGTGGCGTCGACCGCCGTGCCTCCCGCTGACGGCGCGACGTAGATCTCCACCTCGTTGTTCGGATCGTTGTCGCGCGGATACCAGTACGCGACTTTGCTGCCGTCCGGCGAAAAGACCGGAGTGGTCTCGAACTTCACCTGCTTCGTCAGCGCGCGGGCGTTCCCGGTCGCGACGTCGACGATCTGGATCGACGTGCGATCGCTGTCGCCGTAGACCGGACTCTCCTGCTTCGTGATGGCCAGCAGCTTGCCGTCGGCCGACCACGACAGCGGCGACGGCACGGGGCCGGGAGGTTCCGCGGTCGGCACGCTCCAGCCGCCGCTGGTGATCCGCTTCGCCTCGCTGCCGTCGTCATTGATGATCCAGACGTGCGACGAGAGCGGCAGCTCCTGCGCGAGGTAGTCGATGTTGCCCGGCTCGAACGCGTCCTCGAACTTCGCGCGATCCTTCTTCTCCGGCTTCTCGTCCGCCGCGACGAACGCGAAGGCCTTGCCGTCGGGGCGCCAGGCGAACTGCTGCACGCCCTCCTTCGCCTTCGTCACCTGCAGCGCTTCGCCGCCGTTCATCGGCAACACGAAAAGCTGCGGACCGTCTTTCGGCACCGCGATGAACGCGATGCGATCGCCCGACGGCGACCAGCGCGGCGAGCCGACGTGATGACGGTCGTACGTCAGCGTCCGCTGCGCTCCGGTGGCGACGTCGACGAGCACGAGCTCGTCATCGAAACGGTTCTCCTTTTCGTTCGGACGGCTGATCACGCAGGCGATCGACTTGCCGTCGGGTGAGATCTGCGGATCGGACACCGAGGCGATGTGGAAGACGTCGTCGGGTGTGACGCGGCGTTTCTCCGCCTGCAGACCGAGCGCGGCCAGGAGAATGAGAAGAATCCGTAAAGTCTTCATGCGGTGAGTATAAGGAACGCGCCGTCTCCCGTAAGATTGATCAACGCCATGTCGCTGCTTCTCCAGCAGGGCGGTCCAAAACGCGGTCCCGCGCCGATGATCGGACACGAAGTCCTCGTCGGGCCCGATCCGGAGGTCTGCAAAGTCAAGGGCGTGATGTTCGCCGCCCGCCGCGAGTTCCTGACGAAGGACCTCGGCGAGCGGACGTTCTACGCCATCGTCAGCAAGCTCTCGCCCGACACCATGCGCGTGGCGATGCATCCGGTGGCCGGCGCCTGGTACGACTTCGCCGCCGTCGTCGAATACGACCGCGCGATCTGGACGGCATGCCACAAGCGCTATCCGTACATCCTCGATCTCATCGGCGCGGCGTCCGCGGAGCTCGGCATCACGCGCGTCTTCCAGCAGCTCGACGAGGCCGAGCTCTATGCGTTCCTCGAAAAGCTCGCCCAGTTCCACGAGCAGTATCAGAAGTACGGCCACCTCGTCGCCGAACGCACCCCGGCCGGCGCGCGCATGCACTACCGCGACTACCCCTGCTACAGCCCGATCTTCTGCGCCAGCGGCAGCGGCTTCCTCCTCGAGGCGATCATGCGCCACGGCGGCCGCGACGCCGACGTGGTGGAGACGAAGTGCTATTGCCGGGGGGATGAGGTGTGTACGTATGAGTTGACGTGGGGATAGCGCGGGAGTGGCTGTTGAGCGCTTAAGCTGTTGAGCTGTTGAGCAAAGGCTTCTCCTCAACAGCTCAATCGCTCCGCGAAGCAATCAGGAATTCATCTCTTCCCGATCTGTTAACGCCCGCGCATGCAACAGTTTCGCTACGACATTCGCAACGTGGCCATCATTGCCCACGTCGACCACGGCAAGACGACGCTCGTCGACGCGCTCCTCAAGCAGGCGGGCGCGGTTCGCGCCAACCAGCAGATGGAAGAGCGCGTCATGGACTCGAACGACCTCGAGAAAGAGCGCGGCATCACCATCCTCGCCAAGAACACCTCCATCCGTTACCTCGTCGACGATCCCGACGCCCTGGGGCATCCGGTTCATCACGAGGCGACGCACACCGCGTCCGGCCACGACCTGCCGGCCGTCTTCGTCCATCCGAAGGAAGTGAAGATCAACATCGTCGACACGCCGGGCCACGCCGATTTCGGCGGCGAGGTCGAGCGCGTGCTGTCGATGGTCGACGGCGTCATCCTGCTCGTCGACGCCGCCGAAGGTCCGATGCCGCAGACGCGCTTCGTCCTGCGCAAGGCCCTCAGCCTCGCTCTCCTGCCGATCGTCGTCATCAACAAGATCGATCGCCACGACGCGCGTCCGACCGAAGTGGTCAACGAAGTGTTCGACCTGATGATCGAGCTCGGCGCGTCGGATGAACAGCTCGACTTCCCGATCCTCTACGCCATCGGCCGCGCCGGCATCGTCCGCCACGAGCTGACCGATACGACCGAAGATTGCCGTCCGCTCTTCGACGCGATCCTGAAGCGCATTCCGCCGCCGCCGGGCAACGCCGCCGCCGCGATGCAGCTGCTCGTCTCCGCGATCGACTACAACGACTACGTCGGCCGCATGGGCATCGGGCGCATTCAGCGCGGCACGCTCAAGCAGGGCGAAGACGTCGTGCTGATCCTCCGCGACGGCACGTACAAGAAGGGACGCGTCACGAAGCTGACGGCGTTCGAAGGGCTGAAGAAAGAAGAAGTGACCGAGGCCTCGGCCGGCGAGATCGTCGCCGTCGCCGGCTTCGCCGACGTCGAGATCGGCGAGACCTTCTCCTCCGCCGCTGAACCGGAGCGCCTCGAGCCGATCGCCATCGACGAGCCGACCGTGTCGATGTTCTGGCTGGTCAACGACTCGCCGTTCGCCGGCACCGAAGGGAAGTACGTCACCTCGCGCAACATCAAAGAGCGTCTCGACCGCGAGCTGCGGAAAGACGTCGCGCTGCGCGTGCGCGAGACCGAGCAGGCCGATCGCTTCGAGGTCTCCGGACGCGGCGAGCTGCACCTGTCGATCCTGGCGGAGAACATGCGCCGCGAAGGCTTCGAGTTCGCGCTGTCGCGCCCCCAGGTCATCCTCAAGGAAGTCGACGGCAAGACGCTGGAGCCGTACGAGGCGCTGGTCGTCGACATCGACGAAGCTCACGTCGGCACGGTGATGGAGAAGTTTCAGATCCGCCGCGCAGAGATGACCGACATGGTCAACCCCGGCACCGGACGCGTGCGCATCGAGTTCAAAATCCCGACGCGCGGCCTCTTCGGCATCCGGACGGAGTTCCTCAGCGAGACGCGCGGCACCGGCCTGCTGTACCACACGTTCCTCGAATACGGTCCGTACCGCGGCGAGATCACGAGCCGCAACCGCGGCGCGCTGGTGTCGAAGGAAGCGGGCGAGACGACGGCCTACGCCATCGAGCCGCTGCAGGAGCGCTCCACCCTGTTCCTCGGGCCGGGCTCGAAGGTCTACGGCGGCCAGGTGGTCGGCGAGAACTCGCGCGACGTCGACATGGTCGTGCAGGTCTGCCGCAAGAAGCACCTGACCAACATGCGCGCCTCGAGCTCCGACATCGCCGTGCAGCTCACGCCGCCGCGCGTCATGACCCTCGAGCAGTGCCTGGAGTGGATCGACGACGACGAGCTCGTCGAGGTCACGCCGGAATCGATCCGCATCCGCAAAAAGCTCCTCGATCACTCGCAGCGCGACGTGGCGCGGAAGAAAGCGGTCAAGGCGGAAGCGGCGGTCGAGGCTTAGAAATAAGCTGTTCAGCGATTGAGCTGTTAAGCGATTGAGCCGCTCAACAGCTCAACAGCTCAATCGCTCAACCGCTCACCACTGAGGGACTTCCCCCCTCTTTTGCGCGAGTAACATTGGCGGACTCCGTCAATGTCCCTCCAATCCGGCGCGCTCCTCGGGCCTTACGAGCTCCTCTCCCCCATCGGTGCGGGTGGGATGGGAGAGGTGTTCCGCGCCCGCGACAAGCGCCTCGGGCGGATCGTGGCCATCAAGGTCCTGCCGCCGCATCGCTTCGCGGTGCGCGACTGGTCGGCCCGCTTCCGCCGCGAGGCGCTCGCCATTTCCGCGCTCAGTCATCCGAACGTCTGCGCTCTCTTCGACGTCGGGGAGACGCTCATCGACGGCGAGACCGTCTCCTGGCTGGTCATGGAGTACCTCGAGGGAGAAACGCTGCGCGATCGCTTGAAGCGCGGCGCGCTGACCGTGCGGCAGGCGATCGACATCGGCGTGCAGATCGCGAACGGACTCGCCGCCGCGCATCGCAAGGGACTGATTCATCGCGATCTCAAACCGGAGAACGTCTTCCTCACCCGCGACAACGTGGTGAAGATCCTCGACTTCGGACTGGTGAAGGCGATCGATGACCTCGAGCCGGCAACAACCGACCAGAAACAGACGCAGCCCGGCACGATCGTCGGCACCGCGGCGTACATGGCGCCCGAGCAGATCCGCGGGGAGCCGGTCGATCTGCGCGCCGACATTTTCTCGTTCGGCGTCGTGCTCTACGAGACGCTCACCGGCCTGCAGCCGTTCCACGGCGAGACGGCGGTCGACACGATGTCGCAGGTCCTCAACACGGAGCCGGAAGAGCTGACCGGATTCCTCTCCGACTCCTCGGCCGGCGTCTCCGAGATCGTACGGCGATGCCTGATGAAGAATCCGGACGAGCGTTTCGCGTCGGCGCGCGATCTCGGGTTCACGCTCGAAGCGGTGTCATTCGGATCGGGCAAGAGGAGAGGAGCGGACGTCTCGTCCGGCTCGAGAAAAAAAATCAAGAGCGGACGAGACGTCCGCTCCCCTCTCCTCGGGATCGGGCTGGTGGTGGCGCTGGCGCTCCTGCTGGTGGGCGGACGCTTTCTCACGTCGCATCGCGACGATGCCGGCCCGCCCGCGGCGCGGCCGCTCACGCATTCCGGAAAAGACGGCGCGCCGGCGGCGTCGCCGGACGGACGCTTCATCGCCTTCGTCTCCTCGCGCGACGGTCACCAGCGCGTCTGGCTGGAGCAGCTCGCGGACGGCGCCGAGGTCGCGCTGACCGGCGGACCGGAAGACTGGGCGCCGCGGTTCTCGCCTGATGGCGCGACGCTCTTCTTCACCCGCGCCACCCCTTCCGGCAGCGCGATCTACCGCGTCCCGGTCCTCGGCGGCGAGCCGCGCAAAGTCATCGACAACGCGTTCGACGCCGACATCTCGCACGACGGCCGCCGCATCGCGTTCATCCGCAACCGCGTCGCCGGCGCGCGCTACTCGACGCTCTGCGTGGCGTCGTCGGACGGCAGCGCGGTGAAGGAGATCAACGCGACGGTGAACGAAGATCTCGCCTCGCCGCGCTGGTCGCCCGACGGCGAGCGGATCGTCGTCACCGACAATCCGCGATCGACGAGCGGAGGATCGCTGCTCCTGGTGAGCGCCGACGGCGCGTCGCAGCGCGTGATCACGCGCGCCGGACCGCACGGCCTCTTCTCCGCCGCGGCCTGGACCGACGACGGGCGCGGCCTGGTCTTCACCGAGCTCGAGACCGTCGCCACCGTTTCGCTGCGGATGCGCGGCGGCACCGCGCGCGTGCTGCTGTACGACCTCTCGTCCGAGACGTTCCGGCCGATCCTCTGGAACGCGCACGCCTCGGCTGACACAGTCGATCTGCTTCCCGGAGGCCGCCTCGTTTTCTCCGAGGATTTCACGCGACAAAACATGCAGGAGGTCCCGCTCGATCAGGCGGGCGAGACGCATTGGCTGACGCGCGGCACGGCGATCGATCGCCAGCCTTCCTACGCGCCCGACGGCAGCCGCGTGGTCTTCACCTCGGACCGCAGCGGCAATCCCGACATCTGGGAAGTCGTCCCCGCGACCGGCGCCGTGCGGCGGCTCACCGACGACACGGCGGTCGACTGGGATCCGGTGATCGCGGCCGACGGGCATCTGCTCTGGAGCTCGAGCCGCGGCGGTCACTTCGAGGTGTGGAGCGCGAACGGCGACGGCGAAGCGGCGCGCCAGGTGACGACCGACGGCGGCGACGCCGAGAATCCGACCGCGCCGCAAGCGGCGGACTGGATCTACTACGACTCCAGCCATCGCGAAAAGGACGGTCTCTGGCGCGTGCGTCCCGACGGCAGCGCGGCGTCGATGGTCGTGCGCGGCGAGACCGCGCATCCGGCGATCTCCGCGGACGGCGAGTACGTGCTCTTTCACCGCCCCGACGCCGGAGGCGGCACCTGGACGCTCGTGGTCATGCGCATCGCCGACGGGACGACGTTCGAATTCGCGCGCTCGCTCCGCCGCGCCGCGCGCGGCCGCTGGCTCGGCATGACGCACACCGTCGTCTTCATCGCCGACGAAGGCCTCATGTCCCAGGAGTTCGTCCCCGGCAGTGACACGACCGCAATCCGCCGCGTCCTGGTCCACCTCGACCGCGACACGACGATCGAGACGTTCGGCATCTCCCCCGACGGCAAGCGCGCCGTGCTCTCGATCCTCGAGCCGGCCTCGGATCTGATGATTACGAATGGGATCGAGGGGTTGACGAAGTAGGTCGCGCGGTTACGAGGTTACGCGGTTACGCGGCTTCCCACCCTCGCAACCGCGTAACCGCGAAAACCTCGCAACCCCTACACCGCCGTTGCAATGACCGCGTCGGTCGAATGCGCGTGAGGAAGAACTGACACTTACAGTGGTCTGAATTTTCAGTTTTTCCTGCTAGGCTGACAGACGGAACAATTTCTACGACTGAAGGGCGTAGAGGTATATTTCTTCATGACATCTCGATTCATGGGATATCTGGCATTGGCATTGACCATTTCGTTCAGAGCGGCGAGTGCCCAGACGCCGGCACATATTCCTCTGCGAGGCCACCGTGCGGATGTTGTGGCGAACTATGATTCGCTTGCGCAATTGGAGATTGCGGACCAGAGACAGGTTTATTCGGCGCAGGACGACACAGTTCGTGAAGATCTCTGGTCGCTCCATTTCGAACGAATTCTCAACGACAACCCCAATCTGACCGCTGAACAGCGGGCAGTGGTATTCGAGGCTCTTGGGCTGGTCCAGTCCGGAGTTCTCGAGATCAATCACGCCGCGCCGGAGTGGCAGCCTTTCGTAGATGCGGCCGTGGCCGACCTGAACCGTCACGCGAGACAGGTTCTGACGCCGGCAATGGCGAGGACTCTGTTGCTGGAACTGGTGCCGACGCCGTCGCACAAGACGACGGGAAGCTCCGGCCATTTTCAAACGAGCCCGCTGCCGTCAATTCGCAGCGAACTTCGTTCGGATCCGTGCGATTGCAGTTCGCAGTCGAACTGGTGCGATTTCGTGACCAATCCCGACAACAATTGCAAGGGTCCGTGCCGTGCCCAGGAAGGCTGCGGCACCCTCTGGCTTTACAGTTGCGACGGCTTATGCCAGTAACCGCGACGCTCGAAGAAAGGCAATCAGGAGGACTTCATGTCGGAAACCGGAAAAGCAACGCGTCCATTGGCCTTCGCGACAGTTGCTCTCGGCGTAGCGGGCGGCGGCTTATTGATTACAACCGCATTACTCTCGCACCGCGGACCGCTGGTTCTCGTGTCTTATGCGGCGCTCATCCTCGCCGTCGGCCTGTTTCTCCGCTCAAAGGCGGTCCAGCCGTTTTATCGCCGGTTCTCGCTGAGTCTGGGCTCGTTCATGACTGCGACGCTCATTTTTTACATCTTCGTCGCCACGGTACAGACCAATAGTCTGTTCAACGTGTCGTTGCCTGGTCACGCGTGGCGGATCGGCCTCATGTTGCTCATTGGCGGGATCATCAGCGCCGCCACAGCGCAACTGACCACACGCCGAACGCCCCTACACCGGCCGTTGCAATGACCGCGGATCCTCCCCCGCCCTGAGCGAGATGACCGCCCCTTCCTCACCCAGCTCCAGGCATTCGAAGTAATTGCGGACGTACTGCCCGAGGCGGTCGCCGGCGATGTGGGCGCGCTCGAGCTCGTCAACTAATTGACGACCGAGTTGCGCCGCTTCGTCGCGGATGCGCATGCCGTCCGCACCTTCCGGGTTCTCGTCGTTGGCGCTGTAGCGGAAGAGGAGATTCGACATCGCCTCCGCGGCCTCCAGCACGGCCTCAGCGCTCAATTCGTTGTCCGTGGTGTGGCGCTCGAGGAGGTTGAGGATGCGGTCGGCCATCCGTCCGGCGTGGGGGATGTCGAGCGGGATGTCGAAGTGGGCCATGCGAACATTGTAATGATGCGTCTTCTCGTCATCATCGCCATCGTCCTCGCCATCTTCGGGCCGTTCAACGCCGTCGCCGTGCGGCTGCTGACGCGCCTTCATCCGCGGCGGCGGACGATCGTCATCGCGCTGGCCGTCATCTGCAACCTGATGTGGCTCTTCTTCCCGATCCTCAACGCGCGCACCGACTTCTCGCGCCTCGGCCGCGCGATCCTCGGGCCGCCCTGGTTCGCCTGGCTTTCGTTCGTGATCGTCTATTCGATCGTCATCGCGCTCCTGCTGATCGCCTGGATTCCGTTCCGTAAGCGGACGACGTTCGACGACTTCGCGCGCCGGCCGTCGCGTGCGTTTCTCTGGATCGTGGTGATCGGCGGCGTCGCCGGTGTCTTCCAGGCGCTCGTGCCGCTGCGCGTCGAACATGTGCCGGTCCGGATCACCGGCATCGCCGGCAAGAAGCTGGTGTTGATCGCAGACCTGCACACCGGACTCTTCACCCGGCCGTCGCGGCTCGAAACGATCTTTCGCACCGCGGCGGAACAGAAGCCCGACGCAATCCTCCTGGCCGGCGATCTGATCGACGACGATCCGTACTTCACGCCGAAGCTGCTCGCCGCCACGCATGTCGTGCCGCCGTCGATCCCGATCCTCGCCACGCTCGGCAATCACGAGACGTACGGCGCGCCGTTCGAGCACATCGCGAAGCTGCGCGGCAGCCGCATCCGCCTGCTGGTCAACGAAGGCTTCCTGCTCGACCACCTCTGGATCGCCGGACTCTCCGATTACGCCGCGCAGCTGCGCAATGTCCCGCAGCTGGTGCCGGACCTCGACGCCGCGCTGCGCGGCAAGCCGGCGGACGCGATCCCGATCGTCGTCGCGCATCAGCCTCGCGCGTTCGCCGACGCCAGGCGCCGCGCGATCGCGCTGACGCTCGCCGCGCACACGCACGGCGGCCAGTGCGGCATCCGGCCGCTGCGCCTCACGCTCGCCGGGCTCTTCGTCAAGTACGACATCGGCCTCTATCGCGAAGGCGCGTCGCAGCTCTACGTCAACACCGGCACCGGCTACTGGCTCCTGCCGTGGCGGTTGGGACTGTCGCCGGAGATCACCGTCATCGAGCTCCGACCAGCGGGACCCACCACAACCGCCGCGCGCCGGCGGCAGGATCGAGCGGCGAGTTGAGCAT
>Ga0207687_10000849_pt1 | contig 20665 bp, 20 predicted proteins | sample KBSM54metaG_FD_184399 | JGI IMG/M metagenome (GOLD analysis project Ga0207687, IMG submission 184399) | Miscanthus rhizosphere microbial communities from Kellogg Biological Station, Michigan, USA - KBS M5-4 metaG (SPAdes) (version 2) | ecosystem: Host-associated > Plants > Roots > Rhizosphere >...
ATAGTCGATAAGCCCGAGACCGTGGCTTCTCGATCCAAGCTCGAGGCGCTAATCCAGAAAAACAATGCCCAGCTCTGGATTCAGCACGACATGATCGGAAACCGCAAACTTAAGAAATCCCCGGAATTCTATGAATAAAGTTTTCGTCTTTGGATTGCTGGGACTATCCGCGATCGCGCAGGACTATCGAAAGGCTCCCAGCGCGGACTGGCCGCTGGTCGGAGGCGATTGGGGCAACACGCGGTATTCCACGCTCGCCCGCATCAATCCATCGAATGTGAAAACGCTCAAGGGCGCGTGGATGGCGCGCCTGCAGTCCGGATTCGGCGCGGGGTTCTCGCAGCAGGGCACACCGGTGGTCAAAGACGGAGTGATGTACGTCACTACGGGCGAGCAGGAAATCTTCGCGCTGGATGGTAAGACCGGTAACCTGATCTGGGAATATCGCACGCCGACCGATCCAAAAACCGGCGACAACAAAGCCAAGCGCGGCGTTGCACTCGGTGAGGGTATGGTGTTCGGGGTCGAGTCGGACATCCGTCAGCCCGCGCCGAAAGAGGGTCGCGCGGAACCATTGACCCGCCTGTTCGCGCTGGATCAGAAAACGGGAAAGACGCGCTGGAAAGTGGAGCTCGGCACGGATGTGCCGAAAGAACTGCGCCAGTATGTCGCGGTCCCTCCGCTGTACTACAAAGGCTTGGTATACGTCAGCATTTCCGGAGGCGACGGTGGCCTGCGCGGCCGCCTGACGGCGCACGACGCGAAAACCGGCAAGGAAGTCTGGCGCTGGTGGGCCGTGCCCGGTCCCGGCGAATTCGGCCACGAGACCTGGGAGGGCGATTCCTGGAAGACCGGCGGCGGAGCAATATGGGTGCAGCCGGCTGTGGATCCCGATCTCGGCCTGATCTACGTGAATACCGGAAATCCTTGGCCGGATTACAACGGATCGACTCGCGCCGGCGACAACTTGTTCACCGATTCGATCGTGGCGCTGGATGCGGCCACCGGCAAGTATCGCTGGCATTACCAGACCGTTCATCACGATCTCTGGGACTTTGACGTCCCGACGCCCTTGATCCTGTTCGACCAGACGTACAACGGCCAGATGCGTAAGGCGCTGGCCGCGCATACGAAGCAGGGATGGGTGTACATTCTGGATCGCGTGACCGGCAAGCCTCTGATCCCTGTGACTGAGAAGCCGTTTCCACAAGAAGCGCGCCAGAAGACTGCCCCGACGCAGCCGATCCCGGCGGGCGATCCCACGGCTCCACAGTGCGCGGAACCCATCAAGGAGTACGAACGCGGCTGCATGTTCACGCCGGTCTGGACAGATTCGAAGATCGCGCAGCCTTCGGCATCAGCCGACTGGGCTCCCGGCGCATACGATCCACGGTCGGGACTGCTGTACTTCACCACGGGCGTGTCGACGCGGAAGTTCAGCATCACGGGCCGCGTATCAGTTCCAGGGACGCGCGAGTACGGACTGATCACCGCGCTCGATTCACGAACCAACAAGCAGGTTTGGCAGAAGGAAGTGCCATATCTCGCGGGGTTCGGCAGCGGTGTGCTGGCCACGGCGGGCGGGCTGTTGTTCCACGGAGGCTCGGACGGATTCTTTCGCGCGTTCGATTCCAAGACGGGCGAAGAACTGTGGCGATTCCAGACCGGTTTCGGAGCCGACGCGCCGGCCGCGACCTATGAGATCGACGGCGAGCAATACGTCGCCATCGCCGCGGGCGGAAGCCGCGATGGGTATAAGGAAGCTCGCGGCGATCTGGTGTGGAGCTTCAAACTGGGCGGCCGGCTGAATCCGCTGAATGGTCCGCCCATGCCCAAGCCGATCGTGACCACGGAATCGGCGCCCAATCGAGCGGCGGAACAGTAGGAATGGGTGGAGCAGGCTTCAGCCTGTGCAACGGCGGCTTCAGCCGACGATTCGGCGCGGGTGCTGAAGTACCCGTTGCAGGCTAAAGCCGGGTCAACATCACGTTAAGAGGAGAGTGACCATGAACCAATCCATAATACTTACGATCCTTGTGTTCGGTCTGGCCGGCGCCTTAGTGGCCCAGGATCGGATGCCGCCGATTCCGGTCGACAAGCAGACCGCTGCCCAAAAGAAGGCTATCGCCGATTACAAGGATCTCCGCAAGACCGATCTTACGGGACCACCGTGGACCGTTCTGCTGCGCGTTCCGGATCTGATCGTCCCTTCGCTCCAACTAAGGTTGCACAATCAGACGACGAACAATCCGCTCGGTCCGAAGCTCACCGAGTTCGCGATACTGATCGCCGCACGCGAATGGACCAATAACTTCGAATGGAACGCGCATGCCAACTTAGCCACCACCGCGGGCTTGAACGCTGCGATTATCGCTGCCGTCGCCGACGGACGCCGTCCTGAGCGCATGGCCGAGGACGAAGAAATCCTGTGGGACTTCTGCAATGAGTTGCTGCACAACAAGAGTGTCAGCGATCCGACGTACGCTCGCGCTCTGGCCAAATTCGGCGAAGCAGGAGTCGTGGAGGCCGCGAGTCTCGAGGGTTACTACACGTATCTATCCATGGTCATGAACACCGCCCGATCGCCTCTTCCGGCGAACGTAAAGCCGCCGCTGGCGTTGTTTCCGAAGTAGGTTAGCGCTACGTTAGTCGGCGCGTGATTGCCTTGATTGGCGCCGCCAGCCATTCCCCCACAAACCGCGCGCGTTTCGCGGGATTCAGCCGCAGTCCCACAGGCAGACTAGCCAGATAATTGCGCAGCGAATACTTCACAGGTTGAAAAAACTGATCGCGGGAATCTCGAAGAAACGCCGCGTAACCAAACGCCCAAGAGAATGGGATGTAGCCGTAATGCCGCTGCAACAGACCCATGGACGCCGTAAAAACGGTCTCGCGCTCATTGATCGTCTTGGCGCCCTGGTGCATACGGGAACCGGCCAGATACTGCGGGATCATCTCAAACCGGATTCCCTGCTTGGCCATGCGAATCCACAAGTCGTAGTCGAATGAAAAGTTGACGTCCGGATCGAGCCCGCAGCGGCGATAGGCAGAAGCCCGAATGAACGACGCCGGCTGGCAAATGAAGCAGTCCCACTCCAGATCCTTGGGATCGAACGGCAGCGTGGGATACCGGCTGATCACCGCGCCGTGTTCGTCGATCCAGTTTCCCTCGCCATAGATCACGTCGATATTCGGACGCGCCATCAGCGCTTCCACGCCTGTTCGAACCGCGCCAGGAAGATAGAGATCGTCGGCTCCTAACCAGGCGAAGATCTCGCCATGCGCCTGCTGAAAGCCCTTGTGAACCGCATCCGAGGGACCTTTGTCGGGTTCGCTGAAGTAGCGAAGCCGGTCACCGTAGCTTTTGAGAATCTCGAGGGTGCCGTCGTTCGACCCCCCATCCATCACGATGTATTCGATGTTGGGGTAGTCCTGGCTCAGCACGCTTTCGATGGTTCGGGGAAGGTACTCCTCCATATTGAAGGAGGGCGTTACGATGCTGACCAGCGGCAGACCCGAAGCGTCCACAACCTGCTACCGGGCCATACTACCGAACGACCGCGGAGTGAGTTTGATTCTGGTTGAGCATGTATTGATCGTAGATCCAGGCGTAGGTTTTTTCCATGCCCTGCCGCAATGGAATATCCGGCTCCCAGCCCAGATACTTCTTGATGAGGGTGTTGTCGCTGTTGCGGCCCATCACGCCCTTGGGCGCGTCCAGATCGTAGATGCGCTTCAGTTTGATCTTGGCGATGTCTTCAACAATATCCACCAACTGATTAATAGAGACCATTTCCGACGATCCCAGATTGATCGGCTCCAAGATGCCGGAGCTCATGATCTTCTGCACGCCATTGATACAGTCGTCGATGTACATGAAGCTGCGGGTGCGGGTGCCATCGCCCCAAATGACGATTTCGTGCTTCCCGCTGGTCTTAGCCTCGATCACCTTCCTGCAGATCGCCGCGGGAGCCTTCTCGCGTCCGCCATCCCAGGTGCCGTGAGGTCCGTAAACGTTGTGGAAGCGCGCGACGCGGACATACATCCCATAGTCTTCCGTGAAATGCCGGCACATGCGCTCGCTGAACAATTTTTCCCAACCGTAGCCGTCTTCGGCCAGCGCTGGATACGCGTCCTCTTCCCTCAAGCCGGGATTGTTCGCGTCCGTCTGCTTCTCGCCGTTATAGACGCACGCCGACGATGAATAGAAGAACTTCTGGACGCCGGATTTCTGCGCCGCCTGAAGCATGTGCGTATTGATCAGCACCGAAAGCATACACAGAGCTTTGTTGTTCTCGATAAAGCCCATCCCGCCCATATTGGCCGCGAAATTGTAGACCTCGCTGGCGCCTTCAGCGGCCCGCTCGCAGTTCTCTTTCAGGTTCAGGTCGAGGACCAGGTTGTCGGCGTCGTCGAACACTTGGTACCACTCGTCAAGCGGCTTGATGTCGACGGCGCGGATTCGCTTGTAGCCCTGACGGCGCAGGTCGGCCACCATCGCCCCGCCGATAAATCCGCCCGCTCCGGTAACCAGGATGAGATCGTTTTTCATCGTCAAGGGCCAATGTAGCATGGCCTGCTCGGGTTTTGTTTCATCGGCGCTCACTGCTAGACTAAGAAATACTTCCGTAATACTTCAGCCAGGGTTGGGCGGGTTCATCCGATTGCGAGTAGCTCTTCTCCAGATAAATCCGGTCGCGGGGGACCTGAAAGGGAACGCCGCCCAGATCACTCGCGGCGTTCGGTCGGCGCAAGCGCTTGGCGTGGATCTGGTGGTGACACCCGAGCTTGCGCTGATGGGCTACCTACCGCGCGATCTTCTGATGAGCAGCGGCTTCGTGCAGCGCAGCTGCCAGATGCTGTCGTGCCTGGCCACGGAACTAAAGGACGCTCCTCCGGTCCTGGTGGGCGCCGCGACGCCGAATCCCGCCGACATCGGACGGCCGCTATTCAACAGCGCGATCCTGCTCCGCGACGGGACCACGGGACCCGTTTTTCACAAGACCCTGCTGCCCACCTACGACGTCTTCGACGAAGACCGCTACTTCGAGCCAGGCCGCGCGCCGGGGATTCTCGATCTGAACGGCTTTCGTCTGGGTATCAGCATCTGCGAAGACGTATGGAACGATCGGGATTTCTGGAAACGCCGACGTTACCATCAGGATCCCATCGACGCGCTGGCAAAGGCGGGCGCGCAAGCCATCGTCAATCTTTCCGCGTCGCCCTTCACCGTGGGCAAGGAAGAACTGCGCGAAAAAATGCTAGGCCAGATGGCCCGCAAGCATGGACTCCCCTTGGCCTGGGTCAACCAGGTCGGCGGCAATGACGATCTCATTTTCGACGGGCGCAGCGGCGCCTTCAGCAGGCAAGGCCGTCTGTTCGCGCGAGCTAAGGGGTTTGCCGAGGATCTGGTGGTGGTGGATCTCACTTCCGAAACCGGCACCATCGCGAAAGATGACTTCACGCCCGAGACGGAAATCTGGAACGCACTGGTCCTGGGCGTGCGTGACTACGCGCGCAAGACTCATTTCAAGAAGGTGTTGCTGGGACTCTCGGGCGGCATTGATTCCGCGCTGACCGCGGCGATCGCGGCCGACGCTCTAGGTCCGGAGAATGTGCTCGGCGTCATGATGCCGTCGCTCTATTCGAGCCAGGGCAGTGTGGACGATTCGGTGGGTCTCGCTCGCAATCTGGGCATCCAGGTCCTGCAACTGCCGATTTCCCCTATCATGGAAACCTACGAAAAGACTTTGGCAGGGGCCTTCAAAGGCTTCAAGCCCGACGTCACGGAGGAGAACATCCAATCCCGGATTCGCGGCAACCTCCTGATGGCGCTGTCCAACAAATACGGCGCGTTGCTGCTCACCACCGGGAACAAGTCCGAACTGGCAGTGGGATATTGTACGCTGTACGGAGACATGAACGGCGGACTAGCAGTGATCGCGGACCTTCCAAAAATGATGGTGTATCGCGTCTCGCGCTACCGGAACCAGCGAAAGGCCGACATCCCGGAATCGACCTTGACCAAGGCTCCCTCGGCCGAACTGCGGCCGGATCAAACCGATCAGGACAGCTTGCCGCCTTACGAAGAGCTCGACCGGATTTTGGAATTGCACATCGAAGGCTGCCAATCCGCGGAAGAAATCGTCGCGCAAGGTTTTGATGAAGAAACGGTACGTAAAGTCCTCCGGCTGGTCCGGAATGCGGAGTTTAAGAGAAAGCAGGCCGCGCCGGTGCTGAAAGTGACATCCCGCGCTTTCGGGACGGGATGGCGAATGCCAATTGCCCGCGGGGAATAATAGAGAAGCGAACAAAACCAATGAAGATTTCGATTATTGGCTTAGGAAAACTGGGGTCGCCCATGGCGGCGGTGATGGTTCACAAAGGACACACGGTGACAGGCGTCGACGTGAATCCCTCCTATGTGGCTGCTATTCAAGAGGGGCGACCGCCGGTCAATGAACCGGGCCTGGCCGCGATGATCACGGCGAATCGCGAACGTCTTTCGGCGACGGGCGATTGCGCCGCCGCGGTACTCGCGACCGATGCGACATTCATCATGGTGCCGACGCCTTCCGATCCCGACGGCGGCTTCTCCATGAAGTACGTCCTGAGTGCGGCGGAGCAGATCGGCGGGGCGCTGCGGACCAAGCAGGGCTGGCATCTGGTGGTGCTTTCGAGCACCGTGATGCCCGGATCCACGGGCGGGACGCTTTTGCCCGCGCTCGAAGCGCATTCGGGTAAGAAGTGCGGCGTGGACTTCGGCCTGTGTTACAACCCCGAGTTCATTGCGCTCGGCAGCGTCATCCGGGACATGCTGAATCCGGATATGATCCTGATCGGCGAATCGGACCCACGTTCGGGCGAACTCCTGGAAGGGTTGTACAAAGGAGTCTGCGACAGCAATCCCCGGATCCAACGCATGAACTTCGTGAACGCCGAGCTCACCAAACTGTCCGTAAACACCTTCGTTACCACCAAGATCTCTTACGCGAACATGCTAGCCCAGGTGTGCGAACGCCTGCCGGGGGCTGACGCGGACGTGGTTACCTCCGCCATCGGGTGCGATAGCCGCATCGGCCAGAAATACTTGAAGGGCGCACTGGGCTACGGCGGACCTTGCTTCCCGCGCGATAACGTCGCGTTCTCCGCTCTGGCGCGAGCCACCGGAGCACCGGCGCTGCTGGCGGAGGCAACCGACCAGTTGAATCGCAGGCAAGTCCCGCGCCTTACCGAGATCGTTCGATCGCGGCTGCCGGATGGTGGAACCGTGGGAGTCCTCGGGCTCTCCTACAAACCGGATACCGAAGTTATCGAAGAGTCGCAGGGGCTGGAGCTGGCCAAGTATCTGGCGTCGATCGGATTCCAGGTGGTGGTCTACGATCCAGCCGCTATGGAGAACGCCAAGCGGCAAATCGGCAGCGCTGTCACATATGCCGCGTCCGCGGCGGAGTGTGCGCGACAGGCGGATGTCCTCGTCATCACCACTGCGTGGGCCGAATTCAAGAAGCTCACGCCTGCCGATCTGAAATCCGGCGAGCGGCGCCCGGTGATTATCGATTGCTGGCGCATCCTGCCGGCGAGTCTTTTCGCGGATCTGACGGACTATTTGAGGCTGGGATTCGGAGGTGCGCAGAACGCGCTCTCGAACACGACTAATCCGGAACAGGCCAAAGCGGCGATTTCTGGCGCCCGCCTGTCATCCGTCGGCACCGACTAAGGTAGTACATAGGGCTCATGTCTTTTCAGGACACCTCGATACAGAAGGTTAGCGAGTACTGGAATTCGCGGCCCTGCAACATCCGCCATTCGACCAAACCGATCGGCTCGAAGGAATACTCCGACGAAGTCGAGGCCCGCAAATATTTTGTGGAACCTCACATCCCGGGGTTTGCCGAGTTCGAACGATGGAAAGGCAAGAAGGTTCTCGAAATCGGATGCGGTATCGGTACCGCGACCATTTCGTTCGCCCGCTGCGGCGCACAGGTCACCGGTGTCGATTTGACCGAGAAGTCACTCGAGGTCGCGCGCCAGCGGGTGGCGGCTTCCGGAATGGAAGACAGAGTCCGCTTTCTCCAGGCGGACGCCGAGAACCTCAGCGATTACGTCCCAGTTGAAAGATACGATTTGGTTTACTCCTTCGGCGTCATTCATCACACGCCGCATCCGGAGCGCGTCATCGAACAGATTCGCAAGTATGTGACTCCCACCAGCACAGTCAAGATCATGGTGTACAACCGCTGGTCCTGGAAAGTGCTGTGGATCCTGTTTGTTTACGGCAAAGGCCAGTTCTGGAAACTCGACCGGTTGATCGCCGACAGCTCGGAGGCGCAGAACGGCTGTCCTGTCACCTATAGTTACTCTCGAACCAGCGGGCGGCGCCTGCTCGAAGACCACGGGTTTCGGGTGACCAAGACCGAAGTGGATCACATCTTTTCTTACAGCATCCCTGAATACGTGAAGTATCAATACAAGCAAGTATGGTATTTCCGCTGGATGCCGAAGCCGCTCTTCAGATCTTTAGAACGCATGTTCGGTTGGCACTTGTGCTTGACCGCAACGCCAAAATAGTGCCCGAACCGTATCTTTCCCTGGTCGCCACAGCCCGCAACGACGAGCACGGTGGAAACCTGCTTGGCCGCATGCAAATCTTCGTGGATGGCTGGCTGGCCCAAGCGCGCCGATATAACATTTCTTCGGAGCTGATCATCGTCGAATGGAACCCGCCTGCGGACCGTCCTCCGTTGGCGGAGGCGTTGCGATGGCCTGCCGACTTCGGACCCTGCGAGGTTCGTTTCATCACCGTTCCGCCCGAGATTCATGGCCGCTACCAGCACGGCGCGAACCTGCCGCTGTACCAGATGATCGCCAAGAACGTCGGTATCCGGCGGGCTCGAGGGCAGTTCATTCTGGCGACGAATATCGACATCCTTTTTTCAGACGAACTAGCCGAGTTCTTGGGTAGGCAGCAGCTCCTGACCGATCGAATGTACCGCGTCGATCGCTACGATGCCATGAGTGCCGTTCCCCCCGGAGCGCCCATCGAACAACAGCTGGCTTACTGCCGCAACCACCTCATCCGTGTGAACCGGCGCGATGGAACCTTCGAGGTCGCGCCGGATGGCAGGCCCGTGCTCAGCGCTAAAGATGTGGCGTCTGCCGGATCGGGAATTCTCTTCGGACCCGGCTGGTTCCCTGCCGAGAGCTTCGAAACCATCGGGTCGTTTCGCTGGGCTCAGGACGAGGCAGAGATCCTGCTCGAGAACTCGTCCGATCTGGCCACGCACTTGACGGTAGATCTGGAGCCTGGACCGGCGACGGGTAGCCAGCCTTTGAACCTGGAAGTATTCGCCGATGAAGGAACCTCGCTGGCCCGCGTCAGCATTGACACTCGCACGCGCCTGCAACTCAGGCTGCCGTCGCCGCCTCCGCCGCGCCTGGTGTTTCGAGCCCTTGGAAAATTCGCCTCCCCCAATTGCAACCCGCGCACTTTGTGCTTTCGCGTATTCAGCGTGGAGCGGAGTCTCGAGTCCCGCGACGCTCCCGGGACTCCCCAGGCCACTTTGGAAGCGCCCTCAAAAGGCAGCCGGATACTTGCGTTGTGGCGAAATCTGCAGTACGTCATTCGGAGACTCGCCAATGATGGGCCGCTGGTTACGCTTACCATACCAGTCTCACCGCGACTCCGGCGTACCTTGAAGAACTATGTCGAGAGCGGTGGCTTTACAGGCATGGTCTTTCCATCCAAAAGGCCTAAGCCGCAGCCGGGACCTGTGATTCCTTCTGGGATTCCTTCTGGGATTCCGTCCACTGTGGAAACCGCTCCGAAGAGCTCCTGCCCTGACTTCCTCCATACCAACGGCTGCGGAGATTTCACGCTCCTCGCCCGCGAGCGTTGGATCGACCTGCGCGGATACCCGGAACTCGATATCTTCTCGATGAATATCGATTCGGTGTTCTGCTTCGCCGCGCATTACGGCGGCGCTCGCGAAGAGGTGCTGGCTGACCCCATGCGGATCTATCACATCGAGCACGGCAGCGGATCCGGCTGGACTCCCGAGGGTCAAAAGAGTCTGTTTGACCGGATCGCCGCCAAGGGTATTCCGATTCTCGATAACGAAGATGTCCTCAGATGGGGCGCGCAGATGCGGCGGCTGAACTCGCCCATGATCTTCAATCATCAGGACTGGGGTCTGTCCGAAGTGAATTTTATCGAAACCGTGCCCGCACAGCCAGTCGCCGGTAGTGATCTCGACTCCGCAATTCTTCCTTCCCTGCGCGCCCTAGCGCCGGAATTGATTGGGTACACCGATATAAACCAGGCTGGACCCGTGATCGACGCAGGCCTGCTTTCCGCAGCCAGGGCCCAAGCGGCTGCGCGGCCGCTAACTCTCTATCCCGGTTGGCACTTCGATTCGGACTGGGAAAACCCGGGGATCGAATTCCGCTCGCGCCGGTTTATCTGGACTTACTTCCGCAACACCAGCCGCGAAACGCCGTTTCGAATGAGGTGGTATGAGGACCTAACGGTCCAAATTCACCTCGGCAATGACTTAAGCCGCCAGCTTTTCGTCGGGGGATGCATCGATCCGAATGAATTCGTTTTCCTGAACTCGATTTTGAAAGAAGGCATGGTGTTTGTCGATGGAGGCGCCAACGAAGGGCTGTATTCACTGTTCGCATCGCGGCGAGTTGGCCCTTCTGGACGTGTATTCTCGTTCGAGCCAAGTCAACGAGAATTTCACCGATTGGGATGCAACATCCAGCTCAACGGCCTCAATAATGTCCACGCCGTTCAGGCGGCGCTGGCTGAAACTCCCGGAGCGGTCGAGCTTAACATAGCGGATCCATCTCACGCGGGCCAGAATACTATGGGTGCGTTTATCTATGAGGTTCCGCGGTTGCGTGCGGAACGTGTTTCAGCCCAGACTCTCGACGGTTTTGCGGCTGAGTCCGGAATCGCTCGGCTGGACGTCCTGAAATTGGATGTCGAAGGCGCGGAGCGCCGCGCATTGGAAGGATCGCGCAAAGTACTGGGGGGAATGCGTCCGATAATTCTTTTCGAAGCCTCCGATGCCGCCCTCCAGGCCCAAGGGAGCAGTTTGCAGGACGTCCTCGAGTTCCTGCGCTCGCAGGAATATCGGCTCTACGGGTTTGACGGCCGCACGGGGTTGCCCATTCCGGCGGAGGGCGACACTCTCAGCGACAACATGATCGCAATCCCGGCGGAAAGGCCGGCGATCTAGGGTGGAACGGACCAAGCCCAGCTGTCACGCGGCCTTCGATGCGCTTGCAGCTTATGCGGGCGACGAGACGCCTGGATTCGAAACTGATTTCCTCGGAATCCGGACGCGTTGTGAATACTCCGCGGGGGCGATCCTTACGGCGATGCCGGTCCAAACGACTGCCGATCCGCACGAGGACTATTTCGAATGGATCGATCTGCTGGAATCCATCATGGCGGCGAAGGGTCAATACACCATGATGGAGCTCGGCGCCGGCTACGGACGCTGGGCGGTGCGGGCAGCCGCCGCTGTGCGCCAACTACGGGGACTCCCGTTCCATCTTGTGGCGGTCGAAGGTGAGCCAAGACACTATCGTTGGCTTCAGCAGCACATGGCGGACAACCATATCCATCCTCCCGCACGCACGTTGATTCGCGGGGTGGTCAGCGACCATCGCGACGATGTTCTCTTCTACGTAGGAAGCCCCTCGGGCGCGAGCGATGAACCTGCTTCCTGGTATGGGCAATGCATTATTCAAGGTTACGAGGCCGTGGAGGAATCACTGCCTGCCCACTATGAAAACCAGGATGTTGTCCGGCTCAAAAGCGGCTGGAAGGCAGTCACAACCCCTTCATACTTGCTCACGGACATTCTGCCGGATATAGGCCCCATCGACCTGATAGACATGGATGTGCAAGCCGAAGAGTTAAAAGTCATTTCGGCAGCGATCGATGCCCTGGATCGAAGAGTCATTCGCCTGCACATTGGAACGCACTCGCACGATATCGAGGCGGGCCTAAAGCAACTGCTCAGCCAGCACGGCTGGACCTGTAAGGCCGATTACCCTTGTGCGCAGACGAATGAAACGCCCTGGGGACCCGTGCAGTTCGTCGATGGGGTCCAGAGCTGGATCAACCCCGGTCTTCTCGAACCGTAATCGGACTTGTTAACGCGAATTTCGCGATTTCATCCTTCCGCAAAAACACCACGCCGGGGTGGCGCTGGGCGTAGACAATGAAGTCCTCGATCACCCGCATGCGCGAATGCCCGCCCGGCGACGCGATCATGGGCGCTGACCGAAATCATCCGGCGCTTGTGCGCGGATTCCTCATACAGCCCGTCGAACTCGGCTTTGAGCTCGCCGGCGAAATCGCTGCACGTGCGCCAGCGATTCTCGAAATTTTGAAGATCGTTAAGCTGGAACGTGTAGGGCACCACCACAAAAGGCTTGCTCTTCACGGCGATCACGAACGGCTCATCGCGGCTCAAATCGTCGGTGTGATACAGAAACCCAGATCCTGCAGGATGCCGAACGTTTCCGGCGTGGCTCGCATGCCGGGCGCGTTAAACCCGATGGGCCGCGCCCCAGTGGCGCGCTCAATGGCCTGAATATTGGCCTGATATGAGGTTATCTCTTCATACGGCGTCTTCGCGTAGATCGGTTTCCCAGGTATGACCGTGCGCCGCCGGCTCGTGCCCCCTCTGGACGATCTCCGTCGCCAGCGCCGGATGCTTCTCGACGGCCATGCCAACCATGTGAGAGGTCACCTTAACCTTCCGCCGGTCACACATGTCCAGCAGGCGAGGGATGCCTTCCTTGAATCCGTACTCGTACCATTTCTCTGTCGGTAAATCCGGATACTTGGTATCTAGCGCTCCCCATGGCCCGCTGGCGCCGCGATCGGCTTGGGCGCCGGCTTCCATTCGCAAGGACAGTGAGACCACGAATCGAGCTCCACCCGGCCAAAAATCGTTCCGGGCACTGTTCTTTTCATGGGCCGCAGAGGATTTCCCGCCGCTCTGCCCCGGCGCTTGCGCCTTCGCTGCGCCCATGGCCAAGCCTAAAGCCGTGCTGCCCTGCATAAACCGTCGTCGATCCATATGGCCTCCCGCTTCGGTATTATTACGCACATGCGAACTCGAATGACGTCCTGCCTCCTGCTCGCGATCGCGTCCCTTTACGGCCAAGCTCCGCCACCCGCCGCCCGGGGCGGAGGGGCCGCACGAGTCGCCCCGCCCGCGCGAATCGTAACTTTCACCGCGCAGCCAGCCTCAGTTCAGGCAGGACAACCGGTCACCTTGGTCTGGGCTGCGGAAAATCCCAACGCTACGACGATCGATCCCGGCATCGGCCGCGTCACGGCCCGAGGCAGCCGCCAGGTGTATCCGACCGCGACCACCAGCTACACGCTGACGGTTACGGGTCCGAACAATGCGACATTGACCAGCTCTGTGACGGTAACCGTGTCCGGGGGCAAAGCGACCGCCACCCCGTCCGCTCCCGTCGATCTTCACGTGGATCTGAACGGCGTGTACGGCTTCGCCGGCGTCCGCGGTGCGGAGCCGCCGCCCTTGAAGCCCGGCGCCGAGAAATATAGGATCGTCCGAGGTCCCGACGACGTTCGCGGCAACACCACCCTGGGCACCGATTGCAAGCCGTTGGGCGTGCCTCAATCCTTCGTGACTCCCTACCCGTTCCAGATTGTGCAAACCCCGAAGCTTATCCTGATGGTCTTCGAGTATCCCAACGCGATCCGTTTCATTCCCACCGACGGACGTGCGCACCCGGTGGACCCCGATCCCACCTGGATGGGAGATTCAGTCGCCCGCTGGGACGGCGACACCCTGGTGGTGGATACCGTCGGCTTTAATGACAAAACCGAGGTCAGCGGCTTCATGCATACCGAAAGCCTCCACGTGGTGGAACGCTTCCGGCGCATCGAGAATGGCTCGTTGCAGTACGACGTGACAGTGGAAGACCCTAATGTCTTCACTCGCCCCTGGGTCTTGCCGACCCGGACTCTTCCCTTCCGCCCGGAGCTCGAAAGAGTCGACGAGTTCGTGTGCGAAACAGCCAAGGACTACGACAAACTGTTCAACAAGAAGTGATAAGATCCCACTATGAAACTTTTGTCGATTCTCTTTGCCATGACCCTGTTGTTCGCCATGTTTCTGGTCGCCGCCGACCCCGATGGGTACGCTCAGTACAGCACCGCCGACCTGAAAGCCCGCGTGGACTCAGTCAAGCCCGATGACCATAAGGTCCAGATGAACCGTGTGGGGAGTTGGGGCAATCACGCCCTGCTTGCCATCCGTCGCGAAGCGGACGGCGAGGCCGAGGTGCATGAAACCCAGGTGGATGTGATTTTCGTGAAGTCGGGCGAAGGGACTTTGATCCTCGGCGGAACCGTAGTTGAGCCACGCACGACCGGAGCGGGTGAGATTCGCGGCAAGTCGATCACCGGAGGCGTCAGGAAGAAGATGGTCGTCGGCGACGTCATTCACATCCCCGCCAAGATTCCTCACCAAATGCTGGTACCTAAGATGATCAGCTTCGAGGTCGTAAAGGTGGACAGCAAGTAGTTACTTACCGTCGATCTTACTTACGAGCCCGTTCGTCCATCCATGCATAAATCCGGCGGACGCCGCGCGGGTCAGCGCCCGGACCGTTAATCTGCGGAAAATCCTTCGCGTGGGACGTGAGATCTACGCGGCTCGCGGCTTGGTCTGCGGTTAATCCTTGAGCGCGGAGGTCGGCGACCTTCTTCGTGATATCGGAAAGATAGCCCTGAAAAGCCGTAATCAGACCCTTATCGCCAAAAGGAGCGCCGTGACCGGGCAGCACCAGCGCGAAATCCAGATTCTTGAGAGCGCCCAGCGTTGTCACCCATTCATCGAAGAACGCATCGCCCATATAGGCGAGCCGGCTCTCCATCAGATCGCCGGTGCAGACGATCCGCTCGCGCGGCAGGAACACCACGGTATCTCCGCCGGTGTGGCCGCGCCCCAGAAAGAGCAGTTGGATTTCCCGCGAGCCTTTATACAGCACCATCTTCGATGAGTAGGTGACGTTCGGCGGCGTCGGCTTGATCTCTCTCAATTGATTCATCGTGATCTGCGCCGCGGCTAAATCTTTCTGTAGCGCAGCCTTCTTCTGCGTGTCCTTCTCCGCGGCGATTTGTTTGGTCAGAGTATCGATGCGCGCCGGGACCGCCGTCTTTTGCGACGTGATGAACGGTTCGCGATTCAGCACGTCGAAGGTCGCGATGGCCGTCCGGACGTAGTCGTGCGCGATGATCTGCACCTCCGGCCCGAAAACCGAATTCCCGTCCGTATGGTCGTAGTGGAAATGCGTATTGACCACGGCTCGGACCGGCTTGTTGGTAATCGCCTTGATATCGTCGAGAAACGCGCGCGCGGCAGCAGGAGTCGTTCCATCGTCCACCAGCAGCACATCCTGGTCATTGACGATCACGACGTTGTTGCTGCCGAAGCCGCCGGTGGCGTAGTAGACTCCGTCGGCAACTTTTTCGAATTTGTAGGTCTTACCTTGAGTGACAGGATATGTCTGGGCGATCGCTGCGGGCAGCAGCACCAATAAGCCCGGCGCAAGAACTGCAATGGTGGTGGCTCGCATTTCAGTATTTCAACTCAATCCGGATCGCGTGCGACGGAGTTGTGCCGATGTTCTTGACGGTATGCACGGTTTCATCCGACCAGGAAGCCGTGGCCGCCTTCCGCTCGCCCACGGTTCTCTTGCCGTCCTGGGATATTTGTTCGTTGGTGTAAGTATTCACGTACACCACCACGCCATGGCGGTGCCGATGCAGCGGCTCGGTCACACCCACCGGAATCTGATCGTCGATCACGCGTACGAATTGATTTTCGAGAATCAGATGCTGCGTGTCCTTGCAGACCTTCAGGGAATCGAGCGGGTCATCGGCGGCCTGGGGCCACGCGACCACGGCAACTGCCAGACAGAATATTACGGCGATAGCGATTCTAGTCTTCATGGCCTCCCAGTATATGTGCTTTGACGATATATGGCCACAGTGACCATCTGCGGTTGGTAAGCTGATCCATAGGGCGGGCCTCCGCCTTAGTTCTGGCTCAAATCGGGCATAGAAACAGTTGGTCGCATTGGTGCATCTACGAAGCGCAGTGGCTGTGTCCGCTCGGAGGAATATCGTGCGCGAAACAAACCGGTTGAGCTGGGCACGAAGTCTGACTGTGGTCTTCTTGGCGATCGGTTCGCTGCCGGTCGCGTTCTCGCAGGCTTCGGATACGTTCATCAATCCCTCCTCCCCCACCACACAGCCAGTGGAGAAGATGGACTTAATCGACAAAGTCCTCGATATGGTCGGGCCAGCCGAGCATACACAGTTGACCCAGAAGGACCGCTTTCAGCTGTACCTGCTGAGCGCCGGCGGACCTGTGCCGTTAATAGGTGAAGCGGCGGGCGCGGGCATTAGCCAGTGGCACAATCGCCCACCGGAATGGGGCCAGGGATGGGGCGCCTTCGGAAAACGCTACGGAAGCAATTTGGCGTACAACGGCATACGGCAAACCCTCACGTATGGAGCCTCGATCGTGACCCACGAGGACACGCGCTATTTCGCCTCGGGCAAGAACGGAGTTTGGGCCCGGACTGGATATGCGCTCCTCAGCACATTCACCGCGCGGCATCCCGATGGCCGGCAGAGCTTTTCGGTTTCTAACGTAGGCGGGGTCGTCGGAGCAAGTGCCATCGCCAGTATCTGGGGGCCCCAGAGTTGGAAGGGCTTCAACAATATCGCGGAAAACGCCGGTATCTCTTTTGGAACTACCGCCGCGCTCAACGTCATTCGGGAGTTCTTGCCCGACCTTCTGCACCGTCCTCGCCCGGATAATTCCAGCGGCCACTGAGTTCACCCGAACGGCCCGGTGCGTGCCCTGACACTCCCATGAGGACACCTACCACCGCTGTCGTAACTGGAGCCATCCTGGCTACCCTTCTTTTCACCTTTTCCGCCTTCGCCGGGGACCACGCCTTGAATGGCACCTGGATGCTGGTGCCCGCCAGCAGCGATTTCGCCGGCCAACCTGTGGTTCAAACCGGCACCGTGACCATCAACGAACGTCAGGGCATCACCGTAGTCTCTCGCAGTTTCGTGTACGAAGGCGCCACCGAAACGTTCTTCTACCGCGATAGCACTGGCAACAGCCGAAACAGCACCACTGTTCACACCGGCAAGAATCTCAAGACCAAAACCAAATGGGATGATGGTGTCCTGAAGGTGACCACCACGGATTCCGGCGTCGTCACTCTCGAAAGCTACAGCCTTGCCGCGGATGGCACTATGTCGGTCAGCGTCGTCAGGCCAGAGCAAAAGCTGATCACGCTCGTGTTCCATCGCAAATAGCCGGAGTTCGGTTGCTTGGCCAGACGATTGCTCTCTTGCCAGACAGGAGAACAAATAATGTCCCGTTTCTGGAATACTACTTTACTAACCGCTGCCCTGATGACTTCCCTGGCACTGGCGCCCATCGCAATGCAAGCCGCGGATCAGAAGAACGCCCGCACCTACCACGACAAGCAACATAACGACGATCATCAGTGGAATAATCACGAAGATCAGGCGTACCGTGTGTGGGTGAAAGAGAACCATCGCAAAAGCACCAGCTTTGTCAAACTCCGAGAGAACGATCAACAAGCCTACTGGGGCTGGCGTCACGAGCATTCAGACGCCCTGCTCAATATCAACATTCGTTAGTTTCGAGGGCGTGCTACTTGGCGTCGGGCAACGCGAAGACGTATAGCGCGTTGCCATTCGCCGGGTGATGAACATCCGGAGCGACCACGGCCGGCACCTGCCGCGGGCTGCCGCCGTTCAATCCCGTGGTAACCGCGATGTACTGCTTCCCGCCCGCCGTGAAGGACACCGGGAAGCCCTGCACCGAAGTCGGCAGGCGAGTCCGCCACAATTCCGCCCCGGTCTTTACGTCGATCGCATGGAACACGCGGTCCAGATCGCCCACGAAGGCCACGCCGCCACCCGTCGAGAGCACCGCTGTAAGAAACGGAGCTCGCTGCGTCACCTTCCAGACCTCCTTCATGGTGTTCACGTCATACGCCGCCAGTTTGCCGACGTTGCCGCCCGATCCGGGCATCTCAAAAAACCGTCGGTTCGCCGACGTCCCGCCCGCGCCTTCCTGAAAATCCGTCTTGCGCCCGAACATCTCCATGCAGGTCTGGCTCAGAGGAATAATGAGCTGCGCCGTCGCCGGGTGATAACTCATCGCCTGCCAGTTGTGCCCGCCTTCGGTCGAGGGACACGACGCCACCCATGTTTCCGGACTCTGCTCGACAATGTCGTTGCGGTAATGCACCTCGCCGGTCTTCTTATCGATACTGTCGAAGACGTTCTGGTAGACGGTTTCCTTATAGTCAAGAAACTTCCCGGTCTTGCGATCGAGCTTCCACAGAATCCCGTCCTTGCCGATGGTAAATACCAGATTCTGGCCGCCCGCATCGACCAGCACGCGTTCGTACACTGTATCCAGATCGAGCGATTCTCCAGGCACGTGCTGGAAATACCAGGCCAGCGATCCATCCTTCGGCCTTAAAGCGAGTGTCGAGCCGGTGTACAGCGCGTTGCCGTTGGTGTTGCGAATCGAGCGCATCCATGGCTTCGGCTGCGCCACACCCCAATACAGAAGATCCAGCACCGGATCGTAACTGCCGGTAATCCATGTGTCGCCGCCGGCCCGCAGCAGGTTGGACAACTTACCCCAAGTGTCGCCGCCCGGAGTCCCTTCACGCGCGACCGTTTCGAATTTCCAAAGCTGCTTGCCGGTTTGCGCGTCGTAGGCGCTGATGAAGCAGCCGGTTTCCTTATAGCGATCGCACCCGCCCATCCCCTGGATGACCTTGCCCTGCACGATCAGCGGACCGCTGGTGTTGCCGTACCCTTTCGCAGGATCCGCAATGCGCGTTTCCCAGACGATCTTGCCGGTGCGCGCCTCCAGCGCCAGCAGCCTTGAGTCGGTGGTCGCAAAGTACACCTTGTCCTGATACAGCGCGAGACTGCGGATCGCGCCCAAGCCGTTCGAAAGATCCGGGCCGATCCGGTTTTCCCAGATCAGCTCCCCGCTGCGCGCATCCAGCGCCTGGACGATGTTCCCGGGGTTCGCCAGGAACATCACGCCGTTGTGGACGATGGGCGTGGGCTCGTTGGCGGCGGTGCTGTCGTTCATCGCCCATGACCACACCAACTGAAGCTGCTTCACGTTGCCGGTGTTGATCTGGGTGAGCGGGCTGTGGCTCCATGCCTGGTAGTTGCGGCGAATCATCAGCCAGTCGCCCGGATCGGGATCGCGCAGCATCGCATCCGTCACAGGGACATAATTCTTCACTTCACCCGTCACAGTGATGCCCTTGGGTCCCGACGGAGCGGCCGCAGCCTGCCCGCCCGCTTGCAGCGCGATGGCCGGGCGACCGGTTGCCACCGACCGGATGGTAATTGTCGAGGCCGCCGTCAGTGCCTGATCGCCCGGCGTGTCTCCATTCGCCGCAAGTATGAACGCCGCCAGATTAATCGAGGATGCGTCATCCAGGCTGCCCGGATTACCGGGAGGCATGGTAGTGCGGATGGTGTTCACCAGCTCACGCGCCGTGCGCGTTCCCCATCCTCCGATGAAGTTGGCTCCGGCAAGTTGCGGCCCTTCGCCGCCGCCCAAATCTGTCGCATGACAGCTTGCGCAGCGACTCTGGAAGAGGGCGCGTCCGGCTTCGGCCTGCTGCATTGTTTGGGCAAAGCCGGTCTGTGCAATAGCCGCGCTTGCGGCGATCATCCACAACCAAAGTGATCGAGTCTTCATGGCAGCCCCCCGATCATGTTGACACAAATCGTGTAATACTGGTTCGCCATGGATATCCATAGTATTCTTGCGGAGCTTCGCTCCGAGAAGGACCGCCTCGAGGAGGCGATTTTGACGATTGAACGGCTCGCCGTCGGCAGCCTGACGAAACGGCGTGGACGGCCTCCCAAGTGGATGGCGGACGCGAAAGGGGATCCCTCGGCTGACCTCAAGGCCGAATCGCCCAGGAAGCGACGCCGGTTCAGTGCAGCGACTCGCAAACGCATGGCGGAATCACAACGCAAGCGATGGGCGTCCCGGAAAGCCACCGCGCAAGCGGCCTGAACACATCCAGTCAAGACTCAGGAGCGGGACTCTGCTCCGACTGCGAGCATGCGCGAATCATTCGCTCCGATCGCGGCAGCATCTTCTATCTTTGCCGGCTGTCGGCGACGGATCCGAATTTTCCAAAGTACCCTCGATTGCCGGTGTTGAGCTGTCCCGGTTATCAACAAAAACCGGCTGATACCTAGCCGACATCAGCCGGCTCTAGCTTCGGAACCAGGAGATGGATCACCAGCAGCGCCAGCAGGTACGCCGAGCTAGCCATCAAAAATAGAGGCACGTAACTGCCGGTGAACTGCAACAGGAATCCGGTGAACGTTGCGACCAACATGCCCGCTACCGCGCCTCCGAATCCGCCGATTCCCACCACGGAAGCCACCGCGCGGCGCGGAAAAGTGTCCGAGACTAGTGTAAAGAGATTCACTGACCAGCCTTGATGCGCTGCGGCGGCCAAACCAATCAGGCTCACTGCGACC
>Ga0207687_10000851_pt1 | contig 20636 bp, 20 predicted proteins | sample KBSM54metaG_FD_184399 | JGI IMG/M metagenome (GOLD analysis project Ga0207687, IMG submission 184399) | Miscanthus rhizosphere microbial communities from Kellogg Biological Station, Michigan, USA - KBS M5-4 metaG (SPAdes) (version 2) | ecosystem: Host-associated > Plants > Roots > Rhizosphere >...
TGGCCGCGCAGGTCACGGCCTACGAGCGCGGCGGCGCCGCCGCGCTCAGCGTCCTCACCGACGAACCGCACTTCGGCGGCTCGCTGGACGACCTGCGCGCCGCCCGCGCCGCCTGCGGGCTGCCGATCATCCGCAAGGACTTCATCGTCGACCCCTACCAGCTCTACGAGGCGGCGGTGAACGGCGCCGACGCGGTGCTGCTGATCGTCGCCGCTCTCAGCGACGAGGATCTGTGCTCGCTCTACAAGGAGGCGCGCTCGATCGACCTCGACTGCCTGGTCGAGGTCCACGACGCCGAGGAGCTGGAGCGGGCGCTGGAGGCGGGCGCCGAGGTGATCGGGATCAACAACCGCAACCTCGACGACATGAGCATCGACATCGCCACCACCTTCGAGCTGATGCCGGACGTGCCGGCGGGCAAGACGGTGGTCGCCGAGAGCGGGATCTCCGGCCGCCAGGAGCTCGAGGAACTGGACCGGGTGGGGGTCGACGCGGTTCTCATCGGCGGCGCCCTGATGTCGGCTCCGGACCCCGAAGCGAAGACCCGCGAGCTGGCCGGGACCGACGAAAGCACCCGCGAACACCTCGTCTGAGCGGACCGCACCGCGCCCGCCGGCGAATTTAGAAAAAATTTGAAGAGCATTTAGAGAGCGGTCACGGCTCTACGCGATCCTCCGACCATGCCCGAACAGAAATCCAAACTTCGCAGCCCGTTCTTCTCCGCCCTCCTTGGCGGCCTCGTCGTCGCCGTCGTCGGTCTGATCGCCATCGCCGCAGGCGTGGTCGATTCCGGCGGCGGCTCGACGACGACCGTTGCCTCGCCCCTGACCGCGCCGGTCGACGCGAAGGAAGAAAACGACACCAACGTCGTCAACCAGATCTACAAGGCCGACGGCGGCGGCGTCGCCTTCATCGAATCGCAGCTGGAACCGCAGGAAAGCGAATTCCTCAACCCCTTCGGCGAACCCGAAGCCGAATCCGGCGGCGTCGCCACCGGCTCGGGCTTCGTGATCGACAACGAAGGCCACATCCTCACCAACAACCACGTGATCGAAGGCGCCGAAAAGGTCCAGGTCAAACTCGGCGAATCGGAAAAGGAGTACGAAGCCGAAGTAGTGGGCACCGACCCCGGCACCGACATCGCCCTGCTCGAGGTGGAAGCGCCGACGAAGGAACTGCATCCGCTCACGCTCGGCCACTCCTCGGAAGTGGAAGTCGGCGACCCAGTGGTCGCGATCGGCAATCCGTTCGGCCTCGACCGCACCGTCACCAGCGGCATCGTCTCCGCTTTGCAGCGGCAGATCCAGGCGCCCAACGGCTTCTCGATCAACCACGTGATCCAGACCGACGCCGCGATCAACCCCGGCAACTCCGGCGGCCCGCTGATCAACGCCGCCGGCGAGGTGATCGGGATCAACTCCCAGATCGCGACCGGCGGCGGTGGCAACGGCAACGTCGGCATCGGCTTCGCGATCCCGATCGACACGATCCGGGCCGAGATCCAGCAGCTCGAGACCAAGGGCGAAGTCGAACACGCCTTCCTCGGCATCACCGGCGGCACCGTCACCCCGGAACTGGCGAAGGCTGTGAACCTGCCGGTGACCGAAGGCGTGATCGTGCAGACGGTCGTCAAGGGCAGCCCCGCCGACAAGGCCGGTCTGGAAGCGGGCCACACCAGCGCCACGATCGGCGGCGTGGAAGTTCGCCTCGGCGGCGACATCATCACCGAAGCCAACGGCAAGAAGGTCAAGAGCATGGAAGAGCTGGTCGAAGCGATCCAGGACTCGAAGCCGGGCGACGACCTCGAACTTACGATCCTCCGCGACGGTCAGGAAAAGACCGCCGACGTCACCCTGGGCACTCAGCCGGCAAAAGCCGGCGGGTAATCCGTAGGCCCGCAGTGGGACGCGCCTGACCCCCTCCTCTCTCAAACCTCCGCTGTGAGGAGGGGGTGGCCGTCCGAGATTGAATCCGGCTCCGGTTACAAGCCGTTCGGAGGGGGTCAGGCGCGTCTTCACGTACGCTGACGGTTATGCGCGTGAAGTTCTGCGGGATCACCAACGTCGACGATGCGGCTGAGGCCGTAAGGCTTGGGGCCTGGGGGGTTGGGCTGATCCATTTCGACGGCAGTCCGCGGAATGTGGACCCCGGTGTGGCGACTGAGATTGCGGCTGCTTTTCGGCGCAAGTGCGAGGTGGTGGGGGTGTTCGTCAATCCCACCTTGGACGAGGTTGCGCGGGCGGTCGAGGACGAGGGGTTGACGATGGTGCAGCTGAACGGGGCCGAGGGGGCTTCGTTTTGCGGTGAGGTGGCGCGGCGCACCGGGGTCAAGGTGGCAAAGGCGATCCACGTGGCGAGCGCCGCCGACATCCACGCCGCCGAGGCCTTCCGCACCGACTTCCACCTCTTCGATCGGCGCGGCAAGGGGATGTGGGGCGGCACCGGCGAGAGCTTCGACTGGGAGCTGCTGCGCGACCACCGCTCGGAAGTCCCGGCGATCCTCGCCGGCGGGCTGCGGCCGGAGAACGTCGCCGAAGCCGTCTCGATCGTCCATCCCTACGCGGTCGACGTCGCCAGCGGCGTCGAGATCGAGCCGGGGCGCAAGGACCACGCGGCGATGACCGCCTTCTTCGAGGCGGCGAACTCGGTCGGCGCCGAGGCATGAGCGCGATCGAGCAGAGGTTCGGCCCCTACGGGGGGCGCTACGTGCCGGAGACGCTGATCCCGGCGCTCGACGAGCTGACCGCCGCCTGGGCCGAGGCGCGCGAGGACGCCGACTTCATGGCCCGGCTCGACCAGCTGCGGCGCGACTTCATCGGCCGCCCGACGCCGCTCTACTCAGCCGAACGCCTGTCCGAGCGGGTCGGCTCGCGGGTGTACCTGAAGCGCGAGGACCTCGCCCACACCGGTTCCCACAAGATCAACAACGCGCTCGGTCAGACGCTGCTGGCGGCGCGGATGGGCAAGCCGCGGGTGATCGCCGAGACCGGCGCCGGCCAGCACGGCGTCGCCACCGCCACCGCCTGCGCCCTGCTCGGCCTCGAATGCGTCGTCTACATGGGCACCGAGGACATCCGCCGCCAGGCGCCCAACGTCGAGCGGATGCGGCTGCTCGGCGCCGAGGTGGCCCCGGTCGAGGCCGGGGCGCGGACGCTGAAGGAGGCGGTCAGCGCGGCGATCCGCGATTGGGTCGCCAACGTCGCCACCACCCATTACGTGATCGGCTCGGCGGTCGGCCCGGCGCCCTACCCGGCGCTGGTCCGCGACCTGCAGCGGGTGATCGGCGAGGAGGCGCGCGAGCAGGCGCTGGCGGCCGAGGGGGGCTTGCCGGGGCGGGTGATCGCCTGCGTCGGCGGCGGCTCCAACTCGATCGGGATCTTCACGCCCTTCGTCGATGACGCCGAGGTGGCGCTGGTCGGCGTCGAGGCGGCGGGGGAGGGGCTCGACAGCCAGCGCCACGGCGCTTCGCTGCAGGCGGGGACGACCGGCGTCCTCCACGGCTCCCTCTCCTCGATCATCGCCGACGAGGAGGGCCAGATCCTCGAGGCCCACTCGATTTCCGCCGGGCTCGACTACCCGGGGGTGGGGCCGGAGCACGCTTACCTCCGCGACATTGGTCGCGCTACTTACGTGGGGGTGACCGACGAGCAGGCGCTGGCGGCGTTCCAAGAGCTCTCGCGACTTGAGGGGATCATTCCGGCACTGGAGTCTTCGCACGCCATTGCGTGGCTGCTCGAGAACCCTGGCGAGAGCGGTTTCGACGTCCTCTGTCTCTCGGGGAGAGGTGACAAGGACATGGCTGAGGCAACCGCCCGGCTGAAACCGCCTGGTGAGGTCCTGCCGTGAGCGTTACGGGGGGGAGCCGGGGGAGTCTCGGCGGACAACAGCGGGGAGGGTCCGGCGAGACTCCCCCGGCTCCCCCGACGGACCGGAGCGGCGAGGAGCGGATTGCGGCGGCCTTCGCCTCTGCTGCAGATGAGGGGCGCGCAGCGCTGATGCCATACATGATGGCCGGGTATCCCGATCGGGAGACGGGGCTGGCGGTGGCTGAGGCGTATGTGGACGCCGGAGCGGACCTGATCGAGCTGGGCGTTCCCTTCTCCGATCCGCTGGCTGACGGTCCGGCGATTCATGCCGCAGCGACGAAAGCTTTGGAAGAAGGGGCGACGCTGGCGACGGCGTTGGAGGTCTGCCGCGCGATCTCCGAGCAGGTGCCGGTCGTCTTCATGGCCTACGCCAACATGGTTCTCGCCCACGGCGGCGCCACCGAGTTCGCTCGGATGGGTCGTGCCGCCGGCGCCGCCGGGGTGATTGTTCCCGACCTGCCGTTGGACGAGGCGGGGGAAGTGCGGGAGGCGTTCGCGGCCGAGGGGCTGGCGCTGGTGCCGCTGCTGGCGCCGACCACGCCGGCCGAGCGGCGGCGGCGGATCTGCGAGGCGGCCAAGGGCTTCGTCTACGTCGTCTCCACCGTCGGCACCACCGGCGAGCGCAACGAGCTGCCGCCTGCCATCGCCGAGCTGGTGGCGGCGACGAAGGCCGACGCGCGGACGCCGGTCGCCGTCGGCTTCGGAATCGGCACCCCCGAGCAGGCCGCCCAGGTCGGCCGGATCGCCGACGGAGTGATCGTCGGCAGCCGCCTGGTCCGCGCCGCCGGCGAGGGCGGTTCGCCCCAGGGCGCCGCCGACGCCGTCGCTTCGTTCCTCAGCGAGACGCGCGTCGCCCTTGCTGGATAGGATGCGCCGCGATATGGGCATGGTCGTAACCCTCTTTCTCGCGATCGCCACGATGGTCACCGCCTACGGCTGGCTCGGCCAGGGCGGCGGCGTCGCCGGGCTGATCTTCTTCGGCGTGCTCCTGATCGGCGCCTTGGTTCGGATCGCGCAGCCCGACCGGTCCTAGCTCCTCTGCTGACTCAGAGTCTGCACATTTCCAAGCCGTACGCCTCGGCGGCTTTGTTCGCGGTTACGAATGGAGTTATCTTCACGGCCTTCGCCGGTTGAGCTTCCATGATTTTCAAGGAAGCTTCGTATTTGGTCATGATCTTTTCGATCGTCGCCTCGTCCCCCTGCGGGACGTTTAGCTGCTTCAGTTGATCGATGAGTTTTACGTAGGCCGGGATGACCGTCTGTTCGACGAAGAGGCCGAGAGTCTTAGGGGTGGGGTTCTGTACGACTCGAGGGGGGAGTTCTTTGAGCGCGACGTTGACCGCCTTTTCCTTTTCTTTCATGCCTTCCTGGCAAATCCGGTTTGCTTGATCGACGAATTCCTTTTTCGTCAGGGGGGCGGAGCTGCCGCTTTCCGACGTTGCTGAGGCACTGCTGCTGTCGCTGCCGCCGCATCCGCTGACCAGGATCGCGGTAAGTGCCAGACATGCCGCGGCGACGGCCCAAAATCCCTTCCCATGCATTGAAAGCCCCTTGTCCTCGTCCTATCGAAGTGCGGGGCGAGTGTAGTCAGAAGTTATTTAGCTAATCAATGACCACGGCCCCGAACTCCGGATTTCCCGGCGACTCGGGTCACTCGGAAGAGCTAGGCGCGGGTGGCGACTACCTGGAGGTACTCGGCCTCCAGGACCATCGCGCGGTCGCCGGCGGTGTTCGCCTCCTCCAGGAAGGAGAGCAGGTCATTGGTCAGCGCTTGCTCGCCCTCCGGGCCGACCCGTTCGAAGGCCATCTGGGTGGGGCCGAAGTAGGTGCGGAAGAACTCGACGTAGTGCTCGGGGGAGCGGAAGGGCTGGCGCGAGATGCGCCGCTCGAAGCGAACGTCGGAGACACTGTCGCCGAGGAGCTCGCGGACCCGGTCCTCGGTGCCCCAGAGCAACGGCGATTCGACCCCGGGCGGCGGCGGCGCGTGCTTGCTGATCGTCCCGAACATCTGGCCGACGCTGCCCGCGGGCGTCCAGTTGTTCATGCCGATCCGGCCGCCCGGTTTCGTCACCCGCATCAGCTCGGCGGCGGTCTTCGGCTGGTCGGGGGCGAACATCGCCCCGAAGATCGACATCGTCACGTCGAAGCTGGCGTCGTCGAAGGGCAGGGCCTGGGCGTCGGCCTCGACGAACTCGACGTCGAGCCGCTCGGCGGCGGCGCGTTCCCGTCCGCGCTCGAGCAGCGCCGGGACGTAGTCGGCACCGACCGTCCCGCCCCAGCTGCGCCGCGCCGCCGAGATCGCGCCGTTGCCGCTGCCGCAGGCGACGTCGAGCACCCGCTCGTCGGGGACGATGTCGAGCGCCTCGGCGAGGTTCTCGCTGGCGTTGAAGACGATCCCGGCGACCATCGCGAAGTCGCCTTTGGACCAGATCTGCTGCTGGATCTGCGTAACGGCTTGAAGGTCGGGCGTGTCGTTCATGCGTGCGAGCCTCTCACGTGAAGAAGCGTTTCGCTATCTCGATCATCCCCAGGTCGACCTGCTTGACCTTGACCGCCTCCTCCAGCGGCACCGAGGTCATCTCGGGGCCGTGGATGGCGGCCATGCGGCCGAATTCGCCCGCTTTCGCCATCTCGTAGGCATGGGCGCCGTAGAGGGTGGCGAGAACGCGGTCGGTCGAGGTGGGGGTGCCGCCGCGCTGGACGTGTCCGAGCACGGTGACCCGGGCCTCGTAGCCGGTCAGGCGCTCCAGCTCGGCCGCCAGCGCCGCGCCGATGCCGCCGAGCCGGGGGTAGCCGTATTCGTCGCTCTCCTTGATCGGCTGGATCAGCCGTTCCTCGCCGCTGGCGAAGGCGAGCTTGGCGCCCTCGGCGACGACGATGATCGAGAAGTCCTTGCCGCGGTCGTGGCGGCGGGTCACGTCTCCGCAGATCTCCTCCACCGTCGTCGTCTGCTCGGGGATGACGATGCAGTCGGCGCCGCCGGCGATCCCCGCGTAGGCGGCGATCCAGCCGGTGTTGCGGCCCATCACCTCGACGACCATGATCCGGTCGTGCGACTGGGCGGTGGTGTGGAGGCGGTCGATCGCGTCGGTGACGATCTGCACGGCGGTGTCGAAGCCGAAGGTGAAGTCGGTGCCGCCGACGTCGTTGTCGATCGTCTTCGGGACGCCGATCAGCGGCAGGCCGTGATCGACGTGGAGCTGGCGGGTGATCTCCATCGTGTGCTCGCCGCCGATCGCGACGACCGCGTCGAGCCGCTGCTCCTCGAAGGCCGCGGCGACCTGCTCGACCGCGCCTTCGCGGATCGGCTCGTAGCTGGAGGTGCTGAGGATCGTCCCGCCCTGGTGGAGGATCCCGGTGACGCGGGGCATGTCGAGGGGCATGTAGTCGCCCTCGGCGAGGCCGCGGTAGCCGCGGCGGATCCCGATCGTCTCGTCCCCCTGCTGCATCGCCGAGCGGGCGACGGCGCGGATCACCGCGTTCAGCCCCGGGCAGTCCCCTCCTGCGGTCAGCACGCCTATACGCATGGCGCCGAGTTTAGGATCGCTTCCCGTGCACCGCCTTCCAGCCCTCTGCGCCAGTGCCCTCCTGCTCGCGGTCATCGCCCTCGGCACGGGGTGCGGCGAAGGCGGAGTGGGGGGAGGCGCGACCGTCTCCGTCTACGTCGCGGCACCGCTGTGCAAGGAAGCGCGGGGCGCATTGCAGAAGGCCGGCGGGAAGGCCGATGACCTCGAGGTCCAGGCTCTCTGCCTTGCCTCAGTTGAATCGGGGGGTGGGTTGGACCTTGCTGTGGCCGGCGCCAACGCCCGCCGCGCCACCGAGGACTCGAGCTCGGTCGCCTATCTCGAAGCTCCCGGCCCGGCCGCCAAGTTCAGTCAGTCGATCGTCGAAGCCGCCAACGTCGCCTGGCTCGAGACCAGCTCCGGAGCAACCGCGATGCGCCACGTCCTCGAAGCCCTCGAAGAAAGGGGCTCCTCGTCTCCCCGCGCGGCGGTCCTAGACCAGGCCGGCTAGCGCCTCGTCCAGGTCCGGGTGCTTGAAGCTGTACCCGAGCTCCTGGGTGCGTTTGGGGATCACCCGCTGCCCGCCCCGCAGGACCTGGCCGAACTCTTTGCCGAATTTGAGGTCGAGCACCAACCCCGGCACCGGCGCGACCGCCGGCCGGTTCACCGCCCGCCCCAGCGCCTTCGAGAACTCCTTGTTGGTCACCGGGTTCGGCGCGGTCGCGTTGACGACGCCGCTGACGTTCTCGCCGTCGAGCGCCCAGAGCAGGATCCCGATCTCGTCCTCGAGGTCGATCCAAGCGACGTACTGCTTGCCGCCGGCGAGCGGGCCGCCGACACCGAGCTTGAACGGCGTCAGCAGCTCTTTCAGCATCCCCCCCTGCGGCGTCAGCACCTGGCCGGTGCGGACGATGACGAGGCGCACGTCGCTGCCGTCGAGCTCGTGTGCCGCCGCCTCCCAGGCCTGCGTCACCTGGGAGTCGAACCTGCTGCCGGGGCCGGCGCCCTCGTCGACTTCCTCGTCGCCGCGGTCGCCGTAGTAGCCGACCGCCGACTGGCTCACCAGCACCTTCGGTGGTTGCTCCAGCGCCCCGATCGCCTGCACCAGGTTGTGGGTCCCCTGGCGGCGGGTCTCCATGATCTTCTGCTTCGCCTCGTCGGTCCAGCGCTGGTCGATCCGCTCGCCGACCAGGTTGACGACGCCCTCGACGCCTTCGAAGGCGACCGGGTCGGGCCGTTCCAGCGTCGGCTCCCAGCGGTGCCAGGTGACGCGGGGGTTGGTACGGCGGGCGCGGCCGGGGTCGCGGCTGAGGCCGACGACGTCGTCGCCGCGGGCGAACAGCGCGTCACACAGAGCCGAGCCGATCAGGCCGCTGGCGCCGGTGACGAGGACCCGCACGGAGTTAGCTCGCCTCCACTGCGGCGAAGGTCCCGGTCTCGTCGTTGAGGCGGGCGATGCCGTCGCGCTTGGCCTCCTCGACCACCGCGTCGGCGACCTTCGGCGCCACTTCGCGGTTGAAGACGCTGGGGATGATGTAGTCCTCGGCGAGGTCGGCCTCGGAGACCGCCATCGCGATCCCTTTCGCCGCCGCCAGCTTCATCTCCTCGGTGATGCTCGGCGCGCCGGCGTCCAGCGCGCCGCGGAATATCCCTGGGAAGGCGAGCACGTTGTTGATCTGGTTCGGGTAGTCGGAGCGACCGGTGGCCATGATCCGCACGTAGGGAGCGGCGTCCTCGGGCATCACCTCGGGCGTGGGGTTGGCCATCGCGAAGACGATCGCGTCGTCGTTCATCTTGCCGAGCGACTCGGGCTGGATGATCCCGGGGCCGGAGAGGCCGACGAAGATGTCCATGCCCTCGATTACGTCGTCGGGCTGGCCCTGGATCACCTCCGGGTTCGTGTTGTCGGCGTACCAGCGCTTGGCGTCGTTCATCTCGCCGGACTGGTAGTCGGCGCGGCCGCTCGACACCGCGCCCTTCCGGTCGCAGCCGACGATCTGGGTGATCCCGGAGGCGAGCATCATCTTGGTCACGGCGACTCCGGCGGCGCCGAGGCCGACCACCAGCACCCGCAGCTGCTCGATCGGTTTGCCGGTGATCTTCAGCGCGTTGAACAGCGCCGCCATCGTCACCACCGCGGTGCCGTGCTGGTCGTCGTGGAAGACCGGGATGTCGATCGACTCCTTCAGCCGGTCCTCGATTTCGAAGCAGCGCGGGGCGGAGATGTCCTCGAGGTTGATGCCGCCGAAGGTGGGGGCCATCAGCTCGACCGCGCGGACGATCTCGTCGGCGTCCTGGGTGTCGAGGCAGATCGGGAAGGCGTCGACGCCGGCGAACTCTTTGAACAGCATGCACTTGCCCTCCATCACCGGCATCGCCGCCTCGGGGCCGATGTTGCCGAGACCGAGGACAGCGCTGCCGTCGGAGACGACGGCGACCGTGTTCTTCTTGATCGTGTACTCGAAGGCCTTGCTGCGGTCGGCGTGGATGTCCATGCAGACGCGGGCGACGCCGGGCGTGTAGGCCATCGAGAGGTCGTCGCGCGTTTTCACCGGGTACTTGTTGCGCTGCTCGATCTTGCCGCCGCGGTGCATCTGCATCGTCCGGTCGACGTAGTCGAGGACGCGGGCGCCCCGGGTCGAGCCGATCGCCCGCAGGATCTTCTCCCAGTGGTCGCGATCGGCGGCGTCAATCGTGAACTCGCGGACCCGTTTGCCCTCCGGCCCGGCACCCGGAACCAGGTCGACGCCCTGCAGCTGCCCGCCAGCCTCGGCGATCGCCGCGGTCAGCCGCCCGAGCGGCTCCTGCCGCGCATCGAGCTCGACGCGGATCGTGACGCTGTACTGGGCGCTGACTGCCATCGGCGGCTATCGAATCAGATTCGGTGCGTCGGCTCCGCGATCCCTCTCATAGGATCTCGGAATGGCGAGAGGGCACTGGAGCAAAATCGCGCTGATCTGCGGTGCGCTGGTGCTTGTCTGGGCGGCTCCGGCCTCGGCGTATGTGGAAACTTTGCCGGCTGCCTACTCGTCGTTCAGCCTGCAGGGCACCCACGGCTACTCGTTCCTCGTTTCCGCCCACCCGGAAGAGGGCTCCCAGGACGAGGGGATCCGTGTGCTCGTGTATCGCAAAGGGTCTACGGCGATCTACGAGGTCCCTGCCGAAGTCACCGGGAAGAAGATCGAGGCGAGGCTGGGCGGGGTGGGACGGATCTCGGTGGAATTCCACCCGCGCGGCAAGCCTCGGATCGCAACGATCAAATGCAACCGCAGCGCCGAACTCCGGTACCAGCCCGGAGTCTGGATGGGAAGGATCGAATTCAAGGGTGAGGAGGCCTTCAGCCGGGTGAATGCGAGGTCGGCGAAAGAGATCACCTGGCCTCTGCTGTTGATCGCCTGTCCGTACATCTCGGAACCCGAGGAAGTGGGCGCTGAGCTGCCGGGAGCGCGCCTCGAGACTTGGGCGGGGCCGAAGTCGCATTTCATCTACCTGGACGCGATCACCAACCGCCCGGGCGCCCCCGTGAAGCTGTTCGCCGGGTTAAGCGAACAGAGGGGCCCGCTGCACGTCGACCGCTTCGTGAGAGGGACTTACCCGGGAGAGGGATTCACCTTCGACTCGAACCTGGACACGGCGACTCTGACCCTCCAGGGCCCATTATCCGGCACTGCCGTCTATAGCCGCTCCGCAGCGCCGCAGGAACGCTGGGCCGGCGACCTCACGATCGACTTCCCCGGTCGCGCGAACGTCTCACTCACCGGTACCCGTTTCCACACCAGCCTCGACCACGCGCGCTATACGCGGGAAAAGCGGTACGACGAGTAGCAATAGCAGCACGTAAGGGGGCGAGTCCGAGGGGCCTGTCGACTTATACGTCCATATGGACGCAAAAAGTGACACGCCAGACGTTCGGGTCGCCGAAATCGCCGCTTCGCAGCACTCACCGCGTCGTGGTCGAGACCGACTGCTTCACCTACCACCAGGGCTCGGTCGCCTTCGAGGACGACCACGCGCGTGAGCTCGACCTGCGTCAACGCGGCTACACCGTGCTGCGCTTCGCCGACACGCAGATCGAAGAAGAGCCCGCGCGGGTCGTTGCCGACGTCGCGCGGGCTCTGGGAAGGGAGACTGGTTGATGAAGGCGCTTAGTGGCGGGCGAAGGGGTCGATGTAGAGGTCGTCGACCTGCCACTGGCCGCCGCTGCCGACCGGCGTGATCCGGATCTGGATTGCGCTGGGGATGACCGTGCCGACGATAGTCGAGAGGCTGAGGACCGTCGACATCTGCTGCGACGGCGCCCAGACGGAGCCGGCCTTGACCGTGCTGACCGTCTTCGTCCGCAGCAGGCCGAGCAGCGAGTACCTCGCTTCGACCCGCAGTTCCGCGGCGGGGTTGCCGCTGTTGCGGGCTACCAGTCGGAAGATCGGCGTATCGAGCGACATGCAGATCGGCGGGCTGGTGGCCGAGCTGCCGGCCGGCAGCGCCAGCGAGCGGCTGTCGCCCGGATCGTTCAGGAGGAAGCTCTCGCTGCCGGCGACGGTCGCAGCGCCGCCTGCCAGCGCCCAGCCCTGGCCGCCTGCCTCGAAGCCGCCGTCGGGCGCGAGCACGTAGGAGTGCTGGTCGCCCCAGGGCCTGAAGACCTGTTCGGCTCCGGTGTAGTCGCAGGCCTGCGCGGCTGCCGCCGAAGAGGCCGAGACGGCAAGCGCCGCCGCGGCGAGGACGATGAGCTTTCGGATTGAGTTCATGGGCAAATCTCCCTTTGTTGCAGGCCAAAAAGCCTGGTCGGAAAACCAAGCTGGCGGTCGAGCCATCTCACCCGGGGGACGAGACCTCTGACTTTGCGTCCCTGCCTCGCGGCAGGTTTGCCCTTATTCAGCTCACCTCTGCACTTATGTGTGCAACCGATTTCGGCGAGCGGAACGAGGACTTAACCCCGTTGGACCCGATGTCTAGTTAATTTTCGGGCCTCGTCAGCGGGAAAAGTTGGAAACCCGCTCATTTATAGGCCGGTAGCAGCCGATACATGGGCAGCCCGACGGCAGCCGATCATGGAATCCGCAGCACCCGCACCCGAGGCCCAGCAGCTCTTTGCAAGGGGCAGAAACCGCGCTCAGGTCCGCGCCGAAGGCCGTGAGCGCGCGGTCGAGCAGGCGACGGGGGCGGTGTTCTTGGTCGTCGCCGTGGCAATGGCGCTGTTCCTCGAATCCCCGCGGTCGCTCGACCTCGGGACGCTGGCCGTACTCGTTGTCGCCTATGTGGTCGCCTGCCGCGCCAAGTTCGACATCGCCGACGGCTACACGGTGCCCACCGAGCTGGTGCTGGTGCCGATGCTCTTCCTCCTGCCGACGCCGGTGGTGCCGCTCGTCGTCAGCCTCAGCTGGCTGCTCGGCCGCCTGATCGACTTCGCGAGCGGCCGCACCAGCGTCCACCGCGCCTTCCACGTCTTCGGCGACTGCTGGCACGCGGTCGGCCCGGCGCTGGTGATCGTCGCGGCCGGCGCCCAGACCTTCTCCTGGGATTCCTGGCCGATCTACCTTGCCGCCCTCGCGGCCCAGTTCGCCTTCGACTTCGCCGCCGCCACCGCCCGCGCCTGGCTGATCGACGGCACGCCGCCCGCGGCCGTCCTGCGGATGATCGGTCCCGTCTACGGCCTCGACGCGGCCCTGGCGCCGATCGGCCTGCTCGCCGCCGCGGCGGCGGTGGCGATCGGGCCCGGGGTATGCCTGGCGGTGATCCCGCTGGCTCTGGTCCTCGCCGTCCTCTCCCGCGAGCGCCAGACCCGCGTCGACCAGGCACTCGCTCTCAGCGAGGCCTACCAGGGCACCGCGCTGCTGCTCGGCGACGTGGTCGAGGCCGACGACGCTTACACCGGCAGCCACAGCCGCGGCGTCGTCGAACTCTCGCTGGCGGTCGGCGACCGCCTCGGCCTCGGCTTCGAGCAGCGCCGCAACGTCGAGTTCGCGGCGCTCCTCCACGACGTCGGCAAGATCGCCGTCCCCGACGAGATCATCAACAAGGAAGGCCCGCTCGACGAGGCCGAGTGGGAGGTGATGCGCCGGCACACGATCGAGGGCGAGCGGATGCTGAAGCGGATCGGCGGCGTCCTCGCCGAGGTCGGCAAGATCGTCCGCGCCTCGCACGAGGACTTCGACGGCTCCGGCTACCCCGACGGCCTCGCCGGCGAGGAGATCCCGGTCGAGGCCCGCATCGTCACCTGCTGCGACGCCTTCAGCGCGATGACCACCACCCGCTCCTACCGCAAGGCGATGGACATCGAGGCGGCGCTGGCCGAGCTCCACCGCTGCGCCGGCACCCAGTTCGACCCGCGGGTGGTCGACGTCCTCGTCGAGCTGGTCGAGGCCGGCGAAGTCTGAGCCGCTCGGCTCAAGGGGCGCTCGCGAACCGGTTCCGAAGGAGTTTTTCTTCGTTGGCGCTGCAGGGCGTGACCGGGGGCGTCGGATCCTTTTTCCCCGCCGCCGTCCGTCCCTGCCCGCCCGCCTTCTGCTTCGCAGCCAACTCGGTCACCGCTGCCTTCGCCCTGCGGCAGAGGGCCATCGCCAGCTGTAGCGACCGCTTGTAGGCCCGGTTCTCATCCATGATTGGCCCGATGGTCAGACCGGCCAGGGTGCTCTTCGGGACTCGCAAAAGGGTGACGCCTTCGCGGTCGAAGCCCATCGATTCGGCGCGCTGGGGTGAGCCCGCCGGTTGCGGCCTGCCGACGTAGACGGCGTCGCTCGTCTCGGCGACGAAGAAGCCGACGACCGGGCTCGGCCCGCTGAGGGCGGCAACGGGGGAGACCTTCGCATGGCTATGCGTCCGCAGGTAAGTCGAGACGGCGATCGTGACCCCGACGCTGAGGAAGACGCAGACCGTGTACCAGGCGAAGTGGTCGGTCATGCTGACGACGACGATCGCGACGACGACCGTTCCCAGTGCGACGGCGACCAGCAGTCCTCGGTGGAGGTCGGAGAGACCGCCCCAGCCCGCCGCGATCACGAATAGCGCCGCGCCGAGCATCGGGATCACCCCGATCGCGAACTGCAGGAAGTGTTCTCTCGGGTTGCGGCGGGTGGGCTGGATCCTGCTCGCGTCGGCCGCTCGCTTTTGTGCCGCCCACTCGGCCGGGATGTCCTCGCTCTCCAGCTCTCGCAGCCTTTCCTCGTCTCGGTTCGCCTCGTCTTCAGCCGCGTTTTGCGCCGCCCGCGCGGCATCGCGCTCCGGCGAGCCCTCGCGCGCTTCGTCTCCCAGGCGCCTCTGTTTGTCGGCACGAGCGCGGCAGCCCTCGATCTGGCCCTTCAACTGGTCTCTCTCTTCTTCGAGCCCGCTGAGGAGTTCGGTCGCGCGCAGCCTCGCGTCCTCGGCCACTTCCTTGCGGGTGCGTCGGCGGCTGCCGATCGCCAGGTCCCAACCCGTTACTGCGATGGCCGCAGCGGCGAGGGCGGCCAATACTGCGGGGACGAGAAAGCTTGCGCCGGTGGCGACCAGATCGGCGCGCGGCACCTGCGCCACGGCCTCGTTCGCGGGCAGCCCTGCCGCGTCGAACCGGGTCCAGAGGATGAAGCCCCCGAAGAACATGACGAATCCGATCACGCCGATCCCAGTTCCGATCGCGGTCAGTACCGGGATCAGCAGATCGGAGAACGAGGAACTCTTATTTTCCGGCGACTTTGCACTGGGAGCATTTGCGCTCTCGGACACATTTGACCAACTATTCGGACCACCGGGAACTTGCAAGGTTCCCAAAGCCCTCACGGCGGTCCGCGGGGGCGCCTCATAGAGTGAGCGCTCGATGTCAGCTGACGCACCGCAGCTCTTCCTGATCGACGGCAACAGCCTCGCCTACCGCGCCTTCTTCGCCCTGCCCGAGTCGATCGGGACCAGCGACGGGCGGCCGACCAACGCCATTTACGGCCTTGCTTCGATGCTGGTGAAAATCATCGACGAGCACCATCCGCAGGGCGTGGTTGTCGCCTGGGACGCCGGCTGGAGCGGCCGCGAGAAAACGTATGACCTCTACAAGGCCCAGCGCAAACCGCGTCCCGACCTGCTGCGCGAGCAGTGGCCGCACCTGATGCCGCTGGTCGAGGCCTTCGGCTACACCAACGTCAGGGTCGAGGGCTACGAGGCCGACGACGTGATCGCCTCGCTGGTCAGGCAGGCGCGCGAAGAGGGGATCGAGGTGATGGTCGTGACCGGCGACCGCGACGCCTACCAGCTGGTCGCCGAGGGGGTGCGGGTGATGAGCACCTCGCGCGGGATCACCGAAACCAAGATCTACGACCGCGCCGCGGTGGAAGAGCGCTACGGCGTCCCGCCGGAGCTGATCACCGACCTGATGGGGCTGCGCGGCGACACCTCCGACAACATCCCCGGCGTCCCCGGGATCGGCGAGAAAACGGCTACGCAGCTGCTGCAGCAGTTCGACTCGCTGGAGGGGGTGCTGGCCAGCGTCGACCGGATCTCCGGCGCCAAACGCAAACAGAACCTAACCGAGCACGCCGACGACGCGCGGCTCTCGAAGCAGCTGGCGACGCTGCAGTACGACATCGAGACCGGGGTCGACCTCGGCGCGGCGATGTCGAGCGAGCCCGACCGCGGCGTCCTGCGCGACTTCATGCGCGAGTTCGAGCTGCGGGCGGTGATGGAGCGGCTGGAAGAGGCGCTGCCGGAGGGGGCGGCGGTTCCCGGGCGCAAGGTCGAGACCGAGCTCGAGGTCGAGGCGGTGGCGGGGAAGCCGGCGGACCTGGGGGAGGGGCCGGTGGCGCTGGCGATCGCCGGCGATCGCTGGGCGGCGGCCGAAGCCGACCGCATCCTCGCCGGCTCCTCGTCCCTCGACGAGCTCGCGGTCGCCCTCGACGGCAAGCCCTTCGCCGCCCACGACGCCAAGTCGCTCGGCGGCGGCCGCCACGGCCTGCTCGCGGCGGCGGCGCGGGAGGGGGTCGAGCCGGTCCTCGACCACGACACGATGATCGCCGCCTACCTGCTGGAGCCGCAGCGGCGCACCTACGACCTGGTCGAGCTGACTGCCGACGCCGGGATCGGCCTCGCCGAGGGCGCCGCCGCGGCAAGACCCGAGGAGGACGACGGGCAGATGGCGCTGGGCGAGGAGCTGGAGCCGGGGCTCGAGCCCGCCGAGGAAGCGCGCTTGGTCGCGGCTCTGGCGGCGGTGCAGGCGCCGCGGATCGAGGAGCTGGGGCTGAAGGACCTCCTGCGCAACGTCGAGCTGCCGCTGGTCGGCGTCCTCGCGGCGATGGAACGCGAGGGGCTGAAGCTCGACGCCGAGCGGCTGGCCGAGGTCGGCGCCGGCTTCGGCGAGCGCATCGCCACCCTGGAGAAGGAGATCTTCGAGCTGGCCGAGGAGGAGTTCACGATCGGCTCGCCGCAGCAGGTCGGCCGCATCCTCTTCGAGAAGCTCGAGCTGACGAAGAAGCGCCGCGGCAAGACCGGCTTCTCGACCGACGCCCGCGTCCTCGCCCAGATCCGCGACGAGCACCCGATCGTCGAGAAGATCGAGTCCTGGCGCGAGCTGACGAAGCTCAAGAACACCTACTTGGATTCGCTGCCAGAGCTGATCGACTCCGAGACCGGGCGCGTCCACACCACCTTCAACCAGGCCGCGACCACCACCGGCCGCCTCTCCAGCACCAACCCCAACCTGCAGAACATCCCGATCCGCACCGAGATCGGCCGCCCGGTGCGGGCCTGCTTCGTCGCCGAGGAGGGGGCGCGGCTGCTCTCCGCCGACTACAGCCAGGTCGAGCTCCGGGTCCTCGCCCACGTCGCCGACGAGGGGGTCCTCAAAGACGTCTTCCGCGAGGGCGAAGACGTCCACGCCGCCACCGCCGCCGAGGTCTTCGAGATCGAGCGCGACGAGGTCGACGTCGGCCAGCGTTCGAAGGCGAAGATGGTCAACTTCGGGATCGTCTACGGGCTGACCGGGTTCGGTCTCGCCGACCGGCTCAACATCCCCCGCAAGGAGGGCGAGGAATTCGTCGCCCGCTACCTGGAGCGCTTCCCGGCGGTGCGGGCCTTCCGCGAGGAGGTGATCGAGCGCGCGCAGGAGGAGGGCTTCGTGACGACGCTGATGGGTCGGCGCCGGCCGATCCCCGAGCTGCGCTCCGGCAACCCCAACACCCGCCGCCTCGGCGAGCGGCTCGCGGTCAACACGGTGATCCAAGGCACCGCCGCCGACGTCATCAAGGTGGCGATGGTCAACTGCCAACGCGCCCTGCGGGAAAAAGGGGGGGAGACCCGCCTGGTCCTGCAGATCCACGACGAGCTCCTCTTCGAGGGCCCGCCGGGGGAGATGGAAGCGGCGGCCGAGCTGGTGGAGCGCGAGATGTGCGCCGCCTACCCGCTCGATCCGCCGCTGGAGGTCGATATCGGCGTCGGGACCGACTGGCTCAACGCCAAGTAACTCTGAGAAGCGGACGCCAGAGGCAGCGGGGAGGGCTCTGCGGACCCTCCCCGCTGTTGTCCGCTGAGCCCCTCCCCGCTGCCTGTCAGGCGTCTTTGCCCGACAGCTCGACCTCCTCGAAGGTCGCCTGGCCGTTGGCGACCTTCAGCTCTGCCTCCTCGACGACCGCGCCGGGGACGAGGGCCGCGGTGGTGCAATTACCCGCGTTGCCCTCGTTGTCGTCGTCGCCGGCGTTGCCCGGACCCGAGTTTTCACTGCCCGGACCGGAGTTGTCGCCGCCGTTGTCGTCGCCGGGCTCTTCCTCACCCTGGCCGCCGTTGTCGTCTCCGGCCTCTTCTTCGCCGCCGTTGTCGTCGCCAGGCTCGACCTCGCCTTCGCCGCCGTTGTCGTCGCCGGCCTCGTTTTCCTGGCCGCTATCGCTGCTGGCGGAGGCGCCGCCGTTGTCCTCGCACTTGATCTCGGTGCCTTCGGTGACCAGGCCGGAGATCGTTTCGCCGCCGAAGAGGTCGATCGTGAGTTTCCCGCTTTCGGCGTCGAAGGAGGCGATCGTGCCGGCGTTCTCGTTGCCGTCCATCACCCCGTCGTCGTTCGAGTCATCGTCGCGCGGGTTGTCGCCGGCGAGGAACTCGGCCCGGTTGCGCAGGTGGTCGCGGTCCTGGTCCAGGCGCGCCTGGTTCACCTTGAGGGAGAGGTGGTGCCTCTTCTCCCACTTGTCCGGGATGCGGTCGTGATTGCGGTCCTTGGCTGCCGCCAGGCTGGGCATGGCCAGGAGCGCGAGCGCCCCAAGCGCCAGCGCGAACCAGGTCATGCCGAGGCGGGCTCGCCGTCCTTTGGTGCGGGTCATGCCATTTCCTCCTAGATCGAAGTTGAACAACTGGTTGTGGCTAGAACCCGAGGGCGGCGCCAAGATCACGCGGCTTTATGGACTTGGGATCGATTCGCCCGCGTTGGTGGCGATGTCGCCGCTGCCGGAACCGGACGAGCCGCCGCTCTCGCTGGAGTCGCCGCCGGAGGTCCCGGAACTGCCACCGTCGTCGCTTTCGCTCAGTTCCGGTTCGCTGCTCGGTTCGCTTTCGATCTCGCCGCCGTCGGGGCCGGACGAACCGCCGCCACCGTCGACGGTGCTGAAGCTGTCGTCGCTGCCGCCGGAGCCGCCCGAGGAGCCGCCATCGTCGATCGAGCCGCTCCCCGAATTCGAACCGCCGCCGTCATCGCTGCCGCTGCTGCCGCTGCTGCCACTGCCGCCGTGACGGTCGCCCGAGCCGGAGTCGTCGTCGCCGGAGCTGCCGGGGCCCGAGTTGCGCGAGCCCTCGCCGGAGTTGCTCGATCCCTTGCCGGAGTCCGAGCCGCCGCCCGAGGGGCCGGGGCCGCCCGAGGCGCTGCGGCTGCCGTCGCCGAGCGAACCGCTGCGGTCGCCGCCGCCGTTGCCGCGACGGTCGTCCTTGCCGGGGGAGTCGCTCCTCCGGCCGCTGTCGCTCGCTCCGAAAGAAGAGCTGGAGGCCGATTCGCCGGTGGGCGTCGCGCTGCTGTGCTTCTTTCCGATCAGCGGAGCCGCCTCGGCCACGTTCGAGTTGCCGTCGCCCACCTGATGGTGCTTGATCGCGACGCCGGCGCCGACCGTCCCCGCGATCAGCACCGTCGCCGTGCCGGCTTTGACCATCTCGGCGCCGTGCTCGGCGAACATCCGCAGGGCCGGCAGCGGCAGCAGCAACCCGAGACCCTCGCGCAGCGCCGCCCGCGCCCGGTAGATCGCCTGCCGCGCCGCGCCGCCGCTGACCCCCAGCGCCGCCGCGATCTCCTCGTGGCTCAAGCCTTCGAGCTCGCGCATCACCAGCGCCGCCCGCTGCGGCTCGGGCAGCGCCTGCAGCCGCGTCATCAGGTCGCGCATTTCCTCCCGCGCCTCCGCCTCGGCGGCGGTGCTGCGCCCGCCCGGCAGCGTCTCCGGAATCTCCTCTGCCGCCGGCGCGTGGTCGCGCAGGTCGTTCAGGGCCGTGTTGCGGACGATCCGGTAGAGCCAGGGACGCAGTTCGATCTCCGCACTGGACCCGCGCAGCGCCGGCAGCGCCTTCGAGAAGGCGTCCTGGGTGACGTCCTCCGAGCGGCCGCCGACGATCGCCGCCGCGAAGCGGTCGAGCTGCTTGCGGTAGCGGCGCACGATCTCCTCGAAGGCGGCGTCGTAGCCGTCGCGGACGAGGTCGACGAGGCGCCGGTCCGGCTGCGCCCGCAGCGCCGGGCCGAGAAAGATCCGGGAGGCGAAGAGCTCTGCGGGTGGGGGAGGCATCGACTGGTCTCAGCTACATCGGACGAGCGGTCGTACTGCGTTACTGATATGAGAGCGACGAGGTTCAATCTCGCCTGCATAGCCCCAACACATGTCCGGACCCAAGATCACGCGAAAGATGGAAAAAACGGATGGATAGGGGCCTCGCCGTCCTCCTCACCGCCGCCGCGGGCGGCCTGATCGCCGCCCAGGCGCCGATCAACGCCGGCCTCGGCAAGGCGACCGGCAGCATGCCCGCCGCCCTCGTCTCCTTCTCGGTCGGGACCCTGGCTCTGGCGACCGTCGTCGTCCTCAGTGGCAAGGCCGGCGGCCTCTCCTCGACCTTCGACGTCAGCTGGTACTACCTGCTCGGCGGCTTCCTCGGCGCCCTCTACGTCCTCAACGCGCTGATCGCTGTCTCCGCGATCGGCGCCGGCGGGGTTGCCGCGGCCACCGTCTTCGGCCAGTTGACGGCCTCGGTGGTGATCGACCGCTTCGGCCTATTCGGCCTCGACCAGGTCGCGCTCTCGCCCCAGCGGATCGTCGGCGTCGCCCTGCTGCTGGTCGGGACGGTGCTGGTCGTCCGCTGA
>Ga0207687_10000852_pt1 | contig 20635 bp, 23 predicted proteins | sample KBSM54metaG_FD_184399 | JGI IMG/M metagenome (GOLD analysis project Ga0207687, IMG submission 184399) | Miscanthus rhizosphere microbial communities from Kellogg Biological Station, Michigan, USA - KBS M5-4 metaG (SPAdes) (version 2) | ecosystem: Host-associated > Plants > Roots > Rhizosphere >...
TCGCGATGTTTCGGTGGCGCACCTGCTGTATTTCATGAAGACGCTGCTCTCGGCGATTTTCCATCGCGATGTTACGGTGCGGCTGCGGCCGGGATTTTTTCCGTTTGTCGAGCCTGGATTCGAGCTCGATATTCAGTGCCTCATCTGCGGAGGCAAAGGCTGCCCGGTTTGTAAGCATTCAGGCTGGGTGGAATTGCTGCCCTGCGGCCTGGTGAATCCGGCCGTCCTGCGTGCCGGCGGCGTCGATCCGGAACAATGGAACGGTTTCGCGTTTGGCTTGGGACTCACGCGCCTGGCCATGATGCGTTACGGCATTGACGACATCCGGCTGTTCGCCGGCGGCGATCTGCGATTCTTGAGGCAGTTTTAGGCGATGAAGTTCTCCTACAACTGGCTGCGCGATTTGGTCGATCAACTCGACACGCCCCCGAGCGAACTGGCTCAGCTCATCACCATCAAAACCGCCGAGTCCGAAGGCGTCGAACCTCACGGAAACGACCACGTGATTGAGATCGACAACAAGTCCCTCACGCATCGGCCCGACCTCTGGGGCCACTACGGTATGGCGCGCGAGGTGGCGGCGATTCTGAGCCGCAAGCTCGTCGATCCAGTAAAGCCCGCGGAATTCCCCGGCAGCGCGCCCATTCGTGTCTCCATCGAGGACCATGCACTGTGCCCGCGTTACTCCGCACTGGTGTTCGAGAACGTCACCGTCAAGCCGTCGCCAGAGTGGCTCCAGCAGCGGCTCGAAGCCGTCGGCTTGAATCCCATCAACAACATCGTGGATGTGACCAACTACGTGTTGGCGGAGATCGCGCAGCCCATGCACGCCTTCGATGCCGCTAAACTTCAAGGCGACGAAATCATAGTGCGTTCCGCGCGCCCCGGCGAAACCATCAAGGCGCTGAACGACGAGAGCTACACGCTCGATCCTTCCAATCTGGTGATCGCCGATCCCGCTGGGCCGGTAGCGATTGCCGGCATCATCGGCGGCGCGGATAGCGCGATTTCGAATTCCACTACACGGATCGTCCTGGAAAGCGCGAATTTCAATGCGTCGAGTGTCCGCAAAACCTCATCGCGGCTTAGGCTGCGCACGGACGCGTCCATGCGCTTCGAAAAAGCGCAGGATCCGGTGAACACCATTCGCGGTCTGGAGCGAGCCTTCGCGCTTCTTCAGGAAGTCTCTCCCGGTATCCGCCTGGTAGGTGGATTGGCCGACAACTATCGCCCGCTGCCAGTGCCGCCCCCGGTTGTCCTCCCGCTCGATTGGCTCGATCGCAAGCTGGGCCGGGCCATCTCCGGAGAACAGGTTCGCGCCATTTTGGAGTCGCTCGAGTTTCGCGTGGAGGAGATCGCGCCGCGAGTTTTCTCCGTGTTCGTGCCGAGCTGGCGCGTCACGAAGGACGTTTCCATCAAGGAAGATCTGGTCGAAGAGGTCGGACGGATGATCGGTTACGATTCCATCCCGCCGGTGGCTCCTTTGACGCCCGCCCGCGTTCCTCCGGCCAGCCCCGAGCGCGAATTTCACCACCGCGTTCGCCAGATGGCTGCGGCGCAGGGATTCACTGAGGTCCACAACTATTCTTTCATCAGCGAGGAGATGGCCCGCGTCTTTTCCGTCGATGTGGCGGCGCACGTGCAAGTTTCAAACCCCATCGTGTCGGATCAGAACCTTCTGCGGACGAGCCTCCTGCCGGGGATTTGGAAGAACATCAACGATAATGCGCGCCACTTCGACCACTTCCGTCTGTTCGAAATCGGTCGGGCGATCCACCCCGACCGGGAGGTGCCTCGTTTCACTGCTGCCATGTTTTCTAAGGATGAGGATGTTGCCGGTCTGTTCGAACTCAAGCGTCTGGCCGAATGCCTTTTGCCGGGAGTCTCGGTACGTCCGGCCGAAGCCACGCAATCCTACGAGCATCCCCGTCGCACGGGAGATGTCTTGCACGGCGAGACGAACGTTGGCCGCCTGTTCGAGTTTCATCCCAAAATGATTGAAGGCGGCCGCGCCTCCGTGCTGGATTTAGATCTCACGCGCTTGCTGCAATTCCAGCCGACCCCCGAACGATATCAGCCCCTGCGACGTTTTCCTGAGAGCGCGTTCGATCTCTCGGTGGTCGCGAACCCGCGGACGCTGATCGCCGACGTGCAGGCGGCTTTGGAAAAACTGGCGGGAGACACTTTGCTGTCCATCGTTTTCCTGCGCGAATTCGCACTCGCTGACGAAGCCCGCAGCCTGTCCTATCGGCTCACCGTCGGCGCTCCGGATCGTACGCTTTCCGCAGAGGAAGTAGGCTTGGTTCGCTCGCGAATTATCGATGGCATGCGTTCGGCGGGTTACGAACTTAGGCTCTGAGGTTATTGAGCGGACATTCCGAATTCGCGGAGAAGCTCAGAATCTGCACCGTATAGCCGGACCCAGTACACTCCCTTTATCAGGGGTTTGGACAGGGTCGCTACGAGCTTTCCGTCGACGTCCGAAACCTGTCCCTTCCAGATCGGGTTTCCGGCAGCGTCCACTACCTCAATGCGGTATTCCCCGGTGGGTACCAGATCCGGCTGGTCGATACTCAAGCGGACGCGTTTGCCGGTCGGTGCGGGAGCCAAGGGGCTGGAGCCGCGCAGTGAGGAAAGGCTCACTGGAACCGGCGCGGAAGGCTCTGGACGATACGGCCAGATCGATACGAGTGCCAGAATCACCAGCGCAGCCATCGGCGCGAGTTGGGTTCGGTTGGCGCCGCTGGGAAGGAACCTTCTCCAGGTCGCCGGCTGGTCAGCCGCGATCTTCATCGCTGCCACGAACGCATCGGTGCCGGCTACGGTGCCTCGGCAGCTCTCGCAGAGCAGAAGATGCTCTTCGACCTGAGGCGTGAGAGCGTATGGAAGGCGATGAAGTGCGTACTCTTCAAGGATTTCCTCATTCGGATGAACCACGAAACGTTTAGTCGGGTCCGGCACAATTCCCATAACGGAGCATCAAACGAGCCACGTTTCAAATTAGAACTTCCGGTTCCTTAGTGGGACACACTCCTTGAAGTTCTCAAGAAAACTGCGTGCCGGCTTTTGTGAACAAGTTTCTTTCTACCCAGTTCGCCAAACCGAGCTTTCGCCCGGGACTTGAGCAGCCGAAATTGGGTCTCGGTCAGACCCATTTCCAAACAGATATGGTCCTGACTCTCCTCATCGATGTAAAAGCGTGTCAGGATCTCCCGATCTCTCTCCGAAAGCTCTCCCAGGACCTGCCGGATGAGCCCTATCCGCTGCCGGAAGATCGCAGCCTCCTCGGGATTCCCGCGAGGATCCACAACCCGGATGGTGGAATCGAATTCCGCCTGTTCGCGGCGGTTGTGGACCACTTTGTCGATATGGGCGGCCACCTGACGGCGGACGATGGTGCGGACGAAACCCATCAAGCGCTCGGGTTCGCGCAACTCTCCACGTCGGATCGCTTGCACCACTACGACAAAGGTGTCGTGAACCTTGTCATCCAGTTCCTGGGGTCCCAGTTGGCGGCACAGATAGAACCGGATTCCGCGGGAGAACAACTGATACAGCTCCTCCATCCCGTCGGTCTTCTGCAGGCGAATGCGCTCCACCAGCTCCACCCATCCCGCATTCACATCCGCCGCTCCCTGGGCTGGTTCTCCTGGCCCTTCATCACACTCGTCGAGCAGCGGCGCTCCCAACGGCGGCGAGAGCGTGGCGGCCGCCACGGCTGCCGCTGCAGCCGCAATTTCCAATGCCGTCAGATGGACCGGCGCGTGATCCGTATCCGGCGGCGGGTTGGGCGCCACTACGGGCGAATAAATTCGGCGGCTTGCACGTATCACCGTCCACCTCCTGTCACCTGGAACGCCGCCCAATAGGATGGTGCGGCCTGCCAGGTTCCCGAATGAATTTGGTCCACTTGACTGCGGCGCAAGGCCTCGGCCGCGGAAGTGGTTCGCAGATGTTGATAAAACGCCGGAATCAGATCACCGTCGGCATCTGGCACGGGCCAATTGGTGGCCACTACGGCGCGCGCGCCTGCCGTCATCCATGCCCGCGTCAGCCCCAGCAATCCGGCCCCCGCGCGAATATCGCCGGTTCCGCTGGCACACCCGGTCATCACAATCAGTGCTCCAGGGACGTGCTGCATACCGATTTCGGAAGTCGACAAGAGACCTGGACTGCCGCCGGCGTCCAGCGAAAACGCCAGGAAGGCCTGCTCCGGGTCCGTCACGGAAGTCAGGACATGCGTCGATAAATGGATGGTCGAAGGGGCAGCATTGAGCGCGTCGAGAAAAACATCGCGCTGGGCGGCTTTGCCTTCCAGGATTTGTATGCGCTGGGAAAGTCCGGTATCGGCACGCCAGGTCTCAGAACTCCGCTGCAACTCCCGGCCGCTGTTCACCAGCCGGTTCAATTGGCCGCGAGCTGCGTTCTCATGCGGCGTCCACGCGGCATCCGGCTCCCGGCGAGGATCCGCCGCGTTGTATATCGGGTCCCCAACGCCCAGATATCCGCCCGGTGAAGGCGGGTCCCTGGTCAGGAAAAGAGCTCCCGGAATGTCTTGCGTGGAATGGGATTGCGCAGCATAAACCGGCTGGCCATCCTCGTAACCGGTCACCAGCGCCGGGAACGGCAGTTCGAACAGCACTCCATCCAGCGACAGCAGCCAGGCCGTTTTGGCGGCGTCCGCTGGACCGAGTGAGCCCAACAGTCGTCTATAAAGGTCAGCGCCCAATTTATCTCCTGCCGGCTCGTTCTTCAGGATCACGTCCCGAAACCGCTTCACGTCCTCGTGGACCTCAGACTCGGCCGGCAGTCTGTGTAGCTCTATGCTCCTTTGGGTAACGGCCCAAAGATACGATTCCTGCTTGCCTAGGTAAAAACTGAGTAGCAGTTCACGTTCACCTAAGCCCTGTTGAATATCAATAAGTGAACTCCGAGTGCGAAAGTTCTCGGGCAACGTCACTGCAATTCCGACCCCGGCGGTTGATTCCATTTCGGTAAGTTCCAAATGGAGACGTTCGGAAGTCGGGCTTGTGGCTTCGTCAGAAGCCAAATGACGGGCTTTTTCCTGGTTTAAGCGTCGAAGGGTTTCCCAGTAGGCTAGCGGAAGTCTTTTTTTCCACACTGGACGCAGTTCCCGGCTTTCCCGCAAGCTGGCCGCGCGATTCGCCTCCAGTGCCACAAACGCCTGGATCGCCCATTTCCTATTGCCCGTGCGCAGCGCCTGACGGGCGGCAGCATTCACGAAGGAGTCGAAGATCTCATGCTGCATGGCAATATTGGCGCCCGTCACCAGGGAAATCGCCGCCGGCACCGTTCCGTTCCAGGGACGAGCCTCTTTAATTGCAGTCCCAAAATCCTTCAGTGCCAATTCGGGCTGGTCCAGCATTTCGCGGATCTGACCCCGCTGGTGCAAAAGCACGTGGGTGGCAGGACCGCCCGGGCCTAGGTCGATCGCCCGCTGTGTTAAGACCTGGGCCTCCCTAGCCCGTCGCTGGCGCTCTTGCTGGCCGAAGTGACCAGCCTGCGCTAGCCGCAAGGCGCCCAAAGCTGCGTAGGAATACCCCAAATTATTTCGTGAATGCGAGGCTCGCAGACGCAGCGCGTGACCTAGAGAGGCTTCGGCCGCGTCCAGGTCTCCGGCGGAGGACTGTTCTTTTCCCAACAAATCCCATGCGGCGGCCTCCGCCTGCGGATCGCCGGTCTCGCGGGCTGCTTCGATCGCCTCCTCATAGCGCGGCTGGGTCGGGTTTTCCTGCAATTCCGCGCGGACGCTGCGGAGACTCATCAGCAGCTGCGCTTTATAAAACGGCGGGCTTCGTAGGCGATCCAGCGCCGTCTTCCCCCGCTCCAGTGCGCTCAAGGCGGAGTCGGCATCGCCCATCCACTGATACAACAGCGCGAGGTTCACGGCGACTCCGCCGGATGCTGACCAATCGCCTGACCGCTCGGCTAGAGCGCGCGCTTCCAGATAGGCCTCAAGCGCGGGAGCAAAGCGTAGCGCAAGCATCCGGGCCGTTCCCAGGTTGCTGAGATAACTGATTTGCGCGGCAAGATTCCCTAGCGTCTTGGCGCGCTCGAAGCCCTGCGTATAGACGGACTCCAGACCCGCAAAATCCTCCATAGCGCGGCGTGCACGCGCGTTCTTGGTGAATTCTGCGAAATCTTTGGTGTCCCACCACTGGCTGGAGTCGAGCGACCCAACCCGTATGGCCGACGACGGGCGCGTGGCGGCCATAGCTACGGTGAAGACAAGGCTAAGGCCTAGGGAAAATCGGGGACTCTGTAGTTGACAAAGCATTGAGGCCCTGCAAACATAAAACGTGACAGGTCGGCATTTCTCTCCTACTATTTAGTTGTGGGATTTGCAGGATTTACAGGTCGAGAACTCGACGTGTTGGCACTGCTCGTAAGCGGCGTACGGCCCGTTGAGATTGTGGCACGTTTAGGATTCAAACGCCAGCGGGTTTATGAACTCCTGAAGGGCATCTACTCCAAGACGGGCATGCGCGACGTTGCGGCGCTCACGGCATGGGCCAAGGAACATGCGCTGGACGAACTCCTGGAAGCGGAAACCGGGGACACGCGGCCATGTCCAGGAAGGCCCAGGCCGAGACACCCACGCATCAAACTGGGCAGGATGCGGGGAACCAAGACGACACGGCGGAAAACAAGGTTGTCTTAGCACCCTTTTAAAATCAACAGTTTGGGTAAGTTAAAGATTTTCACATCTGTAAAAAACAGCCAATCCGTAAAGTTTCTTGCATCAATGTCGAGATTGGCGTATACTTCCGTCATGGCCAAACCATTCGAGCCGTGGCTAAAATATCCGCCCTTTCTGAAAGAGCGTTTATCGATCATCGCTGGCATTATCAAAACGGCCCGCGAGAACACCGTTTTGCTTCATGATCCCGACAGCGGCGATAACGGATGGAGCCTTGGTTGTCGCGCGTATGTTCGCATCTGTTTTGCGATCCGGACGGCAGCGGAGAAATTTGAATGGTTGACGATTGTCCCGGATCTGGACAAGGCGTTACGTTTCGTGTTTGCCATCGGCGGCATTCCTGTTCGCTTCTTTCACGGGGATGCGGAGGATCCGCCGTCGCGATATTTGTATGCGGGACAAGGCGAGCAGGGACTTCTAGATCTCGTGTTTGAAATGGAAGGTATCGAGATCCGCGATGGCATCCTGCGCTTGGCTGTAGAGACGGATGAAACCCGGCAGGTATCCGCTGTAAAGCTGATCGAAATGGACGGGGACCGCTCCATCACAGGAGAATACGAGATTCCTTTCGGAGCCATGGACGGCGCGATTTCCATGCAGCCCAGGGGCGTTTCTTTACCACCAGCCAGCGTAGGGCCGCTCGAAGAGAAGAAGGAAAGTGCGGACACGACCGCAAATGCAAAACGCAATGCGGGGTGAGCTTTTCATAGGTGATCGACTACAAACAGCGCGGGAATTTAGGGGACTAACGCAGTCGAAACTGGCGGAAAAGGTAATTGCCTCGCCAGCTATGATCTCGCTTCTAGAGTCCGGCGCAAAGCGCGAGCCACCGCCAGATTTGGTGGATGCCATCGGAACCGTACTGGGCTTTCATCCAGACTTTTTCTATGATCCACTTGATGATCTTTTTAAGGAAGACGAATGCAGCTTCCGCCATCGGCGATCAACACCGGCACGCCTTAAGGGGCAAATTCGGGCGCATGGAACGCTCCTGGGAATCGTGATCAGCAAGCTGCGCTTGCACATGAAGTTTCCGGCGCTAAATTTACCTAAGTTCGCGGCCACAACGAATGAAGAGATTGAGGTTGCTGCGGAGCGGTCGCGGATGCACTGGGAACTTGGTTTGGATGCACCTATTTTGCAGGTTGGTAGGGTGCTTGAACACGCAGGCGTGATTGTGCTGCCACACTTTCCGCAGACCACCAAGGTTGATGCTTTTTCGCGGCAGGGGCAGACGGCAGTTATTTTCTTGAACCAGGGTGTAAAGAGTACGTCTCGGTGGATCTTCGATATCGGCCACGAATGTGGACACTTGATTATGCACGCCGGTATGGAGACAGGGACACCGGAAACCGAGGACGCTGCGAATCGCTACGCCAGCGCCTTCCTGCTTCCGCGCCGCGCTTTCGTGCGCGAATTCCGTTCAATGTCTTGGGGGCATTTGTTTGACCTCAAGCGCAGATGGTTGGTGAGTGTCGCAGCAATTGTACGGCGGGCCTACGATCTTGGATTGATTACGGCGGTCCAATATCGGAGGGCTTACCAATACATCTCGTTCAAGGGATGGACTAAAGGGGAGCCCTACGAACCGAGCTTTCAGCAGCCAGAACTTCTGGAAACCGCATTCAAGTCCTTGGGGTCGAAGGTTAGCCTAACCACTCAGGTTCTATGCGATGAAGTCCACTTCACTCCTGAGACTTTTAAGCAGGTGACTGGAGTGGTTGTCCCTCCACCGCCAGCAGCAAGGAAGGCCGAGGTATTGTCTTTTCCAAATTCGGAGGGCGACTAGCCGGTGCTAGAAGGCGTCTTATAAACGCCAGTTCCCTGACAGGACCGCAGTTCGACTCTGCCGCCCTCCGCTCAATTGCAGTATATCGTAGCGGTAGCCAAGTGCCTTAATCTCTCTTGTGTGATTCCTGGCCCGCCGCTACTTTCTTGCACAGCGATTCTTCTGATGTACCTTTCGCAACCTTGACAATTTCGCGGACGATCTCTCTCATAACGGAGCTAACGTTCACGTTGGTCGTCGATTCGGCATTGCGCTTAAGCTGCCTCGCGAATTGATCTTCGCGGGCGGCTTCTCTCTCATTCTCCAATGGGACTTCTTTCTCCAATGGGACGCTCATACCAAGCTCCTATCTATATAGACCCGCTCATACGCAAACGGTTTCAATTTCCTCATAGGCTGCTATACCTTCTACGCTTTCACGGCCTTGCTGGACTTACTAAATACCATTGCTAGAACGCTCTGCCCAAACGACTTAGTTTTGTCTGACCCCACACACAAAACATATCGGGGGCCATCGTGGCTGGCAATAGGCACTTCCGTACAGAGAAGAGCCTTAGGGGCTTCGCCATGTTTGTACTCCGTATCAATGAAAGCACCGCGCACCAACGTGAAGCGACTGTAACGTGGAGTAGTAGTCTCGTCGGCGGATAAGGAGATCCCATGTATGTGCTTGGTATGAGGGATATAAACCACATCTGGAAACGTATGGGGATTAGCCACGGGGCGAAGCGCACGACTCGCAGCGCACTGCTCGGATAGGCCAGACTTAAGCTCGTAAGAGTCCTTAGGATGCTGTAAGTATAGACCAAAAGTACTACCGGGATGCTCACGGGTAACAATTGTCGCATTTAAACGTGCTCCTGCGGGATGTTCTTGCTCTAGACCAAAAACTACCGCTTGAAGGGCACGCGCCATAAAGGCATTCGAGGTGTCGCCGTCAACGCCCGAAATGGCGAGGTCGGTGCCTTCCACAACCATATCTCTAATGCTGCTGAGCAACGCAGAATAACGCCTGATGCGCACCATTAGCCTATGATGGTGATGCCACATGAATCCAATCAGAGTGATGGTGAACAGCGAGCCAAAAAGAACTGTCCCAGCTGATAGATTCAGCCATTTCCCTAACGCATGGAAATATTCATCCATCCTTCGGAGTGATTCCACGTCGACGCGTGGCCTGACGTGGATGGCTTTGTCGGCGCTCTCTAAAACCAAAACGATGGCATGCAATCCAGAGAGGATCGCCACTGCATAAGCCAGTATAGGGGCCACTCTCAGGCGCAGCCAGAAGCCAAGCGACCAACGCAAAAGAAAAAACAAATCTCGTTGGGCCTTTGTGACGCTCGTTAAGTCGTCGACCAGTGCCGACGCGAACGAGGGGAGAATCTTCATTTAGGTATTCAGGGTATTAGATCATATTCGGAAAATTTATGCAGAAAGGCCACAATACGGCATTCCCCCAAAGATGATGGTGTCTCGGTAGTGAGCTTGAATGCTACTCACATTGGCTTACTTGACGCGCTAGACTGATTTCAGATGCCCAAGAGCAGCACTGCCGCACTAACAGTCGAGAAGGGCGCGTTCGATGCGATCCTGGGTAGGTTACTCAGCACCCCGCCGAAGCCTGTTACTCCGAAGCGGAAGGCTAAGAAACGCGCGAAGAAGCCGTCCTGATTTGCCCCAGCAAAGAGCGCCCTTCCTCCCATTATGCGCGGGCGCTCTTGCTAAGGGGCTCCGATTCGGAAATTTCAGTTCCACGCGCGTCCACGTCCAGGGCAAACATCGTTAGAACGCGGCCTTGCCAGAGTATGTCTACCATTCGGTCTTGGTTACTAGTCGGGCCGTCTACAATTTTGATGATCTCTCCGGCGGGTACGGCAACGGTTCTACGACGCCCTTCAACGACATCTAGAGCAAGGGTGGTCCGATCTAATTTGAATTTTTTCCCCGTTAACATGACTTGCCTTTCTGCTCGAAAGGAAGGGTCGTTGCTAACAGCGGCGACTTAGAATCGAGGACCTACAGTATGCGCGCGCCAAGCGAAAAAAGCAAGGGTTGACCCTAGTTTGTGCCTCTTGGTACTTGAAGGAAGAAATGGGGCAACCGGGCCTCGCGTACTCCGAGGGGGATTGCGTGGCGGTCTGAATCTTGAGGCCGCCGATCCCTGCCTACTCTGCTTCAGGAGCACGGCTGTCATACGAAAACGTCGGCGCAGTGAGCTCCTTGTAGCGCAGCACGTTTCCTATCACCAGTCGCAGGACGATCATCGCAAAGATGTCTTCGGCTTCACGGTTATTGAACCTGAACGAGAACTCATTCAGGTAGCGGTGGAGATGCTTCACGCTGACTTGGTGGAATGAGCCTATCACGCCACGTTTGAATAGCGACCAGAACGATTCGATTCCCTGCGTGTGAACGCTGCCCCGAACCCACTCCTCTTTCGTGTGGGAAACTATGTCGTGCTTATAGCCCTTCTTGCCGAGTGACACGTAAGCCTTGTGCTCATCGGTCATTACTTCGGCGTCTATCGCCACGTTGTCGCGGATCACGCCCGTCATGACTTTGGCTATCTCGCGCGGAACAACGAAGGTCTTCACTTTGGAGTGCCCAGCATCGCCCTTGCGTTGCATGACGCCCGCCACGGCCTGCTTGTCGTAAGCGGCTCGTTTCCGGCGCGGATCGTAGCGCCCGCCGATGAACGTAGCATCGACTTCCACTGTGCCGCCGAATAGTCCTTCTTCGCTCTGCATCGCTTCACGGATGCGGTGTTCAAGGTGCCATGCCGTGCGGTAGTTCACCCCGAGATCGCGCTGCATCTGGAGCGCTGAAATGCCCTTCTTGGCGTTCGCCATGAGGGCAATCGCCTTCATCCAAGTGGACAGCGGCAAATGCGTATCGGTGAATATAGTGCCAGCGATGGCGGAGAACTGATGGCGGCAATCTTCGGCGTTGCACTGGTAGAGATGGCGGGCCGGTACGCGAACCTCGACCACCTTTTGGAGCTTTTTGGAATAGCGTTCCCGCGTGGTTTCGTTCGTCTTGAAGGGGGAAACTTTATCAGACTGGCACTTGAGGCAACGGACGCCCTCAGGCCACCGGGCAGCGGCCACATAAGCCAAGCACTTCTCTTCCGTGCCGAAAGTTTGCTCGACTTCTATCAGGCTTAGTCCATGGCGTCCCATGAATTAAGCTTACAGGAAGTCTAATGCTTTGTCAACTACAGAATCACCGGAAAATCTGGCCAACCACAACCTCGTACCGTGCTTCTCGGGCAGCTAGATACTAACAGGTATCAGGGGTATATCCAAGGGATATCTCTGCAGGCTCAAAAACCAGCAGCGAAAAGAACGTTAGACGTCGGTGCGGGGGAACCCGATTCCGGCTCTATCGTTACGGCCAGAGTTACATTGGAATCCACGGCGCCGGTGAGAATGTGCAGTGCGGTGCCCTGCGGCCCGGATTGGAATAATCCCGCAGGACGGGGCGCGCCGCCCTTCGGGATCACCCACATCTCATAGGTCTTGCCGGCCGGCAGCGCGGGCAGGTTGGAAGCGATGAGCAGGGCTCCCATGCGCGGGTTGAGGAAGAAATTTCCCCGCGGCGGCGCTTGCTGGCCCTGTCCAAAATTCACTTGTCGCGTTTCAGGTTGGTTCAAGAACGTGAAGGCCTGCTCCAATCGATCGCGTTCGGCCACTGTTTGTTGCAGGGTCACGCGTGCACTCTTCAGTTCGCGGTCCGCGGCTCGCTTCTCCAGGCTGATCCACAGAGTTACGATCAACGAACAGGCGGCCGCCAGCGCGGCGACCCAGCCCCAACCGGCCCGCTCCATTCCCACTGAGGACAGCACTCGCCGCCGAAGCCGCGATGGAGGAACCACCTCGTGCACCTGGCTCAGCAGCAAGGCGTTCACTGCCAGCGCCTCTTTGAGATACTTCTGGCAGACCTCGCAATTCCTTCCCAGATGCGCCTCTGCCTCGAGCTTCTCCTCGCCCTCGAGCAAGCCCAGAGCGTACAGTTCGTAGCTATCGCGCAGGTCTTGGCAAGTCATACGGCCGCCGCCTCGGTCAGTTGTTCGCGCAGTACCTTCAGCGCCGACCGAACCCAGGTCTTGATCGTTCCCAGTGGCTGCTGCATGCGCTCGGCCATCTCCGTTTGCGAAAGCCCCTCGTAGTACGCCAGCTCCACCACGGTCTTTTGGTGCGGCGTCAGCTTCTCGAAAGCATTCTTGATCCGCTGCGCGCGGTCCAGAGATAAAGCGCGATCCTCGAAATCGCAAAATCGCCCAGGATGCTCCAGGTGATCCAGCTCGAGTGTCCCAGCTTGCATTTTGCCGTCCGCGGAACGCAAGTAATCGATGGCCCGGTTGCGAGCGACCGCGAGAACCCAAGGTCCCAGGGCCCCACGCTCCTGGTCGAACGCCTGCATCCGGTTCCACACGCGAAGGAATGTTTCCTGGACCAAGTCCTCGGCCACTCCGGAGTTCCGCACCATGCGCAGGATCAGCGAATACACCAAGCGGCCGTAGCGGTCGTAAAGTTCCCGCATCGCGCCGGCATCCCGGGCCTTGAGCCGGCGAGCCAAATCCCCGTCGTCCTTAAAGCGCAGGGCCACCTGCAACACTGCCAGGGCCAGGGAGATCGGAATAAATGGGGCGAACATTCCCTAACTTGAATACGCTGTTACGACTCCCAACGGATTCAACTGGGGATTATACCCTAGCCCGCAATGCTTGCTGTAACTTCTGAATGCCCTCGGTATCCCCTCTCCAGATAACCCGAATGACCCGCATCTTAAGCTTGGGATGAAGGGGCATGGTGACTGCATAGATTCGCGACATTATCGCGCTGGCCAGGCCGACGCCGCAACCGTATAGCGGAATCATTCCGATGAAGCGCACCATCGTTACCCAACCGAAAAGGGAAATCATGGAAACCACGCTGGCCATTGCGAAGACAACGGGCCATTTCGCGGCGCCCATCATCACGACGCGGCCCAGAGCCTGGTATCCCAGGATGGTCACGAAACCGATGATCATCGGCCATGCGTACAGCCAGAATCCCTGCTTCAGATGAAACACTAGCGCGGCAGCGGGCGGGATCGACAAAGAGTGGTCGATCATCGTGCCACCTGCAGCTTGATCGTCGCCTTCAGCAGCTCGCGCAGGTAGTCATAGGTCTGAAGGATGGGACTCCCTAAACGTTCGCTCTGCGCACGGATCATCCCCGACCGGTCAATGACCACCACCTGGGGTGTTCCCAGTCTCTCCCCGTGTGCGATCCCCAGGAAGTCGTGCGTCAGATCCGTATTGCTGACGCCAATCGGAAAACTCAATCCGAAACGCTTCGTAAATGCCGGCGTATCGGCGCCTTCGTCGAAGGCCACTTCGGCCACTTGCAGGTTGCCCGCGAACTCGTGCGAGAGCTGCTGGAAAACCATCGATGCCCGCTGACAGTGGGCGCACTGGGTGGAAATGAACGCCAGCAGCACCACACGCCCCCGGAATGTCGACAGCGTGGTGGCTTTGCCGGAAGCTTCTACAATTCTCAAATCCGGCGCAGGCCTGGGAACCAGGCCTTGCGCGTCGAGCGTCAGACTTACGAGCAATAGGAACAGACCGAGCTTCATTGCATTCTCCTCCTCTCCGGACAAATGTCGCGGCGGCCCCCCCCCGACCGCCGCAATTCACCCCTGGTTTTAGTAGGGGCAGCAATACACCCAAACGCCTCCGTAATCGGGCTGTACATCGCAAGCGTAGTAGTCAGCCCCATACTGCTGCTGGCAGGCGGCGTCGTAATCTTCGTTGAAGCCTCCACCAGGCAACCAAACAACTCTTCCCGGATCCATTGAGAAACTCCTCCTTCGCACCGTTTGTCCCATCGTTTTTTTCGACTGCCCGCCGATTCGGACCGCCAAGTTGCGGAAGAATCGCGGCAAAATATTTTCATCACGTGCGTGATACAGGCCGTTGGGCTTCAGCTTGCGGAGGATCTGGCATAATAAGGGCACTGTGTCACGGGTAAAAGAGCTGGAATCGCGCCTTGAGCATACGGAGCATCAACTCCGCATGCTGCAGAAAATCAGCCGCTTCATGGTCCGCGAAATGAGTCTCGGCGCCTCTCTACAGGAAGTGGTTTCCCTGGTCGTCGAGTTCATGGAGTGCGATTCCTGTCTGTTGTATCTGCTGGAGGGGCAGGAACTGGTGCTGGCTGCTTCGAACAATCCGCGGCCGGAAACCATCGGCAAGGTGCGTCTGCATTTCGGCGAAGGTCTCACCGGCTGGGTGGCGCGTGAGCGGCGCTTGCTCGCGATCTCCCGCGAAGCCTATGGCGATCCCCGTTTCAAGCTCTTCACCAATCTGCCGGAAGACACTTACGAGGCGTTTCTGTCAGCGCCGGTTATCGTGCGCGATCGCGTGGCCGGTGTCATCAACGTCCAGCATCGCGAACCGCATTTTCATACCGGCGGAGAAATGGAACTGCTCACCACAGTGGGCGAGCAGATCGGATGCCTGGTGGCACTGGCGCAAAGCGATCTGAAGGCGCTCGATACGGCGCAAGTTCTGGATCTGGTCATGAGTCCTGCTCGCCGCGGCTGATCTCCGCAAAACTTCAAAAACAGAATCATCTCCGCGTGCTTTATTCACACGACATCCACGCGTGAGTGCATCTAAGTCGCACAATCTAAGATAGTTATTTATTGAGGAAAGTGTCACTTTCTTATTGACGTTGAGCCATATTCAGGCGCATGATGACTGTGGTTCCAAGAGGTTCGAAGGACAGCGAGCCTGGCAGGAAGTAGCGGATCCGGACCGATGATCCGTGGCGCCGAGTGATGACTAAAATTGTTGCCGCGCTGCGGGGAGTGAAGGAAGATCGGGCAACCTGCAAGGGTAAGTTTTATGGTTCGAAGCCGGGTTGAGGGCTTTGATCCCGAGGGATCGAGAGATCCCGGAGGGGAGCCGAAATCCGGAGGCGAATCATAAGTCCTGAGATCGGATCAGGCAACGGGTTTCACACGTTGATCGTGCCTCGCGAGGTCATAAAAGGCCGAGCGGGGACGGGAGTGTGGTGCCGAACGGGCCGGATCAGATCTGAGGATCGTTTCGAAGATGCAGACCAGGAACGTTGACGCGGTTACGGGGATCGGTCGTGAGGCCAGTCCTCGGTGCTGTCGAGCGAAAGGTCGCATCGAGAAGCGGGCTTCTACCGGAATGGAGAGCAGACGCGCACCTGCGCACTGATCCGCGGTTGGCCAAAACCAGCAGCGGGGAGCAAGGGGCTCACGTCTCGCCAATTCGGATGCCACGTTCTGACCGTGCATGCCGGTCGGAGAGCAAGCTGCCGGAGGGTCACTTGGAACCATTTTTTATCCCGCCCGCCCTACTGCACGCGCCGCGTGCGGCCAGTTATGGCATCTGTTCCCCAGATCCCTCCCCGGGCGGGGTCTGTTCAGCCATTAGCGTTCCCGCTTCCTCACTCCGCAATTGCGGGATGGTTTCTCGAACCTGGTGACGCCACGAAAAATCTTCCTTCTGCGGTTTGAAGGTGGCGAAATTGCAGCGGCATACCGGGCAGCGCCTGGCATGGGCGCCGATCTTCAGCAGGAAGCGCGTCCAGCGGGTCGGATTATAGTAGTGAGCTGTCCATTTGGTCAGTTCCTGACGGTAGCAGCGGGGACAACGCGCGTACTTCCACGATCCGCCGGCCCACATGCTGGTTTCCCAGCGGTTGCTGCAGCGCCGGCAGCTCAGCTCCGAAACGCCGCAGAAGTTCTTCAGATGCTGGACCAGTCCCTGCGGACGAGAGACGCGGACGTCTCGTGTCCCGCAGTTTGGACAGGCTAATTGCATGGAATGGCCTACAGGACTATATCGGCACGCTTCCGTGACGCAATATAGGTTTCGACACAGGCTTTGAACGCTTTCCGTAGCGCTTCGAGCACTTTCCCGTCTGGGTTGTCTTGCGATCGGAGTTTCAATCCCTGTACTGAAACCACCGGGAGCAGTTCGCGCGTGGTGGAGGTGATGAAAACCTCGTCGGCAGCTTCCAGATCCGCCGGCATCAGCGCTCTTTCTCCGATCTGCAGCCCTGGAAGACGGATTTCCTCTAGCAGGAGCGCCCTGGTTACTCCAGGGAGGCAACCTGACGCTATTGGCGGAGTCCACACCCGGTTACCTTGCACGACGAAAATATTGGCTGACGTGCACTCGGCAACCTCGCCGCGCTCGTTGAGGAGGACCACCTCATCCAGTCCCTGGTCATGTGCGCGTTCGTACCACGTGAGATTCTCCGACCAGGAGAGGTTTTTGGTGCCCGCGAATTCGCTGGCAGCGTGGCGCGCATTTGGAACCAGGCCCAGTTTGACAGTGCTGCCCCAGCGGTTCACATCCGCGGTAAACGCGATCACATCGAACTCGCGCATGGGACCGGGACCTTCGAACATACCGCCCCGGTTGCGGATCACGGCGACGCGCAGCGTGGCGTTCCAGGGCGGATTGGCATGCGGTAAGTTGGCGTCCATCAGACGCTGCAAGCGCTGTGCTAGCCACTCCCGATCCGGCGGGAAGGGAACCCGCATGCGGCCGGCGTCGGTGTGCATCCGGGCCCAGTGGCGCTCCCACTCGAACATCACGCCGTCATAAACGCGGATGGTCGAGAACACTCCCCAGCCGTTGAGCAGTCCGACTTGCCCCGCCGAGAGGTCCTGCGCTCCAGTGTCGCGAATCTCGTCGTTGTGGAGCAGATAGCGGTGCATGGAAGTGTATTCTCATTCTACTAGCGCGCGCCGATATCGACGCTCAAGCGCAGAGGCAGCTTCTATTTCGGAACCACAGCCAATACGGTTTGCGCGATTAGCGCTTGGCCCGCTGCCGATGGGTGAATATCGCACACTCCCGCGGACAGCGGAATCAACAATCCAGCCGCGCATGCGTTTCCGCCTGCTGGAACCGACGCCGCGCCGAAAGCAGTGAACGCGTCCGCTATCTGCACCCCGAACATGTTCGCTACTTTGGCCAGAACGCCGTTGAGCGCGGAGATCGGTCCAACCTCCGTCAGATCGGTGTAATCGCGGGCATAAGTGGTCACCGCTACGATGGGGCCGGTGTAACCTGCTTCAAAGCGAATCCGACCGAAGATAGTGGCTAGGTTGGCTCCGTAGGTAGCCAGCACGCCCTTTAATCCGTTGCCGAAACAAGTCGGGTCTCCACCGCACGCTGCCAGCAAAACACCCAGGTCATTAGCGCCAATGTCGATGGTCACCAGTTGCACCTTCTTGCTTGCCTCAAGATAGCCGAGGGCGTAATCCATCTGCGTGCCGCTGTAATCGGCAAAAAGCGGGAACATGGCGCGCCAGGCTTGACAACCAGTATCAGGAAGCGCGAGGTTCAGAAAATGGCCGGTGGTCTCTCCGAAGCAGGCCGCATTCGCCACCTTCAGATTGGTGCCCTGCGAGACAAAATCCGGGTATCCGTGGTAGTTCTTCAGGTCCCCGGGATTCTGGGCCAGCGGCGTGTAGCCGAAGGCGATGGAATCGCCCAGGGCCAGGTATTTCGTGCTGTTTGAAAGATCCTTGGGGTGCTCGGCATAGCTCGGCGTTAAACCGGCAAAACAAATCATCCAGACGAAAGCTAAAGGAGAAAGGCTTCGACGTGACATAGCCCTTAGTGTAGTCAAAAACCGAGGGATCGACTAGCCCTTGGTTTCAGAGTCGAGTAGCGGAAGGAAGGGATGATGCAGCGAAGCCGAGAGCCTCAACGGGGAGCGTTTGAGGTGCCGCGCTATTCTTCTGCTTGGCAAATGGTATTTCGAACCAGAAGGTGGATCCCGCGCCCATAACACTGTGGAGACCGATGGTTCCTCCCATACGCTCGACCAGGCTCTTGCAAATCGCCAATCCCAGCCCACTTCCGCCATGCTTACGCGTGATCGAGCTATCGGCTTGGGTGAACGGGGAAAACAATCGCGCCTGTACCTCCGGCGCAATTCCCGCGCCTTGGTCGCTAACCGTAAAACGAAGTAGCACCGACCGCGAATCCTCCGATACCTTTGCGACGTTCAATTCGATTCGTCCAGCCTCGCAAAACTTCACGGCATTCCCCGTCAGGTTGAGCAAGATTTGGCGCAATCGGCCTGGATCGCCGACGACGGCCAACGGCACATCGGATTCCACGCGGGAGATCAGTTCAAGCCCTTTCTTAAGAGCCGTTCCAGATAGAATGCGGAGCGAGTCCCTGACCGACTCCGCCGGATCGAATTCCAAACTCTCGAACTGAAGCTGGCCCGCCTCGATCTTGGAGAAATCGAGGAGATCATTCAGAAGCGCCAGAAGGATTTCGCCGCTCGAACGGATAATCTCCGTGAACTCACGTTGCTCGGGGGTGAGTTCGGTGTCGAGCAAGGTCCCGGTCATCCCGATCACACCGTTCAAAGGAGTCCTGATCTCATGGCTCATATTGGCGAGAAACTCCGACTTAACGCGCGAAGCCGCCATAGCCCCGTCGCGAGCCTTTTGCATGGCAGCCGTCAGGTCCGCCAATTCCAACGCGCGCTGTTCCGCTCGCCGACGCCGTGCCCAAAAATAGAGCAGAAGCCCCGTTATCAGGACGCCTCCCGTCACTGAGGCGATGGTTGCGTAGGGCGGAACGGGATCAAACTGAACGTCGCCTAAGGAACGGATACCTACATAGCAAGGCACCCCGGAGCCGGGCAGTGGGGGTAGCGCAAAGCCGGTCACGGTGGCCAGCCCACCCGACGTCAGGCGCTTCATAAGTGCCTGAGAGGAGTCCACGGGTGGCACAAACACCTTAAGCGTCCCCCCGGCGTCGTGGAACACCACATCGCCGATTGTCCGCATGGGTTGAATCGTTCCGCGCACGCTGACCAGTTCGTTGGTAAAGCGGCCGGAACAAACGCCAGCTGCGTCAGCCGCCCGCGGAACTGGTAATTGCGCTGTCCCCAACTTCAGGATGTTGTTGATCCGGAAATCTTTTCCGAAGGGACTGCGCTCAACCCTTCCCCGCAGTTCAACCATGTCACCAGCCCTGAATTCCCGCCCGGCGAGAACCTTTGCTGGAATGTTGAGCCCCGTAGCGCCGCTGGCATCTTGAATGAAGGAGACTTCCACAAGGCCTTCGGCGTCAGCGCCCAAGACATTGAAGTTCGATGTCAGGACACCTACCAGATCGGCGTCTGCCGTGGGCAGACCATTTGCATGCTGGGATTCCTCGGCTTCAATCACGTCATGGATGGAAGTCGTCGGAGAGGGTTGGCCCAGTGCGACGAGACAAAATGCCAACGTTGTCCCACCGATCACCGAGATTGATCTTCCCGAGACAATCCGAAACATCATGGTTTTAGGGCGCTTGCTTCCAAAGTTATCACCATGACCGTTCTGGAGACATCGTACGAAAACCTTAAGATAGACGTAAGAGTATCTGAGGGCGCAGTCTGCCCTTAGTACCATAGGGCTAATTCCCGAACGTTATGAGGTGAGCGAAAACCTAGGCCTGGCCCGCGACCTTTTTCATGACGATGCTGACGTCGTCGGGATTAATCAGGTCGGGCACGGTCCAGCCGTCCAGATTGTATTCGGACATGCACTGCTCGGCGAAGCCTTTGTACTTGGCGGTCTGACCTAGCGCCTCGGCCACCATCAACACCTCGAAGCGGATGCTTTCATGGCTGCCGAAGTAGTTGCGCTCGTATAGTTCATGGCGTCCGCCAAATTCCGTGCCCATGGAGTCCCACATCAGCTTCATGAGCTTGACGCGATCCTCAGCCCCGTAGCCGTTCGAGCCGCGCACGAACTGGTCGAGATATTTGCGAATCTCCGGATTCTTGAAATCGCTCGAATGCGATGGAAGATAGATCAGGGCGCTGGCCAGGACGTTTTCGACGATCTCCTTGAGCTTCGGATAGAGCGTGCTGGCCGCCACACGGTACGCCAACCCGTAGTCGAGGTTGGGCAGCACATGGCCGGGCGTCCACGGGACCGTAGCGCGCGCCATCGCGTCGGTAAGTCCCCAAAACAGATTGCGCCAGGCCAGCACTTCGCCCACCTGCGCCTGCACGCCGCGAAAATCCTTTGTTCCAGTGGCATCCACGGCCTTGAGCAGCAAGCCAGCG
>Ga0207687_10000854_pt1 | contig 20618 bp, 18 predicted proteins | sample KBSM54metaG_FD_184399 | JGI IMG/M metagenome (GOLD analysis project Ga0207687, IMG submission 184399) | Miscanthus rhizosphere microbial communities from Kellogg Biological Station, Michigan, USA - KBS M5-4 metaG (SPAdes) (version 2) | ecosystem: Host-associated > Plants > Roots > Rhizosphere >...
CGAGGCGGCGGAGATGCTCGGCATCGCGGCGCGGACGCTAGCAGCGAAGATGAAAGAGCTCGGCCTTGAGTGATCCGATCCCGACGGCGAAGGACGTGATCGATTTTCTCAACGCGCGCTTCGCGGAGCGCGGACTGAGTCATCGCCTCGAGCAGATCGACGTGTTGCCGTACGTGAATCCGATGTGGCTCGCGAACTGGGACGCGCCGCAGCTCGCGAACGTGGACGAAGTCGAAGACGACATCCGCGAAGCGCGCTGGCGATTTCCGCAAGTTCTCGAGTAGATCAGTCCCATTGGATGGGAAGGTCGTATGAGTGCAGCACTTTCCCGGCGCCGTCCGTGATCTCGATCTGCACGTTCACCTCGCGCGACATCCGCTTCGGCCGTTTCGGCAACGACAATTCGAATCCGGCGCGCTTCATCTTTGGATACCACGGCCATCGCGCGACGACGTCGGGACGATCGAGGAACGTCGTGTCGTAGATCTTCTCTCCGCCGTTGAGGAACACGCGCACGCGCGCGACTCCGTTCGGCGAAAGCGCCCATCCGGCGACGCGCAGCGGACCGTGATAGTCCTGATCCATCTTCGGCGAGTCGATGCTGAGGAACGTCGACGTGTTGTACGTCGGCTCGCTACGCAGAAAGCGCTGCGCTTCTTCATCGGGCGTGAAGCCGGCGGCGTCGCGCGTTTGCGGTCCGCGGAATCGCTGCCAGTCATTCGACGCATGCGTGACAGCGAAGACGTAGTCGCCGTCGATCCAGTGATCGAATCGGCGCACGAACGCGAGACGTCCGCTCGCCACCTGATCGTTCAGCCACTGCATCGTCGCTTTCTTCTGATCGCCGAGCCAGTCCGGATGCACGATCACGAGCTCGCAGTGATGACGTTCGAGCTCGTTCGTGAAGACGTCGTTCATCTCGCCGCGCTCCGTCATCTCGCGCAGGCGCACGTGCACCGGCGGCTCGAAGCCCGACGTGCCGTTCATCATCGGCCGGTGATGTTGCGTGAGGCCGAAGAGATAGAAGAACTGCACGGACCAGCCCGACGTCGGCAGCTCGAGCGCGTAACCGTGCAACGGCGCGGTGCGCAGCCATTCGTAAACGGGATCGTGCTCGATCACCATCTGCTGCCATCGCACGCGCGACGTGACGTCGAGCAGCGCGAGAACCGCGATGCCCGACGCGATCGCGCTCTTCTTCAATCCTTTGCGCGCGCGCAGAAAGAGGTCGACGCCGAGCGACGACCAGATGACGAGCCCGAGGTACGCGATGATCGCCCAGCGGGCAGGAACGCGAAGGCTGCGATACGCCTCGACGTGACGGTAGAGAAAGCTGTGCAGGATTCCGTGCAGTCCGAGCGAGCCGATGACGCCGATCACGATCCACATCAGCCCTGACCACTCGTCGGGCGTGAAGCGCGATTCAGTGAACCAGTCGCGCAGGTTCTTCTCCGGTCCGCCGAGCGCGCGAGGCATCCGCACCAGCAATCGCACGACGATCGCGAGCAGCAGATAGAACGCCGGCAACGCCGCGTTGTCGATCGAGATGAAGCGGTGATGGAAGAGCCGGATCTCCCACTGCGTCGTTGTCGCGCCAATGTAGGTGGCGAACGCGAACATGACGATGAGAACGTCTAGGAGTCGAGTCAGTCCAGTGGAGGACAGGCGCCTCGCCTGTCCGGACGGGCGTGGGCGCCTGTCCTCCACTGGAATTGCCGGAATCATGAAGATTGCCGCGAGCGCAAGAAGCACCGGCACGGCACCAGGAAACAGCAATCGCTCCCCATGGACATCCGCGTGCGCGGAGATCGGCCCATACAACAAACTCCGCGACGGCGCGATCAACCAGTCTCCCCACGTCGCCGAGTAAAACATCACTTCTTCAGGCGCGCGCTTCATGCCGTACGCCTTCGACACCGCGCGATACGGAAGGAGCATCGGCAGCAGCAACGCCGAGCCAATCGCGATCGCGGCCACGGCGCGCAGCAGCGTCTTCCAGTCGCGCCATTCGACGATCACGAGAAACACGATCGTCACCGCGAGCGTGAACGATCCGAAGAGCAGCCAGTGGATGTTCGTCAATCCGTTCATCACGAACGCCGCGCAAAGCAGCGCCGCGCCGCGCGTCGTCGGACGCCGCCAGTACGCGAACAGCGCCGCGAACATGAGCGGCAGCCATCCGCTCCAGATGATCTGAATGTGCGAGAGGTGATCGATCTTGAACGGACAGAACGCGAAGAAGACGCCGGCGACGATCGACGCGAACATCGAGCGTCCGCACACGCGCGCGAGGACGTACGCGCCGTAACCGGAGAACGCGAAGCCGAGAAGAAAGGCGATGTTGTATGCGGTGAGCGGCGCGGCGCCGAGGAGATGGAACGGAAGGATCGCGAGCGCGACGCCGATCAGATTCTCGGTGTATGCGAGCGTGTAAATCGCCGGCTGATAGAACGGCGCGTCGAAGAGATGCAGCGGGTCATGCGTGAACGAATGCAGATCCCAATTGATGATGAACGTCGTGAGCAGCGGATCGCCGAGGTCGGGGAGGGCGGTGCGGAGGTTCCTCGCGAGAGGCCAGGTCAGAACGACGGAAAGAACGACAAACGCAAGGAAGACGGCGACTTCGCGCGCCACCCTTTGTCTCATCGCGCCCTCGCGCCGTGAGCGGCATCACGCAAGGACGAACGACAAGAGTTAGAATCGCGCAGTCCAATCAACCTGGAGGGTCCCGTGCCAAACCTGAGAAGAGCCATCGCTTTTCTGTTCCTCATCTGCGCCGTGCCGGTTTTTGCGGCTTCCTACTTCGTGCCCGAAGACCGCGTGATGATTCAGGCGGCCGAGCACATCGTGATCGCCACCGCGATCTCGTCACATGCCGAACTGAATTCGTCGGGCGGTGCTCATACCGTTACCGATCTGCGCATCGAACAGGTTTTGAAGGGTGACGTCAACAGCGGCGACAACCTTCGGCTCACCACGATGGGCGGCGTCGTCGGCGATGTGCACATCATCGTATTCGGCGCGCCGGTGTATCGCGACGGCCAGCGCTACCTCGTGATGACCGAAACGCTCGCCAACGGCGACCTCACCACCCTCGGCCTCGCCCTCGGCAAATTCGCGCTGATGACGGACTATCGCGGACGCGTCATCGCCTCGCACGACGATTCCGACATGGTCGGTTTCAACAGCAACGAAGATCCGTACATCGATCAGCCGCGCGATGCGGCACGATTCATCGACTACATCAAAGCGATTGCGGCAGATCACGGCCGCGCGAATCCGTCCGTTGATTACATGCTCGATCCGCACGATGTCGCGCGCCCGCGCGCCGGCGCCGAAGCGAGACAGCCCGCGCCGCTCGCATTCACGATGGCGTCCTACCTCGGCCTTCAGGGACAGATCTACCGCTGGCAAAGTCCATCGGTCGCGATTAAGACGAACGGAACGCAGCCGAGTCTCGACGGACCGGGAGCGGTGACGACCGGATGCGCCTCGTGGACGAATGATCCGAGCTCGAACGTCAACTACAGCAACGGCGGCACGACGTCCGCGAATGCGGGATTGACACACGCCGACGGAACGAGTGCCGTCGCATTCAACGATCCGAACAACGAGCTGGGAAGTTTCACCGGCGGCGTCGGCGGCGTCAGCGCAGTGAGCGGCAGCTATTCGCTGCCCGATGGATCGGGAACGGCGTTCTCGACGTCCGAGGTGGATGTTGTCGTCAGCAAGAACTTCTCGCCGGTGCAGCAGAGCTGCCTCAACTCCGTCATGGCTCACGAGCTGGGTCACACTCTCGGCTTCCGACACTCGGACAAGAACTCCAACGACAGCGCCGCGTGCTCTGCGCCGCTCGACTGTTCGTCGGGGGCCCTCATGACATCCGTGACGCAGTGCTCGTTCAATGGCGGGCTGCAGGCGTGGGACACGTCGGCGGTGCAGACCGTGTACGGCACCGGCCCCGTTTGCACGAACCCGTCGATCAGCGCGCATCCGCAGAACGTCACGATCACGGCGGGCCAGAGCACGAATCTCAGCGTGACTGCGTCCGGCACGAGTCCAACTTATCAGTGGTTCGTCGGCAATCCGCCCTCGACGACGACTCCGGTCAATGGCGCCACGAACTCGACGGTCAACGTCAGTCCCACGACGACGACGACGTACTGGGTGCGCGTGACCGCCTGCGCGGTGACGGCGAACAGCAACGCCGCGACGGTGACGGTGAATCCGGTGCAGTGCGTCAATCCTTCGATCACGCAGCAGCCGTCGAGCACCTCGATCATCTCGGGCGGTTCCACGCAGCTCGTCGTTGGTGCGACTGGAACGGCGCTCACGTACCAGTGGTACATCGGCAACGCGAGCAACACTTCGAATCCGATTCCGGGTGCAACCGGCTCGAGCGTTCTCGTCTCGCCGACCTCGAACACGAACTACTGGGTGCGCGTGAGCGGCCAGTGCGGCACGCCGCAGGACAGCAGCACGGTTACGGTGACGGTCGGCCAATGCACGTCGCCGATCGTCAACAGCCCGAGCGCGACTCCATCGCAGATTCAGCCCGGGCAGTCGTCGGTTCTCAACGCGACCGTGAGCGGCAGCGTTGGGACCACACAGTGGTATGTCGGCAATCCGCCGGACAAATCGACTCCCGTTGCGGGCGTCGGCCCGACGGTGACGGTCACGCCGACGACGACGACGAGCTACTGGCTGCAGGCCACGAGCTCGTGCGGCGCGGCGCCGACGAACAGTACGGCGGTGACGGTGACCGTCGGCAACACCTGCGCGCGACCGGCGCTCACGCAGCCGGCGAATCAGAACATCACCTCCGGATTGAGCACGACGCTCACGGTGAGCGCGACCGGCACGGCGACGCTTCACTATCAGTGGTTCAAGGGCGCCGCGGGCGTTCGGACGGCGCCGGTCGGAACCGACTCGACGACATTGAGCGTCGGACCGATCACGAGCGTCTCGCAGTACTGGGTCGAAGTCACGAACACGTGCGGATCGGCGCAGAGCACGACGATCACCATCACTCCGACGCTGAGCCGCTATCGCGCGGTGCGGCGCTAGAGTCCAAGTAAGCGTTTTACCAGCGGGGCGATGCCGGTCTGCGGCATCGCCCCGATTGTTTGTGGCTGCAGTCCGGGTCCTTCAGCGCCGAGGGTCGTGTGAAACTCGGGATGGGTCGTCAGCCCGCCGTGTTGTCCGGTGTAGAGCGGCTTCACGAACGCCTCGCCGTTGATGACGGAGCTGAGCGCGAATCGCGGAGCGGAGAACGCCACGATGTCGCCGGCGTTCGCGTGCATCGACGTCGATTTCTTTTCGACACGCTCGAAGATGAGCGCGCCGTCGGGCGAACGGAAGGTCGTCAACTTGTTGACGAGAGCGTCGGTGTCGTCGTCGCCGCCGAACCGGTAAAACTGGGCGATGTTGCCGTTCGCGATCGCGGTCCACTGCGGCTCGTTCCAGTCGGCGAGGATCCGGCCCATGCGCACTTCGGTGTCGACCGCGGCGAGACCGTGATCGCCGGTGATGAGGATCGCTCCGCCGATCGCCGCAGTGTCGCTGCGCACAGTCGCGACGGAACGATCGAACGCGGCAAACGCGGCGCGGCGAATCGGCTCGCCGGCGGCGTCGAAGAACTGGTGTTCGGCCATGTCGACCGTCGGCTGATAGGTGAGGAGCAGATCGAAGTCGCGCGTCGTCATCGCGTAGTGCGTCGTCTGCGTCAGAAAATTCGACAGCCGCTCGTTCTGCTCCGCGAACGTTTCCGGATCGATCGATTTGTCGCGAACGCTCACGTCGTCGGCGCTGCCGGGCCAGAAGCCGAATCGTTCATCGATTTCGCGCACGAATCCCGCTTCGCCGCGCGTGTGCGACACCGCGCCCCAATAGATCGTCATCGACGCGAGCGCCGGATCGAAGCGCAGGACTTTCGACCACGAGCCGTAGCGGCCGTCGGGCGTCTGCTCCGAAATCGCGAACCAATGCTTGGCATCGAGTGTCGTCTCGCCGCCGCCGTATTCGACGAAGAGCGTGTCGTAGTTCGCGACGTTGTCGTTCGTCGAGTCGTACGCGACCACGTCGACGTCCTGTGACGCGATCTTCGGCGCGCTCCACGCGATGCGTGCGCGCATCACCGGACTGAATGACGCATGACGCGGCGCCGGCGAGCCCCATGCCGGCGGCAGCCACTCCGAATGAAAGTCGGCGTGCGTCAGCTTGATCAGGCGCGGCTTCGTGAGCGCCAACGACCAGCCGATGCCGAAGTCGGTCGTGTGACGCGGCGATCCCCATTCGTAAAACGGAAAGGCGATGCTGCCGACGCGTTTGCCCGCGCGCCTCGCGACGTCGACGATCGTCTCGACCGCGATGTCCGACTCGAGCGCTTTCGTCACGATGTCGCGAGCCGTTCCGGGCGCGTGATAGGTGTTCGCGACGATGCCGGTCTTCTGCGGCGTTTCGCCCGTGAGAATCGCGGCATGCGTCGACGAAGTCGCCGACGGCTCGACAGGAATCACGCGCGTGGCATGCACCGGCATCGATTGAAACGACGGAGCGCTGAAACGCAGCACTTCATCGGCGCCGAGGCCGTCGAAAGAAGCGAGGATGACTTTTCGCGCGACACCGTTCGTTGTGAGCTGTGGTGGTGGAGCTGGAGCGATCAGAGGCGCCGGCTTCGGCGCGATCGGAGGGGTGCAGGCGGCCAGAAGAATGCAGAATGCAGAAGGCAGAATGCAGAAACGACGCGCGAGCGCTTTCTGCCTTCTGCCTTCTGCCTTCTGCATTCGCCCGCTTACTTAGCCTTGAGACTCGCGACGACCTTGTCCCGGTACTCCTTCGCCTTCGCCAGCGTCGCCGGCACGTCGACGGTGAGCACTTTGCGATTGCGCATCAGGATCTTGCCGTCGACGATCGTGTCGACGACGTTGGCGCCGTCGGCGGCGTAGACGATCGCTGATTCGACCGAGTAGACGGGCTGTGTCTTCGCCTGCTGAAGATCGACGACGATCACGTCGGCGCGCTTGCCTGCTTCGAGGGACCCGATCTTGTCGGCCATGTTGAGCACGTGCGCGCCGCCGATCGTCGCCATCTCCAGCACGTCGCGCGCGCTGAGGGCTTTCGGATCGTTGCGCATGACCTTCTGCAGACGCGCAGCGCTGGCCATCTCCTCGAACATGTCGAGGTTGTTGTTCGATCCCGCGGGACCATCCGTGCCGATGCCGACGTCCACTCCTGCTTTGCGCATGTCGCCGATCGGTGCGACGCCGGAGGCCAGCATCATGTTGCTCTCCGGGCAATGCGCGACGCCGGTCTTGCGCTGCGCGAAGATCGCGATCTCTTCGGGCGTGAGCCACACGCCGTGCGCGGCGACGACGTCGTCGCCGAGGAAGTTGATCGAGTCGAGATATTTGCCGTCGGTCGTGCCGTGTTTCTCTTTGACCTGCGCCAGATCGTTCTGCGTTTCGGAGACGTGAATCAGAATCGGAATCTGGTGCTCGCTCGCGAACGCGCGCACCTGCTTCAAGTGATCTTCGGAGACCGTGTACGGCGCATGCGGCGCGATCGCCGGCGTGATCAGTCGATCGCCCTTCCACTCCTTCACGTACTTGTCGCAGTACTGGAGCGCGTCATTCCACGTCTTGTTGTCGGCGACGGGGAAGTCGATGACGGTTTCGCCGAGGACGCCGCGAAGGCCGGCGGCTTTCGTTTCGCGCGCGATGTCGGATTCGAAGTAGTACATGTCGGCGAACGTCGTCGTTCCCGACTGAATCATCTCGATGGCGCCGAGGCGCGTGCCCCACTTCACGAAGTCGCGGGTGACGTTCTTCGCTTCGGCGGGAAAGATGAAGTGGGTGAGCCAGTCCATCAGATCGAGGTCGTCGGCGATGCCGCGGAAGAGCGTCATCGGGACGTGTGTGTGCGTGTTGATGAAGCCGGGCAGCACGGCCATGCCGCGCGCGTTGATAGTCGTCTTGGCGTGATAACCCGCGTCGATCTTCGACGAAGGACCGACGGCGACGATCTTGCCGGCGCTGATGACGACCGAGCCATGCTCGATGTCGGGACCGGCCATCGTGATGACGGTGCCGCCGGTGATGAGGATGTCCGCTTCTTTACCGGATGCTGAAAATGCGAGGGCGAACGCGAAGAGAAGGATGACGGCGATGCGGCGCAACTATTCCTCCAGCGAGAAGTAGAACGGATGCGGGAAGAGCGTGGAGAGTTTGTAGTCGATGCGCTGGCCTTTGAGGTTCGTGAGCGCGACGTCGATGTCGCCGCAGTACTCCCACATCAGCTGGCGGCACGGACCGCACGGCGGCCCCGGCTCCTCGCTCTGCGTGATGACGACGATGGAGTCGAATTCGCGCTCGCCCGCCGCGAGCGCCGACAGCAGCGCGACGCGCTCGGCGCAAACGGTCAGACCATACGTGCAGTTCTCGACGTTGCAGCCGTGAAAGATCTTGCCGTCCTTGGTCTTGAGCGCCGCGCCGACCTTGAATTTCGAGAACGGAGCGACCGCGTTTTCGCGCGCTTTTCTCGCTTCGTCGATGAGTGTCTGGTCAATGGATGTGATGGGGCCCATAGTTGGCGTACGGTAGCATAATGACGTTATGGGGCGAGTCCGCGAAAACGCCACGTACGAGGACCTGATGAAGGTTCCGGACATCATGGTGGCGGAGCTGATCGAAGGGGAGTTGTACGCGTGGCCGCGACCGGCGAAACCGCACGCGCGTGCAGCTTCGCGCCTCGGCATGAAGATCGGGTCGGCCTTCGATATTGGTGAGACCGGGCCGGGTGGATGGTGGATTGTCGTCGAGCCAGAACTGCATTTCGGCCGCAATGTTCTCGTGCCGGACATCGGTGGCTGGCGACGCGACCGCGTGCCCGAATACCCCGACGCAGGACGCTGCGAGATTGCTCCGGACTGGGCCTGCGAGATCTTGTCTCCGTCAACCGCTCGAGTTGACCGGATCAAGAAGCTGCCGATCTACGCGCGCGCGGAAGTGATGTGGGTTTGGATCATCGATCCCGTTGAACAGACGCTCGAAGTGAAGCGGCTCACGAATGGCCAATACCCCGACGTTGCCTTACACGGCGGTGACGAAATCGTGCGTATCGAGCCATTCGCGGAGATCGAGCTCGATCTGTCGATCATCTGGGGCTCAAGCGCGTCGGCCTAGTTCGGCATATACATCGTTCCACGAGACGCCTTCATTCACCAACAACACCGACAAGTGGTAAACCAAGTCCGCCACCTCGGACACCAATCGGTCGCGCGATTCCCCTTTCGCGGCGATCACGACCTCCGTCGCTTCCTCGCCGACCTTCTTCAGAATCTTGTCGCGGCCTTCGTTGAATAGATACGCCGAGTACGAACCCTCGGGACGCTTCTCGTTCCGATCGCGGAGGACGGTCATCAATCGATCGAGCGGAAGCTGCGGGACATCGGTGAAGCAAGACGTCGCACCGGTGTGACACGCGGGGCCGCGCGGTTCGACGGTCACGACCAGCGCGTCCTCATCGCAATCCTTCGCGATGTGCACAACCTTTTGCGTGTTTCCGCTCGTCGCGCCTTTGTGCCACAGCTCGTTGCGCGAGCGGGACCAGAACCATGTCTCGCCGGTCTCGATCGTTTTCTGCAGCGACTCCTCGCTCATGTAGGCGAGCGTGAGGATCGCGCCGGAGTGCGCGTCGCGGACGATTGCGGGCGTGAGCTTCATCGTGTCGGAATCCCTTCGCGTTCGAGGTACTGCTTCACATCGCCGACGGTGAGGACGCGATCGTGAAAGAGCGATGCGGCGAGGACGGCGCGCGCGCCGCCGGACTCGATCGCATCGCGGAAGTGTTCGAGCTTTCCGGCGCCGCCGGAAGCGATGACGCCGATCTTCACCGCGCTCGACACCGCGCGCAGCAGCTCGATGTCGAAGCCGCTGTTCGTGCCGTCGCGATCGACCGACGTCAGAAGGATCTCGCCCGCGCCGAGCGGCTCGGCGCGGCGGCACCATTCGACGGCATCGATGGCGGTCGATTCCTTTCCGCTGCGCACCATCACCTCGCGGCCGCGCGCGTCGCAGGAGAGGACCACCGCCTGAACGCCGAACTCGTTCGCGCAGCGCGCGATCAATGACGGATCGCGAATCGCGGCGGTGTTGATGGCGACGCGATCGGCGCCGGCGCGGAGGAGCGCGCGAAAGTCTTCCACGCTGCGAACGCCGCCGCCAACGGTCAGCGGAATGAAGATCGATTCGGCGACACGGCGGACGGTGTCGATGGCGATCTCGCGATTCGCGTCTGTGGCAGAGATGTCGAGGATCACCAGCTCGTCGGCGCCTTCGGCTTCGTAGCGCCGCGCGCATTCGACCGGATCGCCGGCGTCGCGGATGTTCTCGAAATTCACGCCCTTCACGACGCGGCCGTCGCGCACGTCGAGGCACGGGATGATGCGTTCGGGGATCGCGTTCGGCATCGCGGCGCGGGCGCGCGCATCGGCGAGATCGATGCGGCCTTCAAGAAGCGCTTTGCCGATGACGCAGGCGGTGACGTTCGGCATTCGCGCGAGCGAGACGACGTCGCTGACGGTTGACACGCCGCCGCTGGCGATGAGATTTGAGCCAGTGAGCGAACGGTACATTCCGAATGACGGGCCGCGAAGAACGCCGTCACGCGAGATGTCGGTGATCAGCACTTCCTCGATGCCGAGCGACGCGATCGACGTCAACACTTCGCTCAGCGACGCTCGCGACGCGCGCGACCAACCGGCCACACGCACTTCGCCGTCGAGGACATCGACGGCCGCGACGACGCGCTCGGCGCCGGCGTCGTCGACGATCGCTTGCAACACATCCGGCGAATCCGCAGCCACCGTGCCGATGACCACTTTTTGTGCACCACAGTCGAGCCAGCGGCGCGCGTCGCCGACGTTGCGAATGCCGCCGCCGACTTGCACGCGCAGATCGCGCGCGGCGAGGCGCTTCACGACGCTCGTCTCGAGCGGCTTGCCGGAACGCGATGCCTCGAGATCGACGACGTGCAGACGCGAGTCATCGGGCACGTTCAACGAGTCGAGCACCGACTCCGGATCGCCGTAAACCGTCGCAGTCGAAAAGTCGCCGCGTGTCAGGCGAACGACTGCGCCGTCGAGGAGATCGAGCGAAGGAATCACTTCCATGCGACGAAGTTCCTCAAGACGCGCAGTCCCGCGGTCGACGATTTCTCGGGATGAAACTGCACGCCGAAGACGCGCTCGCGTTGCACGGCTGCCGTGAATGCGCCGCCGTAGTCGGCGCGCGCGATCTCGTTCGCGCTGTTCGACGCGGCGTACGAATGCACGAAGTAGAACGAAGTGCCGGAGTCGATGCCTTCGAAGAGCGGTGATGGCGTCACGGTCACGCGATTCCAGCCGATCTGCGGCACGGGAAGCGGTCCGTCGAATTTGCGGATGTTGCCTTCGATCAACCCGAGGCCGCGCGTCGTGCCCATTTCATCCGACGCGTCGAAGAGAAGTTGGTGTCCGACGCAGACGCCGAGGAGTGACGCGCCGCGCGTTACCGCATCGCGGAGCGCGATGTCGATGCGCGTGTCGAGCAGCCATCGCATTGCCGCAACGAAACTGCCGACGCCGGGCAGCACGATCTTGCTCGCGTCCGCGATCGTCGCGGCATCCGCCGTCACGTCGAGCTCCGCGCCGGACGCGCGCAGCGCACGCGCGATGTTCGCGACGTTCGCGACCGGCGAATCGATCAGCGTCACCTTCACGAAAGAACGCCTTTCGTGCTCGGCACGTCGCTCGACACGATCGCCTTCGCCTCTCTCACCGCGATCGCGAACGCCTTGAAAATCGCCTCCGCCGCGTGATGTCCGTTCCTGCCGCGAATCAGGTCGACGTGAATGTTGCACGCGCACTTGTTCGCGAACGACTTGAAGAACTCCTCGACGAGCGCGAACGGAAAGTCTTTGTGGATGAGCAGCATCTCGCGGTCGATCGGTGCTTCGAAGACGAGGAACGGCCGGCCGGCGAAGTCGACGACCACGCGCGCGAGCGCTTCATCGAGCGGCACGTAGGCGTGACCGAAGCGGCGGATGCCGCGCTTGTCGCCGAGGGCTTGGGCGAAGGTTTCGCCGAGGACGAGGCCGACGTCTTCGACGGTGTGGTGATAGTCGATGTGCGTGTCGCCCGTCGCGATCACGTCGAGATCGGTGCGCGAGTGACGCGCGATCGTGTCGAGCATGTGCGAGAGAAATCCGACCGGCGTCTCGATACGCGACGCGCCGCTGCCGTCGAGATCGACGGTGACGGCGACGCTCGTCTCTTTCGTCGTGCGGGTGATGGTGGCAGTGCGATTCATGAGGTCCTCGCTTCGTAGGAAGGGGATCCCTCGCCGTCTGTGCGGCTCGGGATGACATCGTAGAGCGCGTCGAGAAAGCGATCGTTCTCTTCGGGCGTGCCGACGCTGACGCGCAGCGCGTTCGCGTATTCGCGAATGAGAACGCCGCGCGCGCAGAGCGCTTCGAACACGCGCTTCGGCTCGGCGACGCGGAAGAAGATGAAGTTCGCGGCGGATGGGAATGCGGTGATGCCGTCGATCGCGCGCATCACTTCGAACATGCGATTGCGCTCGCTGATCGCGTTCGCGACCGTGCGCGCGCGGATCGACGGTTCTTCGAGTGCGGCGATGGCGATCGCTTCGCTGATCACGTTGAGCGAGTAGGGGAGCTTTACTTTGCGGATCTCTTTCGCCGTCGCGGCCGTCGTCGCGAGCCAGCCGATGCGCAGCGCCGCGAGTCCCCACGCTTTCGAAAACGTCGACAGCGTGACGAGACGATCGTTCAGCGCCGGCAGCGAGTCGAGAGCGAAGTCGCCGTAAGCGCGATCGAACAACACGGTCGCGCCGGTGGCGAGCAGCTTCTCGATCCCGCCGTTCTGCAGAATTCCTCCGGTCGGATTGTTCGGCGAACAGACGATGATCACGTCGGCGTTCGCGCGGAGGATTTCGTCGAGCGGCAGAAGTCCGGTCGTCGGATCGATGTCCATGCCGGCAATCTCGCCGCCGGCGATCGTGACGAGCTTTTCGTATAGCGCGAACGTCGGCTTCGGGAGCGCGACGCGCGTTCCGGGACCGACGAACGTCGCGATCGACGCCGCGAGCAGTTCGTTCGATCCGTTGCCGACGAGAATGTTCTCGGCGGCGAATCCGTACGACTTCGCGATCGCTTCTCGCAGCGCGCTCGCCTCGAATTCGGGATAGAGGTTCCATGCGCGCTCGGTGACCCGTGCGAGGACGCGCTCCTTCATTTCGCGCGGCAGATCGAACGGGCTCTCGTTCTGATTGAGCTTCACTTCGGCATCGCGAAGCTCCAGCGTGTACGCGGTCATCGCCGCTACGACGTCGCGAGACATGCGGTCCTCCTCTTCTCCATCGACGCGGCGTGCGCCGGCAGTCCTTCGAATTTCGCGATCGCTTCCCCGCTTGGCGCGATCCTCATCAACTCCTCGGCCGTCAGCGAGATGACGTTCGAGCGCTTCACAAAGTCGTACACGCCGAGAACAGAGAAGAAACGCGCGGTGCCGCCGGTCGGGAGCACGTGATTCGGTCCGGCGACGTAGTCGCCCGCGGCGACCGGCGAATACGCGCCGCAGAAAATCGCGCCGCAGTTTTCGGCGAGATCGGCAAGCTGTTGCGGATCGCGCGTTTGGATCGAGAGGTGCTCGGGCGCGATGCGATTCGCGATCGCGATCGCTTCCTCGCGCGATGCCGCGACGATGTTGCGCGTGGCGCGAACGTCGAGCGGCTTGCCGACCGAGATGCAGGTGACGGTCGAATCGGCGCCGTGCTCCTGCTGCGCGTCGAGATCGGCCTGGACGAATGCGACGTCGGCAGTATCGTCGGCGATGACGACGAGCTCCGTCGGTCCCGCGGTCATGTCGATGCCGACTTCACCGACGAGCCGCATCTTCGCCGCGGTCACGTACGAGTTGCCGGGACCGACGATCTTGTCGACGCGCTCGATCGACTCCGTGCCGAGGGCGAGTGCCGCGACGCCGGCCGCACCGCCGCAGCGATAGATCGTTTGCACGCCGAGTTTCTTGCAGACGTAGTGAAGCTCATCGCGCGATGCGGCGGCGGGCGTGGTGGCGACGACGATCTCGCGAACGCCGGCGATGCGCGCGGGAACCGCGGTCATGATCAGCGTCGAGATGTAGACCGCGCGTCCGCCGGGAACGTAGCAGCCGACGCGGCGAAGTGCGCGCACGCGATGCTCGATGTTGTTCCAGCGATACGACTGCGGCATTTGCTCGCGATGAAATGACTCGACGCGCTCGATGGCGAGATCGAGTGCAGCGGCGAGCTCGCGATCGATCGTGACGTCGCGCGGCGCGATGGCGATCTCGTTGGGTGAAAGCGTCACGCCGTCGAAGCGCGCGATCTGCTCCGCGACGAATGCGTCGCCGCGTGCGCGAACGCCGGCGATCATTTCGTCAGCGACTTGCAACGCTGCATTCATTGCGAGCCTCCTCCAGACGCGCGATCAGCTCGCGCACCTTCTCCGTCTGCGTGCGGTACGCGTTGCGGCAGATGATGAGCCGCGGCGAAATCTCCGCGACGAGATCCTGCATCTCCAGCTTGTGCACGCGGACTGTTTCGCCGGTCTCGACGAGATCGACGACGTGCGTCGTGAGCGCGAGCACGGCTGCGAGCTCCACCGATCCGCCGAGCGGGACGATGTCGGCGTGCAGTCCGCGCTCCTCGAGATACTGCCGCGTGATGCGCGGATACTTCGTGGCGATCTTCTGCAGCGGCGGCGCGCCCGGCGCGGCGATGAGCATCATCCGGCAACGGCCGAACGGAAGATCGAGCGCCTGGAACGCGCCGCAGTCGTGCTCGAGGATCTGATCGAATCCGGCGATGCCGGCATCGGCCGCGCCGTGATCGACGTACACCGGCACGTCGCAGTCCTTCACGAAGATCCACTCGATGCCGCCGCGCGTGAAGACGAGCTTCCGCGTGCGCAAGTCGCCTTCCGTCGGCACGTCGTATCCCGCGGCGGCGAAGAGCGCGAGTGTGTTGTCCTGCAGTCGTCCTTTTGGAATGGCTATTCGCATAGATCGTCCACCGTGAATGTGAAGCCGATTGCCGGCACGTTCGCGCCGAAGCGCGCGTAGAGGTTGTCGTAGCGTCCGCCCTGCGCGACCGGCGCGCGGCGACCGTCGACGTAAACGCGGAATCGAACGCCGGTGTAGTAGCCGGCGTCTTCGTCTTCATCGAAGCGCGTGCCGATCGCTTCGAGAGCAGGCGAAGAGGTTCCGCTGAAGACGATGCGCGGCTCGTGATTGAACGCGCGCGCGATCGATGCGGCGAGCGTCATCGCCTCGATGTCGGCCTCGATCGATCCATCGCCGATGATCTCGGCGCCGATCTGGAACATCTCGCGGTTGGTGCCGAGGCGGGAGGCTTCGCAGCGGATGACATCGCCGCGATAGAAGACGCGGAGCGGAAGCGATTCCTCGGTGAGCGATGGCGCGAGCGCGCGCGCGACCATCGGCGTGAAGTCGGAGCGGATGGCGACGAGCTCACCGTCGCGATCGACGAAACGATAGCTCTGCCGCTTCGCATCGACGGACGCGATCGACGCGTACGGCTCGGCGTAGTCGATGATCGGGAGCAGGACTTCCTCGAAGCTCGCGCCTTCGAGCAGCGCAACGAAGCGCGTCTCGATGCGGCGCCGCCTCGCGGTCTCATCGACCAGCAGCGGTCTCACTCCCGTCGGATATCGAAACTTTGTGGCGATCAAACAAAAACCCCCTTCGCCGTCACAGCGAAGGGGGTCGATTCGATCGTCAGGCTACGTTCTCTCGAGCGAGCGCCCCCTTCGTTGCGGGGCGCATCTCACGGAGCACCCCTACATCACGTGGTGATGGTGGTGGTGCTGCGCGGAGACGAGTCGAACGTTCATTGGCGTTGCAGTGTATTCGAACGGGTGTTGGGCGGCAAGCATTCCGTATCATGCTCGACCAATGTGCGGCATCGCCGGATTCGTTCAGTTCGGAGGCGGCAACGCGGATGCGATGCGCGACCTCGTGCAGCGGATGTCGAGCACGATCCGCCATCGCGGGCCGGACGATGACGACGTGTTCATTGATGCCGAGGCGGGCGTGGCGTTCGGATTCCGCCGGCTGGCGATCATCGATCTGACGGAAGCGGGCGCGCAGCCGATGACGTCGGCGTCGGGGCGCTACGTCATCAACTTCAATGGCGAGGTCTACAACTACGAAGAGTTGCGCAAACAACTCGACGGCGTTGCGTGGCGCGGGCATTCCGACACCGAGGTGATGCTCGCGTCAATCGAGCGGTGGGGGTTGCGCGCAGCCGTGGAGCGTTTCGTCGGCATGTTCGCGTTCGCGGTGTGGGATCGCGAGACGCGCGAGCTGTCGCTGGTGCGCGATCGGGCGGGCGTGAAGCCGCTGTATGTCGCGCGAAGCGCGAAGACGCTGATGTTTGCCTCGGAGTTGAAGGCGTTGCGCGCGCATCCGGAGTTCGACGCGACGATCGATCCGGAGGCGGTGACGTCGTACGAGCGATACGGATACGTGAACGGACCGCGATCGATCTACTCGATGGCGAAGAAGGTGGAGCCGGGGACGATTGTTCGCGCTGACTCCGCGGAAACCTACTGGGACCCGGTCGCCACCGCGCAACGCGTCCAACACACCTTCCGCGGCGACGAAAACGACGCGCTCACCGAGCTCGATCGTCTCCTCGCCGAATCCGTCCGCCTCCGCATGATCGCCGACGTTCCCCTCGGCGTCTTCCTCTCCGGCGGCATCGACTCCACGCTCGTCACCGCTCTGATGCAGCGCGAGGCGTCGGCGCCGGTGAAGACGTTCACGATCGGATTCGAAGACGCGCGCTTCGACGAAGCGCCGCTCGCTCGCGAGACCGCGCGACACCTCGGCACCGCGCACACGGAACTTTACGTCGGCACGAAAGAGGCGGCGGATGCGCTGACGCTGATGCCGAAGATCTTCGACGAGCCGTTCGATGACTCGTCGCAGATCCCGACGTATCTCGTCTCGAAGATGGCGCGACAGTCGGTGACCGTCGCGTTGTCCGGCGACGGCGGCGATGAACTGTTCGGCGGCTATCACCGCTACTTTCTCGGCGAGCAGCTGGCGCGGCGCGCGCGGTTCGTTCCGTCGTTCGTCGCGAATCTCATCCCCGGCACGCGCGGCGAAAACTATCGGAAGGTGAAGAGCGGCGGTCTGCTCGCGGTGAACTCGATGCCACCGCCACCGGTGGCGTTGGCGACCGACGTCGAATCGATGATGCTCGGCGATTTCACGTCCTACCTGCGCGACGACATCCTCGTGAAAGTCGATCGCGCGTCGATGGCGGTGAGCCTCGAGGCGCGCGAGCCGCTCCTCGATCATCGCCTCGTCGAATTTGCCTGGTCGCTTCCGCTGAAAATGCGCCGCCGCAAAGACATCCTTCGCAAGCTGCTGCGACGCTTCGTTCCGCAGTCGATGATCGATCGCGAGAAGCGCGGCTTCGGACTGCCGAACGTCGACGCGTGGACGAACGACATCCTCGCGACGACCAGCGGCATGATCCCGCTCACGCCGAACAATCGCTGGCGCGTGTTGATGTTCGAGGCGTGGCTGCGCGAGCAGTAGAATGCGCCGCCATGTCCGAAATCGACGAACAAATGGCGTTCCTCTCGAAGGGAACGGTCGATCTCATCGAGAAGAACGATCTCCGCGCGAAGCTGCTGCGCGGCAAGCCGCTCACCATCAAAGTCGGATTTGATCCGACCGCGCCCGACATCCATCTTGGCCACGCCGTGGTCATGCGCAAGATGCGGCACTTCCAGCAGCTCGGACATCGCGTCGTGTTCCTGATCGGCGACTTCACCGGCATGATCGGCGACCCGACCGGCAAGAAGGCGACGCGTCCCGCGCTGTCGACCCAAGAGATTCTGCAGAACGCCGAGACATACAAACAGCAGGTGTTCAAGATTCTCGATCCGGTGAAAACCGAGGTGAGGTTCAACTCGGAGTGGCTGGGGGCGCTCGGATCGGCGGGGATGATCAAGCTCGCCGCGAAGTACACGCTCGCGCGCATTCTCGAGCGCGACGATTTTCGCAAACGCTTCACGAATCAGCAGCCGATCGCGATTCATGAGCTTCTCTATCCGCTCGCGCAGGGCTACGACTCGGTCGCTTTGAAGTGCGACGTCGAGATGGGCGGCACCGATCAGCTGTTCAACCTTCTCGTCGGACGCGATCTCATGCGCGAGTACGGACTCGAGCCGCAGGTCGTGATCACGATGCCGCTGCTCGAAGGGACCGACGGCATCGAGAAGATGTCGAAGTCGCTCGGCAACTACATCGGCATCAACGAAGAGGCGAAGTCGATCTTCGGCAAGGTGATGTCGATCTCCGACGAGATCATGTGGAAGTACTACCTCCTCTGCACCGATCTCACGCCGGCGCAGATCGACGAGATCAAAGCGAGCGCGCATCCGATGCAGGCGAAGCGCGATCTCGCGAAGACGATCATTCGTGATTTTCACTCCGCGGAAGCGGCGGACGAAGCCGAGGCGGAGTTCAATCGAGTGTTCAGCGGTGGCGAGATTCCGGCGGACATCGAAGAGAAAGAGCTACCCGCATCGAGCGAGCCGCAACTGCTGTCGAAGGTGATCACTGCAGCGGGGCTCGCGGAGAGCAACAAAGATGCGCAGCGGCTCATCGCGCAAGGCGGTGTGCTCGTCGACGACGTGAAGGCCGACTCGACGAAGTTCGCGCTCGACGCGACGGCGGGTAAAACGTATGTATTGAAGGTCGGGAAGCGGCGATTCGCGAAGGTCCGTTTCCAGTAAACTCCGCGCGCAATGCCGATTCCGCTACTCGACCTCAAACAGCAATACGCCTCGATCAAAGATGAAGTCCTGCGCGTCACCGAAGAGGTGTACGACTCCCAGGCATTCATCCTCGGCAAGAAAGTGGATGAATTCGAGCGCGACTTCGCCACGTACTGCCAGACCAAGCATGCGATCGGAGTGTCGTCCGGCACCGACGCGCTTCTGATCGCGCTCATGGTGCTCGACATCGAGCGCGGCGATGAAGTGATCGTTCCCGCGTACTCGTTCTTTGCCACGGCCGGCGTCGTCGAGCGCCTCGGCGCGACTCCGGTGTTCGTCGACATCAAGCTCGACGACTACAACATCGACGTCGCGCAGATCGAGCGCCGCATCACCAGCCGCACGCGCGCGATCATGCCGGTTCACCTGTACGGCCAGTGCGCCGACATGTACGAGATCAACCGCGTCGCCGCGAAGCACGGACTCTCCGTCGTCGAAGACGCGGCCCAGGCCGTCGGCGCGGAAGAAGACGGACGCCGCGCCGGCTCGATGTCGCCGATCGGCGCCTTCTCGTTCTTCCCATCGAAAAACCTCGGCGCGTTCGGCGACGCCGGCGCGGTCACGACGAACGACGACGAGCTCGCGGAGAAGCTCATCGACTTTCGCGTGCACGGCATGCGTCCGAAGTATTACCACCGCTACGTCGGCGGCAACTTCCGCATCGACGCGCTGCAGGCGGCGATCCTCCGCGTGAAGCTGCCGCATCTCGATGCGTGGAGTGAAGGCCGGCGCCGCAATGCGGAGATCTACGGGCGACTCTTCGAAGAAGCGAAGCTGACGGAGCGCGTCGCGCTGCCGCGCGAGCTGAGCGGACGACGCCACATCTACAACCAGTATGTGATCCGATTCACGGAAGGCCGGGAGACGCGCGACCGCGTGATGCACCACCTCAAAGGCGCCGGCATCGGATGCGAGGTCTACTACCCGCTCACGCTGCCGCAGCAGGAGTGCTTTCAGGAAGTCCCGAGCGCCTCGGATTCGTATCCGAACAGCGAGGCGGCCGCGGAGCAGACGCTGGCGATCCCGGTGTATTCGGAACTGACGGAGTCGCAGCTGGCAGAGGTGGTGAAGGAAGTCGGCGCGGCACTGACGTGATCCCCATCCGCACCACGCTGCCGCGACGCAGCGCGCCGGTCGTGACGCGCTCGATCGTCGCCGTGAACATCATCACCTTCATTGCGCAGCTGTTCTCCGGGCCGCTCGCGGAGACCATGATTCAAGTCTTCGGCTTCATGCCGGCGCGCTTCCTTCATCCGGCCGCGTTTCATTACGCGTGGTGGGAAGCGGCGCTCACGCTTCTGACGTCGCTCTTTCTGCACGGCGGATTCGTGCATCTCTTCGGCAACATGATTTATCTCTGGGTGTTCGGCGACGCCGTCGAAGACGCGTTCGGCCACGCCGGCTATCTCGTCTTCTTCCTCGCGTGCGGAACGTTCGGCAGCGTCGCGCACACGTTCTTCTTCCCGCACTCGACGGTGCCGTCGATCGGAGCGTCCGGCAGCATTGCCGGAATCCTCGGCGCGTTTCTCGTTCTGCGTCCGCGCGCGCGCATCCTCACGGTGTTCCCGCTGGTCGTTTACTGGGCGATGGCGGAGATCCGCGCTGCGCTGTTTCTCCCCGTATGGTTCCTCATGCAGTTCTTCAACGGATTCCTCTCGCTCGCCAGCGCGCGCGGAACGCAGGAGGTAGCCGGCATCGCC
>Ga0207687_10000860_pt1 | contig 20564 bp, 18 predicted proteins | sample KBSM54metaG_FD_184399 | JGI IMG/M metagenome (GOLD analysis project Ga0207687, IMG submission 184399) | Miscanthus rhizosphere microbial communities from Kellogg Biological Station, Michigan, USA - KBS M5-4 metaG (SPAdes) (version 2) | ecosystem: Host-associated > Plants > Roots > Rhizosphere >...
TGTCGTAGCGACTCCCGACGTCGTCGGCGAACGAATGGCCGGTCCCGGCATCCGCGCGACGTACTTTGCGCGCGAGATTGCGAAAGTCGCGAACGTGACGCTCGTCTCGCGCGGCGACGCAAACGCATCCGCTGCCTTTCGTCGCGCCGACGTTCTCATCGGCCAGCCCGCGCGCGGATTCTTCAAACGGCGACGCGGCCAGCGCGTCATCTACGACCTCTTCGATCCTCTCGTTCTCGAATTGCGCGAGCTCTATGGCCACGCGCCTTCGATGCGGCAACGCATTCACCTCGTCGCTGAGTGGTCGCGGCTCATGTTCGCGCTCCGCTTCGCGGACGTCCTCATCTGCGCGTCGAAGCAGCAGCGAGAGTTCTACACCCAGCTCCAATCGCGCGACGCGCCGTGGATCGAGATCCCGTTCGGGATTGACATGAGCGAAATCAAGAGGTGCGAGCCGGCGAAGGACAACGTCGTCGTCTGGGGCGGGGGAGTGTGGGAGTGGCTCGATCCGAAAACCGCCGTCGACGCGATCCTCAAACTCAATCGCGAAGGACTGCGCTCGCGCCTTCTCTTCATGGGACGCGCGCGTCCGAATCAGGAGCGCGTCGAGCGGCGACGGGAGGCGCGATTCGAAGAACTGCTGAAACTCGGCCGTCCGTACGTCGACGCGAACGCGGAATGGGTGCCTTATCGCGAGCGATTGTCGTGGCTGCGCGCGGGGAAAGTGGCTATCATGCTCCACCGCCCGACGGCCGAGGCTTCGGTCTCGATTCGGACGCGACTGTTTGATGCGATTGCGGCCGGAGTGCCCGTCGTTGCAACGGAGAGGGGTTTCGCCGCAGACTTAGTCAAAGATGAAGGCCTCGGCATCGTCGTCCCGCCAACGGACGCCGACGCGGTCGCTGCCGCGCTCCGGCGCCTCCTCACCGACTACGACTTCCACTCGGAATGCGTACGAAACTTGGAGAGAATCCGGCCGCGGTTCGCGTGGGAGGTCGTCACGAAGCCGCTGGTCGACACGATAATCAAATGGCAGAAGCAATGATGGTGATGACAGATCCAGTGGAAGACAGGCACCCACGCCTGTTGGGACTGGAGTTGTCCATCCTCGTCGTGACCTGGAACAGCTCGCGCTGGATCGAGCGCTGTCTGCAATCGATCCCCGCCGCTTGCGAAGGTCTCGCGTACGAAGTCGTCGTCTACGACAACGGCTCCACGGACGACACCCTTCCGCGACTCGGCGACGAAGTGCGCCTGATGCGCTCGAAGACGAACGACGGCTTCGCGATGGCGATGAATCGCGCGTTTCTCGAGTCGCGCGGCCGCTATGTATTCCTGCTGAATCCCGATTGCGAGCTCGGACCGAAAGCGCTGACGCGTTTGCACGAGTTCCTCGAGAGCGAGCCGAACGCGGCAGCCGCGGTTCCGCTGCTCGAAGACGACGACGGCGGCGGATCGCAGCGCGAGTTTCAGCTGCGACGATTGCCGACGTTTCGCGGACTGCTGTCGGAGATCTTCGCGTTCGGAAAACTCCTGCCGCGCAATCGCGCCACGGCGCATTATCGCTACCGCGATCTCGATCTGACGACGCCGCAGCTCGTCGAACAGCCGGCTGCTGCCGCGCTGCTGATTCGCCGCGAAGTGTTCGAAGAAGTCGGTCCGCTCGACGAGCGCTTTTCGCCGGCGTGGTTCGAAGACGTCGACTACTGCCGCCGTCTGCACGACGCCGGGAAGGCGATGTACGTCGTGCCGTCGGCGCTGGCGCGGCACTACGGCGGCGCGAGCCTCGAGCATCTCTCGTTCGCGAGCTTCAATGAGCTTTGGTACCGCAACATGTGGCTCTACGCGCGCAAGTGGTTCACGGCAGGCGAGGCGGAAGCGCTGCGGTGGGCGATCATCGCCGGCGCGGCGCTGCGCAGTATCGCCGCGCTGATCGGCATCGCGCATCCTGAAATCGGCCGGTGGCGCGCCTTCAGCGCGTATGCGCACGTGATGGGGAAAGCGTTCCATCGATGGAACGACTCGTATCGGTCGTCGTAGTCACCTGGAACAGCTCGGCGTTTCTGCCGCGCTGCATCGACGGCATTACCCATCAGACGCATCGCAATACCGAGTTGATCGTCGTCGACAACGCGTCGAGCGATGATCCCGTCTTTCCCGCGAATGCGACGGTGATTCGCAACGACACGAACGCCGGCTTCGCGCGTGCTGCCAATCAGGGGATCGCATCTGCGCGCGGCGATTTCGTGATGCTCGTCAATCCGGATGCGTATCTGTCTCCGGAGTACCTCGAGCGACTGATGCAGGCGATCGGCGACAACGGAGCAGCGACGGGGAAGTTGATGCGCGGAGTGGGACCGACGATCGAGCCGACGAACGAAATCGACTCGATGGGTATCCGCATGACGCGCACGGGCCGGCATCTCGACATCACGCGCGAAGTAAGGGGCGAAGTGTTCGGTGTCTCCGGCGCGGCGCCGCTCTATTCGATGGCGTTCATCCGCGATGTCTCGATCGAAGGCCAGTTCTTCGACGAGGACTTTTTCGCGTATCGCGAAGATGCCGACGTCGCATGGCGCGGACGCCTTTTCGGATGGCGCGCGATTGCCGTTCCCGATGCGATCGCGAGTCACGTGCGAACGGTGACGCCGGAACGGCGCCGAGCGCTCTCGCCGATCATCAACATGCACGGCGTCAAGAATCGCTTTCTGCTGCGACTCAAGAACGAGGGCGCGTATCTCGCGCTGCGCAACGCGCCGTTCGAGCTGTTTCGCGATCTCGTCACGATCGGCGCCGTGCTGACGATCGAGCGCACTTCGCTGCCGGCGTTTTCGTGGTTGTGGCGCAATCGCAAGCGCATCTTCGCGAAGCGGCGCGAGATTCAACGGCGTCGCCGCGTCAGCGATCGCGCGCTGGCGAGGTGGTTTCAGTGAAGATCGCGATCGCCGGAACGCGCGGCGTGCCGCCGGCGTACGGCGGATTCGAGACGTTCGCCGCGGAGCTGGGCACGCGTCTCGTCCGGCGCGGGCACGAAGTGACGGTGTATTGCCGCGCGGCCGGACCTGATGAGTGGAACGGCATCCGCCGCATCGTTCTCCCCGCGATCGGCGGCAAGTACTTCGAAACCGTCAGCCACACATTCTTCTCCGCGCTCGACGCACTTCGCCGCGACTTCGACGTCATCCTTCTCTGCAACGCTGCCAACGCGTTCGCGATCCCGCTTCTGCGCGCCGCGCGAATCCCAGTCGCGATCAACGTCGACGGAATCGAGCGCAAGCGCCGCAAGTGGAATGTCATCGGCCGCGCGGTCTACGCGATCGGCGAAGCGTTCTCCGCACACTTTGCGCGCGTGGTCGCGGATGCCGAGGTGATCGCGAAGTACTACCGCGAGCAGTACGCGATCGAGCCGGTCGTGATCCCCTACGGCGCCGAGTTCCCGGTCGAAGAGGACAGCGACGTGCTGCAACGACTCGGGCTCACGAAGAGAAACTACATCTTGTACGTCAGTCGCTTCGAGCCGGAGAACAATCCGCTCGAAGTGGTCGAGGCGTATGAGAAGGTCGCAGGCGGCAGGTCGCAGGTCGCAGGAAAAGAAGACCTGCCACCTGCGACCCGCGACCTGCGACCTCTTGTGATGCTCGGCCAAGGCCTCTACGCTCCCGATCTCGTGCGAGAACTGCATACCCATCGCACCGCGCTCTTCCCCGGCGCTCTCTACGGCGCCGACTACCGCACGCTCCAGCGCCACGCTCTGATCTACATCCAGGCCACCGAAGTCGGTGGAACCCATCCCGCCCTGATCGAGGCGATGGCTTCGGGCGGATTCGTCCTCGCGCACGACACGCCCGAGAATCGGGAAGTCGGCGGGGACGCTGTCCGTTACTTCGACTTGCGTCCATCCGAGACTCTCTCTGGCACACTTCGCGAATCGCTCGGCGCCCCGGCCGAAATGGACGGATTTCGAGCGCTAGCGAGGCGGCGGGCCGAGGAGTTGTATGGGTGGGAACGGGTGACGGACGCCTACGAGCGGCTTTTTGCGGAGCTCGCCTAGACGATTCGGTTTGCAGTTCCGTAATACGCACGGTGAGCTTTACAGTAGAGAAGAACACGGATGCTTAGACAGAAAGCGCGGCTGATCGCGAGGATCGTTTACCTGGTCGATCTCGCATTGACGTCGGCGGCATTCTTCGCGGCCTTTTTCATCCGCGACATGATCCTGCCGCTGATGGCGCCGCAGCGTTTCCCGACCGGCCTCTTTCCGCTCTCCGACTACCTCAAAATCTACCCCCTCGTTCTGATCATCTGGTCCGTACTTCTCTTCACGTACCACAGCTATCACTCGCATCGAACGATCCCGGTGACCAAAGAAGCGACCACCACGATCCGCGTCGTTTTCCTCGGCAACGTCCTGCTCGCGACGATCGCTTACCTCCTTCCGCTTCGCCAGCTCTCGCGCGCCTGGTTCGTCCTCTTCGGAACCCTCTCCGCGCTCTTCCTCGTGCTCGAGAAACTCGTGCTGCGCGTCATCGCGCGCTACGTGCGATCGAAGGGTCTCAACTACCGCACGCTGCTCATCGTCGGCACCGGCCGCCGCGCCACCGATCTCGCGCGGATGATCGAAGAGCACAAGTACTGGGGCTACAAAATCCTCGGCTTCGTCTCCGACGGCCACCATCTCTCGAACGGGTGGGCGCGCTACCGAGTCTTCGGCAGCGTTCCCGATCTCAAGCGCGTGCTCGAGAACTGGAAGCTCACCGATCCGATCGACGAGATCGTCTTCGCCGTCACGCGCAAGAAGCTCGACGAGATGAAGCAGATCTTCCTCATGTGCGAAGAGCTCGGCATCCGCACGCGAGTGGCGATGAACTTCTTCCAGAATCGCGTCGCGCGCATCGAGATCGAAGAGCTGGACGGAATCCCGTTCCTCACGTTCACGACGACGCCGTCGAACGAAACGCAGCTCGCGCTCAAGCGCCTCCTCGACATCGGCGTCGCACTCGGCATCCTTACGCTTGCGGCGCCGGTGGTCGCGCTGGTCGCGCTGCTGATCAAGTTCACGTCGCCGGGCTCCGTCTTCTTCAAGCAGAAACGCATCGGCCTCAATGGCCGCATGTTCACGCTCTACAAGTTCCGCACGATGATCGAAGACGCTCACGAGCGCCGCGGCGAAGTCGAGCATCTCAACGAGATGACCGGCCCGGTGTTCAAGATGAAGTCGGATCCGCGCGTGACGCCGGTCGGACGCGTGCTGCGCAAGTTCTCGTTCGACGAGCTGCCGCAGCTCTGGAACGTGCTGCGCGGCGACATGAGCCTTGTCGGTCCGCGTCCGCCGATCCCCGAGGAAGTGGCGTCGTATCACCGGTGGCACCGCCGCCGTTTGTCGATGAAGCCGGGACTCACGTGTCTCTGGCAGATCAGCGGCCGCAACAACGTCGACTTCGATCGATGGATGCAGCTCGATCTGCAGTACATCGACAACTGGTCGCCGTCGCTCGATCTGAAGATTCTGCTGCGCACGATTCCGGCCGTGCTCTCGGGCCGCGGCGCGTCGTAGAAACTCTTCGGCTATGCTATCGGCGTAGCCATGCGACGGTTCTCCCGTTTCGCCGTCCTGGTTGTTCTCGCCGGCCATCTCCAAGCCGCGCCGCACTTCGTTTCCACCGACAACAACGCAAGCTGCGACATCACCGTCTCGCCGGCGGCGACGCTGCTGCTTCCGTATTTCGAAGTCGACGCCGCGAAGCCGGTGAGCGACGCGGCCAACACGCTCTTCACGATCGTCAACACCTCGCGCGCACCCCAGATCGCGCGCGTCACGATCTGGACGGACTACGGCTATCCCGCGTTCTGGTTCAACGTGTTTCTCACCGGCTACGACGCGCAGCCGATCTCGATGTACGACGTCGTCGCGCGCGGCGTGCTGCCGGTGACGACGTCCTCGGCGCCGCACGGCGCGCGCTCGATCGCGACGAATGCGAAGCTCGTATCGCTCGACGCGTGCGCGGAGCTCGGCGGCGCGCTTTCCGACACGATGCTTTCGACGCTGCGCGCCGCGCTCACCACGGGCACGAACGCGTCGTCGAGCGAGTGCGCAATCGGTTCGCCGCACGTGAACGCGATCGGCTACGTCACAGTCGACGTCGTGAACAGCTGCTCGTCGATCTCGCCGCTCGACCCGAGCTACTACTCGCAAGTCCTTCTTTACGACAACGTCCTCACCGGCGACTACGAGCACGTCTATCCCGATCGATCGCTCGGCAACTACGCCGGCGGTTCGCCGCTCGTGCACATCAAGGCGATTCCCGATGGCGGCAGCGTCTCGACGCCGACCGCGCTGCCGTACACGTTCTACGACCGTTTCACGCCGCGCGGCGGACGCAGAGTCGATCGCCGGCAGCCGTTGCCGTCGTCGTTCGCGTCGCGATTCATCCAGGGCGGCACGGCGTCGTTCTTCACCGACATCATGTTCTGGCGCGAAGGACGCGCCGCGACGGCGTCGTCGTGCGCGAGCGCGAATGCGGCGATTCCGACAACCGCGATCGTGCGCTTCGACGACGCAGAGAACCCAAGCGCATCGGCGACCGCGGCGTCGATGCCTGCAGCCGCGTCGTTCGACACGAAGTCGGCGATGTTCCCGCCGGTCACCGGTCCGAGTCTGACGGGCTGGATGTTCTTCAATCTCGACAATCAGGCCGGACTCGTCACGCAATCGAATCCGTACTCGAGCGCGCGCGCGAGTCAGAACTGGGTCGTCGTGCGGATGAAGGCCGAGGGAAGGTACGGCGTCGACTACGACGCGACGGCGCTCACGAATGGATGCTCGCCGTCGTCGGTCGTGTCGGCGATTCCGAGGAGCGTGAAGTGAGATCAGCTGTCATCCCGAGCGTTAGCGAGGGATCTGGGCGGCCGTGCGCGCCCAACCGCCCAGTTGCCTCGCTCACGCTCGGCATGACACTGGTCCTCCTCCTCGCCCTCTCCGCGAACGCCGCCGAAGTCTCCACCGAAAACAACGCGTCCTGCGACATCGGCCCGTATCCCGCCGCGACGCTTCTCCTCCCGTACTTCGAAGTCGACATCAACGCGCCGACGACCACCGCCGTCAACACGATCTACACGGTCGTCAACCTCTCGAAGGCGCCGCAGATCATTCGCAGCACGATCTGGAGCGACCTCGGATATCCCGTCGCGTGGTTCGACTCGTTTCTCACGCCGTACGACATGCTCAGCGTGTCGATGTACGAAGTGATCGCGCGTGGACGCTTTCCCGCGAGCGACACGAATCCGAACTTTCAGGGTTGCGCGACCGTGCCGCTTCGCGCCGCATCGCTCGCAGCGCTGCAGCGCGAGCTGACGACGGGCGCGGTCGACGAAGCGAGTTGTCCCGTCGGCACGAAGCACGATCACGCCATCGGCTACGTGACCATTGACGTCATCAACTCGTGCTCCGCGACGTCGCCGCTCGATGCCGAGTATTGGACCGAGGCGTTGCTCTTCGACAACGTTCTCACTGGGGAGTACGTACGCATCAATCCCGATCCGGAGAGCGGCAACTACGCGGGCGCGAATCCGCTCGTGCACATTCGCGCGATTCCCGAAGGCGGACCGGCCGGAGAAACTCCGACGGTCGCGTTTCCGTTCACGTTCTACGATCGCTACACGCCCGTCGGCGCGCGCAAGATGGATCGGCGCCAGCCGTTGCCGTCGGCATTCGGCGCGCGCTGGATCGAGGGCGGACCGACGGGATTCCAGACGAATCTCACGGTGTGGCGTGAAGGCGTGACCGGCGCGACGAAGACGCTGTGCGACTACGCGAAGAACAAGAGTCTCGCCGTCGCGAAGACGTCGCTCGTGCGCTTCGACGAGCACGAGAACGCGACGTCGAGCGCCGCCGACATCGTGACGCCGTCGAGCGCCGCGATTCCGACGACGTCGTCATTTTTCCCGGCGATGTCCGCTGCCGGCGATCGCGGCGGATGGATGTGGATGTCGCTCGACAATCACGCGCTGCATCGCCCGAGTCAGAACTGGGTGATCGTGCAGATGTACGCCGAGGGTCGTTACGCGGTCGACTTCGACGCGACATGGCTCGCGAACGGATGCACCGCCGCTCCACCGACCACGCCGTAGCCGTTACACTGCCGCGATGCGCCGCTGGATTGCGCTCGTCCTGTTCGTCGCGATCGCGGTCATCTCCGTTTCCACGGACGCCATCGTGTTCAAAGTCGCGTTCGCGAATCGCGCGAAGATGAATCACGAGTTCACGACGTATCCGGATCGCGGTTGGAGCTCGTATCCCGAATTCCTCGAGAGCGTTCGCGCGCACACGAAACCCGGCGACTCGATCGCCCTCGTCGTGCGGACGATGAGTTGGGACGACGGCTACTCGTACGCCTATTACCGCGCCGCGTACTTCCTCGCCGGACGCGAAGTGCTTCCGCTTCTGCGCGAGGATGACATGCCGCTGCCGCAGAACTTCGGACGCGCGACTTACGTCGCCGCGTGGCACCGCAATGTGAAAGACGACACCCGCCACGTGGTTTGGAGCGGCGACGGCGGCGTGCTGCTGGGGCATTGATGGCGGTCGTTGTCGCCATCGTCACCACCGTCGTCCTCGGCATCCCGATCGCGCTCGCGCTCGATCGCAATGCCCGCGGCCCGATCCTCGTCGGCCTCGCGTATCTATATGGCACCGGCTTGATCTACGTCGTCGAGCTCGCACTCGCGCTCATCGGCGTGCACTGGACCGCGCTCAACGTGAATGCAGTGACGATCACGATCGCCGCGATCTGCTTCTTCGCCCGGAAACCTCAGTCCTTAGTCCTCAGTCCTCAGCCCTGGTTGTCATGGCCCGATCTCGCAACTCTACTGACGATCTACGCACACCTGACTTGGGCGACGATCGCGCGCGTCTGGGAATGGGACTTCTGGGCGATCTGGGGAATGAAGGCGCGAACCTTCTATGAATTCGGCACGATCGACTGGCGCTTTCTCGAGAGCCAGTGGAACGGCTATGTCCATCCCGACTACCCGCTGCTGCTGCCGATGAACTACCTCTACACGGCGCTCGTCGGCGGCGAATGGAACGATCGCTGGCTTGGTCTGATCACGATCGCGTTCGGTGTCGCGCTGCTGCTGATCATTCGCGGCCTTGCGGCGATGGAGACGCGGCCCGTGATGGCCGCGACGATCACATTCGCGTGCGCACTCTTCGCGTTCACGCGGTTCATCGGTCTGGCCGAGGGACCGATGCTTGCGTTTGCGGGGGCGGGACTGTTGTTCGTGCGTCGCGCGATCGTCTTCGATGACGATGCCGCGATGCGCCACGGCGCGCTGCTCCTCGGCCTTGCCACGGCGTCGAAGAACGAAGGCGTTGCGTTGCTCGTGACCGTTGTCGCCGCGGTCGCGCTTTCGAAATGGCGCTTGCTCGCGCGACTCTGGCCGGTGTTCGTGCTCGCTGCTGCGTGGATCATCATCCCCGCGCTTCATCACATCAGGAACGATCAAACGCGTGGAAATTTCGTTGCGCGCGTCTTCCACCGGCTCGGCGCGTTCCCGCAAATCGCCGCGATGCTGCTGCATTTTCTGGCGTTCCGTTGGATGTGGCTCGCCGTCCTCGTGGCGCTTCTCATCGTGCCACGCCAACTTCGCGCGCGCGAGCGATTCGTGCTCCTCGCGTTCGCATTCCAGATCGCGGGCTACGTGATCATCTACTGCGGAACGCCGTACTCGGTCGAATGGGAGATCGAGTCCTCGTGGCCGCGCCTCACGTTTCATCTCGCCACGCCGCTGCTCTACGTGACCATGCTGATGCTGGCCCAGACATATGATTCCGGGCATGCCGAAGCTCGATCCGAACAGCACTGAATTCCGCGCCGCGGGCCATCGCGTCGTCGACTGGATCGCCGACTATCTCGACAACGTCGATCGCTACGACGTCCTCTCGCGCGTGCAGCCGGGCGACATCGCGAAACAGTTCGAAACGAACGCGCACGACACCGGCCGCAGCTACGACGACCTCCTCTCCGAGTTCGAGTCAAAGATCATGCCCGGCGTCACGCACTGGAATCATCCCGCGTTCTTCGCCTACTTCTCCATCACCGGCTCGCAGGCCGGCATCCTCGGCGAGATGTTGATGTCCGCACTGAACCTCAACGGAATGCTGTGGCGCACGTCGCCGGCGCTCACGGAGCTCGAGACGCTCGCGCTGCAATGGCTGCGCGACGCGCTCGGGCTGCCGTCGAACCTCTTCGGCATCATCAATGACACCGCGTCGATCAACTCGTTCCTCGCGCTCGCCGCGGCGCGCGAGGCGCTCGGCCTCGACATCCGCCGCAAGGGAATGACGGGACGCGATCTGCCGCCGATCAGGATCTACTGCTCCGAGCACGCGCATTCGTCGATCGAGAAAGCGGCGCTCGCCCTCGGCATCGGCGCGGAAGGCGTCGTGCAGATTCCGGGCGACGACGCGTTTCGCATGGACGTCGACGCGCTCGAAGCCGCGATCGCACGCGATCGCGCAAGCGGCGCGTTGTTGTGCGCGATCTCGGCGACGCTCGGCACGACGTCGACGGCATCCGTCGATCCTCTGCCGCGCATCGCGCAGATCGCGGCGCGCGAGAAGATGTGGCTGCATGTCGATGCCGCGTATGCGGGGCCGTCGACGCTCTGTCCGGAGAATCGATGGCTGTGGGACGGGATCGAGTCCGCCGACTCGATCGTCGTCAATCCGCACAAGTGGATGTTCACGCCGATCGATTGCAGCGTGCTCTGGACGCGCAAACCCGACGTGTTGCGCGAAACGTTCTCGCTCGTTCCCGAATATCTGAAGACGCCGGACACCGCCGAGATCAACTACATGGATTACGGACTGCAGCTCGGCCGCCGCTTCCGCGCGCTGAAGTTGTGGATGGTGATGGAGCACTACGGCCTCGAGCGGCTGCGCGGAGTGATTCGCGATCAGATCGGATTCGCGAAGCGTCTCGCGGAAGAGCTGCAGAAACGCGACGACGTCGAACTGCTCGCGCCGCAGATGTTCAGCGTCGTCGTGTTCCGCAAGAAGACCGACGAGGAGACGCAAGCGGTGCTCGATCGAATGAACGCGAGCGGCCGCCTCTTCGTGTCGCACACGAAGCTGAAAGGAAAGCTCGGCATCCGCGTCGCGATCGGCAACGGCGCGACGGAGTGGGAGCACGTGGAACGCGTACTATCGTTCTTGTGATCGACGAGCTCCTCGCCGAGGCGCGCGACTGGGCGCGCGGCCGCATGTGGATCCCGCGCGCGATCCTTCTCCTGTATCTCGTCTACGCCGACTTCCGCCTCTTTCACGATCCCGAGAGCAGCACGATGTTCTCCGGCATCACGCTCGCGTTTCACGAGATGGGGCATCTCCTCTTCGGCTTCATGGGCCACTTCATCGGATCGTTGATGGGAAGCGGCACGCAGGTGCTGATTCCTATCCTCGTGATGGTGCTGTTCTACAAACAGCAAAACGATTTCTTCGGCGTTGCCGTCGGCGGTTTTTGGCTGTCGTTCAGTCTCTTCGAGCTCGCGCGCTACGTCGGCGACGCGCGCGCGATGGACCTTCCGCTCGTCGGCTTCAGCAGCGATCCCGAGCACGATTGGAACTACCTCCTCGGCACGATGCACATGCTGCCGCTCGACACGACGCTGGCGTTCCTGATTCGCGTCGTCGCGTTCGCCGTAGGCGTCGCGTCGCTCGCGTTCGCGGTGTGGCTGCTCAACGCGATGCGATCAACGAGTCACTGACAACGCCGAGCACCGCGCTGCCGAACGCCTCCAGCTTCGCGTCGCCGACGCCGTACACCTCGCGCAGCTCCACGAGCGTCGCCGGACGCGCGCGCGCGATCTCGCGCAGCGTCCGATCGCTGAAGATCACGTACGGCGGAACGCCGCGCTCCTCCGCTTCGGCGCGCCGCCATTGGCGCAGCACATCGAACAGACTCCGATCGAACGGCTTCGACTCATCGACCGACGCGAATCGCCGTTTCTGTTCGACGCGTTTCGCCGGCGCGATCGGTTGACGCAATCGCACTGCCGTCTCGCCGCGCAACACGAGGCGCGCATCCGCCGTGAGTCGCAGCACCGGATACTGATCGCCGGTCTGTTCGAGATAGCCCTGCCCGAGGAGTTGCCAGATCCAGTCGCGGATCTCGTTGCGCGAAGAGCCTTTCAACACGCCGTGCGTGCTGAGCTGATCGTGGCGGCGTTCGCGAACCTTGTCTGTCGTTTCGCCGCGAAGAACCGCGATCACGTGGCCGACGCCCCATGACTGATTCAATCGATACACGCACGACAGGATCTTCTGCGCGACCGTGAGCGCGTCCGCGACGTCTTCGGTTTCGCCGAGGCAGATGTCGCACGCGCCGCAGGAGTCTTTCGTGAATTGTTGGCCGAAATATTCGACCAGCGCGCGATGCCGGCACGTCGTCCCGGCGCAGTAGCGATCGAGATCGTTGAGATGTCGCTTCGCCGACTCGACCCACGCCGGATCGTGCGGCGTTTCGTCTTCGTTCGGCCGCTCGATCATCGAGCGCCAAAGAAACGTGTCCGCGGCGGAGTAGAGGAGCACGCACTCCGCTTCGAGTCCGTCGCGCCCTGCGCGTCCGGTTTCCTGCTGATAGTGCTCGATCGACTTCGGCATCGCCGTGTGCATCACGAAGCGGACGTTCGAACGATCGATGCCCATTCCGAATGCAACAGTCGCGACGACGACGTCGCATTTTTCCTTCGAAAACGCTTCCTGCGCGGCGCGGCGTTCTTCGCTGCTCATGCCGGCGTGATACGCGCGCACCGAGTAGTTCTTCTTGCGAAGCTGCTCGGCGAGCGAGTCGACGTCCTTGCGCCGGATGCAGTAGATGATTCCCGACTCATCCTTGTGCCGTTCGAGCACCTCGACTGTCTGCTTCCACTCGTCGACGCGCGGAAGGATGCGATACACGAGATTGGCGCGATCGAAGTCGCCGACGAGCAGCAACGGATCGCGCAGCGCGAGCTGCTCGGCGATGTCTTTGCGAACCTGCCGCGTCGCCGTCGCGGTGTACGCATGAATCGATGCGTCGGCGAACTCGTTTCGCAGCAACGCCAGCTGCCGGTACTCGGGCCGGAAGTCGTGTCCCCAATGACTGATGCAATGCGCTTCGTCGATCGCGAACGTTTTCGCGCGCGCTCGCTGAAGCAGTGCGCGGAAATGCGGCAGCGCCAGTCGTTCTGGGGAAACGAAGAGCAGCTTGATGCCGCCGTCGATCAGCTCGCGCTCGATGGCGCGGTGCTCGAGCGACGACTGCGAGCTGTTCATCATCGCCGCCGGCACGCCGCACGCCGCGAGTCCGTCGACCTGGTCCTTCATCAGAGAGATCAGCGGCGACACGACGACCGTCACGCTGTCTTTCAGCAGGGCCGGCGCCTGATAGCAGAGCGACTTCCCGCCGCCGGTCGGCATGACCACGACGGAGTCGCGCCCGGCGAGCGCCGCGTTCATCGCTTCTTCCTGGAGGGGACGAAAAGAGGAGTAGCCCCAGTAGCGGGAGATGATGTCGAGGAGCACGACGGCGATTGTAGCCGCGTCTACCGGCTGTAGAATCACGACCCGTGCATCCCATCGTGGCCGTCCCGAGCCACGCCAACGCCATCCGCGCAGTCGTCGAACTTTTGAATCGTCTTCGGCTCGACCACGTCTTCGTCGGCAGCGTTGCGCGTGCGGCATACTGCGGTGAGCCGATTGCGTCCGGAGCGATCGACGCTCTCGCCACGATGGGCCCACAGCAGAAGAATCAACTTGCAATGATGGCCAAGAACAACGGGTTTTCTGTCGAGCGTGACGAGGTCGAGGCCGCCGAGGAGCTCGATCTGATTCCGATGCGATTCGAGTCGGCGCGCGTGCACGTGCTCGTCGCCAGCAACGCTCTTTACGGACGCATGGTCGCCGACGGCGTGACGTCGACATTCGAAGAAAGCAACCTGAAAGTGCCGCGCCGCGAAGACTTCGCCCTTCTTTTGCAACTGAGCAACGACGTCGAGACGCTGATGAGCATCATCGAGTCGCCGGAATTCGATCGCGCAGGCTATAACGCCAAGCTCACCGCAATCGGTTTGCGGGGATTGGTCGTACCGGAATGAAATGGATCAACGAACAGAGCACCCTCGATCAAGCGATGGAAAGCGCCGGCGCGCAGCCGGTGATCGCCGTCGACACCGAGGCCGATTCGCTGCATTCGTACTTTGACAAAGTCTGTTTGATTCAAATCACGGCGGGTGAGAACGACTACATCGTCGATCCGCTCGCGAAGGTCGATCTCAAACGCTTCGGCGAGATCCTCGCCGATCCGAACGTCAACAAGATCCTGCACGGCGCCGACTACGACCTCCGAATCATGAATCGCGATTTCGGCTTCACCATCGCGAATCTCATCGATACCTCCGTCTGCGCCCAGCTCCTCGGCTACGAAGCATTCGGACTCGCGGCGCTGCTCGAGAAGCACTTCGGCGTGAAGCTCAACAAAGTGCATCAGCGCGCCGACTGGGCGATGCGTCCGCTGCCGCCCGACATGCTCGAGTACGCGGCGCTCGACACGCATTACCTGATCCCGCTCGCCGCGAAGTTGCGCGAAGAGCTCGAGGCGCTCGGCCGTTGGGAGTGGGCGCTCGAAGAATTCGCGCGACTGGAGTCGATTCGCTTCAAGGAATCCGACGACGCCGAGCCGTGGCGCCGCATGAAAAACCTCGGCAACCTCGATCGGCGCGCACTCGCGGTCTTGCGCGATCTCCACAAGTGGCGCGACGCGCTCGCGCGCGAGGCCGACAAGCCGCCATTCAAGATCATTGGCAACGACGCGCTCCTCGACCTTTCCCGCGAGAAGCCCGAGACGCGCGACGACCTCGGCAAGATCAAGGCGGTGTCGCGTTATCACGCCGACCGCTTCGGCCGCGAGATTCTACGCATCGTGCGGGATGCGATGCAGATCGCCGAGGCGGATTTGCCGGAGAAGAACGAGTCCAAGGCGTGGATCCGCGATCGCCAGCTCGACGCGCGCGTCAATCGCATGAAGACCGTGCGCGATCGCATGGCGAAAGAGCTGAAGGTCGATCCCGCCGTGCTCGCACCGCGACACGTGCTCGTCGCCGTCGCCACGAGCGGCAATCTCGATGAAGCGGGCGCGATGCGCGAGTGGCAGAAGAAGGTGCTCGGCCCGTCGTTGCTCGCGGCAATGAATCCGGCTGCCGATCCGAACCGACGCCTCTTCTGACGCGCGGTAGAATGCGCGCCGCCATGGAACGCGTCACCAAGTACAAAGTCATCGTCATCGGATCAGGCCCGGCCGGATGCACGGCCGCGCTCTATCTCTCCCGCGCCAATCTCGCCCCGCTCGTGCTCGAAGGAATGCAGCCCGGCGGTCAGCTCACGATCACCACCGACGTCGAGAACTACCCCGGTTTCCCCGAAGGAATCCAGGGGCCGAAGTTGATGGAGTTGATGCGGCAGCAAGCCGAGCGCTTCGGCGCCGAGTTCCGCTCGCTCGAGGAAGTGCAGAGCGTCAACTTCACGACGCATCCGTTCGAGATCACGACCGATCAGTTCGTGTACGAGGCGTACGCGGTGATCATCGCCGCCGGCGCGTCCGCGATGATGATCGGATTGCCGAGCGAGAAAGCGCTGATGGGATTCGGCGTCTCCGCGTGCGCGACGTGCGACGGATTCTTCTTCAAGAACAAGGAAGTCGTCGTCGTCGGCGGCGGCGACTCGGCGATGGAAGAGGCGACGTTCCTGACGAAGTTCGCGACGAAAGTGACGATCGTTCATCGCCGCGAAGAGCTGCGCGCATCGAAGATCATGCAGGAGCGCGCGCGATCGAATCCGAAAATCCAATTCATCCTCAACTCCACGGTCGAAGAAGTCGTCGGCACGAAGGAAGGCGGCGTCACCTCGCTCAAGCTCCGCAATCTCGTGACGAAAGAAGTGACCGACTTCGCGACCGGCGGACTCTTCGTCGCCATCGGCCACACGCCGAACACGAAGCCGTACGCCGGACAGATCGCGCTCGATGAGCGCGGCTACATCGCGTTGCCGCATCGCCATTCGACCGCGACGAACATCCAGGGCGTCTTCGCGTGCGGCGACGCCGTCGATCACATCTACCGTCAAGCCATCACCGCCGCCGGCAGCGGATGCCAGGCCGCACTCGACTGCGAGCGCTGGCTCACGCACGAGCGCATCACGGAGCGCTGGGGACTCGCGACCGGTGAAGAGGAACGCATCGATTGACCACGCGCACGCTGCTGATCCTGGGCGGCGCGGGCATGGTGGGCATGCAGGTCGCGCGCGAAGCGGCGCGCGAGCTGAAGCCGTCGCGGATCATCATCGCGTCGCTGAGGCAGAACGAAGTCGATGACGTCGTCGCGCTCCTGCGCGAGGAAGTGAAAGGCGTCGAATTCCCCATCGAATTCATTGGCGCTGCCGGCGACATCTTCCTGCCGCAATCGCTGCAAGGAATCGATCGCCGCGACATCCTCGCGAACTCGGACACCTACGATCAACTCTTCAACGAGATCTTCTCGCGCGATGCGGATTACACGAAGTCAGCGCTCTTTCAACTGATCGATGCGCATCGCCCCGACGTCATCGTCGACTGCATCAACACCGCGACCGCCATCAGCTATCTCGACGAGTTCGAAGCATCGCGCAAAGTGAAGACGATGCTCGACGCGATCGCGTCGCGCAGCGGCTCCGTCGAACGCAGCGAGTTGCAGCCGTTCGTCGACGCGGTGAAAGAACTGCTCGTCGTGCAGGGCGTGCCGCAGATCACGCGGCACATCCTCTTTCTTCATCGCGCGCTCGAGCACACGGCGGTTCGCGTCTACGTGAAAGTCGGCACGACCGGCACCGGCGGGATGGGCATCAACATTCCGTACACGCATTCCGAGGACAAGCCGTCGACGAAGTTGCTGTCGAAGTCGGCGGTGGGGTTCGCGCACACCGGACTGCTCTTTCTTCTCGCGCGCACGCCGGGCGCGAGCAACGAGTCGATCGTCAAAGAGGTCAAGCCCGGCGCGATGATCGGCTTCAAACGCCTCGGCACCAAGCATGTGACGTTGCGCGGCGAGCGCACGCCTGCGTATCTCGTCAACGCGCGCGAGGAAGAAGTCGGATCGCAATTGCAGCTCGCCGACGCAAACGGCGAGTATGGCCGCTTCGAGAATCGCGACGTGAAGCTCGAGATCATCGGCGCCGACACCGGCGAGAACGGCTTCTTCTCCATCGGCGAGTTCCAGGCGATCACGTATCCGCGCCAGATGGAGTACGTGACGCCGGAAGAAGTCGCCCGCACCGTCGTCCTCGAGATTCTCGGTGCTTCCACCGGCCGTGACGTGCTCGCCGCGATCGACGGCGCGATCACTGAGCCGAGTTACCGCGCCGGCGTTTTGCGCGAGCACGCGATTCGCGAGATGCAGCGTCTCGAGTCGGAGCACGCAAACAAAGTGCTTCCCTCCATCGCCATCGGACACCTCGGGCCTCCCAAGCTGTCGAAGTTGCTGGCGGAAGCGCATCTGATTCTTCGCGCCGCGGGCACCGACAACATCGGCGTGATCAAGAGCATCGAGCCCGCCGAGATGCAGCGCCGCGTCGAAGCGCATCTCGCATCGAATCCACAGATCGTCAGTCAGATCGTCACGATCGGCATTCCGATGCTGCGCGAGCGCGACGGCAAGCTCGCGCTCACGCGCGGTCCGCGCATCAGCATTCCACCGGCGGGATCGCAGGGAACGCTCGTGCCGCTGACGCGCGAGTCGATCGAGCGCTACGCGCTGACCGGATGGGTCGATCTGCGCATCGGCAACTTCGAAGCGTGGCAGCAGAGGCTGAGCGACATCACGTCACCCGACATGATGACGCACGGTTCCGCGGCGCTGGATGTGAGCACGTACGGCGGCGAGCGCTTCGTGCCCGGAGACATCGTCGGCTGGGTTCTGACGAACGAGCCGGACGAGCAGGGGATGATCGGGCGGCGTCTCTACTAGAACATGTACTCGAGCGGATTCACCGGCACGTTGTTCAAGCGAACTTCGTAGTGCAGGTGCGGTCCGGTCGAGCGTCCCGTCGAGCCGACGTATCCGATGATGTCGCCGCGCTGAATGCGCTGGCCGGGCCGGACGGAGAAGCCCGACAGATGTCCGTAGCGAGTCGAGTAGCCGTAGCCGTGCGACAGGTAGACGACGTTGCCGTAGCCGTTCGCCCACTCCGCCTTCACGACGATTCCGTCGGCCGGCGCGCGCACTGCTTGTCCGACCGCGGATGAGATGTCGACGGCGTTGTGCGTGCCCTGCTCGCCCGTGAACGGATCCGAGCGTCCGCCGAAGCCGTCGGTGAGAATGCCGCGCACCGGCTGGATCGACGGCGTGCACGAGAGAAGCTGCGACTGCGCGACAAACTTCTGTTCGAGGATCGACAGATCGCGCTGCAGGCGATTCGAGCGGAAGCTCATCTTGTCGACGTCGTCGCGATACGGGCTGCCGCTCAGGTCTTCGTTCTGACGAAGTCCGCCGACGCCGCCCTGCGACGTCTCATCGAGCGTGGTGATGCCGGCGATGATCGCCAGCTTGCGCGTGTGATCTTCGACGGTGTGAAGCTGCGTGCGCAGCGACTCGACCGATTTGCTGAACTGTTCGTTGGCCGTCTGCAGCTCGCGATTCTCGCGCTGCAGCTTGCTGAGCTCGTGGTTCTGGGAGAGGGAGGTGAAGTACTGAACCGAGAAGAAGGTCGACAGGCAAAGCGAAGAGGTGACAAGCGAAACGATGGAAAAGAGCAGGCGATGCGACACTTTCAACTTACGGAATTTGGCCCGCGCGTGCGGGACAAAGATGATTGTTGAATAGCGTTGATCCATGCTCACACCTCGATAGACGACCGTAGTTTTGGGACGTACTGTGAGGGCGTATTCTTATGACTGAGGGGGTCCGAGTCAACAGGAAATCGCCTCAAAAGCGCACAATTTCGGAATTTACCGAATAACCGCAAGTGCTCATGACACAAGCACTTCCGAGCCAAAAATATGGGAATGCACCATATTCGGGCGTCGAAGCGAGATGGCGCCGTTACTATACGCAAATAACTAACCGATCTACCAAGTCGCGATACACTCGAAAAAAAGAGGAGCACGAATGCGCGCTGACTGGAACCAATACTTCATGGGCATCGCCCGGCAGGCCGCGACGCGCTCGACCTGCCCGCGGAAGCACGTCGGCGCCGTCATCGTTCGCGATCGAACGGTCCTCTCCACCGGTTACAACGGCTCGCTGCGCGGCATGCCGCACTGCGAAGACGGCGGCTGCATCATGGAAGACGGGCACTGCATCACGACCGTTCATGCCGAGGCGAATGCGATCCTGCAGGCGGCGAAAAACGGCGTGGCCGTCGACGGCAGCGAGATGTACACGACCGCCTCTCCCTGCTGGCCGTGCTTCAAGCTGATGGCGAACGCCGGCATCAAACGCATCTACTTCGGCGAGTTCTATCGCGACGAACGCTCGCGCGAAGTCGCGCAGCAAATCGGCATCGAATTGATCGACCTGGGCGTGGCCACTTCCGTCGGCGTTTAGATGCTCACGCTCGCCGCCGACACGTCGCTCCCCATTCTCTCCGTCGCCCTCGCCGACGGCGAGCGACTGCTTGGCGCCGTCGCGCTCGAAGGCAAAGGATCGCGCAACGAGAAGCTTCTTCCCGCGATCGACTGGCTTCTCACCGAAGCGAACGTCGATCGTCACGCGATCGAGCACTTCGCCGTGACGCGCGGTCCCGGATCATTCACCGGCGTTCGCATCGGACTGGCGACGATGCAGGGACTCGCGCTGGCGATGGGAAAGCGCGTGATCGCGATGTCGACGCACGAGGCGGTCGTGCCGGGACCCGCTCCATTCGCAATCGTGGATGACGCTGGACGCGGCGAGTTCTACGTCTCCGTGTTCGAGCGCCGCAAAGAGATCATCGCGCCGCACCTCGCGAGCGCTGAAGAAGTCGCCGCGCTCACGCAGCACGTCATCCGCATCAACGAACATCTCTTCATCGGCAACGTCGCCGCCGCGTGTGCGCGCCGCGCGATGCAGATCGTCGTCGCCGGTGAAGAAGATCGCTACGCCGACGTCACGCCGATCTACGTTCGTCTCGCAGAGGCCGAGGTCAAACTGCAGCAGAAGAAGAATGGATGACGTTCGCATCACGTCCGCGCGCAAGCGCGACATCGACGCGATTCATCAACTCGAAGTGTCGTCGTTTCCGTCGCCGTGGCGCCGCGAGTTTTTCGAGAGCGAGCTGCGCGCGACCGGACGACTGAGCCTCGTCGCACGCCGCGGCGACGACGTCATCGGCTATCTCTTCGCCATGTGGTTCTTCGACGAGATGCACGTGAACAAGATCGCCGTCGCCGAGCACGAGCGCCGCCGCGGAATCGCGAAGCTCCTCATGGATCACTGCTTCCGATTCGCGACGCTGCATCACATCAAGTCGCTGTCATTGGAAGTGCGACAGTCGAACGACGGCGCGATCGATTTCTATC
>Ga0207687_10000862_pt1 | contig 20528 bp, 2 predicted proteins | sample KBSM54metaG_FD_184399 | JGI IMG/M metagenome (GOLD analysis project Ga0207687, IMG submission 184399) | Miscanthus rhizosphere microbial communities from Kellogg Biological Station, Michigan, USA - KBS M5-4 metaG (SPAdes) (version 2) | ecosystem: Host-associated > Plants > Roots > Rhizosphere >...
GGGCGGGGCTGTGAAGAAGCGCGAGCGCACCGCCCTGCCCGCGGGCATCGCCACCGCCGCGAGCTGGAACCCGGAGCTCGCCTTTGCCGGCGGCGCGATGATCGGCAACGAGGCGCGCAATTCGGGCTTCAACGTGATGCTCGCCGGCGGCGTCGACCTGATGCGCGATCCGCGCAACGGCCGGAACTTCGAATATGGCGGCGAGGATCCGCTGCTCGCCGGAACGATGGTCGGCGCGCAGATCGCCGGCATCCAGTCCAATCATGTCATCTCGACCGTCAAACATTACGCGATCAATGATCAGGAGACGGATCGCAACGCGGGCAATTCGGTCATCGATCCGGCCGCCGCGCGGATGAGCGACCTGCTCGCCTTCCAGTTCGCGATCGAAAAGTCGGGCGCGAGTTCAGTCATGTGCGCCTATAATCATGTCAACGGGCCCTTCTCGTGCGAAAGCCCCTGGCTCCTCGACCAGGTGCTGCGGCGGGACTGGAAGTGGAAGGGTTATGTCATGTCCGACTGGGGCGCGACACATTCGACCAAGGCGGCGATCGAGGCCGGGCTCGATCAGCAATCCGGCTTCCCTTTCGATCAGAAACCCTATTTCGGCGCTGAGCTCAAACAGGCGCTCGCCGCCGGTGCCGTGGCGCCCGAGATGCTCGATCGGGCGGCGTCCCGCATCCTCTATGCCATGTTCCGGCACGGCCTGTTCGAACACCCGATCACCGCGGCGCCGATGGACCTTCCGGATGATATGCTCGCGCGTGACGCCGCGATCAGCCGCGCCGATGCAGCGGAATCGATGGTTCTGCTGAAGAATGACGGGGCGATCCTGCCGCTGTCCAGGCAGGTCAGGTCGATCGCCGTGATCGGCGGCCATGCCGACAAGGGCGTGCTGACCGGCGGCGGATCGTCACTGGTCTATCCCAAAGGCGGCAATGCGGTGCCCGGCGTCAAGCCGACCTTCTGGCCGGGGCCGGTGATATATTATCCGTCATCGCCACTTGAGGCGATCCGGCGTCAGGCTCCAGGCGCGCGCATCGACTTTATCGACGGCAGCGATCCCGCAGCGGCGGCGGCGGCGGCCAGGGCGGCGGATGTCGCAATCGTCTTCGCAACGCAATGGGCCGGCGAAAGCTTCGACGTGCCCCTGACGCTCGCGGACAATCAGGATCAGCTCATCACCAGCGTGGCCGAGGCCAATCCTCATACGGTCGTCGTGCTGGAAACCGGCGGGCCGGTGTTGACCCCGTGGCGCGACACAGTCGGCGGCATCGTCGAGGCCTGGTTCCCGGGTACGGCCGGCGGCGACGCGATTGCGGATATCCTGTTCGGAACGATCAACCCCTCAGGTCATTTGCCGGCGAGCTTTCCGCGCGGGCTCGATCAGCTTGCCAACCCGGCGGCGCCAGCCAGGGGGAACGTGACCTATAGCGAAGGCGCGACGGTCGGTTACAAATGGCTCGACGCACATGCGAAGAAACCGGCCTTCTCCTTCGGCCATGGGCTTTCCTACACCAGCTTTGGCTATGCCGGCCTGACCGCAAAGGCGGACAAGGGCGTGGTGACGGCGCGCTTCACGGTCCGCAACACGGGCAAGGTGCGCGGCAAGGTTGTGGCGCAGATCTATGTCGCCGGCACCGGGTGGGAAGCGCCGAAGCGACTGGCCGGGTTCCGCAAGATTGACCTGACACCGGGCGCGGCGATGAGCGTTTCCATCACGCTGGATCCCCGCCTGATGGCGACGTTCGACGGCACCGCAAACCGCTGGACGATCGCCGGCGGGACCTATCGGCTGATGTTGGGAAGCTCCTCGGATCACATCGCGCGCACGGTCGCGGTGAAGATCGCACCGAAGACCCTGCCGGCAGGCTGGCGTCCCTGACACCCGGTTGCGTGGCGCCGCGCCGCGACATGAGCGACCACCAGATAAGCTCGGCCAGATTATTCTCAGGCGGAGGAGGAAGCGTTCGCGTCCGCCTGGCAGTTCGCCGCATTGCAGAAGCGGTCGATATACGCCTGATGCGTTGGCAGGCGCTCGGCCGCCGACGCCATCGCGGTGCGTAAGCTGCGGAGCCACTGATCCCCGTCAACGGTGCGAAATCCGATCAGGGGATCCTGGCGCTCAGGCCTGTTCAACTGCCCGACATGGACGGCAAGCCAGGACGCCGGGCCAAAGAGATCCATCTCCATCGGAATCAAGCGGCCGAAGTGGCGAAAATGGTCGATTTTATATTGCAGGGTGTCCGGAATGCTCATGTTCGCCGTATAGCGCCACAGGCCGCTGTCGTCGCGATGGGTCAGATGATAATGAAGGATTAGAAAGTCGCGGATGCGCTCGTTCTCACATAAGGCGACACGGTTAAACTCGTCGATGACCAGCTGGTCGAAGTCGCGGTCGGGGAAGAAGGCGAGAAGCTTGGTGATGTTAGCCTGGATGAGATGCAGGCTGGTGGATTCCAGCGGCTCCATGAAGCCGCTCGATAACCCGATCGCGACGACATTCTTGTGCCACGCCTTTTTTCGCCGCCCGGTTGTAAAGCGCAGCTGTCGCGGATCGGCCAGCGGCGCGCCGTCCAGGCTGCCGAGCAGTGTCTCCGCTGCCTCATCATCGCTGATATGCGCGGACGAATAGACATAGCCATTGCCCGTCCTGTGCTGGAGCGGAATGCGCCACTGCCAGCCTCCGGCTCGCGCGGTTGACCGGGTATAGGGCGCAAGATCGGGTGTAGCGGCACAGGGTACCGCCAACGCACGATCGCACGGCAGCCAGCGCGTCCAGTCGTCATAACCGGTCTGAAGCGCACCCTCGATCAGCACCCCGCGAAAACCCGAACAGTCGATAAAAAGATCGCCATCGACCGTGCGACCATCGTCCATTGTAACGCGCTCGACAAAACCACTCATGCTGTCCAGCTGGACATGAACAACCTTGCCTTCGAGGCGAGTTACGCCCCGCGCTTCGGCATAGCGCCGCAGGAGCGCCGCATAGAGCATGGCGTCGAAATGATAGGCATATTCATAAGTCGACAGCACGTTGCGCTGGTCGATCACCGGTGGCGCGAACTTGCCTCGGCGCGCGGCGGCCCACGCCATGGAGTGCTCGTCCAGAGCCGCTGCCTCGCCGCGGTCAAAGGCGCGCTGCCAGAACTGGTGCATGTTCACCATATCGAACGGCCGCCCATAGCTGCCGAACGGGTGAAAATAACTATGCCCGATCCGCGCCCAGTCGACAAACTCGATGCCGAGCTTGAATGAACCCTGAGTCTGTTTGACGAACTCGTTCTCGTCGATTCCGAGCGAGTGATTGAAACTCTTGATCGGTGGAATGGTCGCCTCGCCCACTCCGATCGTGCCGATTTCGTCGGACTCGATCAGCACGATCCTGCAGCTTTGGGCGAGTGCATTGCTCAGCGCGGCTGCCGCCATCCAGCCTGCCGACCCGCCGCCGACAATGACGATGGAACGGATCTTCCGATCAGCCTGAGGCGTCATCGGCCCATTTCCCGATTATGCATATCGGCGAGCTCGTGCAGGCCATCCTCCGACGATTCCGGAGGACCGCAGCCACGCCTTCGGCCGGCGCCGCTCTGGCCAGCGGCTCCCTGGAGGAATGCGCATCAATGACCTGGGCTGGCCGCGATCGCCATGTCGACGCTACCCATGTTTTGCCAAAGCCCGCGCGTCAGGTCGCCGATCGAGTCGCCAACGCCGAAGGTCGAGATCGCGGTTACGAGCTGCGATGCGGCCGCCACGATATTGGCGTCCGGAAGGATCGACGCCGCAGGGACTATTGCCATGGCATCCGCAGGCGCCGGAGCGGGTGCATTCGGCGCGTAAAGAGCGGCGGCTCGCTCCGGATCGGGCTCGCTCGGGTGGAAGGCGAGCGCTGCGTCCCCGACCGTCTGGATCATGCCGTTCGTCCGGGTGAATGTCGCCGTCTCGACCAGCAGATTCTGCCCGGGCTTGACGCTCTGGTTGACGAAATGCGCATCGAGACTGATCGACTGAATACCCAGGTCGCCAAGCGTCTTGAGTTCACCGGCATCGGTGGATCCGTTGCCATTGTCATCCACCCAGACCTTCAGCTCGGCAAAGCGCGCATCCGTCGCGTCAATGATCTTGTCGCCATTGCTGTCGAGCTTCGCGAGCGCGGCGAGGCTGGTCTTGGCTTTGGGATCCTCGGCCAGCATGCTCAGTTCGGCACCATTGTCGATCGCACCATTGTTGTTGCGGTCGATCACCAGAAAGCCATCGTGCTTGCCGACCCAACCCATTTCATCGGGCGAGCCATCGCCATTCATGTCGAACCAGCCACGGGCCTTGCCTTTGGCCGAAAGCGAAACGCCGTTGCCGTCAAGGTCGAGGATGATGGTTGATATCATGCCGACCGTTTTATCCCTGAAGCCGATCTGGAACGATCCCAGCATGCCGCCGGCCCGGCTGTCGGTGTTCGAGACATATTTTCCGGTGACGGACATCTGGCCGTCTTTGGCGGTGATGCGATATTTCTTGGCTTTGCGGTCAAAGCTCTCCGCGGCCAGCGCTGGCCTGGTCAGGCCATCTTTGGGCGCCGAGCTGTAGGTGAGTGCCGCGTCCAGCAGATCCATGGTGGTGCCGTTGGTGCGCTGATAGCTGCCCTTGGCGATCGTCGCGACATCGCCGGCGGTGTTGGTGCCGGTAAAAGCGGTGGCATTCAGGTTGATCGCCTTCACGCCGGCCGTGGCCAGGCTCGTCACTTCGCCACTGTCGGCGACGCCGTTGCCATTCTTGTCCTGCCAGATGAAGAAGTCGCCGAACCGCGTATCGGTGGCGGCCAGGGTGCCGTCATGGTTGGTGTCAAAGGCTTTCAGGCCCGCAAGGCCGGAACTCGCTCCGGACAGATCATTGGTGAAATCGAGCTCCGCAAGGCTGTTCAACGTGCCGCTCTTGTCGCGATCGAGGAACAGAAAGCCTTCGGTAGTCCCGATCCAGCTCGTCCGGTCGGCAAGGCCATCGCCGTCAAGATCGTAGCGCACGCCGCTCTTGCTCTGGGTGAGCGTCTGGATGCCCTTGCCGTCCAGATCCAATATGACCGCCGAGGCGACCGACATGGTCGAGCCGTCCGCCAGGGTAACGCGATGTGTGCCCGCAAGGGCGGCGGCGAGCGCGAGCGAATCAATCGCAACCGGGGTATCAGTCATAAGCAATAGGTTCCTGTCGCTGACAATCAGACAAAACTGGCATCAGCCGATGTGAAATTCGCAAGCGCAACATTCTTGAGCGTGATCGTGTCGGCTGGGTCGAGGGTGATCAGCAGATCGCTTCCCTGCTGCTTGGTGGCACCCAGAAGATGCGCCCAATCGGAAAAGATGTTGCTGTCGAACTGCAGCACATCATGCTTCGTGCCGGTGGCCGCAAAGCCGTTGATCGTGTCATTGCCGAAGCCGCCATGGTAGATGAACGTGTCGATGCCCGCACCGCCGGTGAGCGCATCGCTGCCTGCGCCGCCGGTGATCTTGTCCCCCGCAGCGCCAGCCGTGATCGCGTCATTGCCGTCCAGGCCGTCGATCTGCGCCATCTTCGCGCCCCCCGCGAGCGTGTCGCTGCCCGCGGTGCCGGTGATCTGGTGCAAGGTCGTGGTCAGGCTCGTGCTTGCCGTCGATGTGCCACCATGACCATCGGAGATGGTGTAGGTGAACGAGCCCGCACCGATCGCGGTTGCGGTCGGCGTGAACACCGCGTTGCCGCCGACAAGGGCGATCGTGCCGCCGACAGCGCCCTGCACCGACGAGAGCGACAGCGTATCGGCAAGATCGGGATCGGTCGCGCCACCAAGCAGCGTCGCGGCCGAGACCGTCAACGGTGTCCAGTTATCGGTTGTCAGCCCGTCATGTGCGGCGGCTACCGGCTTGTCGTTGGTCCCCGTGACGGTGACGGTGACATTCTGGTTGAGCGTCACGCCGGCGGTATCGGTGATCGCGACCGTGTAGGTCAGGATCGCCTTCTCGCCCGCCGCCAGATAATCGAACGCGCTGTCGGGCGCCGAGAAGCTCCAGGCGAGCGAACCCGCTGTCGCCCCGGCCTGCTCGGTCAGTGCACCCTTGCCGAGCCAGCCAAGCAAGGTTGCAGTGTCGATCAAGCCCGTCGTTACGCCGCTAGCGACCACGCCTGTGATGCTTGCCGTGTGCACGTCGCCAGTATCCGCGTCGGTGAACTTCACCAGGCCGGATGCGGTGTCAGCCGTTGTAGAGCCGGTCAGCGACGCGCGCTCAGTGATTGCGCCGGTGAGGGTGCCGGTTGCCACGATCGGTGCATCGTTGGTGCCGGTGACCGTCACCACCACGGTCTGGTTGATGAAGCCGCCATGGTTGTCAGCAAGCTTCACGACATAGCTGAGCGTCGTGGTCTGGCCGGCGTTCAGGAAGTCGAACGTCTTGTCGGGCGCCGAGAAGGTCCATGGAACCGAGCCAGAGGTCGTTCCCGATTGCTCACTGACCGCACCCTTGATGAGATAGGTCAGCAGCGTCGAGCTGGCAGGAAGACCCGTCGTCGTGCCCGTTGCCGTCACGCTGGAGACCGTCAGCGTATGCGTATCGGACGCATCTGCATCGGTGAACCGGATCACACCGGCCGCAGTGTCCGCCACCGTGCTGCCGGTCGTGGCCGCAAGCTCGGTCACCGCACCCGTCGCCACCGTCGATGAATCGATGATCGGTGCATCGTTGGTGCCGGTGATCGTCACGGTGACATTCTGGTTGAGCGTCACGCCGGCCGTATCGGTGATCGCGACCGTGTAGGTCAGGATCGCCTTTTCGCCAGCCGCCAGATAATCGAACGCGCTGTCGGGCGCCGGGAAGCTCCAGGCGAGCGAGCCTGCTGTCGTCCCGACTTGCTCGGTCAGCGCACCCTTGCCGAGCCAGCCAAGCAATGTGGCATTGGTTGCCAGACCCGATGTCACCCCGCTTGCCGCAACGCCGGTGATGTTTGCGGTGTGGATGTCACCGATATCGGCATCAGTGAACTTCACCAGCCCGGAGACAGTGTCTGCCATGGTCGAGCCGGTCAGCGATGCCTGTTCAGTGATCGCGCCCGTCAACGTGCCGGTTGCCACGATCGGTGCATCGTTGGTGCCGGTCACCGTGACCACCACATTCTGGTTGACGAACCCGCCATGATTGTCGGCGAGCTTCACGACATATGTCAGCGTCGCGGTCTGGCCGGCGCTCAGATAATCGAACGCCTTGTCGGGTGCCGAGAAGGTCCAGGGAACCGAGCCCGGGGTCGTGCCCGACCGCTCGGTGAGAATACCCTTGACGAGATAGCTGAGCAACGTCGCGCTAGCAGGAAGGCCGGCTGTCGTTCCCGTTGCCGTCACACTCGAGACCGTCAGCGTATGCGTGTCGGATGCATCGACATCGGTAAACCGGATCGCCCCCGTAGCGGTGTCGACCGCAATGCTCCCGGTCGTGGCCGCAAGCTCGGTCACCGCACCCGTCGCCACCGTCGATGAATCGATGACCGGTGCGTCGTTGGTGCCGGTGATCGTCACGGTGACATTCTGGTTGAGCGTCACGCCGGCCGTATCGGTGATCGCGACCGTGTAGGTCAGGATCGCCTTCTCGCCTGCTGCGAGATAGTCGAACGCGCTGTCAGGCGCCGAGAAGTTCCAGGCGAGCGAGCCTGCCGTCGTCCCGACCTGTTCGGTCAGCGCGCCCTTGCCGAGCCAGCCAAGCAACGTGGCATTGGTTGCCAGACCCGTCGTCACACCGGTGGCGGCCACGCCGGTGATGCTGGCGGTGTGGATGTCGCCGGCATCGGCATCGGTGAACTTCACGAGGCCTGAGGCCGTGTCGGCCGTTGCCGATCCGGTCAGCGAGGCGCGCTCGGTAATCGCGCCTGTAAGGGTGCCGGTTGCCACGATCGGTACGTCGTTGGTGCCGGTCACCGTCACCACCACGTTCTGGTTGACGATCCCGCCGTGATTGTCGGCGAGCTTCACGACATATGTCAGCGTCGCAGTCTGGCCGGCCTTCAAGAAATCGAACGCCCTGTCAGGCGCTGAGAAAGTCCAGGGTGCCGAGCCCGCAGTCGCACCCGATTGCTCGGTGACTGCACCCTTGACGAGATAGGTGAGCAATGTCGTGCTCGATGGAAGGCCGGTCGTCGTGCCCGTTGCCGTCACACTCGAGACCGTCAGCGTGTGGATGTCCGACACATCAGCGTCAGTGAACCGGATCGCACCCGCCGCAGTGTCCGCCAACGTGCTCCCGGTCGTTACCGCAAGCTCGGTCACTGAACCTGTCACAACTGTCGATCCATTGACGGTAGGCACGTGGTTGACTGTCGTATTGACGGTCACGGCAATCGACGCGGCGCTGCTTGCGCTGCCGTCGCTCGTCGCAATCTGGATCGTGTCGGTGCCGGTCGTTGCCGCCGTATAGCTCAACGTAGCCAGTGTCGCGTTGACCTGGGCCAAGGTCCCCGAAATCACGAGCGATTTCGTGCCTGCCCCCGTCACGCCAGCGCCGGCCGAAGCTGTCGCGCTCATCGTCCCCAGGCTCGTGGTCAGCGTTACGGTCTCGGATGCGCCATTGTCGATATCCGCAACGCTCACACCTGCGATATAGGTTGCCGTGGCGGTGTGGACCGTTTGCGCGAGCGGCACGGACGTTACCGGTGCGTCGTTCGTCCCGATGATGCCCACATTCACGACCTGGTCGAGCGTAGCGCCATGTGCGTCCGTGATTTGCACCGTGTAGCTGAGATGCAGTTTCTCTCCGTCTGCAAGATAATCGAACGCATTGTCCGGGGCAGAGAAGTTCCAGGCCGATGCGCCTGGAACAGTGCCGGTCTGTTCGATCACGGGGCTCATGCTGAGCCAACCAAGCACTGTGGCCATCGCGGGAAGGCCGGCCGTAGTCACGGTCGCGACCACACCCGTAATCGTGACGGCATGGGTCTCGCCACCATCGACATCGGTAAACGTCACCAGCCCGGTCGCAGTATCGGCCATGGTCGAACCGGTGAGCGATGCCCGTTCTGTGATTGCACCGAGCAAAGTCCCGGTCGAGGCTACCGGACCGTCATTGGTGCCAGTCACCGTCACGACGACGTTCTGGTTGACCGTCCCGCCATGATTGTCGGCGAGTTGCACCGCATAGGTCAGCGTCACTGTCTCGTCGGCAGCGAGATAATCGAACATGCTGTCAGGCGCGGCGAAGTGCCAGCCGATCGATCCGCTCACATTCTCAACTGGCTCTTGAGCATTGTCCAGAGACAGCAAACCAAGCAGATCGGCAGATGCGGCAAGGCCCGAAACAGCGCCCGCGGCGGTGACGCCCGATATAGCCGTGCTGTGTGCGTCGCCGATATCGGGATCGCTGAACAGGATCGCGCCGCCTGCGCTGTCCAGCGCCGACGCCCCAAGCCTATTCGTCAGCTCGATGATTGCACCGGTCGCCGTCGTATCGGTCCCGATCACAGGTTGATCGTTCACTGCTGCGATGGTGAGCGACACCGTCTTCCTTGTGACGGCCTGGCCGTCATCAGCGATCACCTCCAGCACTAGGTCGCCGTTGAAATTAGCCGGCGGCGTGCCGCTGATCGTCAAGGTCTGACGATCGAAATACAGCCAGCCGGGCAACGCCGTGCCGCCAGGTCCCTGCACATCGATCAGCAACACGTCATTTTCGACATCACTGAACAGCGAGGCGGACAGCGTCGCGGAGAATGGGGTGTCTTCAATGCCTGGAAGCACAGGCACGGCGCCGATCACAGGCGCATCGTTCACCGCGGCAATGGAGAGATTGACGCGCGCTGTCGCGGTGCGGCCCGTAGAATCCGCGACCTCATAGTCGAACCATGCAGCCCCATTGGCATTGGCATCGGGCGTGATCGTGAGGTGCCCCGAGGCGTCGGCGAAAACACTGACATTGTCGGTAGCGACGACACGAACGAACGCCAGCGCCTGTGAATCCTCGTCATAATCGTTGGCGAGCAATGTGTTCGTCGTCACGACCAGCGGCGTATCTTCCACCATCGCAAACGCATCGTCGACCGCGACCGGGGGGTGCTGAATGTGCAGCACATCGATCGTGACCGTCGTCGGCACCACGACACCCGACCCGTTGGTGATGCTGTAGGTCAGCACCAGGGAGCCGGAGAAATTCGCGTCCGGCGTAACTCGGTAGAGCCCATTGTCGAGCTTCACGACATTGCCGTCGCTGAAACCGAGGAAGGTCAGCGCATTGCCATCCGGATCGATATCGTTCGCCATCAGGACGGCCGGATCGAGATCGATGGCCATACCCTGGGTGACGCTGAAGCCTGAATCCGAAACAGCGATCGGGATATGATAGGTCGGCAGGATCGACAGGGAGACGACACCGGTGCTCTGCGCACCATGGGCATCCTGCACGATATATTGGAATGCGGCATTGCCGAAATAGCCGTGACGCGGCGTAAAGACGACCTGATCGCCGTCGATCACAGCCGCTCCATTGTCACCGTCGAGCACGGAGACAATCGAGAAAGTATCGCCTTCGACATCGCGGTCATTGGCAATCAGCGCCGACAGATCGATCCGCAGCGGGGTGTTCTCCTGCCCGGTGAACACCCCGTCGGGATTGGCGATCGGCGCGTCGTTGACGGCAGCGAAATCGACCACGATGCCGCCGGTCGTCGAGAGGCGGCCGTCGGAAATGACGTAGTGGAACGTCATCGGCCCGTTGGCATTTTCATTCGGCACGAACTGGATCCGCCCTTCCGGCAGGATCAGCGCGCGCGCCTGAGCAGCATCGGAAATCGAGACGAAGTGGAATGAGTCGGCATCGGCGTCGCTGTCATTGGCCAGCAGGTCTGCAATCGTGATCGTCAGCGGCGTATCTTCGACCGCGTCGAAGTGATCCGCCCCCGCAACCGGCGCCTGGTTGGTCGACTGGACGTTCAGGCTCACCTGGCCGATGACGTTGTGGACGCCGCCGTCCGTCAGCCCATATTGGAATTGCGCCACGCCATCGAAATTGTGATCCGGCGTGAAGATGATCTGCTGGCCGTCATAGGTGACGCTGCCATGCACGGCGTTCATCACACCGGTTAGGCTGAGCGGCAGGCCGTCGCCCCCGCTGTCATTGGCGAGCAGGGTCGCCGGATCGATGAGGATTACGGTATCTTCATAAGCGGCGATCACATCATTGGCCGCCGTCAGCGGCTGATGCAGCGGCGCGACATGGATGGTAACAGCGGCCTGGCTCTCGCCGTTGCGATCGTCGGTAATCACATAGCCCAGCCCGTCATCGCCCGAATAGGCGGCGTCCGGGGTATAGGTGAAGCTGACGCCGGCATTGCCGTCGATCGCAAGGCTCGTCACTGCGGTTTGGCTGGTGCCACCGCCGCTCACGGTGAACGACACCGAATAGGTTGCCAGCGCGTCGAGCGGTGGGGTCACGGTGATATGACCCGTCGCGGGGTCGATCACCATCCAGGCAGGTAGGGCCGCGCCGTTGCTCAACTTCGCCGAATATTGGGCGTTGGTGAGCGTCGGAAGCCCGGCAGGTGGCGCCAGGTCGATGACCGCACCGTGCATCACCAGCGTGCCATGGAGCGGCTGGATGATCCGGACGGCACGGAACGCATCGCCATTGTCGTCGCGGTCATTGGCAAGCAGCTGGTCGAGCGAGAAGGTGACGCTCTGCCCTTCGATGATCGAAAACGCGTCGTCGACAGCGCGGGGTTTTTCGGGCTGAGGCGCGACATCGATGATGACGGTGCCAGGATGCGACGAGGTGCCGCCCTTTTCATCGACGGTGGAATAGGCGATCGCGACCGAGCCGTTGAAGTCCTGCGGCGCGAAGACACTGACCAGTTGAGAAGTCGTGCTGGCGCCGAGGCCGTTCAGATCAACCAGCTTGTAGGTCTGGTCAACCACGACATCGGTGATGATCGAGAAGGACGGCAGGTCCGAGCCATTGCCTGTCACATTGAGGCGGACCGGAACAGCGCCAATATAGTCCGGCGGCGGCGTGCCAGCGAAGGTAAGGGTCGCCGGGTCGAAATGAAGCCAGGACGGCAGCCCTTGGCCGCTTTCTTCCAGCGCGCTGATTGCGGCCGCCTTGCCCAGGTCCAGCCCGAACCGGCCCTGGCTCGCAAAAAAGCCGTTGTTCGAGAGCAGCGCATTGATCGCAGGATCGAGCGGCGCGTTCGGATCGATCAGGAATTCGATCGCAAAGCCGCGGTCAGTCGCCGCATGGACAGACGGATCGAGCGTCTTCGGATCGGGCGTAAAGATGACCTGCACGCGCGCGAGCGGCGCATTGGCAGCCGGCGCATAGCCGGTCCGGCTCAATGTCATCGTCGTGGGATCGAAGTCGAGCCAATCCGGGAGCGGATGGCCATTCGCCAGCCGTGCCGAGAAGCTCCCCGCTCCCAGATCAAGCAGCGCGGTTTTGCTGTCAAAGGCGACCGTGGCGCCAAACGCCGCAGGGTCGATGTTCAGAGTGCGGGTGAGATCCTGCGTCGTGGCAGGCATGGTATCGGTCGCGGCCGTGACATGCGTGAAACGGAGTGTCACATCGAAAGGCGCGGATACCTCGCCGGGCGGAGTCCCGGTGAAGCTCAGACTTGCCGCATCGAAATGGAGCCAGGACGGCAGGGCCGAACCATCGGCAAGCGTTGCGGTCGCGGTCGTATCGGCTCCGAGATTCCCGGCGCCGAATTCAAAGCCCTGCGTAAAGGCCGACCGGATCGTATATCCATCAAGCACCGCGTCGCGCTTCGAAATGCCATCCGCCAGCCGGCCCGCATCGCCTTGGGAGAAATCGAAATAGCGAACGAACGAAGAATTATTGGCCGGATCGAAGACCTTTACCTCAAGGGTAAGCGTGCCGGTGAAATCGGCCGGCATCTGACCCGTGAAGGTCAGCGTCGCCGGATCGAAGCTGAGCCATGACGGCAGCGGCTTGCCACGGGTGGTCAGTGCGCTGAATTGCACGTCGGCAGAGAGATATCTCGTATCCAGGGCACCGAGCACCGAAACGCTCTGGAAGAACAGGACGTCGCCCTCCAGGTCGCTGTCGTTGCCGAACACCTGGGCCGGCAGCACGCTGATCGGCTGATCCTCGACGGCATGCACGACATCATCGCGCAACACAGCTCCATGGTTGAGCGGCGTGACGTTGATCGACACAAAGGCCTCGGCCGTGCCGCCATGACCATCGCTGACCTGGTAATGGAAACCCGCCTGGCCATTATAGTCGGCGCGCGGCGTGAAGGTGATCTTGCCGTCCACGCCCAGCGACACTTTGCCGTTCTGCGCGAAGCGATCGACGCTCGTGATCGTGAGCGTATCGCCGAATGGGTCGATGTCATTGGCGAGAAGCGCGGTCGGGTCGATGACCAGAATCTGGTCCTCGAGCGTCGAGAAGCTGTCATCACCCATGATGATCGGATCGCGCAGCGGAATGACGTGAAGCTTCACATCGATTGTCGAAACAGCCCCGCGCGCGTCGATCAGGTCATATTCGAAGCCTGCATTACCCAGAGCATCAGGCGTGAACGAAATGGTGCCCGTCGCCGCGTCGAGCGTCGCCGTACCGCCAATCGCCGAATGAATCCCCTGGAAGGCAAAGCTATCGCCCTCGATGTCATAGTCATTCGACAGCAGATCGGCGACAGTGATCGTGGCTGTCCGCTCAAGCCTGATGGTGCGGCCATCGTCACCGCTACGCGGCGCGTCGTTCACCGGGTTGATATAAAGCTCGACGGTCGCGGTCGAGGTCGCGCCGCTGGGGTCGGAAACGATATAGGTGAAGCCGGCAAAGCCGAAATAGTCGGGCTTTATCAAGAGCTCCAGATAGCCGCCATTGACCATGCCGGCGACGTTCGTCCCGTTGAAATGGTCGGGTGCTCCATAGATTGCGAGCGGATTGCCCTGGTCGTCGAACAGCGGCGAACCGCCGATGATCGACAGCGTATCGCCGTCGACATCAATGTCATTGCCGAGCAGATCGCTGAGCGCGATGCGCAGGACGGTGTCTTCGGTGCCGACGAAAGGCCCATCGGCCGCGGCAACGGGCGCGTCGTTCACCGCCGCGAGCTTGACCTTCACGGTGGCGGTCGACTGGCGGCCGAACTGATCACGCACGGTATAATCGAAGAACGCATCACCATTATAGTTGGCCGCGCCAAGGAAGGCGATCTGGCCACCGATGATTGAAACGCTGCCGTTCTGCGCATTCTGGACCGACACGAGCGACAGCCCGTCCAGGCCGCCCTGCGCGTCATTGGTGAAGAGAGTCGCCGGGTCGATGAACGCAGTGACGTCCTCAACCCCATCCCGATAGAGATCATCGGTCGCATTGAACCGGCCTTCGCGCTGCAAGGCGTCGAGCGTCGAGCGATCCCAGATCGTGCCGTCGTCGAATACGACCTGCTCGATCCCCGTCGTGGTGCCGAGGAAATGGTCTTTCACGCGCACCGTATCGGTCAGGAAGCCACCGTCATTTTCGAGCTCGAGCAACAGATCGTCGCCCTCTCGAATGACTGAGATATCCTTTATCGTTATCCCGGCACGGATCACGATGCGATCGACATCGCTGGCCGATCCTTGTTCGATCACGACATCGGCGCCGCTGTCGAACCCGAAAATATAGCTGTCCGATCCGGCCCCGCCGGATAGCTGATCGTCGCCGAACCCGCCGTCGAGGACGTCATCACCCCCACTGCCGACGAGCGTGTCGACATAGTTGGATCCGATGACCTTCTCGATGCCGGTCAGCGTATCGCCCTGCGCCTCGCCGCCGGTGCCGGTCCCAAGGGACAGGTCGACACTGACACCTTCGGTCGATTGCGAATAATCCGCCGTATCGAAACCGCCGCGCCCGTCGAGCAGATCGGCGCCGCGGCCACCGCGCAGGATATTATCCCCCGCGTCACCGCGCAGGATATCGTCATGATAGGAACCCTGGATGATCTCGATGCCGCTGAAACTATCGCCCGCCGCATCGCCGCCGCCGGCCGCACCGTCGGCCATGTCGACGATCACACCATCGACCGACAGCGTATAGTCGGCGATATCGATCCCCGCCCCACCGACGAGCTGGTCCGCGCCGCGGCCGCCAATCAGCGTGTCATTACCATCGCCGCCAGTCAGAATATCGTCGCCGCGCCCGCCGCTCAGAAGATTGGCGCCACCGTCACCGGTCAGCACATCGGCGAAATCGGAGCCGGTAAGATTTTCGATGCCGGCAAGATAGTCGCCTGTCGCATCGCCGCCCGAGGCCGATCCGTCGGTCAGCGAAATCGATACTGCGGCGGTCGACCCTGAATAATCGGCCGTGTCGCTGCCGGCTCCGCCATCGAGCTGGTCGGCCCCAGCACCGCCGATGAGCAGGTCATTGCCGTCGCCGCCTGACAGCGTGTCATTGCCTGCGCGGCCATCGAGCGTGTCGCTCCCGGCGCGTCCGTCGAGGCGGTTGTCGCCCGCATCGCCGCCGAGGATATCGCTGAACTCGGTTCCGGCGATTGCCTCGACGCCGAGATAAACGTCACCCTGTGCATCGCCGCCCTGGCCGACGCGCGATTCCAGATCGGCGCGCACGCCGGTGTGCGAACCGGCATAGTCGACGATGTCATAGCCTGCGCCGCCATCGATAGCATCGGCTCCGACACCGCCATAGATCAGATCATTGCCATCACCGGCGCTGATCGTGTCATCGCCATCGCCGCCATAGACGGTATCGTCGCCGCCCATCGCATAGATGGTATCGCCACCGTCACGGCCAGTGATGGTTTCGTTGCGGCCATTGCCGATCAGCAGGTCGGCAAGCGCCGTACCATCGAGAAGCCCGGAATAGCTCCCCGTTACCGACGCAGTGATAAAGCCTGTGTCCTGGAGCCCGGCAGCGTCCGCAATCCGGTACTGGATCTGCACATCGCCGACATAGCCGGGGTCGAAGCGCACCACGATATACTGCTCGCCATTGGCCGTGACGACATTGGCGACGCCGTGATTGACTGAATCCACGCCAACAAATCGCAGGCCTGGATTCGGGATTACGGGATTCCCGTCGAGATCGAGACTGTCGACCGAATAGTCATTCTTCATGACATCCGAGACTCGAATGACGAGCGGAACATCGAGCGGCGTTACGAAGCCCGCATCATCGACAATGGTAGGATCGTCAGGCACGGAGATGACGTTGAGGTTGACAACACCGACGGTCTGCCGGCCATGCGCATCAGTGATCGCATAGAGGAAGCTGCCGCGCCCATTGCGATTGGGGTCGGGAGTGTAGAGCAGATCGCCCGTTGCGGTGTAGGTCAACGTCCCCATCAGCGGCGCCATGATGTCGCCTGCGGGGCTCCAGCCAAGATAGGTCGGCGCACTGCCGTCGGATGTCGCGTCATTGCCGAGCAAGGCCGCGATCGGAATGATCGTCGGCACGTCTTCGTAGACGGAGAAGCTGTCGGGATTGGCGATCGGCGGCGCGTCTGCAACCGGATCGAGGTACAGCGAGACCCGCCCGCCGAACACCAGCCCTTGCGGATCGGAGATCAGGTAGCTGAACGAGGCTTCGCTGTAATAGCCGGCGTCAGGCGTGAAGATGATGGTGCCGTGATCGGTGAGTTGCAGGCTGCCATGTGTCGGGCTACCGGCGCTCTCGAACTTGATCGGATCGCCTTCGACATCATAGTCGTTCTTGAGCAGCTCGCTGATCGGGATCTCGAGCGCGACACCTTCCTGGCCGTGCAGGATCCTCCTGAGTTCCGGGTCGACGCTGTCATAGCTATCGTTGCGCGCGACCGGGTTGTCGTTGACCGGCTGATAGACGAAAACCGCCGTCACCGTGCTCGTCCCGGTACGTCCGTCCGAGACGGTATAGTCGAAATGCGCCTCGCCATTGAAATTGGCGTCGGGCGTGAACAGGACCGTGCCATTGTCGAGCAGGCGCGCGACGCCGCCATAGCTGTTGCCGACGCCGGTGATTGTCATCGCGTCACCGTCATGCTCGACATCGTTGGCGAGGAGTTCGGTGCGGTCGATGACAATCGGATTGTCCTCGAGAATGGGCTGGCCATTGTGGGTCTCGAAGCGATCGTCCTGCAGGTCGGGCGCGTTGTTGATTGCCGTCACATGTACAGCGACGCGCGCTGTCGATGTCGCACCGGAAGCGTCTGCCACAGTATAATCGAAATAGCTGTCGCCGAAGAAATAGTCGTTCGGGCGGGCAATGATGGTGCCGTCGCTCGCGATCGATGCCTGGATGTCGAGCGACGATGTCACGCTCACGATGACTAGCGTGTCGTTATCGACATCCAGATCGTTTGCGAGCAGCGTTTCGGGGTCGATCGTCAACGCCTGGTTTTCAAGCGTTGTGAGCTGGGTGTCGTTGACCGCGACGGGCGCATCATTGACCGGCGTTACCTCGATAAAGACGGTCGCATCGGCGCGTCCGCCTTCGGGCGTGTTGGCGAGGTAGCTGAACTGCGCAGTGCCGTTGAAATTCGCGTCCGGTGTAAAGCTGATGTCACCGTTGCTGGCGAGTGAGACCGTGCCGTGCAGGGCACCATAGACCTGCGCGATCAGCAGCCGGTCGCCGTCGAGATCGTTCGAGAGCAGTCGTTCGCTCTTGATCGTGAGGAAGCTGTCCTCAGCGACGGTGAAGCCAGTATCGTCACGCGCGGTCGCCACAGGCCGCACGCGTATGTCGATGTCGGCATGGGCAAGTCCGCCCTGGCCATCGGAAATCGTATAAACCAGCGTCGTCGGTCCGGCGAATCCGGCATTGGGCGTGTAAACGACATTGCCCTGTGCGTTGAGGGTAGCGACCCCGTCACTGCCGGCATCAACGGAGATGATCCGCAAGGGGTCGCCGTTCGGATCGAAGTCGTTCTTCAGGAGATCGGCCGCCGCAAGCGTCAACGCAAGTCCTGAGGTCGCCGAGAAATACCCGTCCTTGACCGCGACCGGCGCCTGGTTGTCGAGCGCCGCCCTGAGCTTTGCCTTGTCCCAGGTGACTCCGTCGGCGAAGCGATAGAGTTCCACGCCCTTGCCGTCGGCAGCCAGCGCGTCGAGCACCGTCACACTGTCCTTGTCGGACGCCGCGAAACGAATGATGACCGAGTTGCTGCCCTTGAAGAGACGCTCCACAGAGATTTCCGTCGACTTCACATCGAGGAAATGCACCTCGTCGGCCGCACCCGACGTGTCGCTGTCATCAACGATGTCATGGCCCTTGCCGAGCGCAAAGACATAGCTGTCCGCACCACCACCACCGACCATATCGTCGTCGCCGGCGCCTGCGATCATCACATCGTTGCCGTCGAACCCGACGACATTGTCGTTGCCGATCGTGTCGCTGAACCCGAGTGCCTGGGCGCGCAGTGTATCCTTCGCCCAGATCGTGCCGTCGGCAAAATGGAGGGTCAGGTTATAGAAGGCACCGTTCGCGTTGCTGAGCACACCCTGCAGGACGATCCGGTCGCCACTGCCCTTGAACGTGACGACCAGATCGTTGCTGTCAGGGCCGGCACGAACCGCATTGACGACATCGCCGACATTATAGTCGACCAGCTGGACGATATCATTGCCGCCGCGGGTCGGGTCGATCCGATCATCGCCGTCGCCGGCGCGGTAGACATAGGTATCGTTGGCGGTTCCGCCGACAAGCAGGTCGTTGCCCTTCCCGCCATCGACGATCTCGTTGCCGCCATTGGTACCGATAATCGTGTCGTTGCCGTCGCTCGCACCCTTTGCCAGGATTTTCGTGCGGATATCGTCGGTGTTGAAGCTCAGATTGTCGTCGAGCAGCCTGATCGTCTCGACCCCGAGGCTGTAGCCGCTGAGCGCATCGACGATCAGGATTCGATCGTCGCTCGTCGCAAAGCTGATCAGGACGTCATTGCTGTCGGCGCTCGGGCGCGAGAAGACGATTTCGTCTCTCGTATAGCCCGATATTTCCAGCGTGTCGTTGCCCCATGCCGCATTGTCATGGATCGTGTCGTTGCCGTCGCCGCGCGCGAAGCGATAGGTATCGTCACCGCCGCGACCGCTCAGCGTGTCGTTGCCCCTGCCGCCGATCAGAATATTGGCGCTGTCGTCGCCGTAAAGGACGTCGTCTCCTGATGTCGGCAGAATCGCGAGGATGTCGCTGGCCGTCCAGATCGTACCGTCGTCGAACCGGACATTTTCGATACGCCCGTTCCCGAGCGCATCCTGCACCGTGAGCCGGTCGGCGCTGCCGATGATGCTGAAGATAAGGTTGTTGCCGTCGATGCTCTGTTCGACATGAACGTCGGCGGGCGCAATGCCCGCTCCAAACAGGATCGTGTCATTGCCCGCACTATCCGAGATGACATCCTGGCCGTCGCCACGGGAAAAGCGGTAAAGATCGTCGCCGGCACCGCCTTCGAGGCGATCGGCACCCGTGCCACCGGTGAGCGTATCATTGCCGTCCAGACCGTACAGGCTATCGTCGCCGGCGCCGCCGGCGAGGAGATCGTCCGACTGGTCGCCGTAAAGGGTATCGTTGCCGGAAGTGGATGTGCTTGCCATCGTGGCAAGCGTATCCGACGACCAGATCGTGCCATCGCGGAAGACGACCTCGCTGATCCCCGATCGGGTCGCTGCGGTTTTGCCGGTGACCTCATCGTGCACAGCCACTGCGGGCCCCTGCCCGAGATCAATGCGATCCCCCGTGCCGACGATCTCGAGCACGATGTTGGGCTGGCCCTGGACGAGCCGCACCTGACCCGGTGTGATGTTTTCGCCGAATACAAGCCGGTTATAGCCCTGGATATCGTTGATCCGGTCCTGACCATCCCCGAGGTTGAAGACATAGGTGTCATCGCCGGCACCGCCGCTCAGCACGTCGTCGCCGCGTCCGCCGATCAGGACATCGCCATATACTGATCCAGTCAGCATGTCGTTGCCAACACCCCCGGAAACGGCGGCTCCGCCGTGCGCGCCCGTCAGCATCACCAGATCGGCAAAGCTCCAGGTGGCACCGTCGGCAAAGACGATCTGATCTATACGATCCGTGATGTTGCCGCTGTTCGCGTTGCTCAGCGTCACCCGGTCGGTAGTGCCGATAATCGCCAGGACAATCGAAAGGCCATTATCAGCGAAGGAAAGATTGATGTCCGAGGCGGTGATACCAGCGCCGAAGCGAAGCGTGTCGAACCCGCCGCCGCCTTGCTCGGTCACCACATCCTGACCGTCTCCAAGGTTGAAGATGTAAAGATCGTCGCCGCCGAGACCTGCGAGCGTGTCGTTACCGCCACCACCGCTCAAGCTGTCCCGTCCGTTACCACCGGTGAGATTGTCGTTCCCCGCACCACCCGTAAACGAGACGGTCGCATCGGCAATCGTGAGCGACAAGCCGGTGGCGGGCACCGCCATGGCGATCAGATCGGCATAGCTCAGGCTCGTGCCATCGGCGAAGCTGATCTGCTCGATGCGGTTGTTTGCATTATCGACTTCATGGGTCAGCGTGATCCGGTCACTCGTACCGTTGAGTGCGAGAACCAGATCCTGACCGTTGGCCGAC
>Ga0207687_10000864_pt1 | contig 20473 bp, 41 predicted proteins | sample KBSM54metaG_FD_184399 | JGI IMG/M metagenome (GOLD analysis project Ga0207687, IMG submission 184399) | Miscanthus rhizosphere microbial communities from Kellogg Biological Station, Michigan, USA - KBS M5-4 metaG (SPAdes) (version 2) | ecosystem: Host-associated > Plants > Roots > Rhizosphere >...
GTTGTGGTGGTGGCGGAAGTAGGCGAGGGTGGTCGGGAAGATGTAGAAGCCGATCAGCATCAGGGCGGCGATGATGCTGCTGGCCAGGTTCGCGTCGAGCATGTCGTTCCTTTCCTTGGGGGGGACAGCCGAGCGGTGCTCGGCCGGGTCTAGCGGGCGCGGTTCCGGTAGGCGCGCATCGAGGGGCCGAGGCTGCGGTAGACGCCGTCGGCGCACAGGTAGAGCTTCTGGGTTCCGCGTCCTCGCGGGACTTCGAGGGTGACTGGCTTGGTGGTCATCAGTCCCGCCGCTTAGATGTCCGGCCCGACGCCAGCACGACCTTGGCGGTGTTGACCTCCGGGTCGAACGGTCGCGGAGTGAACATCCACTCGGAGAACTCGTCCGCGGTCATCGCCGTGATCTCAGTCAGCAGTGCCTGTTCTTTCTCCGTCATCGTCTTCTCCTTGGGGGGGATATCCTTCATTGCGTCCACTCTAGTGGACAGCGGTGGGTTTGTCAAGTCGGTAGGGGTTCCTGGCCGGGTCGCGGCTGCTGCCGCCTGGCCTGCGACAGCATGCTGATCACCTCGTCGCAGAAATCGTCGCCCATGAACAGGTCGTACACCTCGACGTCATGCCGGCCGACGAAGATCGACAAGAGCACGCCCTGCGGCGTCGCTGTCACGCCGACGCGGCCGATCAGGTTCGTCCGCTTCACCGGGTCAGGCTGTGGGTGTGGCCGCGCAGCGAGTGCCTCGAGGCGGCGGAGCTCGTTATCCATACTGGTCCTCCAAGTGGCTAATCAGTGCCTCAGCATCCGCGCCAGTCAAGTCCTCGAGGTAGCTGGCGCGGTGGCGGGCGAGGCGGCTCAGCCGATCGTACTGGCCGAGCGCCAGGTCGATCGCCTCACTCCACGCCTCGGGATACTCACGGTCGGCGTAGACCGCCGCCTCGGCCATGCTCTCCAAGACGCCGTCACAGGGATGGGCCAGGGTGGGGATGCCGCGGCAGGCCGCCTCGACCGCAATCCTGCCCCACGACTCCTCCCGACTCGGCAACAAGAGCAGCTTCGTGCCGGTCAACGCGATCCGCACGTCCGGCTGGAACTCCCACACCGTCAGGTTGTCGTAGCGGCCGGGCTTGTACGCCTGCTCGTCCCACGCACCACGGACGCCCAGGAAGTCCAGATCGGGTCGTAGCCGCACCAGCTGCTCCAAGACGCGGACGCCCTTCAGCTGAGACAGGTTGACCAGCGTCATCGCGCTGCCCCGCCGGCCGTCATACCGCTGAGTGGGAACGTGCGGACGCAACAGCAGCGAGCCCGGCCGCGTCCGCTGCACGTGCAGGCTGTTGGCGATCGGCCGGGCCGTCCGTGGCGGGTGCTGCGAGGGCGAGTGCAATAGCCAGTAGAGAGCGGCCTTGGCCCGCTCGGCCAGCAGCACCTCGGCGTGGCCAGTGCCCAGGTGGCCGATCACGACGTCCGCCGTCTTCGCGTGGAGGACGACGTCGACGCCCTCGAACTGGTACGCCGTCCGCAACCGGTGATGCCAGAAACGCACGCTATGACCGCGTCGTATGCAGGCGAGGAGGAACTCGTGGGCCATCCACTCGGCACCACCGCCGACCGGCGGGTAGAGGTTCCCCGACCAGACGATCCTCACTACTCCTCCTCGACTGGCGTCTCGGACGAGAAGTTCGGAACCAAGGCGAGCACTGACAGGATCGTGACGTAGAGCACTTCGCTGCCGAAGAACACCGCGCCGATCGCCGCCAAGAGCAGCGTCCAGAAGCCGAACGCTCGCCGATCCCGGCTGGTGAAGCGCTTGACCAGGTAGTCCGGCGGACCGTAGATGATGCGCTTCAGTCGAGTGCCTCCCAGCCGACCAGGAAGACCAGCCACAGGCCGTGCGCCACGTACCCACCGATCAACGCCCCCGCCAAGGTCAGGCCGCCCAATACGATCGCGTTGACGACTGCCTTCACGGCACCGGCAGCCTTCGCAGCTCGTCGGCGCAGCACAGCATCGCCTCGGCGACCAGCAGCATCGCCTGGGCCTGCGTCCGTTGCAAGCGCTCAGCGGTCATCGCTTCCTCGTCCAGATAGTCCAGCAGGTTCTCGCATTCCTCCGAAATCTCGTCGATCGTTCTCATACCAGCCTCCATTCGGTTGGTGCCCGCTCAGCCAGGTGCGTCCGCTGGCGGTACGGGTGAGGGCGTCGCTGCCCGTTCAGGATGCTGGCCATAGCCTCGTCGTGGTCGCAGATCGACGGCGAGCAGACCCGCAGCTCGAGCTCCTGCTCGGCCATCCAGCAGCCGATCACATCGTCGTCGTAGCGAGCATCCGGATGGCACCGCCACTGGTGATCCAGCAGGCTGGTGATCAACTCGCAGGGCAGGGCGAGGGCGACCGTCGGAGGCCAGTGATACTCAACCGACAGGGGAACCAGCGTGCCCCACCCGGCGCGCTTGTGCAGGGTCGCCTCGGGCAACCACGGCCGCATCCAGAACGCGACAGCCGCGCCCTCCGCCACCTCGACCGCCGCCCTCGCCGAGGTGATGAATCCGGTGGCGGGGAGGGCGTCGTCCTGGATCACGAGGTGGTACCCGGTGGAGCCGTGTTCGGCCCAGGCCAGCATCGCCGCCTGCAGGTTGCCCGCCGTGCGCGTCCGGTCGACCATCACCGACGGATGCAGGCTCAGCAAACGACCGGCCAGGGCGACGGCTCGGGCCTGCCGCTGGGGGTGGCTGAGGATCGTGCAGCTCAGGTTCACCGGCCGGGTACCGCCACCAGCATCACGTCCTCCTCCAGCATCCGCACCTTCGTCATCCGGTTGAAGTCCTGCGGCCCCCAGATCGAGCGGTGCCGCTCCGTCGGCCAGCCATTGTCGGCCTCCGGATTCTGGAACCAGACGGATGGTGTGGTGATCACCACCGGGCATGTGATCCGCGCTAAGACCTCGTGGCCGTCGGCCTTGGTCAGGTGCTCGATCACGTCGGCGAACAGGCAGACGTCATACGGGTCGAAGAACTCGCTGGGCATGTCGCGGACGTCGCCGAGCTGCACCCAGTCGTAGACCTCCCACAGGACGGGCGTCAGGTAGCGGCCTTCCGCCTCGATCGCATCCAGCCGTCGCAGGCCGTGCAGATACTCCCGAGCCAGAAGGCCGTACTTACCGTACCCCGGCCCGACATCCAGCATCGAGAAACTGCCCTTACCAGCGACCGCCTCCTGCAAGGCCAGAATCACCGGCAAGGCGGCGGACAACTTACTGGTCGGCACGCCAGGCGGTCAGGTTGCGGAGCCGGGCGCGGAGATGCGCTGCCCGTGCCCGGGGCTGCGGCACACGCCGGCCGCGTCCAGCGGGTAGTGACACGTCGGGCATGGTCGGGGTGGTGGCTGCGCTTTGATTCGTGGCTGCTGGCTGCGGAACAGGCTCATCCCTTGGAGGGCGTCGCGTGTTGTCTCGGTCGGCTCGGCCACGGCCCGTCACCGTACGCTCCTCGTCGGATGGCCTCTCGGGCTGCCTGCTAGCACTCACCGGATCACACCCGCCTTCCTCAGCTGCGCATCCAGCACGGACTGGTCCCAGGTGTTCCAGAAGTCGGCATGCGCCGAGTTCAGCGGGCCCGAGGAGAGCCGGAAGCCGGTGGCGCTGGAGCGGTTCCACTCGAAGCTGACGCGGATGTGCGGGATCGCGATGTAGCCGGCTGGGCAGATGTTCCCCTTCGGGCCGTAGACGAAGCTGCTGCGGCCGACGCCGTTCCCCGACCAGCAGTTGGGGAAGCGCACGGTGGTCTGGAGCTCCTCACCGCGGGGACAGGTGATCGGCACCGGCGAAATGGGGACGGACGGGTCGGCGAGGCAGTCCCACTTGACGCGGTCGACGCCCTGCGGCTGGGTCGCGCTTGAGCTGCCGCCGATCATCTGCGCGCCGGCGGGGACGGTGTGGACATAGCCTTTGCCGGGCTTGGTGGAGTAGTAGGCGACGGCCTGGCGGAGCTGGTAGGGCTGCCCGCTGGGTGTGATTGGGGCGGGGAACCAGTACCCGGCGGTGTCACCGGCCAGCTTGCACGTCGTCCCACCGTTCCGCATCGAGGAAAGCGTCGAGTTCGCGTTGGTGGTCGTGTTGCCGAAGAACTGGTGGAGATGACTCGCGCCGGATTGGCCGGGGAAGACGATCGGGTCGTCGGATCGCTGGTGGGAGAAGTTGCAGGGGACGCGGAGGACGCCGGCGGCGTAGGCCGGTGAGGAGCAGAGGGCGAGCAGGATGAGGCTGAGCACGAACGCGGTGATCGTGGCGTACCGGGTGATCATCTGGCCTCCCATGGTTGGACTCTGTCGCAGGCTAGCGAGAGCGTGGGCTAGGGCTTCGCCGCCTTGGCTTTGACCGGGTACTGGCGGTGCGGATCGTCGATCTGACTCGCACTGATCAAGACCGGCACGAGGATCAGGGTGGCGACGAGGATGACGAGGGCGATGAACTCGAGGGTGAGTCGTGCTGGGCTAGGTAGGTTCATCGGCTGCTTTGCGGATGATCTGCTGGGCGCGGGGGACGCAGCACAGCACGACGTAGCGGGTCATGCTCAGCCCCTTGATCTCCGCGGCGCGGCGGATCGTGTCGTACTCCTCGACGCTGATCGAGACGTTCAACTGCTGACGCGGAGCCACTCCCCGAGGCTACCCTGTCCACTAGACGGGACGCAAGCTAGGCGTCGAGTCGCAGCGTGTCATCCGCCTCATAGACGACAGCCGGCGACGACCCCGCCAGGTACTCATGCGCCGAGCTCGACGTGTCGACCTGGTCGTCGTGCGCGCCCTCCGGGAACTGGCTCAACTCGTCGATATAACTGATCGTCCAGTCCGCCTCGACGATCCTGACCAGGCCGTTGCCGAGCATCGCCGAATAGGGGACGGCTCGTTGCTGCTTGCTGCCGGTTGGTCGGATCGCTTGGACGGCGTACTGCTGCAGGTTCCGCTGGATATGCCGCGTCGTCATCTTCCCGCTGCTGCCGCCCTCCTCCTCCACCCGCTGCACGATCCCCGGCCCATCCGCCGTCGCGGTGAGGCGCATCAGGCGGTCGACGTCGTCGGGTTGTAACTGGTCGCGGACGACGTTCCGGATCACCATCACGCCGGTCTGACTATTCCAGTCGGCCCGCAGGCCGACCGTGTAGTCGGGGTCGTGCTCGCCGCCGCTGGGCGCCGTCGCCGCCAAATCCCACGCCCGCACGCTCGTATCCCCCTCGGGGTAGGCGGCGGGGACGAGGCTTTGCAGCATCGCTTCGCGTTGGAACATCGAGCCCTGACTGGACACGTCCCAGTCGCCCTGCTCGAGCTGGCTGCGGATCAACGGGTGGAGTTTCGCGAGGCCTTCGCGGTAGGAGGTGACGTCGAGGCCGGGGTTGTCGGTCATCACCGCCCGCACGTAGCCGGTGCCTGGTTCGCGAGTCTGCGGGTCGATGAAGCGGCGTTTCACCCAGTCATGCCCCGGCCCGCCCGGATTGCTGGCGGCGCGCATCCGTAAGGGGACTTTCACGTCGCCGGCGCGACGGAGCCTGGAGAAGAGGTAGCGGTACATCTTCTCGGTGAACTGGGTCAGCTCGTCGAAGCCGATGTACTGGTACTCCTGGCCGAGGTAGCGGTAGATGTCCTGCTCGTTCTGGACGTGTCCGAACGTGATCGTCGCACCGCTGGGGAAGCGCCACTGCGAATGCCCCGCCGACCATCGAGCGTCTGATCCGCTGAGCCAGTCAAGGCTCATCGGGATCAGGCCGCCCGGCATCGACAGCTGCGGATACGTCCGCCGCAGGAGCAGGGCGGCGTAGCCGGGCTGGTCGGCGTACATCAACGACGCCTCGAGGAGCGCGGTGGATTTGCCGGGGCCAGCGCTGCCGCCGAAGAACACCTCGAGCTGCGGCATCCGCAGGAATGCTTCCTGCCGCTCCGACGGTGGGAACGGCGCGTGATACGGCCGGCGGAGCGCGCCGCCGAGGGCGACGAGGAGGTCGCGGCGGCGTGCGTTGGCTTTACGGAGAGCCATTTGGCGAGGCGCCGGAGGATTCGGCGATGATCTGCGCGACCGCCTCCAGCCGGGCGAGGCCGTCGTCTAGCTCGCCTTCGACTTTGATCTCGCCGCCGAGTTGGATGGCTGCTTCGTCGCGCCAGTTCTCTTTGAATCCGCGGCGGAGGATCTCGATGGCTGCGCGCCAGTCCGCGTTCTCGCCTGTGCCCGCCCGTACGACGCTAGTGACGAGTCGGACTTCGGCTTGGGCTCTGGCTTCCATGACCGCCTCTACGAACTCGACGTAGATCCGTTCGCCTTCTGGTACCGGGGTTTCGTGTTCTTCGGCGCGTGCTATGGCGTCTTTGCCGCGGGCGAGCCATTTCCATCCGGCGGCTCGGCTGATGCCGGCGTATTCGCAGGCGACGTGGAAGAAGTTCCCGACCTGGATGGCTTGGATGATCTTCTCTTGGAGTTCGGGCGTGAGGGCGCGGGGTCTAGCCATCGTATGGTCGTCCGCAGCAGGTGCAGCTGGTGGGGGTGGTGAGGGGTTCGGTGATTCGTTGCATGAGCGCGTCGAGGTCGTCGGCGTCGCGGGCTGTGCCGTTGAGGCCGGGTGGGGTGGTGGCGAGTTTGCGGAGCAGTTCGGCCAGCTTGACGTCATCATACGTGGCAGCGTCGGTCGAGCCGTTGTCGCCGAGCATGATGCGGAGGGCTTGTTCGTCGTCGGCGTCGAGGAAGAACGCGGGGAGCTCTTTGGCGCCGAGTTGTTGGGCAGCCCGGTAGCGGTGATTGCCGACCAGTATCCGGTTCGTGCCCTCCTGGACGATGAGGGCGCCGTACCAGCCGTTCGTGGTGATCAGTTGGCTGATCAGGCCGATGTCGCCCTCGCGGGGGTTGTCGGGGTGGGGGGTGAGCGTGTCCAGGGGGACGGCGTCGGAGTAGGTCTGGTTCACTGCCTGGGAGCGTACCCCGTGGTGTGGTTGGTGGCGTCTTCGACGAGCTGGTTGATCGCGTCGTGGACGAGGGCTTGGATGCTCTCCCCCTGGTCGGCTGCGAGGATCTTCAGGCGGCGGTGGAGGTCAGCGTCGACGCGGATGATCACCGTCTTGTGACCGGCTCTCATTTTGTCAAACTATCACCCCTAGTCGGGCAGCTTGACGAGATCGCCGTGCGCCGTCTGCCAGTCCGAGAACTCGACCAGCACGGCGGCCATCGCCTGCGCGTTCTCCGCGCCGCTGGCCTGGGCCACCAACTGGTAGTAGGCCAGGACGCCCAGCGATAGCACGTCCTGGGCTCGGAGGACGAAGTACGGCTCGCCGTGGTGCAAGTAGAGCTGGATCGGAACGCTCGGGTCGTACTTCACCATTCGCTCCGCGCCGGGTAGAGCCGGTCGAAGCGGACCCGGCCGATCTTCCCGACGCAGTACGCGACCTCGGCGTCAGATAGCCGGTTGCGAAGCGTGGCGAGGGTGGCTGGGTCGCGGGTGGTGAGTTTGCGGTGGCAGGTCACGCCGGGCCCGTCGCAGACCGGGACGATGTCGTCATCCACGTCGTCGCCGCCCTGGCTGCGGTTGAGGAGGTGGTGGCGAGTCAGTCCGCGGGCTTGGCCGCAGACGCGGCAGCGGCCCTCCCGCCGCAGCTTCGCCAGCCCCGCCTGCGAGTCACGGATACGCGGGGGTGGCTTCGGGTCGGGACGGGTCACGATTGGAATGTCCAGACGATCGCCGGCGTGCCGGTGTCCGTCCGCCGCCTGCGGCCGCTGTCGATGATCGGCCAGCCGTCGGCGATCAACTCCTCGCGCCGGGTGGCGGGCACGTGCGGCCGCGCGCCGACGCCGTAGTTGTGCCACAGCTCGTAGTCCGTCGCCCCGGCCACGCCCACCATCCGCAGCACCTCCAAGACCCTCGCCCGCTGCGTACCCGAGCGAGGATGCACGCGGATAGCGGCCGCCCGCTCGGTGTCCGTGCCGGCGGTGTGGAAGCGGCCGATCCGGTTCCGCGCCGGGTCAGGCAGATCGCCGAATGCGAGCTGGTCACTCATCCGACTGGTTGGGATCGTTGTTCGTCCAGCGCACCGGCTGGCGCTGCGGCACGTACCCGTTGCGGCGTAGCCACGAGCGGAGGTGCGAGTCGGACACCTCGAGGTGGCGGGCGATCGCGTCGATCCGCTCGCCCTGGTTGATCCGCCCGATCACGTCCTCCGCGTACGTCGGGGTCTGCCCATCATCGAGCAGGATGAACTTCCGCTCCTCCAACCTCGTCCTCGGTGCCATCGCTTCCTCCTCGAAGTATCACCCAGCGGGCAGTTGGAGGCTGCCCGCCGGGGTTCTGGGGTCAGACTGCAGGGTTCAGGAGTTGTGCGCAGTCGTGGTCGTTGGGGCACATCAGCCACGTCTCGACCAGCGCGTCATTCGCGAAGTCGAGGATCGTCGTCTGCCCCTCGTGATAGTCGACGCGCCCCTTGATGATCCGGCCCTGCTCATCCACCGCCACATCCACTAGGTAGACACGGACGACCGCCTCGAGGGGGAGGCCACAGACTGGGCAAGTAGCGATGCTCTGGCTCATGGCTGCTCCTGGTCGTGGGAAGGCAACGAGCGTGACCGCCACGTCGCCGCGTAACACTCCTGCGAGCAGTACCAGAGCGGAGTCGGCTTCGCATCGTCGCTGACCGCGCCCTCATCCTGCGACCCGAAGTTCGTGCCGCAGACGGGGCACCGCATCGGCTTCAAGCGACCATGTGGTTGCTCCGGGCCGTGATACTCGCCGCACACAACGCACGCCGGGGCGTGGAACGAATCACTCGTAGGCTGCTCTAGGTCATTGGTCGCCCGCCGGGGAAGCCCAGCGCCAGTCAGCGGCTCCTGGTCGTGGGAGTGAACCTCGTCCAACCACTTCCGCGCCGCCTCCCGCCACTCATCCGACTGGTGAGGCCACGCCTCCTCGGGCGCATCCACGTTGCTGATGATCCCGATGGCCCAGCCGATCAGGTGGTCGTGTGCGGTGTCGTCACTCATCTGCGTGCTCCTAGCTTTGGAGGATGGATGCACCAGTACGTATAGGACGCCCGCCCCAACGACGGCGCTGACCACGAGCAGGGAGATGAGCCAGCCCAGCGCGTCAGGCATCGTCTGCGGCCTCCCCTGGGCGTAGGTCGTCGAGCAGCGGCCCGATGCTTAGATTCGGCGGCGCGCTGGGGGTTGCTGGCCCGCCCGAATACTCGACACGTTCCGAAACGCCCGTCGTCACGTCGATCTCGAAGACGATGTCGCCGTCCCAGTCCCACTCGGCGTACTCCTCGACGGCCAGTTTGATTCGCCGAAGAAGGTGTGCCCAGCGGAAGTCGGTGACGGGTTCGCCGTTGCGGTGCTTAGGCCACTGGATACGGAGCGTCATCTCGCTGTCACGGATCTCAGTCATCGGGTGTGCTCCTGGTCGTGGGAGGGCTCGCCCAGCATCCTGAGCATCAGCCCGATGATCTCGTTCGGCAGGCTGCACCCGTTCAACAGCGGCGAGCAGTCCGGCATGTGATGGACGGGGCAGACGATCCGCGTCTGCTCGACGTGTTGGCGGGTGACGCTGAGAGCAGCATCCACGGCGATCCGCTCGATGTCCTTGACGCTCAGGGCACGATGCCGCGCCTCTCCATCGGTCGCCTCACGCGCCTGCCGGATCGCCTCGTCGCGGAGCGTCACCGTGCCCTACCCCACGCGGTGGCGACGGTCGCCGGGTCGGTGGTCGGGATCGTGATCTGGTCGAGCAGGGTGAGCCAGTCGGCGTAGCAGTAGGTCTCGGTCTTCCACGTCCAGTGCTCAGCGACGGGGCCGGTGCAGTTCCACTTGCCGACGGCTGAGCCGACGACGAACCGGTAGAACTGGACGACCCGCCACTGCCCGGCTCGAGGATGCGTGTACGGCGCGATCTCCGAGGGCGGGCTGTACTTCTGCGGCCCTGGCCCGTTGAAGGTCGCCGAGTCGCCGCCTCGCAGCTGCTTGACGTACGCGAAGCCGTTCGCCCCCGGCTGGACGTTGACGGCGTTGGCGTAGTCGCGGCCGAACGAGAAGCAGTCCAAGACGGTCGCCTGGGTGTGCGCGTTGAACTGGTCGTTCGGGTAGGAGAACATGCCCCACGCCCGGTTGAACCCATGCGCCGTGAACAGCGGCAGGCTGCCGCACGTCTCGTCCCGCAGCTGGACGTCGCTAGCCGTCGTCAGGATCAGCTTCGTCTTCCCATTGCTCGTGGCTTCCCAGCCGTACTGGGTATGCCAGGCGCGGAGCTCGTCCCAGCTGGGGTAGAGGGCGGGGTTAGCGCAGCGGTGCGTCGACTCGTTGATGAACTTCGTGACGACGCCGAACGTCCCAGTCAGGCCACGAGCGTCCATGTCGGCGATTACCGTGCCCAGCGGCACCGAGCCGGGGAGTGGCGTCTTGGTCGTGCAGTCCGCCTCCGCCAACTGGGCGCGATCGGCGAACAGGGTCAGGTAGGGCGGCGTCGCCGCCCCGGCGGATGCTGGCCAGATGAGTCCGGCCACGAGCAGGAGGAGTAATCCGAGCTTCTTCATCGTTCTCCCTTGGTTGGTTGGGGGTCAGGCTGGTGGCTGGCAGCGACGCAGCGCCCGGAGCGCGGCCCGTGCGTCGCCGTCCAGCTTCCAGCCACGCTCCACCATCGTGGCGAGCAGTGTCTGGTAGTCGTCGTCGCCCATGCCCGGCACGTTCTCGGCCAGCCACAGGTCGGTGATCCGGTTCGGCATCGTCATCATCATGTTCCTCCCTGGTTCGCGCTCGACCCATCGGCAGAGCGGATTCTCACAAGCCCCGGCGCGTTGGCTGCGGCAGTAGCAGGCTGGGCAGATCCCGAGGCCCTGCCCGCGCCGCCGCGCATCATCCTCAACCTCGACCTGGAGCCGGAACTCGTTCACGACGTACTCGTTGTAGAGGCCCATCAGTCCCAGCCTCGGCAGCCGCAGTAGTAGCGGTCGGGGTGGCGCGGCCCGATCGGCTGGAAGTCCTCGCAGACGAACCGCGAGCCGGGCCGGTAATACTCGCCGCCCTCGTGCGCGATGATGTTGTACCGGCAGTGCTTGCACGTCTCCCGCGCCTCGCGGCTGTCCGGGCCGAGGTACTCGAAGCCGAACAACTCGCGGCTGCTCGGCGCCTCCTGGCCGCATGAGCAGCGAGCCACGCGGCCGGCCAGGCTGGGGTCACTCATCTGGTTCCTCCTTGGGGGGAGATCATCCCGTCCATACTAGTGGACGAAGGGGTAGGTGTCAACCTGGAGCGCCGACGGGCCGCACCAGTTTCCTGGGAACGGCCCGCCGGTTCCATTCCCCCCAAGGGAACGAGATCACAGCCTAGCAATCCTACGCCAGGCCGCACGTCCCCGCCGTCGACCACGGCGACCAGCCATAGCTCGAGTAGAGGCTCCACGCCATGTCCAGCTGCGCACCCAGCGGCACGTTCAGCCAGGAGTCGCCGTAGGTCGCGGCGATCGTCGGCCCCGGGTCCTGGTACTGGCTGGGCGCGTAGATATACCCGAAGTAGCCAGCAGACGTGTTCGGCCCGTCCATGCCGTACTCCTCGTGGATGCTGATGCAGCTCATCGCGCCGATGAACCAGGACGGCAATGAGCCGCCCGGCTGGTCACGCTCCTGCACGTAGCGGGCGTGCGCCTGGGCGGCGTTCCCCCACCAGATCGCTGCGATGTGCCACCGCTTCCAGGTGGGCGTGGAGTGCTGGTGCGCGACCCAGTGGTAGGGCTTGCAGCAGAAGCCGCCCAGTGATTGCCAGTGGTGCGTCATCCGCACCGCGTGGTTCACCGACTTGAGGGAGTCGGGGGTCTCGGGCCTAGCCGTGGCGGTTGCCGGCCAGGCGAGGGCGGCTACAAGGGCCGCGAGTATGAGATACCGGATTGCATCGTCCTCCTCTTTCGCTTCGCCCCGCACGGTGCGGGACTCGGTTCGGCACCGATAGGTCGATCTACGGTGCAGGTCGCCGCCCGACGGTGCGGGCGGACGCTTCAAAACATCTCATCCTCCGCGAACAAGCTCAGCTGCGACAACCGGCCGGCGGCAATCTGGAGGTACTCCACGTCCAGGTCTATCCCCCAGCAGCGGAAGCCCTCCACCCTCGCCGCAACGGCGGTCGAGCCGCTGCCGATGAACGGGTCGAGGATGACGCCGCCGGGTGGCGTGACGAGGCGGCAGAGCCACCGCATCAGCGCGACGGGCTTCACGGTCGGATGATGGTTCTGCGCGACCTGCTTGCCGCTCGCCGCCGTTCGTCCTGGCGCGACGTTTTCCCCGCCGCTCATCTTGAACGCCTCGCGCTCGGGTAGGTGGTGGAGGCCGGTGTTCCGCTCCGCACGACTCGCCTTCGCCGTATAGAAGAACCGGCTCGCGCCGCCCCGGTCGCCGAAGGCGGCTACGTTCTCGCCTCGCGCCTTCTCGCCCCACCCTTCGCCGCCGTGACCGGCTTGTACCGAAGTTTTGCGGGTGTACTCGCTCGCTGGGCTGAGCGTCCCGGTTTGCGCGTCGAGCATGGCGGCGGCGGTCTCGTCGAGCGCGACGTTCGCCGGCCACCGCCCCGCCGCATGGGAACCGCTGCGCTTCGTCCAGTTGCCAGCCCAACCATCAGCGTCATCCGGGCCATACCCGTTACGCCCGTCGTACGGCCGATCATCCGCCCGCCACGCCTCTTCGGTGCCGATGCGGCACGCGTCGATGTTCAGCGCGCCCACGCCATGCGCCAGGACGTTCGCGGCGACGGTACCGCGGAGCGGCTTCCGCGCGAGGATGACGGGTTCGTACGCTGGTTTGAGCGCGGTACCCCAGCCTTGCCACCGCTCCGCGTCCGGCGTCGCAGGCGCGGTCAGCGGTTGGACGTTCACCGCGAAGTTCCGAGATTCGCCATCCAGCGAGTACCCCGGTTGGGACTCTGGTCGTGCGTTGGGGTTCTGGCCGATGACTTCGCGTTCTGCGCCGGCGGCCTTGTCGATCGCTTTCGACACGTCGAGCGATTTGGGGAAGCCTGAGCCGTAGAGCCAGCAGAGCGTGTCGCGGATCTCGAAGCCAGCGTCCTCAATCGCGCACGTGATCCGGTGCGCCGTCCGCGTCGCGGCGAATGCGACCAGGTGAGCTCCCGGCTTGAGGACGTGCAACGCTGCGGCCCACGTCTCGGGGTCGTACGCGACACCAGCGCTATCCCACGTGCGGCCCATGAACGCGATCTCGTAAGGCGGGTCGCAAACGACCGCGTCGACCGACTCGGCCGGGAGCTCGCGCATCACTTTGACGCAGTCGCCATGGAGGAGGCGGACGTCGCCATCGTCGAGGTACGGGTCAGGCATCTGGGCTGCGGACGCTGGCCTGGAAGACGACGACGCCGCCCGGTTCGATGACGACGTCGTGATGCTCGGTCATGTCCCCGTTCAGGCCTCCCACCGGCCAGTCCCACGCGGCATACCAACCGATGATATGCACCGGCACGGACGACGGGTTCTGCCACGCCAGCTCAACCGGGTCACCCCACTGCGTCACCCGGTGCAGCGTCGCGACGGGGTACTGGTCGCCGTCGCCGTTCTCCGCGATCAGCTGCACGGTCGTGTGCGTCCGCCGAGCGGCGCGTCGAGCAGTCCAGGTGGCGGCGAGGTTGAAGCTGATCGCGACCAGGCACGCGACCATCAGGCCGACCAGGACGATGGTGGTGGTCATGCCACCTCGCGCCACTGATCGACGCCCTCGGTCAGGCACAGGTACTGGCCGTCGTCAAAGTCAATCCAGACCTGCAGACCGTCGGTGAAGGGCGTCAGGACTACGCCGCTCACCGTGCCCTGAAGGCCGGGAGGAAACGGGTCGAAGTCCACGATCTCAACTCGGGTACCTGGCTCCACGATCATCACTCGTCCGCCTTCCGGTAGACGGTGACGTCAGACGGGTCGCACAGGAAACAGCCATGCGTGTCGCAGTCCACCTCGACGGCGCCGTCCGTCGGGCGGATACGGACGACCTGACCGGCCACCCAGCCTGCGTAGCCGAGCGGCTTGACGCGCACCTTGTCGCCCAGCTGGGGCAGCGTCTCGGTGAATGAGAAGCCCATCAGTCGCTCCCTCGTCGCATCCGGTACAGGCTAACCCCGACCAGGATCAGCACGAAGCCGGCGAGCAGGAATGTCCACAGGTCGAAGCCGGTGTAGGGCGTCGTGCCACCAGCGTATTCGGAAACAGCGAACAGGTTCATCGTTCCTCCTTGGGGGGACTACCTTCTCCGTCCAGTCTAGTGGACGCGGGGTTGGATGTCAACCGGGTGCGTGTCGACCTGGCGAGCCAGCCAGGCCGCCTGCCGCTCCGAGAACTCGGCCCGCGCCCAGGTGTCCGCCTGCTCCTGCCCCCACGCCTGGACTCGGCAGCGATAGGCCACCAGGCAGAGTTCGCGCACCTCGTCCGGCTTCGACAGCATGCGGATCGCCTCGATCACGTTGGGATCGTCCTCGGAGTGGGCCACGTACTCCTCGAACGCCACCCGCGTACCCGGCTCCGGCTTCTGCTCCGCCACGTAATCGATCCGAGCCTCGCCCTTCGCCCGTTCGACGTCGTGCTGATACGACTCCATCACCGTGGTTGCCAGCGCCGGCCACGAGCGACGCAGCCAGACCGTCGCCTGCTCCTCACCCAGCGCCTCGATCTGGCGCCGGTAGGCAGCGGTCGCCAGGCCCAACTCGTAGCGCACCTGCTCCGGGTCAGGCGGGTCGGCATCCTTGCCGGCGGCGATCGACAGCGCCTCGTTGACCAGGTCGCTGGTGATCCACTCGAACTCGTCTCGCAGCATCGCCTCGCGCTCGGCCTGCGGTACCTCCAGCAATGCCGTCCGCGAGTAGTTGATGACGCTTCGCCGCCGCTTCTCGGTGACTACCTGCTGGTCATCTAGCCGTAGCTCCTGCAGTTGCCGGTGCTGGTCGAGAATCCGTCGCACTCCGGCGATCACGACCGCTCGCGGTACCTCCGCCGAGTGGCTGCCGGCGATCAAGTCCCTGGTCGCCTCCGGCTCCAGCTCGAGCGCTCGCTCGACGGTCAGCAGTTGTTCGTCGGTCATCCCGACGGCGACCTGACCCAACGCTACGTAGGTGTCGTCTGCTGGCATAGCACCATCGCCTCCTGGCATTCGGGTTGGGTTCGGGTGATGAACAGAGTCATCGAATACGAGCAGGAAGAGCCACTACCTTGCTTCCTGTCTGGAGCGGCGCCGTCTCCCCGGTGTCTCCACCCCGTCTCCGAGGCTTCGTCTATCCCGCCCTTGCTTCACCTGGCGGGTCCCGGCGGACGCAATACCCGGCCGACCGCTTTGGCTCGTGGTCGCGAACCTTACGGCCGGTCGATCGGAGACTCTCGACAGCTTGACAGCATCTGGCGATCCTACCAGGCGGTCACCAGAATGCAGAAGGGCCGGAGCCTGCCAAGGAACCCCGACCCTCTGCGGTGGAGGGGAAGGGGCGCTGTCAGAACCCCCCAACCTCCTAGAGCCTCGCGGCTCAGCGCGTGCGCCGCTGCCTATCCTACCCTGCCCAGCGGACGGACGTGATAAAAAACTATCAACCCTCCGCGAACAGGCTGAGCTGGCTCAGCCGCTGCGCGGCGATCTGGAGGTACTCCGCCGACAGGTCGATGCCGACCGAGCGCCGGCCGTGCTTCCGCGCGACGAGCATGACGGTGCCGCTCCCAGCGAACGGGTCGAGAACGAGCTGCGGCCTGGCGGGCGCGCCACACGCGCACGACGCCGCCCAACCCGTCGTCACATAGACCGGGTCAATGCGGCTACTACCTGCCCGGCCTACGGTGCTTGAGGCTGGCAGGGGTGTAGTACGTCCGCGCGCACGGAACGCGGAATCCGTTTTCGGGCACTCCTTTGCCGATCCTGCCGTCCGATCGACTTGCCGTTGCCACGGCGTGCCACACGCCGAACACTCCCCCCGCTCACTCGTCCCCGCCAATATGCAACGCCTAGCCAACTCCTCCGGGAACGTCGCGAAATGCGCCTCAGGGAAGGGCTGCGTCGGGATGTCCCACACCGACCGCGCATTCCGCCCGACCGTGTTCCCGCCCCGCGCATGGATGCCGAGGTTGTTCGTGTTCCCCGGCTGGATGCCCTGGCCGTTCGCGACGCGCTCGGTGTGCGCCTCGTAGACGCGGGCGTACTTCGCGTTGTGTTCGGCCTGCTCGGGGCTCGCGTTCGCCTCGCGGATCGCGTCCGCGTCCCAGTAATACTTGGGCCGCTTCGAGAGGAGGAAGACGTACTCATGAGCCTTCGTAGGCCGATCCGTCACGCTCTCGGGCATCGGGTTCGGCTTCGCCCAGATGATGTCGCTGCGGAGGTACCACCCGTCGGCCTGCAAGGCGAACGCGACGCGCCACGGGATACCGACGAGATCCTTCGGCTTGAGGCCGTCGCCCGCCTTCGTCGGGACGCCGGTGACGCGCACGGCTGCGCCCGCGCTGTAGTTGCCGCTGCCGTCCGCGCGGTCGCCGTTCGTGCCGCCGCTGGCCGCGCTGCCGGTGTAGCTGTCCCCGAGGTTGAGCCACAAGGTGCCGTCGTCGCGGAGGACGCGGCGTACCATGCGGAACACGGCGACGAGCCGTTCGACGTAGAGATCGGGGGTGGGTTCGAGGCCGATCTGCGCGTCAACCCGCCGCGCACCACACCGCCCGCATTCCGCGCCGAACGCTTTACCCTGCGTGTATGCCGCGTTGTCGATGCCCAACCCGGCGCGCTGCGGGCCGAGCGTGCTTGTTCGTTGGTCGACCGCGGGGTTCTTCTTCGCGTGGTCGCAGTTCGAGTCGCCGCCCGTCCACTCCCCAGTCCCGTAGTCGCGGAGGCCCCAGTACGGCGGCGATGTGACGCACGTCTGGACGCTGCCGGCGGGGAGCGTGGCGAGGACGCTGCACACGTCGCCGTGGTAGAGGCGCACATCGCCATCGTCGAGGTACACGCTCACGCTTTGCCTCGCAACGAGCCGGGTCCGGGATCGCCGCCTTGCGACGCGACCCACGCCTCGTATGGCATCGGCTCGCTCGTGACATTCGCCTCCACCGTGAGTTGCCCGTCGCCGCCGCGACGCCGAGCGCGCGAATCCTCACGCCGAGAAGCAACCGCGAACCGGGATTGACGCCGCCACGCTTCCAAGTAGTCGGATACCGCCCCGGAACCGGGGAAGATGTCGTCCAGGATGTCGTCATCTGTCATTCCGAACGCGTCGAACAACCAGTAACAGAATGCTTGCGGCTTGCTCCCTCGGGTGTTGGAGGGGTTGCGCTGTACGCGGTTTGCGGACACCCAATCTGCGGAGACGGGAGCATCGGGGCGCCTGGAGGGCAGCCACAAGATGACGGGTTCCCATGCGTAGAAGAGCCGCGCGTTGGGTGCATTCGGGTATGCCTTGAAGGAAGCATTTGGCTTGACCCATGCCATTACTCGCGAGTTTTTGGGGCAGAGCGGTAGGAGTTCCGCGAGGCTCGGCGAGCTGGCGCTGAGCGCCCACCCGTCCGGGTACTCCGCAACTAGCCGCTCGATCAGGTTCGCGTGGTCGACCTCGCCCGCGTAGTCGGGGTGATCGGCGTAGTGGCGCTTCGCCTGGCCGATGTATGGTGGGTCGGCGTACGCGAATCTCATCGCGCACCCCGAGAGTCTGGGGTGGACGCAACACGGGCATCCGGGGCGGGGGGAGACGCACCTTCCGATGCGCCCGCGCCCTGCTTTGACCCAGGGACGCTTGCCGCGCCCCGCCCCGAATCTGCAAAGTCGCAGGCGTCACCATCGTCGAGGTATGGCTCACGGATGGGCAATGGCTCGGTCATCGTATCCTCCTCGGTTGTGCCGGTCTTCCCGGGGTGGCGACTCCTCGCCTGCCCCCGCGGCCTGCGCTGGCCGCGCCCCTCCGGCTCGCCGGGTCTCGCCTCGCTGACCACGATTCAGCGCCCGGCCCCACGACGAAGCGGCGGGCAGGGGATGATCCTGCATCTCCCACCAGGCCGGTGAGCGCTCTGCCAGTTGAGCTACCGCCGCCGCTTATCAACCTAGCGCTCCCGCGTCGAGAACCACGCCATGACGACCAGCATCACGACGACCAGCAGGCCGACTGCCCAGAACCAGCCGACCAGTCGCGTCACGCCACCGAACGCGCACAGCGCGACGAAGCCGAGCAGGAGCCACGCGACGAGCTCGAGCCGAGGACGAAGCACGCCTAGCACCCGCATGACTGCTTATGGGTCCAGTGCCCGTCTGAGTAGATGGTGGCTGACTCCCATGGCGCGTCCGAGTCGACGTACTGGACGAGCGCGGACGTGAACTTGGCCTGCGCGTACCAGCCGACGCGGTAGGAGCCGACGCCGCCCCACTTCGAGCTGTCGATGATCCCGTCATACACCCAGGTCACCGAGCCCGTGCCGGTCCTGGTGACGGTGCCCTTCGTGATATGGCCACCACTCCAGCAGACGTTCATCCGCGTCGTCCATGTCCACAGGCGGCCGCCGAACACTCCGTCACGGTACACCTTCAGCGTGTAGACGGAGCAGCCACTGGCTGAGCGTGGGCTGACGCTGGCAGTGCTGGTGGTCTTGCCCGGCGTCGCGTCACTCGATGCCATCGCCGTGGTCGGCGCTGCGAGCGCGATCAGCGCCATCATCAGGAGGAGTACGGTCTTCATGGAAAATCCTTTCCTTGGGGGGTTTGGCGGGCGTCGATGCCCACCACATGACCAGTATCGTCCAGCCGACGATACCGGTCGCCGCCAGCATCATCGCGTCGTCCTGACGCTAGCCCGGCGGGTCTTCGGTACCGCTCGGTGGTGCTGTTCCACGATCTCGGCGTAGGCCTGGTTCTTGCAGACCGAGTCCAGCACCTTGCGGTTGACTTTCCAGCTGGTCACCGGCGTGGCCAGCTCGTCCGATCGCTCGGCTGGCAGCCCGGCTGCCTCCAGCTTGGCCAGCATCTCCGGCACGTCCCAGTACTCGTGCGTACAAACGTCGGGGCCGTCCACCGTCACCTCGAGGTCGCCGTGGCGGATCGTGTACCGGCCCTGGCGGTCGGCCTCCGCCACCAGCGCCTCCTGCAGCGCCCGGATCGTGAGGCGCAGCTGCTCGGCCTGCCAGTCCTGCAACTCGCGCAGCACGCTGCTCACCTGGCGGGTATCGGTCAGGTCGATGACGACGCCCGACGCCGGTGGGTAGTAGATGGTCAGCTCGGTCGATTCGTCAGGCGTCGGCATTCGCCGCCTCCATGATGTTGGCCCGGACGCGGATGATCCACCCGCGCAGCTCGTCCGGCAGTGGCCCGGTGTAGTTCCCGTCCGGGTAGAGCGAGTAGGGCGCGTTCTCGATGTGGTCGAGCAGGGCGATGATCCCGGCCGTGTAGCCCTGGCCGTACTCGTCGCGGAGCGCCTCGGTCAATGTCGTGGTCATTGTGCGTCTCCTTTCTCGAAGATCTGCAGTTGCTTCTCAGCCTCCGCCGGGTTACTGGCGGCGTAGTCGAGGGCGTTCGTGATCAGCTTGACGTCGTCCCGCTGGATCGATGCCATCCCCGCCGCCTTGTCGCGCAGCACGAACCGGACGACCCGCAGCGTCATGTCCTCGTCCACGTCGAGCTGGCGGGCGTGGGCCGCGACCTCGCTGGCCGACTGGTCATCCTGACGCTGGCCGCCGTTTCGGAATGCGCTCTGCTTGTCGTACAGGCTGAGCCCGAACTGGTCACCCAGACTGGTCATGGCTCGCTTCATCGCGTCGCTGCTGGCCTCCTTAGCGGCCAGTTCGTGGCAGGTGATGGTTGACCCTCCGTACTCGACCGCGTCGCCGTAGCCGACGTCTGAGCGCGTCAGGAAGCCATCGATGGTCACCTCCACGATCGCCAGGTAGCCGACTCTCCGGCCCTCCTTGCCATCCCGGCCCTCGAAGACCTCCTCGCCGATGCAGCGCAGCTCGACCAGGCGGGGTGCCCACCCGTCGTAGCCGAAGATCCGGTTGGCCTGGCGCTTGACGTCGTGCTGCTCCAGGTACGGCTGCTTCCGGCCGCCGCGGGCCTCGACCATCCGCACCCGGCTCGGATCAAGTGGCCGGTCGAGTGCCTCCAGGACTTCGGGTTCAACTGTCGCCATCGTTCCACTCCCATCCCTCAGCCGGCGCTGCCAGGCGGCGTGCCAGCGGCGTGTCGATGATGACGGCTAGCGGGTAGACGCGGCCGTCGTCGTCCTGCAGGCAGATCACGTCCACCGGCTCCCCGTCCAACCGGCTGGGCAGGATGCGGATACCCAGGCCGCGAACGATCTGCGCGAGCGTGGCGACCGAGCCGGGCCTGATCATGGCTTCCTCACGATCGTGCCGATCCAGCTCGACGCGAAGCCGGTCGCGGTGGCGATCTCGCGGATCGTCATGCCCGCCCCGTGCGCGCGTTTGACCAGCGTCTTGAACTCGTTCGTCTGCTCAGCCAGCGAGGCCTGCGAGCGGCGGATCGCGTCC